>Ga0070680_100000160_pt1 | contig 42287 bp, 42 predicted proteins | sample KBSC73BmetaG_FD_64672 | JGI IMG/M metagenome (GOLD analysis project Ga0070680, IMG submission 64672) | Corn rhizosphere microbial communities from Kellogg Biological Station, Michigan, USA - KBS C7-3B metaG | ecosystem: Host-associated > Plants > Roots > Rhizosphere | place: USA: Michigan...
CCCGCTGCAGTTTCCACGGCCACTTTTTCTCTGGCGGGGAACTCCACGGGGTTGCCCATTACCATGAGCGGGTTTACCGCAACGAATGTCGACAACAAATACATTGCCCTGAAATGGGTCACGGAGCAGGAAGTGAACAATGACCATTTTGAAATTGAGCATAGCCAGGACGGAACGAATTTCACACGGATAGATGGTGTTAAGTCGCAGGGAAACAGCAGCATTCCCCAGTCATATACCTTTATTGACAATAGCCCGTACAAAGGGCTCAATTATTACCGGCTGAAACAGGTGGACTCCAATGGCCGTTACAGTTATTCCGAAATCATTATGGTGAAATTCGGGACCGGCTTGATACCGGAGGTTCGCCCCAATCCGGTGCATGCCAATCTGCATATCATTGCGGGAACGGACCCGGTCAAAGAAGTGGTAATTTACAATGCGCAGGGAAGGGCCGTCAATTTCCTGGTGAATAATTCCGGTACGGACGACATGAATATTAATGTAAGCATCCTGGCCAAAGGCGTTTACTTTCTTAAAATCAAAACCGAACCGAAGATATTTGATGTGAAGATTGTCAAGGAATGATGCGAAGATCGATTATTCTTTACCGTTAGGTTCCGTAAAAATGGGAACCGGAATTCCGTGATGGCAGGTTCTGCACCAGATCCTGCCCCGGGTGGTCATTTCTCCCGTCATTTTTGTATTGAAATATTTTTTGTTCAGTTTAAAGGTCATCCGCAGCATATCCCGCGCGATTCTTTTATTCCGGTATTCATCAGAAGCATAGTCGACCGTAAACCGGGTTCCGTTCTGTTTGCCGGGATGGCAGAACACACAGGTTACCCCCAGGCCGGCATTGATGCTCTCCATTACATAGTCCATATTTTCGTCGCTGATCTTATCGGAAAGAACCCGAAGATTTTTATAAACGGGTTTTTCTTCCGCGGGCGGCCTGGCAGCCAGGATTCCGCATAAACTGAACCCTGTAAGTCCGGTAAGGACTACCAGTTTCTTACAGGGTATTGCCATAACGTAAATTTTATACCGCTCTATTTTCCGGGATGTTCTTTCCCGTGATGGCAGGTCATGCATTCTACCGTGGGAATGGGTTCGCCTTCTTCGCTGCGGTTATAGTTGAAAAACTTTTTATTGATCTTGGCGGTCATTTTATACATTTTGCGGGCGATATTTTTCTCCGGCTTTTCGTCGCTCGCAAAATCCAGGTGATGGTTGCTGCTGTCTTTGGAAGGGGCATGACAAAAATTACATTTCACGCCCAGGGCTTCTTTAAAATGGTCCATCACCTTACCCAGGTCTTCATGGCTGATATTTTTCGGCAACACTTTCAGATTCGTAAACTTATGCTCTTCCGGTGGTTTGGTAGCGGCTATTCCTCCGATAATGACTAAACTTAGAATTACGGCTACGCCGGTTTTTTTACGCAAGATCATAAACCTGATTTTAATCTAAGCTAAACAAAATTTCTGAATGCGGAATAATTGGACAGGGATAAAATTTTAAAAAGCTTCCATAACATACTATTTAAAAGGCCGGGCTCTTTGATAATTTCCGTTAATTTGCATCCCTTTTATGATAAAAAAGCAAGCCGCCATAGGATTTATTTTTATCACCCTGCTGGTGGATGTTATCGGCTGGGGGCTGATCATACCGGTTATGCCGGGACTCATTTCCGGTTTGAAAAATATTCCCGTGAATCAGGCGAGTGCGGAAGGTGGCTTGTTGCTTTTCGTTTATGCCTTTATGCAATTCATCTGTGCGCCGATTCTCGGAAACCTGAGTGATCAGTACGGTCGCCGCCCTATTTTACTTCTTTCCCTTTTCGGATTTGGTGTGGATTATATTTTCATGGGTTTTGCTCCGACCTTCGGTTGGCTGTTTGTTGGCAGGACCATTTCCGGAATTACCGGCGCCAGTTTTACAACGGCATCGGCTTATATTGCAGATGTCAGTGATGAAAAAACCAGGGCAAAAAATTTTGGACTTGTTGGTGCTGCTTTTGGCCTGGGTTTTATTATAGGTCCGGCCATTGGCGGCCTGCTAAGCGGCTGGGGAATTCGTGCACCTTTCTTTGCGGCAGCCATCCTCTCTCTCGTCAACTGGATTTACGGATATTTTGTTCTTCCCGAATCACTGAGTCCGGAACACCGGCGGCCATTCAGCTGGAAAAGAGCCAATCCGCTGGGATCCCTGATGCATCTGAAACACTATCCTGCACTTACCGGCTTAATCCTGGCGCTGGCGCTGGTTTATCTCGGCTCCCATGCTGTGCAGAGCAACTGGAGCTACTTTACGATGTACCGGTTTAAATGGACGCCCAGAACCATTGGAATTTCCCTGGCCGTGGTGGGGGCGCTGGTTGCGCTGGTACAGGGCGTGCTCATTCGCTGGATCACGCCGAAGATCGGGAATGAAAAAAGCATTTTCATCGGATTGTTATTATATGCCGCCGGCATGTTTCTTTTTGCTTTTTCCAACCAGAGCTGGATGATGTTTGTTTTCCTGATCCCTTATTGTCTCGGCGGCATTGCCGGCCCGGCGTTGCAGGCCATCATGTCGGGAAATGTGCCGCGCAACGCACAGGGCGAATTGCAGGGGGCGCTCACCAGCGTGATGAGCCTGACCGCGATTATCGGCCCGCTGCTCATGACAAACCTGTTTGCCTATTTCACGAGCCTGCAGGCTCCGGTGCTTTTTCCGGGCGCTCCATTTCTCCTGGGCGGTTTGTTAATGTTAGCCAGCAGCATCGTGGCGTATAAAAGTTTAAAACAGAATTGATAATCCCGAAAATCTGCGTATATTTGCACCGTTAAGTTGATAGGCATTTAGTAAGTAAACAAACATTCTGCTACGCAATCTTCAGTACGGTTAGTTAGTCTTCTTTACTCAGGCATTTGTCAGCTGTATTTTTATCATTTAATCTTTTATTTTAAGTATGAACATTTATGTTTCAAATTTAAGCTTCAACGTAACCGATGAAGACTTAAACGAGTATTTTGCAGAGTACGGTGAAGTTTCATCTGCTAAAGTTATCCTGGACAAATTCACTCAGAAATCACGTGGGTTTGCATTCGTGGAAATGACCGATGAAGAAGCTGCAAAAAAAGCGATCCAGGAACTGGATGGCGCTTCTGTAGATGGCAGAACGATCAACGTTTCTGTCGCTAAACCCCGCGAAGAACGCACAGGCGGCGGCGGTAACAGAAATGGCGGCGGTGGTAATTTCCAGAAAAGAAATAACTTCAGCAACAGCAGATATTAATCGCTTTCAATCCAAGCCGTTGATCCGGGTAATTCCGGGTCAACGGCTTTTGTATTTTAATCACCAGCGACCCCTGTGCCAGCGGTAACCATTGTTCCGCTTTTCCCAGTAACCTTCATGCCAGGAACGACCGGGCCTGCGCCTTTCCCAGTGGCCTTCCCGCCAGCGATAATTGCCCCCGGCCCAGACCCAGTCGCCCGTGATCCAGACATAATCAGGCCCGGGAGAAACGGGTCTGCTGTAAACCACATCGTGAGGCCGCGCAGGAACCACCTGCGGGCCGCAGCCGGAAAGGCTGAAAAACAGGAAAGTCCCGGCTACCAATAACCATTTTTTCATTTTCTTGTTATTTAAGGGTACAGAGGCAAAACGCGTTCCTGCTTACCCGGCACAATTTGCCAAAATCGGAATTAAACTATCCGGGATATGTTTAATTTGCAAAAATATTCAGCATGTCCATTGAATCAGGAGTGGCCGCTCCCCCTTTAACCGCCAAAGATTTTACCACCGATCAGGAAGTTCGCTGGTGCCCGGGATGCGGCGATTATTCTATTCTGGCCCAGGTTCAGAAAGTAATGCCCCAGATTGGCGTTCCCCGCGAGAATATTGTGATTATTTCAGGCATCGGCTGCAGCAGCCGGTTCCCTTATTATATGAATGTTTACGGAATGCATTCCATACACGGAAGGGCAACGGCCATTGCTTCGGGATTAAAAGCAAGCCGCCCGGAACTCAGCGTATGGATCGTAACCGGCGACGGAGACTCATTAAGTATTGGAGGAAATCACACCATTCATTTACTGCGCAGGAATTTTGATGTGAACATCCTGCTGTTTAACAACCAGATTTACGGATTAACGAAGGGTCAGTATTCGCCTACGTCCGAAACGGATAAACAGACCAAGTCCACTCCGTTCGGCAGCATCGACCATCCCTTTAATCCGCTGGCGCTGGCCATGGGTGCGGATGCCAGTTTTGTAGCCCGGAGTATGGACCGGGATCCGAAACACCTGCAGCAAATGCTGATGCGGAGTCATCAGCACAAAGGTTCCTCTTTCCTGGAGATCTATCAGAACTGCAATATTTTTAATGACGGGGCTTTTGAAATCTTTACCGAAAAAGGATCGAAACCCACAGAAACAATTTTTCTGGAACAGGGGAAGCCGCTGATCTTCGGCGCAAATCAAAACAAGGGCATTCGGCTGGAAGGTCTCCGCCCTGTTGTGGTGGACCTGGAAAACGGAGGTTCAGCAGATGATTTGTGGATTCATGATGAGAAGGATTTTTATAAGGCGCAGATTCTGGTTCGGATGTTTGATGATCCGAACCTGGATGCGCACCTGCCCCGTCCTTTCGGTGTTTTTTATGAAGCTGACCGGGCCTGTTATGAGGACATGCTGAACCTGCAGGTTGAAGAGCTGATCAGATCAAAAGGCCGGGGTGATCTTAATAAACTGCTGCGTGGCCGTGAAACCTGGACCATTTCCGCGTAAGATGGATTGAAGGCTGTAAAAAAAAAGTTCCGCTGAAGCGGAACAGATAACTGGTTATTTCAAGGAAAAACAGGCTTAATCAACAAAAATGCCGGCGATAAAAATCGCCGGCCTGAGCTTACCTCTGAAACCACAAAAAGAAATCGTTAAAGGCATCGTTAACCAGAGGTTTGTCTGAACAGGATATTGCTGAATAATGTATTATAAACTGCAGGCGATTGGAAGGATATTTTCCTTAGTGTAACGGTTGGGCAGATTTTAGAGGGTAGCGGGTTGGGGACGGAGAATGGTTGCTATCGGGATGAATAGCCAACTAAAAGTAACTACAAGTTTCCTATTAGCAAAGCGTTTTTTTAAAATTCAGGAAAAACCCGCGATTCCCTTACCCAGTAAAGCTTTCGAGCTCTTTAGCCGCATCGGCAAAAGTTTTGCTTTTCTTATAATTGTACCACCATTCCGGGGTCGTTTTCTTGAAAAGGGTATCGAGGTGCCGCATGCCGAACAGGTTCCAGGCTCCCCTCAGTTTTCCGGTCAGGCCGGATTGCAGCGCGCGGAGGCTCATGGCAAATCCGCTGTCGATATATTCCATATGATGCCAGTATCCGGCGGGCATAAAAAGCGTATCTCCGTGATCCAGAATCAGTTCAAAACCTTTCGCCAGCCGGAGGGCGGGGAATTTCTCCAGATCCAGCTTGTTGTTTGAACTGTCGAAGTACCTTTCAAAGTTTACCAGGCTGAGCACCTCCCAGGGTTTCCTGTATATTTTGTGTTGTTCTTCATACGGGAAAAGTAAAACGCGTTTTTTGCCCATGAACTGGGTATGGAAGATATGCGAGAGGTCAATGTCAAAGTGCATGTGGGTAATGGAACCCTGACCACCCGTAAACAGCATGGGAAATTTTTTTACGAAACCCCTGCTGTACTGTTCCGGCCAGCTGAAATCGTGAACGATCCGGGGGGCATGTTCAAATAAATTGAAGAGGAATATCCGCCATTCGGCCGGGCCATGCCGGATCAGGTCGATGTATTCCCCGAATTTCATATAGCTATCTGCTGTGTTGACCGGCGTGTAAGCGTCACTTTTTACATTATTGTAAATACCCACTTCCACATCCCCGACAATTGCCTTAAAAAAATCCCAGTTCCATTTATCGTAAGCCGGCCATTTTTTTGCGAGGCCCGTAATAACCAGCGGCTTCAGCGGCTGGTAATAGTTTTGCCTGAAATCCGCTGAAGAAATATCTTCCACCCGATCCACCGGCTGTAACAGCATATCCCTGATTTTCGGTAAAATTAGGTATATGGATTAATTTAGTGCGTTAAACAGAAACGAATTTCGTGGCTTATCCGGCACGGATTTTTCATATCTTTTTTTATGTTACTCACTTTACATCCCCACAATCCACAGCAACGGAATGTTAAAACTATTGTGGATTGTCTTTTATCCGGTGGCGTGATCGTGTATCCAACAGATACCATTTACGGGCTGGGCTGTGATATTTTTCAGCATAAAGCCATCGAAAGGATATGCCAGATCAAGCAGATCAATCCCGACAAAGCACAGCTTTCCTTTGTTTGTTATGATCTCAGCGATTTAAGCAAATATACCAAGAGCATCTCCACGCCCCTGTACAGGGTATTAAAGAATCATCTGCCCGGCCCCTATACTTTTATTCTGCCGGCGAGTAGGGAAGTGCCAAAAATTCTGAAGAGCCGTAAGAATACGATTGGGCTGCGGGTACCCGATAATCTGATCGCCCGGACCATCGTAAAAGAACTGGGTCATCCGGTGCTCAGCACCTCGCTGCCGGGGGAAAACGTGGAAGAATACACGGACCCGGAAATCATTTACGAACATTTTAAGAACCAGGTGGATATTGTTATTGACGGGGGTGCAGGCCATGCCATTCCCTCAACCATTATCGACTATACTTCCGGCGAAGCCGTCATGCTCCGTAAGGGCGCCGGAGACTGGGCTGAAGTGTAGCTCCATCTGCGCCGGATCGATATTAAAGCTCTTGCGGTGATAAGGACATAAGCCATGTTCTTCAATACCCCTTCGGTGCTCCGGAGTACCGTATCCTTTATTATTATACCAGTTGTAATGGGGATATTTCCTGTGCAGGCGCTGCATAAATTCATCCCGGTAGGTTTTGGCCAGAATACTGGCTGCCGCAATGGATGCATAGATACCATCCCCTTTGATTACACAGAGATGTGGAATTTTCCTGTACCGGTGAAAGAGATGACCGTCGATCAACAGGAATTCAGGCTGGCTTTTTAATTTATTCAATGCGAGATGCATGGCTTTGAAAGATGCCCGGAGAATATTGATCCGGTCAATCTCATCATTACTCACGCGGGCAACGGCAAAATCCAGCGCGTGCAATTCAATAAAATCCCGCAGCTCAATTCTTATTTCCGGAGCAACCAGTTTGGAATCGTTCAGCAGCGGATGGTAAAAATCCGCCGGCAGCACCACGGCCGCGGCAAATACGGGTCCTGCATAACAGCCTCTTCCGGCTTCGTCGCAGCCCGCTTCCCTTAGCGATGCATGATGAAATGCTTTGAGCAAGAAAAAATATTTGCTCAAAAATAAAGGAATGAACCCTTTTCCCGGCAGGAGAACGCAAATAGTTATCTACAGGCGGCCCCGAATGAATTATTTTTGCCTCATGCGTATTTGGAAAACCGGCTCGCCAAACAGGGCTGTTGCCCTTTGGGTTCTGGGAGGAACCATCATGTTGCTGATCCAGGTGATGCTTGGCGGCATCACCCGGTTAACGGGATCCGGATTATCGATTACCGAGTGGAATGTGATCACGGGAACCCTTCCGCCCCTGAACCATCAGCAGTGGATGCTGGAGTTCGACAAATACAGGCAAACGCCTCAGTATCATTTACTGAATACTGCATTCAGTCTTTCCGATTTCAAATTTATTTTCTTCTGGGAATGGCTCCATCGCTTCTGGGCCCGGCTGGTGGGACTGGTATTTATTGTGGGGTTTGTTTATCTGCTGCTGAAGAGGAAAATGAAAACAGAAATGATCAGGCCCCTGCTGATCCTGTTTTTGCTCGGCGCTTTACAGGGAGCTATTGGCTGGATCATGGTGGCCAGCGGCTTGACCGGGGATGCATTGTATGTGAAACCTACCCGGCTGGCCCTGCATTTTGTTTTCGCGTTGGTCCTTATCTCCTATGCTTTCTGGTTCTCGCTGCAACTGTTGTTCCCGGTTACCCGGATCCGGAATGCCCGGGGTTTGCGGCGGTTTTGCAAAGTGCTGCTGGTACTGATCTTTTTTCAGGTGATCTATGGGGCGCTGATGGCCGGACATAAAGCCGCTGCCGTTGCGCCGACCTGGCCCACAATTAACGGAGACTGGATTCCGGCTACGCTGTTTAAGACTTCGCCCTGGTATCTGAATCTTGTGGAAAATACCATCATGATTCATTTCATTCACCGGGGACTGGCTTACCTGATCTTCCTGGGGATTCTGCTGTGGACCTTTCGCCTTTTTAGCTCCGGCCTCCTGCGTTACGAAAGAACAAAACTGATTGCACCCCTGACACTGGTCTGCCTTCAGATTTTGCTCGGGGTGCTGGCGGTATTGCTGAGTCCGGGTATTTCCGCCAATCACTGGGTATTTTTCGACTGGATCGCCCTGTTGCACCAGCTTACGGGCATGCTTTTATTACTGAGTCTGATTTATGCGGTTTATGTATTGCGGCCGGCTCATGCAAAATAATTTTCCCTTTGCCTTTCCGTTAATAAATTGATAACCGGAAAGAACAAAGGCGGCTTTGGCGCGGTTTAATAAATTACCCGGAACTTCATGATGTATTATCTGAAAGCTGTTTATTATTCCTTTCCCATTCAGCTGGTGATCCTTTACCTGAAAAAATTTCAGGTACTCCTGATCTTCTGGTTTATTCTTTTTTCCACTTTTAACGGAGGGTTCATGCATTCTTTCGGAGCGGACGCATTATTTATGGCGCCGGAATACATGAATAATGTAAATGCATTAAGTGCGGGAATTGTGGGGGCCGGACTGGGTGCCTTCATCATGAGCTGGAACGTGACCACCTTTATATTATTCAGCCGCCATTTTCGTTTCCTGGCCACCACCACCCGTCCTTTCCTGAAATACTGCACCAACAACTTCATCCTGCCAGGGTTGTTGCTGATCGATTATTTTATTCAGGCGACGGATTTCGACCGGACAAAGGAATTGATGACCAATGGAGAAATCGCCATGATGATTGCCGGATTTCTTACGGGATTTTTACTGGTGATCGGATTATCGCTTTTATATTTCTATGAAGCAGATCAAACCATTATCCGCCAGATGACTCCATTGATCTCGAATCCGAAATTATTCAAATCGCAATTCCGGTCAAAAGATACCCAGCTGAATGCGAGCCGGCTCATCAAAGTGAACTGGTATCTCAACAGTCCGGTGACGGTGAAACCCGTGCGCGACGTATCCCATTACAGTAAAGAATTCATTGAAAGGATATTCAGCCGGCATCATTTTGCAGCCATACTTTCCATCATCATAGCTTTTCTGGTCCTGGTGCTGGTGGGGTTTTTCATGGATGAACCTTTTTTCCAGTTGCCGGCAGCTGCCAGCATCTTTCTTTTCTTCTCCATACTCATTTCCCTTTCCGGCGCATTCTCCTATTTCCTGCAAAGCTGGAGCCTTACTTTTCTCATCATTCTTTTCCTGATCCTGAACCTGCTGTACCGGTATGATGTGATCGACCCGACCAACAAGGCCTACGGGTTGAATTATACGAATCGCGCAGAACGTCCGCTCTATGACCGGGATAACCTGCTGGCGCTCTGCACGCCGGAAAAAGTAGCACAGGATAAGGCGCGGATGCTGGAGATCCTGGAGAGGTGGAAGAAAAAACAAAATGCGGAGAAGCCCATGATGCTGATCATCAATACCAGTGGCGGCGGCAGCCGGAGCGCGGCTTTTACGATGAATGTATTGCAGAAGCTGGATGCGCAGACCGGCGGGAAGCTCATGGATAAAACATTTCTGATCACCGGAGCTTCCGGAGGAATGTTCGGAGCCGCTTATTTCCGGGCGCTTTCCCTGATGAAGCAGCGGGATTCGGCCATCGATCTGCAGGATCACAAATACACAGATGCGATATCGGAGGATCTGCTCAATCCGCTCTTTTCTTCTTTTGTTGCACGTGATCTGGTTTCGCCCGCACAGAAATTCAGGGTGGGCAAATATGAATACGTCAAGGATCGCGGATACGCATTTGAGCAAAAACTGAATATTAATACAAAGGGAGTGCTGGACCGGCAGTTGCGGGAAATCGAACCCGATGAACAGGCGGCAAGGATTCCCCTGATGTTACTGAGCTCGGTGATCACAAGGGACAGTCGCACGATGCTCATCAGCACCCAGCCCATCAGTTTTTTGATGCGTCCTGTATTCGACAGTGCAAAAATTATGGGTGTCGATCCGGATGCGGTGGATTTTGGAAGTTTTTTAAAAAAACAGGATCCGATGAATATCCGGCTGCTCACAGCTTTGCGCATGAATGCCACGTTTCCCTATGTGCTGCCTAATGTATGGCTGCCCACCAAACCGGTGATCGACGTAATGGATGCCGGATTCCGCGATAATTTCGGTGAACAGGTGGCGATCCGTTTTATGAATGTGTTCCGCGACTGGATTCAGCGGAATACCAGCGGCGTATTGCTGATCCAGATCCGCGACCGCAAAGTGGGCGGATGGGAAAGCCCTTTTGAATCCAAAAGCATCACTGAAATCATCACCAAACCCATTTTATTGCTTCAGTATAACTGGTACAAAATGCAGGAATATAACCAGGATGATCTGCTGAGTGTTTTCGAGCAGCTGATGGGGGATGATTTTTACAAAATGACCTTCCAGTATGTGCCGAAAAAAGTCAACGAGGGTGTTTCCCTTAATTTCCATCTCACCCGCCAGGAAAAACTGGACGTGGCGAATGCTTTGAATCTGCCGGTGAATGTCAGGACGTTCAGGAAAGTGGATTCGCTGTTGAATCCCTGAGAAGCGTCAACTGTCAACCGTCAACGAACTTTCCCGGCCGCAAAAGCCGAAAGCAATTCTTCACAATCCTTATATCAAATTCCGCACTTGTTTCCTGCGGGTCGCCGTCTATATGGATCGGAGCCTTGTCAATATTCCGGATACTGAGATGATCCGTTTGCAGGTAGAGGATATTTTTATTTTTTGCATAATCCGAGAGCGGCTGTATCACATTGGTACCTGAAAGCTGGTACAGGATAGAAAGGGGTAATAAAAGTTTGTTCATTTTTTTTACGATCACAATATCCAGCAGGCCGTCGCTCAGGCTGGCTTTGGGGGCGATGGTAAAATTATTTCCAAACTGATTGCTGTTGGCGATACAGATAAAAAATGCTTCGGTTTTCAGCAGGCCGTCTTTCAGCTTAATTTCGAAACTATAGGGTTTCGCTTTAAAGAACTGAAGGGTGGAAACCCTGATATAGGTTTGAAGCCCCCGCTTTTTTTGTTTTGCGAACGCGTGTGCTACGGATGCATCGAAGCCGATACCGCAGAGCATGCAGGAGAAATGCTCATTGATATAAAAAGCGTCCGTTTCAAAAGACTTACCCTGAAAAATGACTGTCAGTGCGCCGGTAATCTGTTTTGGGATTCTGGCTGCAAACGCAAGTCCGTTACCCGATCCCATGGGAATGATGCCGATATTTACCCGGATCTTCTGCAGGGCTTTTACCACACCGTTCACCGTGCCGTCCCCGCCGCAGATCACCACATCCGTAATCTCTTCGTCTTTTACTTTCTTTCGCAGGAAATCATAATCCCCGTCCGCCCTGGTGGAAATGATTTCAAAATCCAAACCCTGCTCCCGCGTTTTGCGGGAGATCAGTTCCCTGACCTGTGCCTTTTTTTTCGTTCCCGATATCGGATTGATGAGATAAATGATTTTTCTGGGCATAGCTGCAAGTTCCGTTAAACCCCCCTTTTTTTCATAAATAATCATTGGAACACCAGATATCTGGATGCGGTTACAGGTTCAATATGATCTGAGCAAAGCCGCTCAAAAAATCAAAACCCTTAAACTAATTCCTTATAAGCCCCGATGCACAGCCTGAAGGAATTCTTTTTTAAATGCGCTCCGGGCGATTGAAAAATGCCCGAAGTTTCCGAACTTGGATCTCTTCTCCTGACGCCTGAACCTAAATCACGAAAATGACTGCTCCCAAACAACGATTTCTTGCTCTGGATGTTTTCCGGGGAATGACCATCTGTTTTATGATCATTGTCAATACACCGGGAAGCCAGTTTAATTATTCCCCGCTCGAACATTCCCATTGGAATGGTTTTACACCGACTGATCTCGTATTTCCTTCCTTTCTTTTTGCCGTGGGAAATGCGATGAGTTTTGTGATGAGCCGCTGGGATTCCCTTAGGCAGAGTCAGGTACTGGCTAAAATTTTTAAACGGACTTTTATCATTTTCCTTTGCGGATTCCTGCTATACTGGTTTCCTTTTTTTGAATACAATGATGCGCACCGGCTGGTGCTTTCTCCTTTTTCCCACACCCGCATCATGGGGGTTCTGCAAAGAATTGCGCTGGCGTATTGCATCGCGTCCCTGCTGATCTATTATTTTAAACCCGGCACGGTAGTCGCTGTTTCCATTTCCATTCTCTTGTTGTACTGGGCATTTATGCGGATTGGCGGCGACCCTCCCGATCCATTGTCCATGACCGGCAATCTCGGTTACAAGATAGACCTGTGGCTGATGGGGAAAAACCACATGTATCACGGCGAAGGTGTCGCCTTTGATCCGGAGGGCTGGCTGAGCACCCTGCCGTCGGTGGTGAATGTGACTTTCGGTTATATGGTTGGAAAATTCATTCAGCAAAAAGGGAAAACTTTTGAAGGACTGGCCAAACTACTCTTACTGGGCTTTGCTTTCATCGTGATCGCCTATTGCTGGGACCTGGGTTTCCCGATAAACAAAAAGCTCTGGACCAGTTCTTTTGTCGTTTATACCGTGGGTCTCGATTGTGTTATCATTGCCGCCATCATATACGTGGTGGATTTTCTGGGCAGAACAAAATGGACGAAGTTCTTCACCGTATTCGGCAAAAACCCGCTCTTTATTTACCTGCTCTCTGAAGTGGGCGCCAGCATCCTCTATATGGTCCAGCCCCAGCCCGACACGGATACGGTCTCCTGGCTTTACGAGAATATCTACCGGCATGCCGGCCTCTATTTCGGCTCCCTCCTGTTTGCCGTTTCCTGGATGCTTTTCTGCTGGCTGATCGGGCTTTTTTTGGATAGAAGGAAGATTTATATCAGGGTCTAGAAAGGGTTGACGGATGACGGATGACGGTTGACGGACTCTTTGTGAAACATTCCGACTTAAATTAATCATTCCGTCACACTTGAAGTCCGTCAACCGTCATCCGTTAACCGTCAACCAATTCCCTCAATCCCTTCCAAATCCCAACAAAAACCCCTACCTTTGCACGTCGAAAAAAAAGGGCTGCCGACCAGCCGATTACCGGAATTTATGGAGATAAGGAATATTGCGATCATAGCACACGTTGACCATGGTAAAACCACTTTGGTAGATAAGATTTTACATGCCACCAAAACATTCCGGGATAACCAGGAAACCGGTGAACTCATAATGGATAGTAATGACCTGGAAAGAGAAAGGGGCATTACCATTTTCAGCAAGAATGCCGCAGTTGTTTATAAAGGCGTTAAGATTAATGTTATTGATACCCCGGGTCACGCCGATTTTGGTGGTGAAGTGGAGCGCGTATTGAAAATGGCCGACGGCGTCCTGCTGCTGGTGGATGCTTTTGAAGGACCCATGCCGCAAACGCGCTTCGTGTTGCAGAAAGCCCTGCACCTGAATCTGAAACCCATTGTGGTGATCAATAAAGTGGATAAACCGAATTGCCGTCCCGATGAAGTGCATGAAGCGATCTTCGAATTATTCTTCAACCTGGATGCTACGGAAGCGCAGCTTGATTTCCCCACATATTATGGATCGGGCAAGAATGGCTGGTTCAACGATTCCATTGTGCAGTCTGAAGATATCACGCCACTGCTCGACGGCATCCTGAAATATGTTCCTGAGCCGGTGAAGAATGAAGGCCCACTCCAGATGCAGATCACTTCCCTGGATTATTCCTCCTTTCTCGGCAGGATTGCCGTTGGAAAAGTTGCCCGGGGCGTTATTAAGGAGGGTCAGACGATTGCCCTCATGCAGGCGGATGGTACCATTAAAAGATCCAGGGTAAAAGAACTGTATGTTTTTGAATCCCTGGGTAAGAAAAAAACTACGGAAGTGGTGTGCGGTGATATCTGTGCGGTGGTTGGACTGGAAGATTTTAATATTGGCGATACCGTCGCCGACTTCGACAATCCCGAAGCACTCCCGGTAATCAGTGTGGATGAGCCTACCATGAGCATGATGTTCTCCATTAATAACTCACCCTTTTATGGAAAGGATGGAAAATTTGTCACTTCCCGCCATCTGCGTGACCGGCTGATGAAAGAAACGGAAAAGAACCTCGCCTTACGTGTGGAAGATACCGGAAGTGCTGATAGTTTCCTCGTATTCGGACGTGGCATTCTGCACCTGGGTATCCTGATTGAAACGATGAGAAGGGAAGGGTATGAACTCACCGTAGGGCAACCCCAGGTTATCGTAAAGGAAATCAACGGTAAGAAATCCGAACCGTTTGAGGTGTTGGTAGTGGATGTGCCGCAGGAATACAGTGGAAAAGTAATTGATATGGTCACCCAGCGGAAAGGTGAGCTGCATGTTATGGAAACCAAGGGCGAAATGCAGCATCTGGAATTTGAGATCCCTTCCCGCGGTCTGATCGGCCTGCGTTCGGGGATGCTTACCAATACCGCCGGAGAAGCGGTGATGGCCCACCGGTTCAGCGAATACCGGCCCTGGAAAGGCCCGATACCCGGAAGAAGCAACGGTGTGCTGATCGCTAAAAATCAGGCTGCCACCACAGGTTATTCAATAGATAAACTGCAGGACCGCGGTTCCTTTTTCGTGGATCCGGGAGAAGAAGTATATGTGGGCCAGATCATTGCCGAGCATATCAAACCGGGAGACCTGATCGTAAATGCTACAGAAGGCAAGAAGCTAACCAACATGCGGGCCAGCGGAAGCGACGATTCAGTGCGCATTATCCCCAGGATTCAAATGACGCTGGAAGAATGTATGGAATATATACAGCAGGATGAATGCATCGAAGTAACACCTAAAAATATCCGCCTCCGCAAGACCATTCTCGACGAAGACGAGCGAAAGAAATTCCAGAAGATGCTGAAGACGGAGGAAGTGGGTTAAGATGGAATACTTTCGACCCAGGACGCATTCAATTTGAAATGTCTGCAGTTGCCCTGAAGCAGATCGCAGCATTTATCACAAATGCACTAATTTTGCCCTAAAATCAGGGTTATGAAGGGCAGATTCGGATTAATGACTGTTTTTTTCATCTTTTGTTTCAGCGTTGCTTCGCTGGAAACGAACGCCCAGTGTTCTATTTGCACCCGCACGGCGCAACAATTGGGAGAGGGCCCGGCCAAAGGATTGAATGCCGGCATTATTTACCTCGCTTTTACACCGCTGGCTATTGCCGGGTTTATTGGTTTCCGCTGGTGGAAACATAACCGGGATGAGTTTAATTCTTAATGATCCGCGGATAAATAATTCTCAACAAACCGGTATATATTGAAATCACCGGCAGGCATTTGCGCGTGGATTTTTTTAAAGAGGTCTTCCTTATCAATTTCTTTCATCTTTCCGGCCAGGATTAGCCGGTAAGCTTTTTCTGTAAGATTCTGCGGTTCTTTTTGCGCAATGGATTGCAATCGCGTTTCAATGGCTGCAGTCAGCAGCCCTATCCCCTTATCTTCTGTGGCAACCGTTTCAATGATATCTGTTTTTTTTGTTCCGAAATAGAGGGCCGATTGCAGGTCCTTAATGAATTGTTTTGATCCGGGACTATCCGTTTTATTCACCACAAAAAGATCAGCGATTTCCATCATTCCGGCCTTCATGGCCTGAATCTCATCGCCTGATCCGGGCATCAGCACAACCAGGGTAAGATCTGCGAGACTGGCAATTTCCAGTTCACTTTGCCCGATACCGACCGTTTCCACCAGTATATAATCAAATGGCGCCGCTTTTAAGAGGTCCGTGATTTCAAAAATCCGGGGATGAAGTCCGCCGAGCGAGCCCCGGGATGCCAGGGACCGGATATATACATCCGGATGCTGGGCCCATTGATTAATCCGGATCCTGTCGCCCAGCAAAGCACCCCGGTGAAAAGGCGATGACGGATCGATGCAAAGGATGGCAATCTTTTTTTGTTGTTTTAAGAATGTGCCGGTCAATGCATTTACGAGACTGCTTTTACCCACGCCCGGCGGTCCGGTGATACCGATAACGGGTGTTTTGGAAACCGGTAATGCTTTTAATAAATCCAGTGAACCCGATGCCTGGTTCTCTATCAATGTAATGCAGCCTGCGAGTGCCTTGATATTGCCCTGTTGTATTGCCGGAAGAAATGGAAGCAACATAGATTATGGTAAACAAAAATAACTTTTAATGTTTAATGGCCGAACCGTATTTTTGAACTCCCCATGCCATCAGTCGAAAATTATATTCCCAAAGAATGGGAAACACCGCCCTGCCCTTTTTGTGGATCGGCTGAATATTCGGTTTACGAAAGATTTGGGAGTGCAATGCAGTTCACTTACGTATTGTGCAGTCATTGCGGACTTGTCTATCTTTCGCCACGCCCTAAATATGATCAGGATTTTATTGATTCGGCCTATGCTTCTTATTATCAGTTCAGCGATAGTATTGAACTGGATGAAAATACGCTCATTCCGCATTCTTCCGTACTCATGTTTAAGAAAGAAGTGGAGAATCTGTTGAAGTATGATAAGAAAAGGACCAATGTGCTGGATATTGGCAGCGCCATGGGCACATTCCTGTATGCCGCCAAACCGTATTATAAGAAACTGATCGGATTGGACGTATCTGAAAAAATGGCCCGCTTTGCTGAGAAAAAGGCCGGTTGCGCGGTTTATTTAAAACAGTTCAATGAATTTGATTACGAAGAAAAATTCTCTTTGATTCACATGAGTCACGTGCTGGAGCATATCCCCAATCCCGTGGAATGGCTGAAGAAAGCTGCTGAGCTGCTGGAAAAAGACGGGGTACTGGTGATCAATGTTCCGAATAAATTTGCATTGAGTTTCAGGCTTCAGCATTTTTATTATAAACTTGGGCTCAAAAAACAGTTTTCATCTACCTGGCGTGACGCTGCCCGTGTTCCGGACCACCTGTATGAGCCCACGGTGAAGAGTATGCTCAGTTTATTAAAAGCCAATAATTTTGACGTGCTGGATTATTTTAGTTATAGCCGGCGCGATCCGGTTTCTGATCAGTCGGTTTTTTCCAGACTCTTTAACCGAAACCTGCATCTGGGAAGCAATCTTTCCTTTATCACCCGGCCGGTCAGATGATTTTGTAATTCCGGAAATCGAATAATCTCTTTCCGGTTTTTTTTTCATACCAGTACAGCAGCTTTTCTTTGGGGGAGAAATTTTTTTTTGAGATATCGAGGTCGATATGCCAGTTCTTTTCTGAAATGCGGTTTTCCATTACCCGGGGATGGGTTCCTTCAAAAGGCCGGAGGGAATCAAATTCATTGAAGTTGAAAAGATCGCCGGCAAGCCTTTTTTCGCTCGTGTCCTTATCGTCTGAATCCTCCCAGTAAACGTGAACCTTTTTCAGTTTCTCTTTCATCTGCCGGGGATTTTTTACCCAGCCGTAATGATATACAAAAGCATCCACCGGTTTCACGTTAATCTTTTCGGATCCTCTCCGGAAACCCTGGGCGTCCCGGTAAGCATGGATGGTTTTATCATTCCGGATGATGCGTACTTCTTTATGGTACCATTTCCGGCTATCCCCAACATAATCGTACGTGCCGTAAAAATGCAGGTAATTGAACAGTAACCCATCCACCCGCAGGTCCGCTTTATATTTTTCAGCTGCTTTGCAAATGGCATCATGGTATTGCTCGTGTATCACTTCGTCGGCCTGGATATAAAAAGCCCAGTCGCTGTCCGGCGAAATCAGCTGAAAGGCTTTATCTGTTTCCACCGCCAGCACCTCCCCGTTCTTTTTTAAATGCGGATCCCAGACAGAATGATGGATTTTGATCTTCTCCGTTGGGATGGAGCGGATCAGTTCTTCCGTATCATCTTCGCTGTCGCCGACCAAAACGATCATTTCATCCACCATGGGTAAAATGGAAGTAATGGCTTCCACAACCGGATAGTCGTAAGTAACGGCGTTCCTGATGATGGTAAACCCTGAAATTTTCATGATGCCGGGAATGTTTTCGTGTTACTAACCTGCTGTTTATTCCGCTGGGCAAGGTACAAAATAAGTGCCCATTCGCTGCTCGCCGTTGCGGCATCGCTGGCTAATAAGTCCTTTTATATATTTAAATTGTGAGTTCGTTTTCGTATCATGACCAATTTTGTTCCCATCTTCCCATTATCCATTGTAGTGTATCCTGCGGAAACACTCAACCTGCACATCTTTGAGCCGCGATACAAAGAACTGGTGAAAGAATGTGTTGCGGGTAAGAAAACCTTTGGCATACCAACTATCATCAATGGTAAGCTGTCCGAGATGGGTACGCTGGTAACCATCGCAGAGGTTGCAAAAGAGTACGAGAACGGAGAGATGGATATTGTAACCAGCGGAACGATGGTTTTCCGGATCCTTGAAATTATCAAATCCGTTCCGGATAAATTATACAGCGGAGCGATTGTAAATTATCCGCATAATTCCAATGCGTATCACAAGCCGGAACTGATGCAACTCGTGTTAAAAGCCCTTCGGGAATTGCACCGGTTGCTGAATATCAATAAGGATTTTAAGAAGCCGGACGGCGAACTGACTTCCTATGATATTGCCCATCATGCCGGCTTATCCCTGGAAGAGGAATACGAATTGCTTGAATTGTTGAAGGAAGAGCAGCGGCAGGAGTATTTGAAAAGGCATCTGGGCAGGGTATTACCGGTTATTATGGAGATGGAAATACTGAAAGAAAGAGTGAAATTGAACGGTCACTTTAAAAATCTATCTTCCTTTCGGTTTGGAGAATGAACTGCTTTCTAATATAATCGTATGCTAACAACCATTTGTTTTGATTTTGGGAATACGCGTTTAAAATTTGCTGTTTTTTCGGATGGCGGGCTGCAGGCTGTTCACGTGCTGAAGAATGACGAGGAAGAAACTATCCGGGAATGCATTGAGAAGTACCGGCCCGACAAAACCATTCTATCCTCTGTAATTGAACACAATCCTGAACTGGAAAATATTCTGGCCAAAGAAACCCGCTATCATAAGCTGAATCATCATTCCAGGATCCCCATCAGTACTCCGGTGGGAAAACCGGAAACCATTGGCGCCGACAGGCTGGCGCTGGTTGTGGCAGCAAATCATTTTTACCCGGAATTCAATAATCTGACTATCGGACTCGGCTCTGCGATAACCTATAATTACGTCAATCGCTTCAGGCAGTTTGTGGGTGGCAGCATCTCTCCGGGCATGGAAATGCGATTTAAATCACTTGAATTATTTACGGCGAAACTGCCGCTGATTGAACCCCACTGGAATTTCCCGCTGCTGGGATACGATACGAAAACGAATATACAATCCGGCGTCATCATTGGCATGGCAAAGGAAATAGATGGAATAATTGAAGCCTATGAGGAGCGGTATGAAAAAATGAATGTATTGATGACGGGCGGAGATGCTCACTATTTTATACCTTTTTTAAAGAAAACGATTACCGTGGACCCTGATCTTATTTTCAAAGGGCTTTACGTGATCAGTGAGTTCAATCAATGATCCGGCTGGTTTTAGTATTTCCTTTTATCATGTGATGCCCGCAGGCACTATCTTTACGGGCCGCAAAACATACAACCAGGGGTTGCGGCGCTTGCTGATCACTTGTATGATAATTAAAGCAGAAGGTCCGTGCGGAATAATAAATCTCTTTTTACAAAATGTGCTTTCTGGATTCTGAGTGTAATACCGGCCTGCCTGCTGCTGACGGCCTGCGAGAATAATATGAAGAACCTGCCCAATTTTCGCGAAAAACACATCAGCATAGATGAAGGAAGACAAATCACCGCCTATTACAGTGTAAGCGCCAAGGTTAAAGCCAAATTAACGGCCCCGTATATGCGGAGGAATGAAGTCGATTCTCCCTACCTGGAGTTTCCGAAATCTCTTCACGTGGATTTTTATAAGGATTCCACCGAGATCATCGAAAGCACGCTGGACGCCCGGTATGGGAAACGGTTTGAAATAGAAGAAAAAGTGCTTTTAAAGGATAGTGTGGTGCTGAAAAATATCTTAAAAGGAGACACCCTCTATTGCCAGGAACTCTGGTGGGACCAGAAAAAAGAAAAATTCTACACGGAAAAGCCCGTTCGGATCCATAAAGCCGGTGGGACCATCCTGTATGGTACAGGCCTGGAAGCGCCACAGGATTTCAGTGGCTACACGATTTTTCAGATCACCGGGCCGTTTGCATTTCCGGAAAATGGGATGCCGAGGAATTAGTTTGGTGGATGGTTAATGGTGGATGGTGAATGGACGGTTGAAGACCGGGCAACCTTTGTTTCTGTAAAAGTATATGGTTTACAACGCGAGCTCAGTCCATCCACCATTAACCATATACCATCCACGATAGCTAATCATCTCTGCTCCCCAAACAAAAAGCCCCGGATTACTCCAGGGCTCTGAATGTGTTTGTACTTTACCTAACCATTACCAGTTTGGTCATCAATAGGGTACAAATTTTAACACCTTCGTAGGATTTGGCTTTTCGTGGAATTTGGATTTTAACAGTCAGCGATTGATTTCTTTCAAATGGTGTGGTGGTTCATAGTTATTGGTTCTTTTCAAAGGAAATTGGATATCGGAACCATGTAAAAGAGCATCACCCGCTTGACGATGTAAACATACAAATTGGGCATCCTTTAACAAGCGGATTAGCGCTCGATATGGTACTTGCGGAAAATACGGCTTATCCGGAATATTTACGGGACCTATTTAATTATGTATTTGATAATTATATGATTACGGATGGGTAACAATCAGGCCTAAGTGAAAATATTTAGCGGAAATTTCGGTCAGTCCTCCCGCTCGGGCCGCATTTGCGGAAAGAGTAAAACGTCCTGGATCGAAGCCTGGCCGGTCAGCAGCATAGCCAGCCGGTCAATACCGATGCCTATGCCGGCAGTCGGGGGCATGCCGTATTCCAGGGCACGCAGGAAGTCGTGGTCAATAAACATTGCTTCCTCGTCTCCACGGGCCATGAGGGTCGATTGCTCCGCGAAGCGCTCCCGCTGATCTATAGGGTCGTTCAGCTCGGAGTAGGCATTGGCTATTTCTTTGCCGTTGATGATCAGTTCAAAACGCTCCACCAACCCGGACTGATTCCGGTGCTTTTTGGTAAGCGGGCTCATTTCTACCGGATAATCGGTAATGAAAGTGGGTTGAATATAGAGATGTTCGCACTGACTGCCGAACAGCTCATCGATCAGTTTACCCCTGCCCATGCTGTTGTCCGCCGCAATGTGTAGTTTTCTGCACAAATTTCTTAATTCCTCTTCATTCATCCGGGCAACGTCCGCACCGGTCGCTTCGCTGATAGCATCGAGAATACTGATCCTTTTATAAGGGGCTGTAAAATCGATCTCTTTCTCTCCGGACATCACTTTGGTGACACCGTTAACGGCGATTGCCGTTGTCTCCAGAAGTTTTTCCGTCGTTTCCATCATCCAGAAATAATCCTGGTAGGCCACATAGAACTCGAGTATGGTGAATTCCGGATTGTGGGTGCGGTCCATGCCTTCATTGCGGAAATTGCGGCTGAATTCGTAGACCCAGTCGAAGCCGCCTACAATCAGACGTTTCAGGTACAGTTCGTTGGCAATCCGCAGATATAGGGGGATGTCGAGTGCATTGTGATGCGTAATGAAGGGGCGGGCTGCAGCCCCTCCCGGAATGGTTTGCAGAACAGGTGTATCCACTTCCAGGGCGCCCCGGGAATTGAGGAATTCCCGCATGGCATTGATCATCCGGGAGCGTTTGATAAACACTTCCTTCACCTGTGGGTTTACTATGAGGTCGGCATATCGCTGACGGTACCGGAATTCAGGATCAGTAACTGCGTCGAAGGTTTCCCCTTCCTTCTCTTTCACGACCGGAATAGGTCGCAGGGCCTTGGCCAGAAGGGTCAGTTCCCTCACATGAATGGAAGTTTCTCCTGTTTTAGTGATAAAAACATATCCTGAAACTCCAATGATATCACCGATATCTGTAAGGTGTTTCCAAACCTTATCGTAGAGCGTTTTATCCTCGCCCGGGGAAATTTCATCCCGTTTGATATAGAGTTGGATTTTGCCTGAACTATCCTGAATAACCGCAAAAGAGGCCTTTCCCATGTCCCGGATGCTCATGATGCGACCGGCCAGGCAAACCGATTCAAAATCGGATTTATTTTCATCTCCTTTGAAATGGGATTTAATATATGCGGCATTGCTGCTAACCGGAAAAGCAGGCGCCGGATATGCATTTATCCCCAATTCCCGGAGTGATTTTAGTTTTTCGCGACGGATCAATTCCTGTTCAGACAAATGGGCATTGGCCATACGATAATTATATTCTAAATTCTGCAAATGTACAGGAATAACTTTTGCAAGTGCTTTAATGAAGGCAAACTAAACAATGGTTTTTTTGCCGTTTAAGCGTATTTTTGACTTATAATTCAAGGGAATGAAGTTCGAGAAGATTCACAACAAAGGGCAGGCTCAGTTATTCCAGAATCATTATATGGAAATGCTGACGAAGACCCATCCGCTCGTGATCTGGGGAATGTATATACCGGTGATCATTTATTTTTTATACCTGAGTCATTTCAGATTCGAAATCGGTTATGCTGTCATATTCGGCGTTTTTATCGGAGGTATGTTTTTCTGGACGTTTTTTGAGTACCTGATGCATCGTTTTGCTTTTCATGCAGTCGGAGAGAGCGAAAGAGCCAAGAAATTTATTTATGTCATGCATGGGAACCACCATCATTTCCCCCGTGATAAGGAACGGCTGTTCATGCCGCCGGTGCCCAGCATTATTATCTCGTCTCTTATTTTCGGGATTATGTTCCTGGCGATGAAAGAATATTCATTTACTTTCTTTTCCGGTTTTATTCTCGGTTATCTGATGTACGGCAGTATTCACTATGCAATACATGCCTGGAACCCGCCGTTCAAATGGATGAAACCGTTGTGGAGAAACCATCATCTGCATCATTACAAAGATGATAATAAGGGTTTCGGGGTGAGCACCACCATCTGGGACCGGGTATTCGGCACCATGTTCAACCTGGACAGGGAAAAGGAAGACAAGGAGAAGGTACGGGAACTCATGTATAAATAATTCCGGACTGCAGCATAACTATTTTGCAGTCTCAGTATTTTTCAAAAACTCCCAGGCCGAATAAAGCAAAATCAAATTTTACCGGATCTTTTTTATCCATCTCACGAAGAGCTTCCGTCAGTTCCATCGCCGTTGTCCAGTCCGTTTGATTCCGGTTGATCAGGCCAAACCGTTTGGCAACACGGGCTACGTGCAGGTCAACCGGGCAAATGAGGGCTGCCGGTGAAATTTTCTTCCACAAACCGAAGTCAACCCCGTTCTTATCCTGACGCACCATCCAGCGCAGATACATATTCAATCTTTTGCAGGCCGCATTTTTTTGTGGCGTGGCAATGTGTTTCTGCGTCCGGCGCGGGGCATCTTCCAAAGAAAAAAAACGGGTATAAAAGGAGGAGAGACCTTCCTTCATATTGTCCTTTCCTGAGAGTGCGGGCCGCCGCAGTGTTTCTGACGAAATAAAAGCCGTCTCCAGCGACTCGTTTTCCTGATAATGGGATTGCAGATACCGGATAAAATACAGAAGATCGGTGCTGTTGAACGTACGATGTCTGAACTGTACTAATCTCTTAAGATCGCCGGGCCGATGATTCATTATGAAATCATGTGGCGCTGCGTCCAGCGCGTCCATCAGCTCATTGGATTTCCGGATAATGGTCGTCCGGTTTCCCCAGGCAAAAACCGCAGCAAATAATCCCGCAATCTCAATATCCTGCTTTTTACTGAACCGGTGCGGCACCGATATGGGATCCGCCGGAATAAAAGAAGGTCGATTGTATTGCTTTACTTTCTTTTCGAGAAAATCTTTGAGCGCGGTTTTGGTGGTGGGTTCGAACATTTTTTTTGGTTGACGGTTGACAGTTGACGGATGACGCTCTCTGGTATTGCAGTATGATAATATTGGTCTTTACGATCCACATAAAGGCCGTCATCCGTCAAGCGTCAACCAATTGCTTCCTGCAAATCCTCCACCAAATCCCCGCCGTCTTCAATGCCTACGCTCAGCCGGATCAGGCCATCGCTTAAACCGTTCTTCATGCGCTCTTCGCGGGGGATGGATGCATGGGTCATGCTGGCGGGATGGCTCATCAGGGATTCGACGCCACCCAGACTTTCCGCGAGGGAAAATAATTTCGTTGAAGAAAGGACTCTTTTGGTTTCTTCGGGAGAATCGTTTTTCAATTCAAAACTGAGCATGCCACCGAAGCCGGACATTTGCTTTTTTGCCACCGCGTATCCGGGATGATCTTCAAAGCCACACCAATACACCCTGGCTACTTTTGGATGCTTACGCAGATAACGGGCGATCTTTTCCCCGTTCTGACAATGCCTTTCCATCCGCACCTGCAGGGTTTTAATACCTCTTAAAACCAGGAAACAGTCCTGGGGTCCTGGCACGGCGCCGCAGGATTTTTGTATGAAATATAACTGGTCGCGAAGATCCGTATCATTCAGCATTACACATCCGTGGATCACATCGCTGTGACCACCCAGGTATTTGGTGGCGGAGTGAATAACAATGTCCGCACCCAGATCCAGCGGATTCTGCAAACAGGGCGAAGCAAAAGTATTGTCCACACAGAACAACAGTTTTTTTTCTTTGGCAATGGCAGCCACTGCTGCCAGGTCCACAATATTCATCAAAGGATTGGTGGGTGTTTCCGTCCAGATCATTTTTGTTTTGGAGCTGATGAACGGGCTCATATTCTCCGGGTTCTGCATATTCACGTAATGAAAATGAATTCCGGCTTTTTCAAATATTTTGGAGAAGAGGCGGAAAGTGCCGCCATACATATCGTTGGCTGCAATTACCTCATCTCCCGGAACCAGCAGGCGGATCACTGCGTCGGAAGCGGCGACGCCGCTGCTGAAACTCAGCGCATGGCGCGCATTTTCAATGCTGGCCAGCGCCTTTTCCAGCGCTGTACGGGTGGGGTTCTGGGAACGCGCATATTCATAACCTTTATGATTGCCGGGGGCAGCCTGAACAAAAGTGGAAGTCTGGTATATTGGCGGAATAATAGCGCCGGTAGAGGGGTCGGGCTCCATGCCTGCGTGGATGAGCCGGGTAGCAAATTTCATGTGCAACAATTTATTATAAAGAAAAGAGCGTGATCGAAGCAAGGGAACGGTCACCAGCTAATGGGCAGGAGGGCCTGCTGATCGTCCCAGGTCATGCACAGTTCGGTGTTATTTCTTTCCTTCCCCTCAAAGCAAATAGTGAGCACGTCTGCAATTTCGCTGATTTTTTTCACGGGCACAGTCACCCGGAGCACATCTTTTTTAGCATCGTAGGCAAACGCCCCCCAGGTATCGGTTTCTTTATTGAGGATCAGGGTCCATTCGCTTGTATCCGGAATGGCGTACAATGTATATTCTCCTTTCGGCACTTTTTTATTATTGATTTTCACATCCCGGAAAAATTCAATCTCCGTTGCCTCGTTGGCTCCCAGACGCCATACACTGTGATAGGGAACCAGGTCTCCGAAGATGATCCGGTTATTTTTCTGGGGCCGCCCGTAGATCACTCGGGCAATCAGCGGGGCGTCTGCCTTATGCTGAATTTTAAGAATGGGATAGTTGACCGGGTAATAGCTCATGTCCATGGGCGACTTATCCAGGGGCGGCAGAGGAGTTTGCGCCTGCACCACGACAAAACCGAGCATGAGCAGACTGAAAATGGCAACTTTCATATTTCTTCAATTGATGGGCAAAGGTACGACTAAGTATTTCGGCTTAGCCGCCCGGGCGAAGATAGAGTAACTCATTGTAGGCAAAAGTCTTCAGATTGGGAAAGAAAAGATCATAGCAATTCTTTAACGATTCGTAATGATCGAGGAAGGCCTGATAAACCGGTTCTGCGTCCTGAATATATTTTGCCCGGTGGGTGAGTCCCTGAAAGCTGCGGTGAATACCCTCCAGGGAACGGTAATGCAGTAACCAGTTCTGCTCCCGCATATAATACAGGAACCGTTCGAATTTCTCCGGCAACAGATTTTTATAGGCTTCCAGCTGGCAATAGGTTTTCTCTGCAAAAACTGCCAGTTCTCCTTCTTCAAATTCCTGGTTGTCGTTAGCCAGGAAATGGTCATACACGATGTCTATAAAACTTCCGGCATACAAACCGCAGGATGCTTTCAGAAATTGTTTTGCCTCCTGTGTGGCCGGATGATAATCTGTGTATTCGTCAATTTTCCGGTGCAGACTGATGCCGTTCTGCACTTTCAGGGAATAATCGAATTTTCTTTTGCCCTTTACAAAATCGCTGATCATATTGCCGGCCAGAATATCCGGATCGGAAAAAGACAGCCAGGCATGTGCGAGATAGTTCACCTTATTTTACGTTTTTATCCAGCCAGTCGCCCATGATCTGTAAAACTTCCGGTGCAAAACTCTCTTCCAGTTGTGCGTATTCTGCGATCGTACAGGTTTTACAATGCTGAAAAAGATGATGCAGTCCCGGAATTTTCTCTGCGGCATAAATTCTAGCAGCGCTTTGCTTTAACGCGCTGTTGATGCCTGCCAGATTCTGATCCGGAACAACCTGGATATCTTTCGCACCATTCAGGGCCAGGACCTTGCAATGCAATTTACTGATATAATCTGCGGGATTTGTTTGGAGAAAGTTAATCATCCGGGGATTGTTGAGTCTTTCAAGCTGGGCCCGCAGGAAATTCCGGGAACTGGTTTCATTGTCCAGGTGCATGGGAAATCGCGGGCAATCATCAGTGGGAATGATCCCGGTCGGCTGATTTAAGTGTCAACGGATTGTTTTGAAGGAGGAACTAAAAAAAATTATTTTTGCCTGTAAAGAATATCAAAGCATGAATAAAGGACCGGTTTCCCAGTTTGTAGCGCATCATTACCGACATTTTAACGCGGCAGCCCTGGTGGATGCAGCCAAAGGATATGAAACCCATTTAACGGAAGGAGGGAAGATGATGGTGACCCTGGCAGGTGCCATGAGTACCGCGGAACTGGGAGTTTCGCTGGCGGAAATGATCCGGCAGGATAAAATTCACATTATTTCCTGCACGGGCGCCAATCTGGAAGAGGACATCATGAACCTCGTTGCACATTCCCACTATAAAAGAGTTCCGCATTACCGCGACCTGACACCGCAACAGGAATATGAACTGCTGGAAAAGGGCCTGAACCGGGTGACCGATACCTGTATTCCGGAAGAAGAGGCATTCCGCAAGATCCAGCAGCATATCGTGAAACTCTGGAAAGACGCTGATCAGAAGGGGGAAAGGTATTTCCCCCATGAATTCATGTATAGACTGCTGCTGAGTAAGGTCATGCAGGAGGGCTACGAAATCGACGTAAAAGACAGCTGGATGATCGCGGCAGCTGAAAAAAACCTTCCCATCGTAGTAGGCGGATGGGAGGATAGCACCATGGGAAATATTTTTGCTTCCTATATCGTAAAAGGCGAATTGAAACCCACCACCATGAAGAGTGGTATTGAGTACATGGTGTGGCTGAGTGACTGGTACCGGAAAAACTCAGGAGGAAAAGGCGTTGGATTCTTCCAGATCGGGGGAGGCATCGCCGGCGATTTTCCCATTTGCGTAGTGCCCATGATGTATCAGGATCTGGAATGGCATGATGTTCCTTTCTGGAGCTATTTCTGCCAGATCTCAGATTCCACCACTTCCTACGGCTCTTATTCCGGTGCGGTGCCCAACGAGAAAATTACCTGGGGAAAGCTGGATATCCATACACCGAAATACATTGTGGAAAGTGATGCGACCATTGTGGCGCCGTTGATTTTTGCGTGGATACTGGGGTGGTGAGGGTTGACGGCCTCGCCCGCCGAAGCAGAGCGAAGGCGGGATGACGGTTGACAGACTTCAGGCGTGGGAACGAAACTGGATAACCGGTAGATTCACCGGATAAAATTTGCGGATGAAAAAGCTTGGAAATTATATCGGCGGGAAATGGATCGAGGGGGAAGGGGACGGACAAATCCTCTTTGATGCCGTTACGGGAGTTCCGATCTGTGCGGCCGGTTCTGCCGGAGTGGATTTTCAACAGATGCTGGATTATGCGAGAGATACAGGAAATCCCGTGTTGCGCAAAATGAGTTTTCAGGAACGGGGCCTCATGCTGAAGGCCCTGGCGCTTCATCTCCAGACACAGCTCGAAAAGTTTTACCGCATCAGTTATCAGACCGGGGCCACCCGGGCCGACAGCTGGATTGATATCGAAGGCGGAATCGGGAACTTGTTTTCTTATGCGTCGCTGCGCAGAAAATTCCCGGATCAACCGTTTTGCACGGATGGGGATCCGGTTAATCTTAGTAAGCAGCATACATTCATGGGCCATCATCTCCTGGTTCCCAAAGAAGGAGTAGCGGTTCATATCAATGCCTTCAATTTCCCGGTGTGGGGTATGCTGGAAAAAATTGCCGTTAACCTGCTGGCCGGCGTTCCTGCCATTGTGAAACCCGCAACCGTCACGTCTTTTTTAACGGAAGCTGTGGTAAGGGAGATTCATGCCTCCGGTATTTTGCCGGCAGGCGCCCTGCAACTGATCTGCGGCAGTACCGGCAACCTGCTGGATCTGCTGAATGCGCAGGATACCGTTACATTCACCGGTTCGGCTACTACCGGGCTCAAACTGAAATCCAATCCGAACATTCTGAAAGAAAATGTTTCCTTCACCATGGAGGCGGATTCCCTGAATTGTATTGTGCTGGGTGAAGACGTGGATCCTTCCAAACCGGAATGGGAAATATTTGTGAAAGAAGTGAGGAAGGAGATGACGGTTAAAGCCGGACAAAAATGCACGGCCATCCGCCGGATCTTTGTTCCGGAGAACCGGCTGGAAGAAATGAGCAGGTCCATTCTCAAAGCACTTGCACAAACCATCATCGGAAACCCCGCCAACGAAAAAGTCAGGATGGGCGCATTGGCCGGAAAGGATCAGCGGAATGAAGTGCATGAACAGGTACAAAAACTGCTGGCTGCCTCTCATATTATTTATGGCTCCATGGACAGCGTGGAATTACTGGACGCGGATCCGGAGAAAGGAGCTTTCATGAGCCCTCTGCTGTTATTGAATGAATATCCGTTTAAAGGCGAAGCCTCGCACAGCATTGAAGCATTTGGCCCGGTGAGCACGCTGATGCCATATAAAGGCATGGAGGAGGCAATCGCGTTAGCAAAAAAAGGAAAGGGCTCCTTATGTAGTACCATAGTTACAGCTGATGACGGGTTGGCAAAACAATATGTAATTGCCGCGGCCACACAGCATGGAAGAATACTGATTTTAAACCGGGAATGTGCAAAGGAAAGTACAGGTCATGGTTCACCGTTGCCAATGCTGGTGCATGGGGGTCCGGGCCGCGCCGGCGGAGGCGAGGAAATGGGTGGCACCCGTGGCGTGAAACATTATATGCAAAGGGTAGCAATCCAGGGATCACCCACATCCATTACTGCGATTACTTCCGTTTATCAGCCACACGCAAAACAAAGAACTGATATTAAGCACCCGTTTAAAAAATATTTCGAAGAGTTGCAGATCGGTGACACGGTCCTCACCCACAAACGCACAATAACAGAGTCGGATATTTCCCAGTTTGCCAACCTGAGCTGGGATCACTTTTACGCACATACCGATTTTACTTCCCTGGAAGGAACGATTTTTGAAAAACCTGTTGCGCATGGTTATTTTATACTGAGTGCAGCTGCCGGATTATTTGTTGATGCGGCCAAGGGGCCGGTATTGTTAAATTATGGCATTGAAGACTGCCGGTTTATAAAACCGGTTTATGCCGGAACAACGATCGGCGTGCGACTTACCTGCAAAGAGAAAACCGATCAGGAATTGAAAGAAGGCGATGCAGTACCGAAAGGGATTGTGAAATGGTATGTGGATGTATATGATGATTCGGAAGAATCCGTGATGATCGCAAGCATTCTTACAATGGTTAGAAAAAAAGCCTAAACAATATGAATGGGAATTTATCCGGTTATGTGAGATCCGAAAGACATGGCCAATCAATGACCATTGAATTTTTTCATCCCAAGGGTAATTCACTGCCGCGCAGCCTGCTTTCAGAACTGGCCACGCAGATACATAGTGCGGGTCTGGATGATGAGGTCCGCGTGATCCTCCTGCGATCGGCGGGAGAAAATGCATTCTGTGCAGGGGCTTCCTTTGCCGAATTATCTGCCATTAAAACAGCGCAGGAAGGAGAAGATTTTTTCAATGGATTCGTGCATGTCATCAACAGTATGCGCAAGTGTCCGAAATTTATTATTGCGCGCATTCAGGGAAAATCCGTTGGTGGCGGTGTTGGGTTGATTGCTGCCGCGGATTACAGCATCGCACTAACAGGAGCTGAAATCAGGCTCAGCGAACTGGCCATTGGTATCGGACCCTTTGTAATCGGCCCGGCGATGGAACGGAAAATCGGATCCTCCTTTTTCTCCCAGCTTGCGATAGATGCTTTTTCCTGGAGAACAGCGGAATGGGCAAAATCCAGGGGTCTCTACTCAGAAGTTCACGGCACAAAAGAACAGATGGATGAATCCATTGCAAGGATCATCAATCACCTCAGCCACTCCAATCCCCAGGCCATGAAGGAAATGAAGAAAATGTTCTGGGAAGGCACTTCCCACTGGGATCAGCTGCTGGCTGAACGGGCGAAAGTGAGCGGGAAGCTGGTGGCGGGGGAGTTTGCGCAGAAAGCCATTAAGAAGGGTTGATGGTTGACGGTTGACGGTTGACGGACTTTGGCGAATCATTAAGACTAAATGTAATTAGTTTGATTCACTGGAAGTCCGTCAACCGTCAACCGTCAACTGTCAACCCTCTCACCCCTCCTCACTCAAATCCCCATACTTATACAAAGGATCCATCGGCGTATCGGGCGTTATGGTGCATACGGAATGCAGCAGGCCGTCCTGGAGGCCGTAGACCCAGCCATGGAGCTGGGGCGCTTTCTTATACTGCCAGGCGCGTTGAATGATGGAGGTTTTCGCAAGATGGAGTACCTGTTCCTGCACGTTGAATTCGGTTAGCCGGTCTTCTCTTTTTTTCTGATCGGGGATGGCTTCCAGTTCGTTGCGGTGCAGCCGGTAGACATCCTTGATATTCCGGAGCCACATATTCAGCACCTGTTTGAAATCGTGATCGGTCATCGCCGCCTTGATACCGCCGCAGCCATAATGACCGCAAACGATCACATGTTTTACGCTGAGGTGAACAACCGCAAATTCCAGCACGCTGAGCAGATTCACATCGGTATGGATCACGAGATTGGCTATATTCCGGTGCACGAAGATTTCTCCGGGTTGCGTACCTGTGATCATATTGGCCGGCACCCGGCTGTCGCTGCAGCCGATCCATAAAATTTCCGGGGTTTGCAGCCGGGAGAGCTGTTCAAAATATTCGGGATCCTCTGCCTTCTTTTCAAATGCCCAGGCCTTGTTCTCCAGCAGTAATTTATCAATTGTCATCAGTTTGTGATTTAATCTCGTGAATGTATTTATTTTTTTCAGTTTAACGGGGATAAACATCCTTGCCTGATTCTCCCGTTACCGGTTCATTGCTGATCATCTGCCTGATATCCGGTTCCTCTTAATTCCTTTGCCGCTGCCCGGGAAATCCCTGGCTACTGTTTTAACATTACCGGATTGTTCATCACCAGATGATGCAATGATTTATTCCGGCTTTTTTTTACTTCTACCCGGATATTCTTCAAATGGGCATGGAGAATGAATTCATTAACCACATCAATAATATCCTTGTCGATGAAATCTGCCCGCATCATATCGATCAGCACATAAGCATCCTGCGGAACGGATTCGAGTTTTTCTTTCAGAAATGGTTTGTTTAAAAAGGAAATATCCTTGCGAAAACGCACAAGGTATTTATTTTCGTCGTTCACGCCCATTACAGAAGACTTAAAATTGCTCCTGAGCAGGGAAAACATGGCAACCGCCATTCCAATCAGGATTCCCGTAAGCAGATCAGAGAGCAGGATAGCTACGATCGTTACTACGAAGGGGACGAACTGATCCAGCCCTTTCCGGTAAAAATGCGTGAACAGGGAGGGCTTCACCAGTTTATAACCGGTAACCACCAGTATCGCTGCGAGTGCGCTCAGTGGAATTTTATTCAAAAGCCCCGGAATAAGCAGTACACTCAGCAGGATGAGTAAGCCATGTGTAATGGTTGAAAGTTTGGATTTCGCACCGGCATTTACATTGGCCGAACTGCGTACGATAACAGAGGTTACGGGTAACCCGCCCAACAGACCGGAGACCATGTTACCGATGCCCTGCGCTTTTAATTCCCGGTTGGTGGGTGTTTTCCTTTTGGCCGGATCGAGCTTATCAACCGCTTCAATGCCTAACAGCGTTTCCAGGCTGGCGATCAGGGCAATCGTAATGCCCGTTATCCAAACATCTGTATTATTTAAATATTCCCATTTAGGAAAAACAAAAAACCCGGTGAACGAGGCCCAGTCATTGGCTACAGGCAAATTAACCAGTTGTTCCGGATGCAGGGAAAACCCGGGCCCGTAGGCTTTAAAGGATTCACTCAGCGCCAGGGCAATGACCACCACTGCGAGCGGACCGGGGATAAATCTTTTTATGTATTTTAAAAAAGGACGATCCCAAAGAACCAGCAAAGCGACGGACAGGATGCCGATGATGAGGGCTGGTGGCGAAAGATGATTTAATGATTGTGTCAGTTCAGAAAAAGTATTTTGATTGTCGCTCTGAATAAATGCCTGGTCGCCAAAAAAATCCTGTGTATAGCCCATGAGGTTTGGCAATTGTTTCAAAATCAGGATGACGCCGATGCCGCCCAGCATGCCCCGGATAACGCTGTTGGGAACATAATCACCGACTACACCGGCGCGTAAAAAACCAAAAATAACCTGCACGGCGCCCGCAATTACAACGGAGAGCAGAAAGGCTTCGTAAGCCGGCATTTTTCCAATGGCGGTGGCCACTATGGCGGTAAGTCCGGCAGCAGGTCCGCTCACGCTCAGGGAAGAACCACTGATCATCCCAACGATTATTCCACCGGCCATGCCGGCAATGATTCCGGAAAATAATGGTGCACCGGATCCCAGGGCAATGCCCAGGCAGAGCGGCAGGGCTACCAGAAACACAACGATGGAGGAAGGGATGTCTGAAGCTGTATATTGAAAGAGCTTTTTCATATAAAATAAAAATTAAAAAGTAAAAATTAAAAATGGGGATTATCCTGAGGAGCGCCGTCTGCAATAAATGGGACCGCCCTGCCGCGGCTGTCGACTTAAAGTCAAAATAGCTGATCAGGCTCTTGTGAATCAGAATAAAGACGATGATCGGATTCCTTTTCTTCACAGGTCTGCTGACCAGATCAAAAGCTGTTTTGCTAATCAGAAGCCTGTTGATCTGATCGGGAACCTAATGGCCTGATCAGAAGTCTGCTGACTTCATCAGAAACCGATGATCTCGTCCTAAACGCATTGACCAGAATCACACGGATTACAATATAACAGGAACCAGCCGGCCAATCAGACCGGTACCATGGAATAGAATATGCAGGATCAGCAATTGGGGGGAGGAGAAAGAATGTCATCATTATCGCGGCCATAGAGGGCTTCATCCTGATGATGCCGGGATTGGGTGGACATCAGGAACGAACTGAATCCGGAGCCGGCTGAATATAAAAGGAACGGATGTTTTACTTCCTCGCCGGCAGGATTATATTTCCCGGATTTAATACTGTGGGTTATTTCTTCGGTAATCTGTGCGGAGGAAAGCCATGCTGCGATCTGCTTCAATGGAATTACCTGAATGCTGAGGATCAGCGTAAGGAAAACAGCTATGATTTTATTTGGCTTCATCAGGTGCTGCGAAAGTAGGGATCAAAAATTGAACCTGAAACAGGCTTTGCAAATTTTAACAAATGGGACGAATATGCGCATTGGGGATGGGTCCGATATGAGGATGGATCAGATATTCAGTCCGCCGCAGATACTGATCACCTGGCCGGTAATATAACTGCTCATATCGGAAGCCAGGAAAAGAGCAGTATCCGCAATCTCGTCGGCGCTTCCGAACCTTCCGAGTGGAATTTTTGCGAGAAAGGATTTGGCGCTGTCTTCATCCTGCAGATAATGCGTCATATCCGTTTCGATAAAGCCCGGGGCAATAGCGTTGCAACGGATATTGCGACTGCCCAGTTCATGGGCAACGGATTTGGTGAAACCGATGATGCCGGCTTTGGAAGCGGCATAGCTGGACTGACCGGCATTGCCCCGGATACCGATGATGGAACTCATATTCACGATGGATCCCTTTTTTGCTTTCAGCATGGGGCGGATCACCTGTTTGGTCATATTGAAAACACTCTTCAGGTTCGTGTTCATTACTTCGTCCCATTGTTCCGGCGTAAGACGCAGCAACAAACTATCTTTGGAAATGCCGGCATTATTGATGCAAACATCCACCGTTCCATATTCTTTCAGCACTGCATTTACCAGTTGTTCGCATTCTTCATACGAACCGGCATTACTTTTATACGCTTTTGCCTTTACTCCGAGAGCGACGAGCTTCTGTTCCAAAGCCTTTGCCTTTTCTTCACTGGACAGAAACGTAAATGCAATGTGTGCGCCCTGCGAAGCCAGTTTCAGGGCAATGGCTTCCCCTATTCCCCGGGCAGCTCCCGTAACAATGGCTATTTTACCCTCTAATAATTTCATGTCATTGCATTTAAGATCGTCAAATATATACAACCGGATGTTCGCCCGTAAATAAAAATATTAATTTAACGCTTTTCACCCGCCATGGATTGTAAAGTTGCAAAGAACTTATTATTGATTTCTTTCATAGCAGAAACTTTTTTTGCAAGCTACGGTCTTCTTGCAGGCGGGCAAACCGCAGTGGTCTCCGTCTTATATCCTAGTGCGGGACTCATCCTGGTTTTTTCATTATTGTTCCTTCCGGAAGCCAGGCTGAAGGCCCCGGGTAATCCCGGCCTTCGGGTCATCGGAATAAAACTTACACTGGCCGGCGTGATGATCTTCCTGGCGTATATAACTTCCCGTTACTGGCTTTTCCGGATCCCCATCGATCCGGACTACGCCGACATGCTGCCGGTAATTAAAGTGATGAATGAGCGTTTTCTGAACGGCCACTGGAAACAGGTTTACGATCCCATTGCGGAAATATGGAATGGCGCCCGGCCAATCTATCTTCCCGCGATGTGGCTGCCTTATTCCGGTGCGGTTTTGATGAAAATAGACATACGCTGGGTAACCGTTCTTTGTCTCCTGCTCAGTTTTGGCAGCTTTCTCTATGTATTGCAGATCAGAAAAAATTCTCTTTATTCTTATCTGCTGATTGCAGTTGCAGGCATGTTTTTCTGGTGGATCTTTTCGCGGGACGATGTGCATGGCCTGATCAGCCTCAGCGAGGAAGGCGCCGTTATTTTGTATTACGTGCTGCTATGCTTCGCCGTTGTATCCGGAAATATTTACTTTATTGCGATCGCCGCATCGCTATGCCTCCTGAGCCGGTACAGCATGATCGGCTGGATCCTGCCCTTCCTGCTGATCCTGATTGTACAGAGGAAATATAAAAAGAGCATTCTTTTCTCTTTGACCGGGATACTTTTTTTTCTGATCCTCTTTCTGATTCCCTTTGGGTTTTCTCCGGTGCGGCAGCTATTGCGGCTTCCTTCCGGTTATGTATCATTTGCGCAGAGGGTATGGGCCGACAGTCCCGAAACATTCTGGCTAAACCTCGGGCTTGCCAAATTTTTCGGACCACATCATGCAGCCGCCCTCCATGCAACCCTGTTGCTTTGCAGCTTTATCCTGCCCGTCGTTTTTGTTTTGATTTGCCTGCTGCAAAAAAGGCAAAAATTAAATAATGTAAGTCTGGCTGCCCTAAAATTGACCCTGATTATTTTCTATCAGTTCATAGATGTTCCCTACGGTTATCTTTTTTACACTTCTTCCTTTGTGAGCCTCACCATTGCAGGAATATTGTCTCCCGAATTATCGAACCGCCATCGCCAGGCTATAGTACCCGATGCCCCGCCTCCACTAAAACTGCGCTGATCAATAAATCTATCGCTGGTAAAACCTACAGACTCGTCCATCAACCATCAACCATCAACGATCAACGGTCAACCGTCAACCGTCAACCGTCAACCCCTTCCCCCTCCATCAACACATAAATCTCATCCATATATTTCCGGTCGTTGCAGAGCCGTGGAACCTTGTGCTGTCCGCCCAGTTTGCCCTTGCTGCGCAGCCAGCTGCTGAACAGCCCCTTGGGAACAGACCTGACCAGGGGGGATCTCAATGCAATATCCTTGTAACGCTTGGCTTCATAATCACTGTTCAGTTCTTTCAGTGCCTTGTCCAGCTCGTACGAAAACAGCGCCATATCTTCCGGTTGCTTTTCAAATTCGATCAGCCATTCATGGGCTCCGTTGGAATGATCTCCGAAATATACCGGCGCTGCGGTGTAGTCATTTACTACCGAACCTGATTTTTCCGCCGCTGACACAATGGCTTTGTCCGCATTATCCACGATCAGTTCTTCTCCAAAAGCATTGATATAGTGCTTTAACCTTCCGCTTACCCGGATCCGGTAGGGCTTCAGGGAGGTAAACTGAATGGTATCTCCCAGCAGATAGCGCCAGAGACCGCCGTTGGTGCTGATCACCAGGGCATAATTTTTTTCCGGTACTACTTTCCCCAGGCCGACTGTTTTCGGATTGGGTTTTCCATATTCTTCCACCGGCATGAATTCCATAAAGATGCCGTGGTTGGTAAATAAGAGCATCCCGTCTTCTCCCGGATAATCCTGTGCGGCAAAAAATCCCTCGCTGGCATTGTACATTTCCAGGTAGTTGATATCGCCGCCGATCAGTTTCCTGAACTGCTCACGGTAAGGGGTAAACGAAACACCGCCGTGAATATATAATTCCAGGGAAGGCCAGACGTCCAGCAGACAGTCTTTACCCGTCATCTCCAGGATCCGTTTGATGAGCACCAGGGTCCAGGTCGGCACGCCGGAGATCGACGTCACGTTCTCGGGAATGGTATTGTTGGCGAGCTTTTCGATTTTATCCTCCCATTCATCCAGAAGGGCAATATGCAGTTCGGGTGTCCGGATCCAGTTACTCCAGAGCGGGGAGTTCTGCAGCAGCACCGCGCTCAGGTCGCCGTACTGCACCTCCTCATTGAATTGATTGATGGTATGGCTTCCGCCGATCACCAGGCCCTTGCCGGTGAGGAGATCCGATTCGGGATGAAACTGATAGTACATGGTGAGCACATCCTTGGCGCCGCGGTAATGGCAGTCCTGCAGGCTTTCCACACTCACCGGAATGAATTTACTTTTATCGCTGGTGGTTCCGCTGCTTTTGGCGAACCAGTTGATGGGCGTGTTCCAAAGCAGGTTTTCTTCTCCCTGCATGATCCGGTGGATATAAGGTTTCAGGTCGTCGTAATCATGGATGGGAACAGCTTCTTTGAAGGCTTTTATGCTGAATAGCTTGGAGAAACCATATTTCCTGCCGATCTCGGTATACTGGGCGGAGGTGACCAGGTCCTGCAATACCTCCCGCTGAACGGCAACCGGGTCAAGCACCCATTGTTCGATCTGCCAGAGACGCATCCTGGCCAGTCGCGATATGGCAGGACTTAATAGTTTCACTGCAATACGATATAAATTTTATCCGCTTCAACAAGGGGAAGGATCCTTACAGCGCCGGTCTGGACGCTTCTTCGTGAAGATAGTCTTTTCGTTTCAATTCGAAATTCCGGCCCAGGTAAAGCCGCCGCACCTGCTCGTCGGCGGCCAGTTCTTCCGCCGTTCCGTGCTTGAAGATCTTTCCTTCAATGAGCAGGTAGGCGCGGTCGCAGATGGAGAGGGTTTCGTTCACGTTGTGATCGGTGATCAGGATGCCGATATTCTTATATTTCAGGCGCGCGACCACGGCCTGGATATCCTCCACGGCGATGGGATCTACGCCCGCAAAGGGCTCATCCAGGAGGATGAATTTGGGGTCAACCACCAGGGCGCGGGCAATCTCCGTTCGCCTTCTTTCTCCCCCGCTCAGTGAATCTCCGTTATTCTTGCGCACATGGTGCAGTCCGAATTCATCGAGTAAAGATTCGAGCTTTTCCTTTTGTTCGGCCTTTGGCATTTTGGTCATTTCCAGGATGGCTTTCAGGTTGTCTTCCACGGAAAGCTTGCGAAAAACAGAAGCCTCCTGCGGAAGGTATCCCAGGCCGAGCTGCGCCCTTTTGTACATCGGCAGTCTGGTGATATCCTGTTCGTCCAGGTAAACCTGCCCGTCATCCGGTTTGATCAGCCCCACTACCATATAGAAAGTGGTGGTTTTCCCGGCGCCGTTGGGACCCAGCAGGCCGACAATTTCACCCTGTTTTACATTTACGGAAACATGGTCCACCACGGTACGGTTGCTGTAACTTTTAACGAGGTCCTTGGTATGAATCGTAAGGCTCAAATAAAGGAATTTTGAACAAAAATACCGGAAGATCCCGTAAACGGTTCATTTTAAAATAGTTTAACATCCGCTTGTGTTCCAGCGCTAATGAACTAAGTTTGCAATCCATAAAATAAACCGGTCCGGACATTACTGATGAAGGTTATAGAACACATCCAGCAGGCAAAAGAAACTGCAGTCTCCTTTGAAATCCTCCCCCCCCTGAAAGGGAAGACCATCAGCTCCATTTACGATCACCTGGACCCCCTGATGGAATTCAAGCCGAAATTTATCAATGTCACTTATCACCGGAGTGAAACCATGTTCAAGAAAAAGGCCGATGGCACTTTTGAAAAAGTGGAAGTGAGAAAAAGACCGGGTACGGTAGGCATTTGTGCGGCCATCATGAACCATTACCAGATCGATGCCGTTCCCCACCTGATCTGCGGCGGTTTCGGCAAAAGGGAAACGGAGGATGCGCTCATTGATCTGCATTTCCTGGGAGTGGACAATGTGCTCGTGCTGCGCGGCGACGCTGCCCATAACGAAGCATCCTTTAACCCGGAGCCCGGCGGCAACCGCTATGCACTGGATTTATTGAAGCAGGTGGTTGGCCTGAACCATGGTATTTATCTGGAAGAAGATATTCTGAATGGCAGTCATACCAATTTCTGTATCGGCGTAGCCGGCTATCCGGAGAAGCATTTCGAATCGCCCAACCTGGCTACCGATCTCACCAATCTCAAAGCGAAAGTGGATGCCGGTGCAGAATACATCACAACCCAGATGTTTTTCGACAATAAAAAATATTTTGATTTTGTAAAAGCCTGCCGGGATATCGGCATTGATGTGCCCATCATACCCGGATTGAAACCCGTCACCAGCAAAAAGCAGCTGAGTATGCTGCCGAAAGTTTTTCATGTGGACATTCCCCCGGATCTCTCCGATGCCATCATGAAAACCAAGACCGACGAAGAAGTGGAACAGATCGGCACGGAATGGCTGCTGGAGCAAAGCCGCGAGCTGAAAAAAGCCGGCGTTCCGGTTTTGCATTACTACACCCTGGGTAAACCAAAAGTGATCAGAAATGTTGTGAAAGAACTCGTATAACTGAAATAGCTCATGGCTTTTACTGACTATTATAAAATTCTGGAGATTCCAAAAACCGCTTCACCGGACGATATCAAAAAAGCGTACCGGAAGCTGGCGAGAAAATACCATCCCGATCTCAATCCAAAAGATAAAGAAGCGAATAAAAGATTCCAGCTCATCAATGAAGCTAACGAAGTGCTGAGTGATCCGGAAAAAAGAAAAAAATACGATCAGTACGGAGAAGACTGGGCGCATGCCGACCAGTTTGAAAAAGCCCGCCAGTCGCAGCAAAGCAGTTCCCGGCGGCAATCGGAAAACCCTTTCGAAGGAGACTTCGGCAGCGGGGAATATTCTGATTTCTTTGAACAGATGTTTGGCGCCGGCGCAGGAAGACGCAACACGAAATTCCGCGGCTCGGATTATCAGGCTGAGCTGCATCTCTCCCTGCGGGATGCCGCCAAAACCCATCAGCAGACCTTAACGGTGAACGGGAAGAATATCCGCATTACCATACCTGCGGGCGTGGAAAATGAACAGGTGATCAAACTCAGGGGTCACGGCGGACCAGGTACCAATGGAGGTCCGGCAGGAGATTTGTTCATTACTTTTGTGATTGAACCAGACCCGGTTTTCAAGAGGTCCGGGAATGATCTGTACACGAATATTAACCTGGATCTCTATACCGCCGTGCTTGGCGGGGAAGTGATGGTCGAAAGCCTCGACGGAAAGATCAAATTAAAAATAAATCCTGAAACGCAGAACGGCACCAAAACAAGATTGAAAGGCAAAGGTTTTCCGGTATATAAAAAAGACGGATCTTTCGGAGATCTGTACGTAACCTATAATGTGTTAGTTCCGCAAAACCTCACGCAGCAGCAGAGAGAGCTGTTCACCGAACTTTCAAAACTGAAATAAACCGGCATGGCAGAAGAGGAAATCATAGCACTGGAAACCTATTGTTCCTATTACCAGGTGGAAATGGAATTCATCCGGACACTGGAAGAATACGGACTCATCAGCATCCGGTATGAGGAAACGAAGGGGTTTATCCGGAAAGAAGATGTGGCACAACTCGAGCGCTTCAGCAGACTGCATTATGATCTGAACATCAATGTGCCGGGGATCGATGCGCTGCAGCATCTGCTGGAGAAGATCAGGGCCCTGCAGGAAGAAACAGAAAGCCTGCGCAACCGCCTGAACATTTACGAATAGTTTATAACCCATCAATCAGCCTGCATATGAAAAAAGGAATCTTCTTTCCTGTTCTGTTATTTTTTTCCTGCTCTCTGTTTTCCCAGGCATTCATTCCGCTCCAATACAAAAAAACCACGGAGATGATCCCCATGCGGGACGGCATAAAACTATATACGGTTATTCTTTCCCCGGTAAATGCGTCCCAGCCTTATCCTTTTCTCCTCACGCGCACTCCTTACAGCGCGGATTCCAGGCTTCCGGCTGAAAACGGTCTGGTCCGCTTAACCGATCAGTTCGCATATCCGAATATGGCTGTCGATGGATACATATTCATCTTCCAGGATATACGCGGCAAATTCAAAAGCGAAGGATCCATGCAGATCCATCAGCCCATCATTCACCGGAAACATCCGGGTGCGACAGATGAAAGCACGGATACCTGGGATACCATTGACTGGCTGTTGCATCATGTTTCCAATAATAATGGCAGGGCCGGCATCGCGGGAATATCTTATCCCGGCTGGCTTGCACTAGTAGGTGCCGTGGATCCGCACCCGGCGCTGAAAGCTTCTTCCGAACAGGCATGCATGGGCGATCTTTTCCTGGGCGATGATTTTCATCACAATGGCGCTTTCCGGCTGAGTTATGGAATGGAATATACCTACAGCGTAGAAGGCAACCGGGAAGGGGCGGAGTTCTCCTTTCCGCAATTCGATTTGTACGACTGGTATCGTAACCTTGGTTCGCTGAAAAATGTAAATGAAAAATATTTTCATGGGAAAGTGCCTACCTGGAACAACTTCGTGAAACATCCGGATTACGATTCTTTCTGGCAAAGGAATTCCCCGCTGACTTATGTTCCCTACCCTGAAGTTCCGCAATTGCATGTGGGCGGCTATTATGATCAGGAGGACATTAACGGCCCACAGCTGATGTACGGACATATGGAAAAGAAGGACAGCTTCAGCCGGAACCATATTGTGCTGGGACCATGGTACCATGGCCAGTGGGGCAGGTTAAAGGGCGACAGTATTGCAAAGATTTCCTTCGGTAGTAATACCGGGGAATGGTTCCGGGACCTGCAGAAAAAATGGTTTGATTATTATCTCAAGGGCATCGGCGACGGAAAATTTGATGAAGCTTATGCATTCCAGA
>Ga0070680_100000166_pt1 | contig 41693 bp, 28 predicted proteins | sample KBSC73BmetaG_FD_64672 | JGI IMG/M metagenome (GOLD analysis project Ga0070680, IMG submission 64672) | Corn rhizosphere microbial communities from Kellogg Biological Station, Michigan, USA - KBS C7-3B metaG | ecosystem: Host-associated > Plants > Roots > Rhizosphere | place: USA: Michigan...
TGTTCGCGACGCTGGTCAACGCCAGCGGCTTCCTGGCCCTGGCGCTGTCGGACCTGCCGCCCATGCGGCAGTTCGGCATCGTCTCCGCCTCGGGCTTCATCCTGGCCCTGGTGGCTGATTTCACCGCCCTCCCCGGGGCACTCTGGATCGTCAGCCGCTTCGCTCGACGAGCTTAGGCGCGTGCGCCCATTGCACGCGCCTGTTGCACGCGCCTGTAACAGATCCCGCGCACCATCCTTACAGCTTCCTTACATCTGTTGTCGCTTAACCGCAACGGGGAATGATTCCTGCGCGAGGGATCGTCTACCGTATATGAGCTTCATGTTCTGGCTTGCTGTTGGCGGCTGCGTCATCGCCGCAGTGGCGACGATCTACACGATCATTGCCTGGGTTGCCGTGCGGTCGCTGCGCCGGGCGCCGCCCGTCACGCTCTCCTCCCTCCCCGCGGTCACGGTGCTGAAGCCGCTGTGCGGTGCGGAGTACGAGCTCTACGAGGCGCTCAGGTCCTTCTGCGAGCAACGGTATGCGCGATTCCAGATCGTCTTCGGCGTACGCGATGCGCAGGACCCGGCAGTAGCGGTCGTTCATCGCCTGCAGCGTGAGTATCCCGGCCTGGATCTGCAGCTCGCCATCGACCCGACCCAGCGAGGCAGCAGCCGCAAGGTCAGCAATCTGATGAACATGATGCCGCTGGCCCGCCATGACTTCCTGGTCATTGCCGACAGCGACGTCCGGGTGGCACCTGACTATCTGTCGCGCGTCGTGGCCCCGCTGCAGGATCCCGGCGTGGGCATCGTGACCTGCGCCTACCGCGGGCGGCCTCGCCCGGGTCTGTGGTCGCTGCTCGGCTCGATTTTCGTCAACGAGTGGTTCATGCCCTCGGCCCATGTGGCGGCTCTATTCGGCTCCCGGTCGTTTGCCTTCGGCGCGACCATCGCGCTGCGCCGGGAAGTGCTGGCCGGCATCGGCGGCTTCGCGGCCATCGCCAATCAGCTCGCCGATGACTATCGGCTGGGCGAGCTGACTCGGCGCAAGGGGCTGAAGACGGTGCTGTCCGAGGTCGTCGTCGAGACCGGCATCGACGAGCGCAGCTTCGCGGATCTCGTGCGGCACGAGCTGCGCTGGCTGCGAACCATCCGCACGGTGCAACCAGCCGGTTATGCCTTTTCGTTCATCAGTTTCGGGGTCCCCACAGCCGCGCTCGGGTGCCTGCTGGCGGACGGAGCAGATGCTACACTCGCCATGCTCGGGGTGACTGCCGCGGCACGGCTCATGCTGCATTTTGCGGTCTGCAAGACCCGCCTGCCGCCGTGGCGAATCGGAGCCGTGGTGCTGAATGACGCGCTGGGCTTCGCTCTGTGGTGCTGGGGATTCACCACACGCAGCGTGCAGTGGCGCCAGGTTCGCTACCAGGTCGCTCGAGATGGATCCGCGCACCCCGTTCCCTGACCGCGCCCGCTTTAGGACTGCTCGAACATGATGAAGACGCTGTTTCTGCACCCTCCCTCATTCGACGGCTATGACGGAGGCGCCGGCGCGCGCTACCAGATGAAGCGCGAGGTGCGCTCCTTCTGGTATCCGACCTGGCTCGCACAACCGGCGGCACTGGTCGAGGGCTCCAAGCTCATCGACGCGCCGCCGCATCGCCTGCATTTCGAGGACATCGCTCCGGAGATCAAGAACCGCGAGCTGGTGGTGATGCACACCTCCACGCCCTCTTTCAAATCCGACGTGCAGACCGCCGAGATGATCAAGGCGATCAACCCGCACGCGATCGTCGGCTTCATCGGCGCCAAGGTCGCCGTCGAGCCCGAGAAGAGCCTGGTCGCCGGAGGCTGCGTCGATTTCGTGGCCCGCAACGAATTCGATTTCACGGTCAAGGAGGTCGCGGAAGGGCGCCCGCTGAGCGACATCAAGGGGCTGTCCTATCGCAAACCCGACGGCACGATCGTGCACAACGAGGACCGCATAGTGCTGCAGGACATGGACCTGCTGCCGTGGGTCACGCCGGTGTACAAGCGCGACCTGGTGATCGAGAACTACTTCGGCGGCTACCTCAAGCATCCCTACATCTCGTTCTACACCGGCCGCGGCTGCAAGTCGCGCTGCACCTTCTGCCTGTGGCCGCAGACCGTCGGCGGCCACAAATATCGCGTGCGCTCGGTGGAGAACGTCGTTGCCGAAGTGAAGTGGGCGAAGGAGGCCTTCCCGCAGGTGAAGGAGTTCTTCTTCGACGACGACACGCTCACTGATAACGGACCGCGCGTCGAGGAGCTGGCCAGGGGACTCGGCAAGCTCGGCGTCACCTGGTCGTGCAACGCCAAGGCCAACGTGCCGCGCAGGACGCTCGAGGTGATGAAAGAGAACGGCCTGCGGCTGTTGCTGGTCGGTTACGAGACTGGCAACCAGCAGATCCTCTTCAACATCAAGAAGGGCATGCGCGTCGAGTTCGCGCGGCGCTTCACCAAGGATTGCCACGAGCTGGGCATCGTCATCCACGGCACTTTCATCCTGGGGCTGCCCGGGGAGACCAAGGAGACGATCCAGGAGACGCTGGACTTTGCCAAGGAGATCAATCCGCACACCATCCAGGTGTCGCTCGCCGCGCCCTACCCCGGTACGTTCCTGTATCGGCAGGCCAAGGAGAACGGCTGGCTGTTCAACGAGGAGATCGACCTGCTGACCCAGGAAGGCACGCAGATCGCGCCGTTGAACTACCCGCACCTGAGTCACACCGAGATTTTCGATTCGGTGGAGGACTTCTATCGGAAGTTCTACTTCCGCCCCTCCAAGATCGCCTCGATCGTCGCCGAGATGGTCGCCAGCCCCGAGATGATGAAGCGCCGCTTGCGCGAGGGTGTGGAATTCTTCCGCTTCCTGCGAACGCGGCGGGACACGGCTTGAGCTCCTGCGGCCCATTGAGACGGCTGATCGTTACCGCCGACGATTTCGGCGCCTCTCTCGAAGTGAACGACGCCGTCGAGGCGGCGCATCGCGAGGGGATTCTCACGGCCGCGAGCTTGATGGTTTCCGGCACAGCTGCGGCGGACGCGGTGGCGCGTGCACGGCGGATTCCTTCCCTGCGTGTCGGCTTGCACCTGGTGTTGGTGGAAGGCCGGCCGGTTCTGCCTCCTGCCGCCGTCAGTCACCTCGTCAACGCGGATGGCACTTTCCGGTCTGACATGGCCGCGCTCGGCACACTCATCGCCTGCAGCGCAGAGGCGCGGCGCGAGTTGGCGAACGAGATCGGTGCTCAGTTCGAGGCGTTTCAGGCTACCGGGCTGCCCCTCGATCATTGCAATGCTCACAAGCACTTTCATCTGCATCCGGTGATCGGTCGGCTGCTGATGAGCATTGGCGCGCGCTTCGGCTTGCGTGCCACGCGTGTGCCGCTCGAGCCCGCAGACGTGCTCCGACAGCTCGAGTCCGACTCCCCGCGCGCCCTTGCCCTCCTCATGGCGCCATGGGCGCTGCTGCTGCGCCGGCGCGTTCGCGCCGCCGGGCTGATCGCCGCCGACCGGGTATTCGGCCTGCAGTGGTCGGGGCAGATGACGACCGAGCGCCTCTCGAGACTGATCCGCTGCCTGCCGGAGGGCTTGAGCGAGATCTACTTGCATCCGGCCACCGGGCCCTACGCCGGTTCGGCGCCGGATTACGGCTATCGCGAGGAGCTCGCCGCCCTCCTCTCACCTCAGGCCGCCGCGGCTTGCCGGGATGCTGCGGTGCAGCTGGGTGGCTTTCGGGACTTTGCGGCCCCCGAGCTGCACACGCGCACCGTGCCATGAAGTGGCGCATCGCCATCATCGCGGCGCTGGGACTGGCGCTGATTCTGTACCTGGTCAGGTTCATTGGCCTGGGCGCGGTGCTCGCGGCGGCCGTGTCGGTAGGCTGGGGCGGTTTTGTCCTCCTGTGCGGCTACCAGCTCGCCTTGTTCTTCCTTCTGGGTTCTGCGTGGTACGTGCTGATGCCGCGTGAATCCGCCGTCCCCCACAGAGTATTCGTCTGGGCGCGAATGGTGCGCGATTCGGCCGCGGAAGTACTGCCCTTCTCGCAGTTCGGCGGCATGGCTCTGGGTGCCCGGGCTGCCATCCTGCATGGAGTATCGCGGGCCTTCGCCTTCGGCTCGATGATCGTCGACGTGACGAGCGAGATGCTCGCGCAGATCGCCTACATCGCCCTTGGAGTTGCGATGTTGAGCGCACGCGCTCCGCACAACTCCTCCGCAGAGTCGCTCACCACGGTGTTCGCCATCGGCCTGGCGCTTGCGGTGATCGCCGGTGGATTGTTCCTCGCCCTGCAGCGCCACGGCCACTGGATGACCGCAAAGCTGGCGGCACGCCTGCTTCCCGGGGCCGCCACGGCCACGGCGGCCGTACCCGCCGCTCTCGATGAGATCTACCGCTCGCCGGCGCGCGTTGGATTCTCCGCCACGCTGCACTTCTCCGCCTGGCTGTTCAACTCGGTCGGCACCTGGATCGCCTTCCGGCTGATTGGCGTACACGTCGATGTGGCCGCGGTCATCGCGATAGAAAGTCTCGTCTACGCGATGCGCAGCGCCGCGTTCATCGTCCCCAACGCGCTCGGCGTGCAGGAAGGCGCCTACGCGGTGCTGGCACCGCTGTTCGGCGTCGGCGCCGAGTTCGGCCTCGCCGTGTCTCTGCTGAAACGGGCACGCGACATCGCGATCGGCGTGCCCGTTCTGCTTCTCTGGCAGACAGTCGAGGGCCAGCGCGCCCTGGTCGACCGGGCCGGCGGCAACTCCTAGGCAGGCCGCGGCGAGCGGCGCTCCCTGCCAGGAACTCGCGGGAGCGGCACGCGCGCTCCCCACCGGCGGGCAACCTAGATAGCGCTCAGGCCTCGAGGTACGGCCCCGGGCTCGCCTCGAACAGCGCCTTGTGCTCTGGCATACAGAAGTAGTACGTCTTGCCGCGATAGGCGGACCGCGGAGCCGACGCCTTGTCGACCTCCATGGAGCAGACCGGACACAAGGGGTGCTCGTCGGTCGAGACGCTCTGTTTGGCGTAGACGCTGTTGGAGTTGGGATCCAGCCAGCCTTGTCCCTGATACTCAAGGTAGTACGCCGCGGCGGTCGCGACATCCTTGCCGTAGTAGCGTTGCACCACGTGCAGCGCGAGGTCGATTCCGGATGACAGGCCGCCGGCACTGGCGATGTTACCCAGGTCGACGTAGCGCGCTCCGCGTTTGAGCCGCACGCGCGGGTAGGTCATCGCGAATTGCTTGTAGGCATCGTGGTGCGTCGTCGCTTCCTTGCCGTCCAGCAGACCGGTCTTCGCCAGCAGGAACGCACCCGTACACACGGACATGGTGATATCCGCGGTCTGGGCCGCCTTGCGAACCCAGGCAAGGACCGCATCCGTCGGCGGGCTCTGTGCCGGAATCACGACCACCTTCGGCGGCGGGGCGCTATCGAAGGTGTAGTCGGGAATGATGTTCATGCCGCTGCCGGCACGCACGGGCGCCAGGGTCTGGGCCACCGTATAGAGTTGGAATGGGCCGTGTCCGTGGACACTCACGCCGTCGAACACCTCCCACGGCCCCACGAAGTCGATGAGAACCGCGCCCTGGGAGATCAGGACCGCCACAGGAATGCGTCCCTCCGGGGGTGGCCGCAGGGGTTGAACGCTCGCCTCCGGACGTCCGCCGGCATCGCCCTCCGCCCGCACCTTGCCGGTGAGCGCAGCGCCCGCTCCCAGGGCCGCCGACATCTGCAACAGGTCTCTGCGATTCATGATCTTGCCTCCCGCCGTAGTGGGGCAACTATCGACCGGCGCGGCTTCCCCGCCCATACCGTCCGCTGCAGCCGCCCGACCACTCACTGCATCGGCAAGGACCTGCGCCCCGCGCACGAGTAGGATCCGCGAGCATGCACACCAAGCCTGCCAACCTCGGCACCGCCTACTGGCCGTGGATCGTGGCGACCTGGAGCGGCATCGGACTGATCGATGCGTGCGAGACCGTGTTTCCGATGCGGGCCCAGGGGATGCATCACAACTGGGTTGCCCTCTTCCTCACGCTGTTCGTCGAGTTCGTGCCGTGGATGCTGGCGACGCCGCTGGTGATCCGGCTGGGTCGGCGGTATCCCCCGACGCGCACCAGTCGATTGTCTACGTGGGGTCTTCACGTCGGCGTTGCGATTGGCATCGGGCTGGTCCTCTCCGCCTGGTATGTCTCGCTGGAGATGTGGCTCAACCCCTGGGCCATCGACCCACATGCACGCGAAACGTTCAGTGTCCTGTTGCGGGAGAAGTTCTACTCCAGCGTGACGACTTCTCTGGTGCTGTACGCGTTCGTTCTGGTGATCGACTACGCGCTGCAGTCCCGAGAACGCATCGCGCGCCAACAGACCGAAGCTGCACAGCTCGGCGAGCAGCTCTCCCGGGCGCAACTGGATGCCCTGCGCCGGCAGATCGAGCCGCATTTCATGTTCAACGCCTTGAACTCGATCGCGGGGCTGGTGCGCGACCATCGCAACGACGATGCCGTCGAGATGATCGTCGCGCTCAGCGACTTTCTGCGGCACGCTGCGACGGACTCCACCCGCCCACAGGTACCCCTGGCGCAAGAGGTGGAGCATCTGCGCCAGTACCTGGAGATCCAGAAGGCTCGCTTCGCCGAGCGGCTCCACGTCACCTTGACCATCCCGCCGGAGCTGCTGAGCGCGCAGGTTCCCAGCTTGATACTCCAGCCCCTGGTGGAGAACGCGATCAAGCACGGCATTGCCAAACGCGCCCAGGGAGGGGAGATTCAGGTGGCCGCCACGCAGGCCAACGGCATACTCAATCTGCGCGTCGGGAACGACGGCCCCTGCCTGCCTGCCGAGATGGAGAAGAAGCGGACCGGGATCGGCATCGCGAATCTACGCAATCGGCTGCAGCTCATGTACGGCAACAGCTTCCAGCTGAGCCTGCAGAATCAGGCCACGGGGGGTGTGGAGGTCTCGATCTCACTGCCCCTGGTCGGGGCCTGAACGCGTGCCCGAGGGAGCGGGGAAGCTGCGCACGCTGGTGGTGGACGACGAGCCCCTGGCACGGCGCAATCTTACTGTGCTGTTGCGCCGCGACCGGGACATCGGCTCCATCGAGGAATGCGGCTCGGGCACCGAGGCGATCCGGACCATTCGCGACTCGCGCCCGGACCTGGTCTTTCTGGATGTGCAGATGCCCGAATGCGACGGCTTCGATGTCCTGGAGCTGCTCGGCGCCGACATGCCGCCGGCGGTCGTGTTCGTGACGGCGTATGACGAGTACGCATTGCGAGCCTTCGAAGCCGGAGCGCTCGACTACATGATGAAACCCTTTACCAACGCGCGCCTGGAGCGGGCACTGACGCGTGCCAAGGAACGGCTGGCCGTACGCGTGAGCCAGCCGCCGCAGGCACCGGAACGGCTCGTCGTCAAAAGCTCAGGACAGGTGCTCTTCGTGGACGTCGCTGACATCGACTGGATCGACGCTGCGAACTACTACGCTTGCCTGCACGTGGGCGCGAGCACCCACATCCTGCGCCGCAGTCTGTCCGTCCTGGAGCAGGAGCTGGACCCGTCGGCCTTCTGCCGCATTCACCGCTCGACGATCGTCAACCTTCATCGGATCCGCGGCCTGCAGCTCACCGACGACGGTGAATACTGCGTGCTGTTGAAGGCAGGAGAGCGGCTACGAGCCAGCCGCCGCTTCCGCAAGACTCTGCAGGAGCGCCTTGGGTTGGGTGTCGACTAGGCCATCGCGAGCGCGTCGCGCCGCTCAGACTTCCTACCAGGTGGGCGCGGATGGCGCGGGATGGCTGACCTCAATTCGCGACACTGTCGACCGCGACGCGCCGTCGCTGTTGCACTGCGACCGAGCTTGGCTTGACCGCGGTCAGATTGCTTTCGAACTCGCGGCTGCAGACATCCCAGCCGGAGCGCTCGGCCCGCTTGCGGCACGCATGCGGATCGATGCTCAGCGCTCGCACGGCCGCTGTCGCGAGATCCTCGTGCAGAGAGCCGGTGATGCCGTCGTCGATGACATCGATGGGCCCGGCCACCGGGTAAGCCGCGACGGGCACTCCACAGGCCATCGCCTCCAGATTGACCAGACCGAAAGTGTCCGTGAGGCTGGGAAATACCAACACGTCCGCGGCTGCAAGATGCCGGGCGAGCGCCTCGCCGCGCTGATAGCCGACGAAAGTCGCATCCGGGAACTGCGCCTGACAGCGCGGCCGCTCCGGTCCATCGCCGATCACCAGCTTCGATCCGAGCCAGGGCATGCTGAGGAAGGCGTCCACATTCTTCTCGACCGCCACACGCCCGACGTAGGCGGCGATGGGCCGGGGCAGGCTCAGGAAATCCTTGCTCTGGGGACGGAACAGCCTGGTGTCGACCCCGCGCCGCCAGCGGGAGAGGTTCCTGAATCCGCGCTCCACGAGCTGAGCCTCGACCGTCGGGGTGCTCACCATGCAGGTGTGGGCAGCCCCGTGGAACCAACGCAGGCCCCGGTAGGAGAGCGCTGTTGGAACCGGAAAGCGCTGGCGCAGATATTGCGGAAACTGCGTGTGGTAGGAGGTCGTGAACCGCAGCCCATGGCGCACACAGTAACGGCGCGCCGCGAAGCCCAGGGGTCCTTCGGTGGCGATATGCAGCGCCTGCGGCTGCCAGGCCTCGATGAGCTGCGCCATCCGCCGATAGGGAAACAGCGCCACACGGATTTCCGGATAGGTCGGACAGGGGAACGTACGGAACTGGTCCGGCGTCACCACGCGCACCGTGTGGCCGAACTGCCTCAGGTGAGCTACGGTCTGCGACAACGTGGTGACCACACCGTTGGTTTGTGGCACCCACGCATCGCTGGCGATCAGAATTTTCATGCCCATGCGTCTTCGTGTAGACGAGTACGGCAGGATTGCCCGGCTGCATGACAAACTGATGAATCCCGGAGGGATCGCCGGGAAGCCGGAGGCGTCGGCAAAGTGGCCGCTGCCGGCGCAGCAGACCGGCAATCCCGGAGACCGGGAACGCCGGAAAGCCGGAGGCGTCGGCAAACGCGATGCCGTTCAAACTCCTGCAGCCCTGTCATGATTCGGCAACTATCCTGATATAAATCCTCCATGCCGGACCATCCATACGAGGCCAGAGAATGCACAGCTTCCTGCAGGCGCTGGAAATTCAACGCTGGGACGACCATCGCTACTACCACCACAGCCGCATCAACCAGTCGCTGCACCTGTTGAGCGCGATCTGTTTCCTGGTCGCCTACGTGCTGCTGTTCACCGATCCGGCCTACGCGGCCTACGTCGCCTGGCTGGGCGCCATGGTGAGCCGGCAGATGGGTCATTTCTTCTTCGAGCCGAAGGACTACGACGTGGTCAACCAGGCGACCCACGAGCACAAGGAGGACATCAAGGTCGGCTACAACCTCAAGCGCAAGATCGTGCTGTTGTCGATCTGGGTGTTGTCGCCAGCCCTGTTGTGGGTGAGCCCGGCCCTGTTCGGCCTTTTCCCGGCCGCCACCGCCGCCGGCGATTACGTGCGCCACGTGGGGCTGCTGTGGCTGGCCGTCGGAGTGGGCGGACTGCTGTTCCGCACTATCCACCTGATGTTCATCAAGGACGTGCAGACCGGCCTGGTGTGGATCTCCAAGATCCTCAGCGATCCGTTCCACGACATACAGCTGTACTACAAGGCGCCGCTCGCCTTGCTGCGCGGCGAGCTGATCGACCCGATGGACGATGTCACCGAGGCCGAGCGCCAGCGGGTCTGAAGCAGCTCTTTGAGGATCTGGCGGCGGATGGCCTTGTTGGTCATCCGCTCGGGGGACCACCACCAGGCATCCCGCTGCATCGCCTCCGCGGCCGCGACAAAGCGGTCGGCGACGGCATTGAAGGCGGCATCGGTGTAGTCGAGGCTGAAAATGAGCCGGCCGGTACCCACCCAGCTCAGCGCCAGCCCCGCGGCGCGCAGATAGTATTGCAACATCCAGTTGTAGCGCGACGGCTGCAGATAGCCGACGGTCCAGACCGAGGAGAGGTTGGCAACTTGAACCGGAAGATTTTGAGCACGCAGGCGCTCGTTCAACTGGCGGGCCCTGCGATTCCAGGTCTCCTCCAGGTCCCGGTAGCGCGCCCGGATCTCCTCGGTGTCCAGGCGCTCGAGGAACTCGCACATCGCTCCCATCACATAGGGGTGGGAGTTGAATGTGCCGCGCGCAAAGCAGAAGTCCGTGGGACGATCGGTGCGATAGCGCTTCATCAGATCGTGGCGGCCGCACAGAGCGCCGACCGGCAGGCCTCCCCCGAGCGTCTTGCCGTAGGTGACCATGTCCGCGCGCACCCCAAAGTACTCCTGCGCTCCTCCCGGTGCGAGCCGGAAGCCGAGAAACACCTCGTCGAAAATGAGCACGATGCCGCGCTCGGTGCAAACGGCCCGCAGCTTGCGCAGCCACGCCGAGTAAGCCTCGCGATCGAAATGTGCGCGGCGCCCGCTGTCCACCAGCGTCGAGTCTCCGGGGGCGGAGGCATTCGGGTGCAGAGCCTGCAGTGGGTTGACCAACACGCAGGCGATGTCGCGGCGGCTGCGGAGCACACGCAAGGACCCTTCGCCCATGTCCTGCAGGGTGAAGGTGTCGCGCGCGGGGATGGGATTGCCCGGACCCGGCTGCACGTCGCCCCACCAACCGTGATAGGCCCCGCAGAAGCGCACGATGCGCCGGCGCTGCGTGTGGTATTGCGCCAGGCGCACCGCCTGCATGACCGCTTCCGTACCGGACATGTGGAACGACACTGCGTCGAGCCCGGAGATCTCGCGCAGCCTGCGGACGTTGTAGGCGATGACCGGATGGTAGGCGCCCAGCACCGGTCCCAGGTCCTGCACGCGCTCGCTGCCGCGGCGAATGCACTCCTTGTAGAAGTCGTAGCCCAACAGGTTGGTGCCGTAGGAGCCGGTCAGGTCGAAGAGCCGGTTGCCGTCCAGATCGGTGACCGTCGGTCCGGAGGAGGACTCCAGCAGGCTCCCGCCCTGGAAGTGCTCGCGCACCAGGCGGCTGAACTGGAACGGCACCCGGTAGCGGGAAGTGAACTCCAGGTCGGAGATCGCGCCCTCCAGCTCGCTGGTGCGCGCCGCCGTGACGGCGAAGCGCCGCTTGAACTCCTGCGCCAGGCGCATGAAGGAATGGCGCCGGGTGGCCTCGACATCCTGCGGGGCGTCGTCCGCGCAGAAGAACCGGGCCTCGCCGTATTCGTAGAAAGGGACCAGCGCGGCGACCCGGCGCGCCATCCGGCCATGGCCGGCGAGCGAGCGGTGCTTGGCAAACGAGAGCTGCAGGCGCAGCCGCAATCTGTTCAAGATGATGACTACGGCGAGCGCCGCGGCCAGCACGTAGGCGACAGTCAGGTAGCTCATCCAGACACTCCGACGGGTGTGGGTTTCCGGCCGCAACCGTATTTCAATTGAATGACAGCTCCATGAAACTCCGCTCGGCCATTGCGAAAATCGTGCAGCACGAGAACCTCAACTTCCTGCTGACCAACCGCATCCCCAGGCGCTGGCTGACGCTGTTCCTAGGCTGGTTCAGCAAGGTCGAGCATCCGCTGGTGCGCAGGTTCAGCCTGTTCGTGTGGCGGCTGTTCTCGGACCTGGACCTGAGCGATGCCAAGCGCAAGACCTTCAGGAGCCTGCACGATTGCTTCACACGTGAGCTGCGGGAGGGTGCCCGGCCGATAGCCGCCGGCTCGGACGTGGTGGTGAGTCCCTGCGATGCCATCATCGGGGCCTCCGGGAGGCTCGAGGATGGCACGCTGCTGCAGGCCAAAGGGTTTCCCTACACGCTCGAGAGCCTGCTCGGTCCGGCCCACGCCGAGCTGATTCCACAGTACGCCCAAGGCTCGTACGTGACCCTGCGTCTGACCGCGGGCATGTATCACCGCTTCCATGCCCCTCACCACTGCCGCGTCGAGCAGGTCACCTACCTCTCGGGCGACACCTGGAACGTGAATCCAATCGCCCTCGAGCGCATCGAGGAGCTGTTCTGCAAGAACGAGCGGGCTGTCATCCAGTGCCGGCTGCAGCCTTCCGGGATTCTGCTCACTCTGGTGCCGGTCGCGGCGATTCTGGTCGCGAGCATCCGCCTGCACTTCCTGGATGTGCTGTTGCACCTGAAGTACGCCGGCCCGCATGTCATTCCCTGCGATGCGCTCTTCGGCAAGGGCGAAGAGATGGGCTGGTTCGAGCATGGCTCGACGCTGATCGTGCTCGCCCCGCAAGGCGTCTCGCTGTTGGGACATCTGGGCGAGGGGCAGCGGATCCGCATGGGTGAGGCGCTACTCACTCTGGTGCCCGAGGAACAGGTAGAAGGGGACGCTCAACCTGCGGAGCTTGGGGATCCGGCCGCGGCGTTCTGAAGTGAGAGGGAACCGTCATCGATGAGCAGCGGCCCATGCCCTACCGATCGCCCTGTGCCGCGCCACGGAGCCGGCGCGGCGTAAGCCGCTAGTCAGCCCTATCCGGCAACTCGAACACCCACACCGCCGCGCCATGATCCGGCGGATTTTGAATCTCGGGCACCAGCACGGGGAACGTCAGGGTCAGCGGTCCGCCGCTGCCCACGACCATCGCCACGTACTGCTTGCCTTTGACGCTATACGTGATGGGGCAGGTGTTGGGCACGTCGTTCAAGCGTACCTGCCATAGCGTCTGACCCGTCGCTCCATCGTAGGCCCGGAAGTAGCGGTCGAGAGAGCCGACGAACACGACACCGCCCGCAGTAGCGAGCGTGCACGTCGTGATGGGCGCGCGTTGCCGGTCGGTCCACAGAACCTGGCGCGTCTGCAGGTTGAGTGCCTCGATCCGGCCGTACTTGCCATCGCTCCCGGGGCGCGCGCGAATGGTCCAATTCACTCCCGAGCTCAGATTGCCCCGCTGGCCGGCAGGTGCGGGGATGAGGTCCATGCACGCCTCTTCCAACGGGACGTACAAAACCTTGCTCGAAGCATCATAGGAGCCGGCAATCCAGCTGCGGCCGCTCCCGGGATGGGGGCAGATCATGTGCGGCTTGCCGTCGCCGACCAGCGCCTCGGGGTTGATGGTTTTCTCCCCGGTGCGCGGATCGATCGACTTGACGACGTTCTGCAGACCCAGGTCCTGCGAGAACACATAGCGGCCGCTCGAGGCATCCATCCCCTCGTAGATGCCCATTTTTCCGGAAGTGACGACCAGGTGCTCCGGCCTGCCCTTCACCGGCAGGTCCAGCAGCTGATGCTCGAACGCCCAGTCCAGGTCCCACTGATCGTTGTGCAGATGCTGGAAGTACCAGACGAGCTTGCCCGTGTCAGGGTTGAAGGCGAGTGTGGAGTCCGTGTAGAGCCCGTCGTTGGTGATGCCGGGCTTGTGGACCGGGTGCAGCATCGGGCCCGTGTCGTAGGTCTGGCCGACACCGAAATAGGCCAGGTTCAGTTTCGGGTCATAGCTCCCGGCCGTCCACACCGAAGCACCGCTGCGCTTCTCCACAGGCAGATCGTTCCAACTGTTGCCGCCCGGGTCGCCCGGCTGGGCGATGGTATGGAAGCGCCATGCCTCTTTGCCGGTGTCGAAGTCGAGCGCCACGATCGCATCGCCGCCCGGCACCTGGCCGGCGACTCCCTGCATGACCTTGCCGTTGGCCACCAGCGGCCCCGCGGAGAGGTCATACCCCTTGTGGTAGTCCGCGACCGGAGCATCCCACGCCACTGTGCCGGTCTTCAGATCCAGCGCGACGATGTGATCGTCGGAGGTCGGGACCAGGAGCTTGTCGCGATAGATCGCCAGATTGCGCTTCACCTGACGGCGGGCGTCGCCGGGGAGCTGTCTGGAGTATTGCCACAGCAGATCGCCGGTCGCCGCATTCAGAGCCTGTACGTTGTCGCCGAAGCCGAACGTGAACAGCACTCCATCGTGCTCCAGGGGCGTCGTCTCGGTTCTGCCGTTGGGCAACGACCAGGACCACACGACGCGCAGAGCCTTGACGTTGCTCTTTGTGATCTGGCTGAGCGGGCTGAAGCCGTGGTCGTCGTAAGTCCGGCGCCAGGTGAGCCACTCCGTCGGCGGCGGATTGCGCAACTGCTCGTCGCTCACCGGCGTGAGGGCATCCAGCGGATTCGGCAGCACCACCGGCGGCATGGGCGGGGCGAGCGGAGAAAGCGGCATCATCGGAGGTGTGGGAGCGAGCGGACTGCGAGGAACGCCCAGCGCTGCGAGGGCGCTCACCTCCGTAGGCAACTGCGTCGCCCCGGGTTGGCCTCCGTTCACCTGCGCGATGTAGGCGACCAGCTGGGCAGTCACCTCCGCAGTCAGCGATCCGGCCTTCGTGGGTGGCATCCGGGTCTGCACGAAGGTGAACAAGGCGTCGGCGGGCTTGCCGCCCCAGGTTTGACTGAAGGTATTGCCATTGAGTGCGCTGGCAAACTCGCTGCCGCTGAGGTTGATGCCGTGGCAGCTGGCGCACTCGCGCGCATAGATGCTCTTGCCCTGGCCGGCTTGCTCGGCCGTAAAGCCGAGCACCGGTCTCGGCGCAGGCCGGGCCGGGCTCGCTGCAGGCACCGGGCTCGGCGCCGGCTGCTGACCCCAGACCGTGGCGCCCGGCACCGCCGCGAGGGCTCCGGCCAGAATCGCACGCCGGAGCGCCCGCCGAGACAGCACCTCAATACTCCCTGAAACCGTCGCGCCGCACCGCTTCGCTCGGCAGCCGAACGCCTCCTTGCAGCTGAAGTTCGCCGAGTTGCGCTCGGCGCCGGGAGCAGGCTGCTTGCCACTGGTCTGCGAGCCGTTCTCCAGCCGCAGACAGTCATCCGCGAAGGCCGGCGGCTTGGAGCCTGTGTTGTTCTCGATACCGCTGAAGTAGCCGTTGACGATCTTCGCGAGCCGCTCGCGGGTGTGCCGCTGATCCGGCGGCAGGTCCGTGACGAACTGTTTTCTCGGTGCGTCCCCCAGCTGATCGACCCGCGGCTGCGAGCTGGGTCCGCCGCCGATAGTCGCCGTCAGGCGCGCGCCGATGCTCTCGATCTCGGTGATCTGGCCTTTGACCACCTTGAGGCGGGTGGAAATGAGCACCGGGGCGCCGTTCTCCGTAGCCTTCACGAAGAAGCCCACAGACAGGCGCGGTCGCATTCATCCGCCGCGGCAGCTCGGGGCGCGGAGCCTCCCAGAAGAGCCATCCCCAGCACCACGGCCGCGCTCGCCGCCACAACGGAGTTTCCGGTCTTCATGCGCACCCCCCTTTTTGTGCGGGTCTTATAGCCCAGACTTCGGCCGCGCGGCCACTTGCGCGGCATAATGGGCCAGCAGACGGAAAAGGGCAGCCATGAGAAACAGCGCCGACCGGATCCTCACCACCCACGTCGGGGCGCTGCCCATGCCGAGCGATCTATGGGGACCCGCGGGTGTCGACACGAACCGCCTGCGCGCCGCCGTTGCCGACGTCGTGCAATTACAGCGATCTGCGGGCGTTGACCTGGTGAACGAGGGCGAGCTGACCAAGGGTGGCAACTGGGTCACCTTCGTCAACGATCGGCTGACGGGTTTCGAGGCTCGGCCGCCCACGGCAACAGCGGATCTGATGACTCAGAGTGCCGACTGGGTCGAGTTCAGCGAGTTCTACCGGGACGCCCGCGAAGGCGGCACGCTGTTCGAGCAAACGCGGCGCGCGCCCGACCAGACCCGCTTCTCGGACTGGGCGTGTATCGGGCCGGTGAGCTATCGCGGACAAGCGGCTCTGCAACGCGAGATCGACTCCCTGAAGGCCGCGCTCGGAAGCTCCCCGCCCGGGGATGCCTTCCTGACGTCGACGGCTCCCGCGAGCCTCGAGCCGGGACGCAGCAACCTCCACTACAAGACGCAGGAGGAATTCGTCTTCGCGCTCGCTGATGCCCTGAGCGTCGAGTATGAAGCGATCGCGAAGGCCGGCTTGCTGCTGCAGGTCGATGACGCCTGGCTAGCCGCGCTCTGGGACCGCATCGGCATCAAGATGGGTCTGGCGGCCTACAGGAGCTACTGCGCCCTGCGCGTCGAGGCCCTCAACCACGCCCTGCGCAACATCCCTCCGGAGCAGGTTCGATACCACCTCTGCTGGGGCAGCTGGCACGGCCCCCACGCTCACGACATTCCGCTCGCCGACATCGTCGACGTCCTGCTGTCCGTCCGTGCTCAGACCTTGCTCTTCGAGGCCGCCAACGTGCGTCACGAGCACGAGTACGTCCTGTGGAAGAAGGTGAAGTTGCCGGACGACAAGCTGCTGGCCCCCGGAGTCGTCAGTCACTCGACGGCGCTGATCGAGCACCCGGAGCTGGTCGCCTCGCGCATCCGTCGCTTTGCCGACATCGTAGGACGCGAGCGAGTCATTGCCTCGACCGACTGCGGGCTGGGGCTGCGCTGTCACCCGCAGATCGCCTGGGCGAAGCTGAAGGCACTCTCCGACGGGGCGGCGCTCGCCAGCCGGGCCCTCTGGGGATAGGGGCCGACGCGCCTGACGACGGCGTCAGCGGGAATGCAGCCCGGCGCGCCCGAGGATGGCGTCAGCGGGGTACAGCCCGGCGCGCCTGACAACGCAGTCAACGGCGATCCCCGGGTTCCGTGTCGGAGCCGGGTCCCCTTGCCGCACCGCGGTCGGCAAAGCGGCCCTTCCAGACATTGAATTGACGTTCCGGCGCCCGCAGAAACCCTGCCGGCAAGCTCCCGCGCGACCTGCACGGGCCGGGGCCCGTGAAACAGGTCGATAAATCCGCAAGCTTCTCTTTCTTATACAAAGAGTTCGGATAGAATGCCCGGCCCCGGAAGCGGCGGCCACAGCCTCGAGCTCGGCCGTATTCCCGAAACTTTCACGGAACTCTGTTATGGCCCGCACTACAGCTCTTTCTGACATCCGCAACATCGGCATCATCGCGCATGTCGACGCCGGCAAGACGACGACGACCGAGCGGATCCTGTACTACACCGGGCGCAAGCACACGATCATCGACATTCACGATACGAAGGATCTGAAGACGTCGACGACCACCGACTACCTGGAGCAGGAGCAGAAGCGCGGCATCACCATCCAGAGCGCCGCGGTGTCGGCCTTCTGGCGCGACAAGAAGATCAACCTCATCGACACTCCCGGACACGTCGACTTCACCATCGAGGTGAACCGCTCCCTGCGTGTGCTCGACGGCGCGGTCGTGGTGTTCGACGGCGTCGCCGGCGTGGAGCCCCAGTCCGAGACCAACTGGCGTCTCGCGGACAACTACGGCGTTCCCCGCATCTGCTACGTGAACAAGATGGACCGCAGCGGCGCCAGCTTCACCCGCTGCGTCGACATGATCTCCAAGCGCCTCGGCGCCCGTCCCCTGCCGGTGCAGATTCCGCTGGGCTCGGAGGACAACTTCAAGGGCATGATCGACCTCGTCGAGATGAAGGCGCTGGTGTGGGATTCGGACGACAAGGATGCGAAGTGGGACAGCCTCGATGTGACCGAGGACCTGGCCGATAAGCTGCACATCACCGTGCCCAGCGATCGGGCGCTGCTGAGTCAGGTCGCCAAGTATCGCGCCGAGCTGGTCGACACCTGCCTGGAGCAGGACGATGCGGCGATGGAAGCCTATCTCAACGATGGCACCGTGCCGTCGGCGGATATCCTGCGCCGCGCGCTGCGCAAGGGCACGATCTCGGGCGCTTTCAACCCGGTGCTGTGCGGCTCCTCGTACAAGAACAAGGGCGTGCAGCAGGTGCTGGACGCGGTCATCGACTACCTGCCCGCGCCGACCGACGTCCCCGCCATCAAGACGGTGGATGCGGACGGCAACCCGATCGGCGAGCGCAAGTGCTCGGATGACGAGCCGTTTTCCGCGCTGGCATTCAAAGTCATCAACGACGCCTACGGCGCGCTGACCTTCGTCCGCGTGTACTCGGGAGTGTTGACCAAGGGTGCCTCGGTACAGAACACCACTCGCAGCAAGCGCGAGAAGATCGGCCGCATGGTCGAGCTGTTCGCCAAGGAAACCAAGCCGATCGAAGAAGCGCGCGCGGGTGACATCATCGCGCTCGTCTCCCTCGCGGACACCGAGACGGGCGACACGCTGTGCGACTCTGCCAACCCGGTCGTGCTGGAGAGAATGCGCTTCCCGGACCCGGTCATCAGCGTGTCCGTGCAGGCCAAGGCCAAGGGCGAGGCGGAGAAGTTCGGGGCGGCGCTCGGCAAGATGGTTCGTGCCGATCCCTCACTCCAATTGGAGACCGATCGCGACACCGGCCAGACCATTCTGCGCGGCATGGGCGAGCTGCACCTCGAGGTGACGCTCGATCGCATGCGCACGGAGTTCGGTGTGGAAGGAACGATGGGCGAGCCGCAAGTGGCCTATCGCGAAACCTTCACCAAGAAGCTGACCGAGCACTACGTCCACAAGAAACAGACCGGCGGCTCGGGCCAGTTCGCCGATGTCTGGATCACGTTCGAGCCGCTCGCGCGCGGCGCCGGCTTCGAGTTCGTCGACGAGACGGTGGGTGGCTCGGTGCCGAGGGAGTACGTGCCGTCGGTAGAGAAGGGCCTGAAGATACAGAAGGAAGACGGCGTGCTCGCGCACTATCCGACCGTCGACTTCAAGGCCACGCTGATCGACGGCAGCTACCATGACGTCGATTCAAACGCGCTGACGTTCGAAATCGCTGCCAAGGCCTGCTTCCGCGAGGGCATCCGCAAGGCCAACCCGATCCTGCTCGAGCCTGTCATGAAGGTTGAGACCGTCACGCCGCCGGACCACCTCGGCGATGTGATCGGCGACATCAACCGCCGGCGTGGCACGATCGTGGAGCAGGTCGAGCGCGGCACCAACATCGCCGTCGTGGCCACCGTGCCGCTGTCGGAGATGTTCGGCTACATCGGACAGCTGCGCAGCATGACCAGCGGTCGTGCTTCGTACACGATGGAGTTCTCGCACTACGACCCAGTGCCTCGTCAGGTCGCTGAGGAGGTCGTGGCCGAAGTGACGAAGGCAAAGGCTGCCGCTCAGGGCTGACTTTGGCCGTCCGCGAGCCGCCCGACCAGGGCGCTCGCGGGGACGCTCGGCCGGACCCGACCCGCGCTCGTCACGTCCGGGCGGCGTCACGTCCGGGCGGGCGTCACGGCCGGGCGGCGACGCGCGGCCCGACCCCAGGCTACTTCTGCGCTGGCGGCATGGTGCTGTGGAGAGTCCTTCGCTGGAACAACCAGTGGCCTCCACGGCGCACCAGCACATCATCGTAAACAGTGAAGAACACCATGTGCGCAGCGCCGGGCACTCCATCCGTCGAGTGCGCATCAGGGATCACATAGGCCCCTTTGCTTTGCGCAGTCGCGCGGTCACCCTCCACGTGGATGGAAGGGTTGAAGAACACATGGAAGTCCGGTGCCGGGATGCGCGCCGCATTGCTGGTGATGGCCTTCTCCAGTGAGGCCTGAATGGCCGCCCGGCCTCGGGCCGGCTCACCCGCCCCACCGCCAAACTCCGCATCCTCGGTAAACAGACGCCCGAAAGCCTCCCAGTCATGGCGATCGAGCGTCGCTCCGTAATCCGCGAACAGCTGCTCGATCTGCTGGCGATCCTCCGCTCCCGTATCCCCTCCGGAAATCGGCGGCGGCGGGGGCTCTCCCTTGATGTCACGCGGATCCTGAAACGGGATCTCCATCATCACCACGCGCCGCAGGAATTTCCAGTGCCCGTTCTCGCGGATCAGCGTGTCGTCGTAGTGTCCGCCCATGGCAGGAACCGGCTTGTTATCTTTGTTGCGCGCCATGTAGACGATGCGCGACCACGCGGTAGCCCGATCGCCGCCGTCGAGGTGGACGATGATGTTGGTGAGCAGGTGAAAGCCCTTGACGTCCTTCGGATCGTAAGGCGCGGTGCCGATGTACTTGTTCATCATGGCCAGGATCGCCTTCGGTCCCTTGGCCGTGCCGAAGCCTCCGACCCACTCGCCCTCGCGGGCGAACAGGTTGGAGTAGCCGACCAGATCGTGAGTATCGAGCAGGTGGCCGTACTCGACGATCAGCTGCTGGATCTCCTGGCGGTCCTGGGTCTCCTGGACGCGCGCCTTGAGCGCATCGAACTCGGCCTGCGTGGGACCCGCTGCCACGGCAGGTGACGCCGCCGCCATGAACAACGCAGCGGCAGACAGCACAACACAGGCGAAACGCCGCGCTGCGAGAATCGTTGAGCTCATGTGAACCCCCGTCTACTTGGGCGCGGCGCCCGTGCCGGCCGCGCCGCCCGTGTTGGAAGGCCGGATGATCCGACCGTCGTCGGTTGCCTGGGGCGAATTCTTGGTCGGCGAGACGCTCAGCGTGTGCACCCAGCGCAGTTTTCCGTTGACGAGTCGGAAGGTATGGGAGTCCGCCATGCCGGTCTGGCTGTTGCCGAAGCGGCAGAAGATGTTCACCACCCCCAGCTCCTCGTCGACCACATAGTCGCGGTTGACGATGTACAGCACTCCCGGCGGGATGCCGACTTTGCAGGTGGCGTCGGGCTTGTTGTCGCGGTCGGTGTAGGCGCCGCCTTCCAACCGGGCGCACGGAATACCCCACGGAGGATCGCTGAGCTTGTCGGAAAACAGGTCGAGATACTCGTTGCCGGCGTTGATCAGACGCTGCGCCGGAATGCGCTCGGCGGCGGGCAACGGCCGCCAGTCCTCGGCGCTGGAGTGCTTCAGGTAGCTGTTGGCATTGAACAGCCAGTCGCCCTTCTCGGTGACCAGGCTGTCGATCCCGGCGATCTTGCCGTTGTCCACCGTCAGGCGCGTGCCGATGACGTACTGGTGAGGAGACTTCGCGACGATCACCTCGGAGAATGTCTTGCAGCGCGCCGTATCCAGGAAGCTGCGCACGTGATCGATGGACAGCGCGGTGTTCCACAAGCCCTTGTCCGCCGCGATGTCGTTCATGTCCTGGCGGAGCTTCGGCTTGTCCACGAAGGCCATCCTGCTGCGATCACCGGACTTCTGCGCGGCGATATAACTGTCGACGGCGGCCTGCAGCTCCGGGCGTGTGCAGGCAGCGTTTGCCTGGACGGCGACGCCGGACAGAGCCAGCAACCCCAGCATCCACTTGTTCATTGCCTTCGGTCCCCCTGTGAATGTCGCAGAACATCGGCGGAAGCGCAGCTTCGCCCATTTCTCACGCCCGCGCATTCTATTCGCAGACGCGCTGCACCGAAAAAGTCACGGCCCGCGCCACAACCGCAGCGTGGCGCTGGTACTGGGCCTACCCGAGGGCGAGCTCGATGACCCGCGGCCCGGGCGTCGCCAACGCAGACCGCAGCTCGCTGGCGAACGCCTCGGCCGTCTCGACCCGGGACGCCTCGACACCCATGCCGCGCGCCAGGTCGGTAAATCGCAGCTCCGGTCGCGCCAGGCCGAGCAGTCCTGCGGCAGCGGGGCCGGCCGGAGCGCCGAGGCGTTGCAGCTCGTAGTTGAGAATCGCGTACGCACGGTTGGAGAAGACGAGCGTCACCACGTCGAGTCGCTCGCGGGCGAGTGTCCACAGCGCCTGCACGGTGTACATCGCGCTCCCATCACCGGTGAGGCAGATCGTCTTGCGGCCGGGGCACGCCAGGGAGGCTCCCGCCGACATCGGTAGACCCAGTCCGAGTGAGCCGCCGGTCTGCGCCAACCAGTCGTGCGGCGCCGCCCCCTGGAGCATCGGAACCAGCGCCAGCCCCGCCGTCACGCTCTCATCGACGACGATGCAATTCTCCGGCAACAGCGCCGTGATGACGGCCCCGGCGGAACTGGGAGTGAGGGCTCCCTTGGGCAGCTCGGGGCGAGCCAGCGCCTGTCGCGGCACCTCGCCGCCCGATCCGACCAGATCGGCCAGTGCCGCCAGTACAGACACCCCGTCGTCCGTGCGCCGGGCGAGCTGCAGCGCGAGTGTGCCCGGCGGCACCAGCTCGCTCGGCTTCCCGGGATAGGCAAAGAAGGCCACGGGGGGATCGGCCTCGATCAACACCAGCAGATCCGTCCCCTTCAGCTCCTCCAGGACCTGCTCTCCGAAATACGACAGCCGTCGCACCGGGACCAACCCCGCGCCTCGCTCCAGGCGTGGGGCGAGAAAGTCGCAATACAGACGTGCACCGGTCGCGGCGGCAATGCGACCGGCAAGCTCCAGCGGCGCACGCAGCAATGCTCGACCCGACATCAGCAGCGCAGGGCGTTTCGCGGATTTGAGAGCGCTCGCTGCCGCGGCGATACGTGCCGGGTCCACGCCTCTGGGTGGCACCGCGTGCATCGGCGCGGCCACCTTGCCACCCTTACTCCAGCCGACGTCAGCTGGAACGATGAGAGTCGCCACACCAGGCGTGGAGCGTGCCGCCGCAACCGCTTGCGCCGCGTCGCGGCCAAGCTCTCCAACATCCTGCGCTGTGCGAACAAAGGCGCTCACCGGACGAGCGAAACCTTCGATGTCGGACGTGAGCGGCGGGTCGAACTGCCTGTGCGAAAGGGCGTGCTCGCCGACGACGTTGACGATCGGTGAGAGCGCACGTCTGGCGTTGTGCAGGTTGGATAAGCCGTTCGCGAGCCCCGGCCCGAGATGAAGCAGCGTCGCCGCGGGACGTCCCGACATGCGCACATATCCATCCGCGGCTCCCGTTGCGACACCCTCGAACAGGCAGGGAACCGGCCGCATCCCCGTGACGCGATCGAGCGCTGCAACGAATTGCATCTCGGAGGTGCCGGGGTTGGCAAAGCAGGTATCGACACCTGCCGCCACCAGGGTTCGCAGCAGCGACTCGGCGCCTGTCATCTCTTCATCTGCCAGCGGGGGCATGGGGAGTTCCTCGTGTGGGGGCCCATTCTGGCACAGCCCCCGGGGGAGGCTGCTTTGGAGGTCCCGGGCCCGGGTGTACCATCTTTTGCGTGGACGCCGCGATCCGCCAACCTTCCGCCTTGCATCGCATCGCGCCCGAGGACGATGTCGCAGTGGCCCTGGCCGACCTCGAGCCGGGCGCGCACATGACTGTTGACGGCGCTCCCTTGGATATCACCGAGCCGATTCCGCGCGGCCACAAAGTCGCGCTGCGGGACATCGCAGCCGGAGAGGTCGTGCGCAAGCTCGGTTGGCCAATCGGCCGCACGACGCGCAACATCGCGCGCGGCTCACATGTACACACCCACAATCTTGCGACGGCGCTTTCCGGGCTCAATGAGTACGTCTACTCGCCGCACTCTATGCGCACCCCCGCAAACGCCGATGCCCCTACGTTCATGGGCTATCGCCGCGCGGATGGGCGTGTCGGCACCCGCAACGAGATCTGGATTCTCTGCACCGTAGGGTGCGTGGCGCGCACCGCCGAGCGCATTGCACGCATGGGCTCGGAACGATTTGCGGGCCGCGTCGACGGAGTCCATGCCTTTACGCATCCATTCGGCTGCTCGCAGCTCGGCGAGGATCTGGCGCATACCCGCAGCGTATTGGCCTCGCTCGCGGCGCACCCGAACGCCGGCGGGGTCCTGATCGTCGGTCTGGGTTGCGAATCCAATCAACTCAACAAGCTCCTCCCGGAGATCGGCCGTTCCGACCTGGCGCGGCTGCGCGCGTTCGCGGCCCAGGCCACCGAGGATGAGACCGAAGAGGGTCTCGCCGCCCTGGAGGAGCTGGTCGCGATTGCCGAACGCGACCGACGGGAGCCCTGTCCGCTGTCGGCACTGACGGTCGGACTGAAGTGCGGGGGCTCGGACAGCTTCTCCGGTATGACCGCGAACCCACTGGTCGGCTATGTGGCGGATCGGGTGTGCGAGGGTGGCGGCACCGCCATCCTCACGGAGATCCCGGAAGTCTTCGGTGCCGAGCACCTGCTGATGGATCGGGCGGTCGACGAACGGGTGTTCCACGAGGTCGTCACGCTGGTGAACGACTTCAAGAGATACTTTCTGCAGCACGGGCAGCCCATCAGCGAGAACCCCTCGCCTGGCAATATCGCAGGCGGCATCACCACGCTCGAGGAGAAGTCGCTGGGAGCCGTCCAGAAAGGCGGTCACACCCCCCTCACACAGGTGCTGCGCTACGGCGACCGAGTCGCTCACCCCGGGCTCGCACTGCTCGAGGCGCCCGGCAACGATGCGGTGTCCTCCACAGCCCTGGTGGCTGCGGGAGCCACCGTCGTCCTCTTCACCACTGGCCGTGGAACCCCGCTCGGGTTTCCCGCGCCCACCCTGAAGATCTCGTCCAACTCCGCCCTCGCCCAAAAGAAGCCCCGCTGGATCGATTTCGATGCCGGCGTCGTCCTGGCCGGGGCAAGCGTGGCGGCGGCCGGCGAGCAGCTGCTGCAGCTGGTCCTCGATACCGCCTCCGGCAAGCTCGCGCGCAACGAAACGAACGACGAGCGCGAAATCTCGATCTGGAAGAGCGGCGTTACCCTGTAACCCGTCCCGTCCCCCGGGACCGGCCGTGACTTCCGGCCCCTGAGCCGACCGCCCCGCTCAGCCTCCTCATGATGTCGCTTGCCGTGATTCGATCAAATGTGATCAACTATGCTCATACTCAGTCACAATACTATCTGCATGATCGATCATGCGCGTTTCTGAGATCTCAGGCGATCGGCGCAACGCTTTCCGTCTGAAGGGGGATGACAGATGAGTGTGACCAGTCCCGCAAGCCGCCGTACCCGCGGTTTGTACTTGAGTATCTTTGGAGTGTTGCCGCTGACGGTGGCAACCACAGCCGCGTTCTCCCAGGATCAGGCGACTTCCGACCAGAAGCCCGCGGTCGAGGAAGTTGTCGTGACCGGCTCGCGCATTGCACGCCAGAACGCATTCGACACTCCCACTCCCGTCACCACCGTGAGCTCCGATGATCTGAAGCTGTCCGGAAGCGTGGATGTCGGGCAGGTCCTCGCCGAGATACCGGGATTCGTGGGTGCCACCAACGGTGGCTCGCAGTCGAACGTCGTACCCGGCGGGCAGAACTACATCAACCTGCGCGGACTCGGCCAGGTGCGCAACCTCGTGCTGGTCAACGGCCGCCGCTTCACGGTGCAAGGCACCGACCTCACCACTGACATCAACACGATCCCGCCGGCGCTCATTGAGCGCACTGAAGTGGTCACCGGCGGCTCCTCCGCGGTGTACGGCTCGGATGCCGTCGCAGGCGTTGTCAACTTCATCATGAAAAAGAACTTCCAGGGCGTGCAGTTGGACGGGCACGTGGACTTCGATCGTGTGACGAGGACGCCGACGTACAGCACGGACATTACGGCGGGCAGCAATTTCGACGACGACCGCGGCAACGTCGTGGTCTCGATGGACTACCTGAATCGCGGGGCGATCTCCCGGCAGGACGTGCCCTATGCGGTTCCGGCTCTGGGAGACGGGTGCGTCACCCCGGGTTCCTACAGCAATCGCGGGCCGGGCGCGCCCGTCGCCGGCAACCCTTCCGGGGCCAAATGCCTCGCCGCCGGCGGCGTAATGGGCCTGGTCGCCGGTGGCAGCGCCGACATTCCTGACGGCCGCTTTGTCCCTCTCAGCTCCGCACTCCTGCCCGGCGGCTCCAACGCAGCGCTCAATTCCGCGTACGCCTCCGCGGGCTTGAGCGGCATCGGCTCGTTCGGCTGGACCTACAACGACGCCGGCACCACCGCACGGCCGGCGCTCGATCCTCAGGATCGCTACAACAACAGCCTGGTGAACTACCTGCAGGTGCCGCAAGAGCGCTGGATGATCAACAGCTTTGCGCATTACGACATCGCCCCGAAGGTAACGGCGTACGCGGAGTTCCACTTCAGCGACAACCAGGTCACGGCGCTCCTGGCACCCAGCAACGCCGATGGCACGTTCCTCTACAGCGTCAACAACCCGTACGCCACGGCGCTGCAGCCGCTGTTCGGGCAACTCGACGCGGCCGAGACCGGCAAGGTCTGCTCCAGCCTCAACAGCGCCACCTGCACGACCGCCAACGACGGCATCGTGGCGCTCTCCTCCGGCAGGCGCTTCGTCGAGACCGGCGACCGGATCAACGTGGCGGACCGCGAGTCGTGGCGCTTCGTAGGCGGGTTCAAGGGCGACCTCGGGGACCTGACCTCGACGCTGCTCACGGACATCTCCTATGACGCCTATTACATGTACACGCGCACCAACGAGACCGACCACCAGACCGGAGCGATCTCCAAGAGCCGCCTGCAGGCAGCCCTGCTGTCTGTCGGGAGCGCCGCTCCGGTGTGCAACATCTTCGGCCTGACAATGAGTCCGGCGTGCTCGAGCGCCATCGCGATCACCTCCAGCAACCTCACTCACACGGTGATGAGCGGAGGCGGCGTGAGCCTGACGGGCACCATCGCCAAGCTGTGGGCCGGACCGGTACAGTTCGTGCTGGGCGGCGAGCACCGCTACACGTTCGCGGAATTCGACCCCGACTTCTTCCTGAGCTCCGGCGATGTCGCCGGTTTCAACCCGCAGAACCCGACTCACGGCCATGAATCGGTCACGGAAGGCTACGGCGAGCTGCGCGTGCCGCTGCTGGCGAATCTCCCGGGCGTGGACAACTTCTCGGTCGACGGTGCCTTCCGCCGCTCGGACTACGACGCGAGCGGCATCGGCAGCGTCTGGACCTACTCCGGCGGCGCGGAGTGGCGCACGACGCGCGATGCCACCCTGCGCGGCCAGTTCCAACACTCCATCCGCGCCCCCAATGTCGGGGAGCTGTTCGGCGGACAGAACACCGCGCAGTCGGTGATCGCCGATCCCTGCAGCAGCCAGGCGCCGGCCGCGCAGCAGACCGCCGCGGTGCGGGCCGTGTGTATCGCGCAGGGTGTCAATCCGAATGACGTGTTTACCGGCGGCATCCAACCCAACCCGTACATCCCCAACACCTCGGGCGGCAACCCGAACCTGCGCCCCGAGGTCTCCGACACGATCACCTTCGGTACGGTGCTGACGCCCCGCTGGGTCCCCAATTTTGCCCTCAGCGTCGACTGGTATCGCATCCATGTGTCTGGCGCGATCCTGCCGCTGAGCGGCGGCATCGGCGGCGTGCTCAGCAATTGCTACATCACGCTGGCGGATGCAAACAGCGTGTTCTGCAAGGCGATCACGCGCGATCCCGGAACTGGCCAGATCGTCAACGTCAACGTGGGCAACGCCAACAGCGGCTTGCTGAAGACCGAGGGCTTCGATCTTCGGGGCGAGTACCACCATGACATCCCGTGGGGATTCTGGGGCAAGACCAGCACGCTGAGCGCCTCCAGCGACTGGACGTACGTCACCCAGTTCACCCTGACTCCCATCAAGGATCAGCCCAACATCAATCAGCAGTGCATCGGGGCCTATGGTCCAACCTGCGGCGAGCCCGACCCCAGCTGGAAGGGCATCACGCGCGTCACCTGGACCAACGGGCCGCTGGATCTGAGCGCACGCTGGCGCTTCATCGATTCCGTGACGATCGACAAGTACCTCCTGCCGATCCGCAGCGGCGGCACGGTGCCGGCGCTCAACACCCTGACCAACCCGGTGTTGCCGTCGGCGAACTACCTGGATCTGTCGGTTACCTGGAACATCACCGACAAGCTGCAGTTGTCCGGAGGCGTCAACAACGTGCTCGACTGGGGCCCGCCGATCGTCGGCAGCTCCGCGGGCTACGGCAACACCTGGCCGGCGACCTACGATCCCTACGGCCAGACGTTCTTCTTCAACGCCCGCTTGCAGCTCTAGCGGGCTTCGTGCAGCTCGCGACGGCGGGCGCTGGTCCGGGGCGGCACCCCTCGCCGTCCCTCAGCGCCCGCCGGCGCGTTTTCGCCGGCGGTCGGGCTCGGGGCTAACGCGGCGGCGGCACGCCGGCCCGTCGGGCGGTCGGGCGGTCGGGCGGTCGGGCGGTCGGGCGGTCGGGCGGTGCAGCGAGTGGCGCGAATTGGCGACCCAACGAAGGACTATACGCGGGCGATCTCGAGGCGCACGCCGGCGCGCTCGAGCATCTTCACGTGCTCAGCTGACACCGCCTCGTCGGTCACGACGACATCGATTTCCTGCAGCGGACAGACGACGTGGCCCGAAGGGCCGTCGAACTTGGAGCTGTCGACCAGCACGATGATCTCGTCGGCGCGGTCCATGAGGCGGCGCTCGGCTCCGACCAGGATGATGTCCGCCTGCATCAGGCCTGCGACCCCGACGGAGGCGGCGCCCATGAACAGCTTGGGCGCGTGAAAGCGCGGCATGCCGTCATCCCCGGCCGCCGACAAAATGATGTTCTGTTCCCGGAAGACCTGTCCCGCCGGCACCAGCACGCGCGTCCCCGACTGCATGAGCAAAGCGTTCACGATGTGCAGCGAGTTGGTCAGCACCTGCATGTTGAGGTCCGCCAGGTGTTGGCACATCTGCAAGGTGGTCGAGCCGCCATCGATCATGATGGCCTCGCCGGCGTTGCAGAGCTTGGCCGCCGCGCGTCCGATCGCCTCCTTCTGGGGGCGATTGCGGTGAATGTTCTCGTGGAACGGCACGCCGGCCAGGCCCGGACGCAGCGCTCCGAGGACCCCGGCGCTCTGCGCGCCCTTGGCGCCCTCGGCCGACTTCGCTCCGCCGCGCACGCGCGTGATCAAGCCGGCGCTCGTCAGTCGTTCCAGATCGCGGCGGATGGTCGCCGGCGATGCCTCCATGCGCCGCTCCAGATCCTGGAAGGAGACGAAGCCCTTGCGGTCCAGGTACTCCAGGATCAGTCGTTCACGCTCGGCGGAATGCATGCTCGGCTCGCGGTGGACTCGAGGCCCTTACTGTGGAGGGTCCGCGGCCTCAATACAATCAAAATCGCTCACACGATACCGGTGCCCGGCGCAAGCAGGCGCCGCCGGCTCGCCACCCGTTCGCGCCAGCGGCTTGCGCGATAGGTCGCCAGCGTGTCGATGGCGCCGCCGGCGGCCAGACGGGCACTGGCAACGATCGGCGTCACGTCGGTCCGGTAACCCTGTCGCAGTGTCTGGAAGGCCAGCATCACATCGTTTGACTCCTGCGCGTCGTGCAGGGCTGCGCGATCGACAGCGAGCGCCTTCGCGTACGCGCCCACGATTGCCTCCGCCGAAGACAGCATGCTCTCGATCGGATCGGTGACGTTGTGCGACTGATCGATCAGGTAGGCCGGATCGAACCCGCCACGGGGATCGAGCTCGGCCTCCACCAGCTCGTTGAACACCAGGAACAGCTGGTGCGGGTTGATCGAGCCGCAGTCCAGGTCGTCGTCCCCGTATTTGCTGTCGTTGAAATGGAATCCCCCGAGCTTGCCGAAGCGATGCAGCCGGGCAACGATCTGCTCGATGTTCACATTCGGGGCATGGTGGCCGAGGTCCACGAGGCACTGGGCCTGGGGGCCGAGCTGTTGTGCCGCGAGGATGGAAGAGCCCCAGTCCTGCAACACCGTGCTGTAGAACGCCGGCTCATAGAGCTTGTGTTCCAGAAGCATCCGCCATCCCTTCGGCAAAGCGCTGTAGATGCGCGCCGTGGATTGCAGGTAGCGGTCGAAGGCGCGGCGGAGATCGTGCTGGCCGGGGAAATTGCTGCCGTCCCCGATCCAGACGGTGATCGCCGTCGACCCCAGCAGTCCGCCGATGCGGATGCACTCGATATTGTGCTCGATCGCCTGCTCGCGAACCGCGCCGTCCGTCGAGGTGAGGGAGCCGGAGGCGTAGCTGTGCTTCTGCCCGGGCTGATCCTGGAAGGTGTTGGAATTGACGGCGTCGAATCCGACGCCGAGGTTCTGCGCCTGCTCGCGCAGAGCGTGGTAATCGTCGGTGTGGTCCCACGGGAAGTGCGGCGACACACGCGGCGTGATGCGGCACAGCTGCTGCACCACGGCGCAGTCCTCGAGCTTCTCCTGTATGTTGGTGGGAGCGCCGGCAAAGGGGAACTTCGCGAACCGCGTCCCTCCCCTGCCCGCACCCCAGCTGGGCAGCGCAACCGAGAAAGCCGCTACCTTGCGCTCGATGGCCTGGATGTCCAGGCCGCGCCGCCGGAGCTGGCGCCCCAACGAGTCATAGTCGTCCTGCAGCGCCGCCTTGCCGCGCGAGTTGGCGTCCTGGATGAGGTCGGCGGAGAGTGGCAATTGCTGGCCCATGGGTGTGCTCCTTGGGACTCCTGCCCCAGGCTCTAGCGCGTGAACGCCTGCGCGTTGCCGGCATCGACGTTGATCATGTTACCCGTGCACTTGGCCGACATCTCGGACACGAAGAAATAAACGGCCTCGGCGATATCGCCAGGCAACACTTCTCGCTTCAGCAGCGAGCGGTTGCGGTAGTGCGCTTCGAGTGCTTCCCCCGAATCGATTCCGTGAGCATCGGCTCGCTCGCGGCGCCAATCGCTGTCCCAGATGCGCGAGCCCTTGATCACGGCGTCAGGGTTGACGGTATTCACACGGATGCCATGCGGAGCGCCCTCGAGAGCCAGACAGCGCGCCAGATGCAGAGCCGCGGCCTTCGCGGAGGCATAAGCGGCTGCGTTCACGGTGGCGGCCACCGCATTCTTCGAGCCAATGAACACGATCGTGCCCGACCTCTGCTGCTTCATCAGCGCGAACGCCTCGCGGGCAGTCAGAAAGTAGCCCATGGCGAGGACGTCATGATTGGCGTGCCACAGCTCGAGCGAGGTCTCTTCGACGGGGGCCGAAGAAGCAATCCCGGCATTGGCCACGAGTATGTCCAGTCCGCCGAATTCCCGGGCGCATTGCTCAAAGGCGCTTCGGACCTGATGCTCATCGGTGACATCGCAGCGCGCGCTGCGCACCAGGTCCTTGCCAGCCGCTTTCTGCAGCTCGCGTGTGCGCTGCTCGAGGACGGCCTCGTCCCTGTCGAGCAACATCACGCATGCGCCTTCGGCGAGCAGGCGCTGCGCCGTCGCGCTACCGATGCCGCCCGCCCCTCCGGTGATGATCGCCACCTTCCCCGCCAACGACTTCGGCTTGGGAAGCCGGCGCAGCTTGGCCTCTTCCAGGGCCCAGTACTCGATGTTGAACGCCTCGCGCTCATCGAGCCCGACATAGGCGCCGAGCGTCTCGGCACCCCGCATGACGTTGATGGCGTTTCCGTAAAACTCGCTCGCGAGCCGCGCCGTCGTCTTGTCCGCGGCGAAAGCGATACGGCCCACTCCGGGAACGAGGATCACGATGGGATTCGCATCGCGCATCGGCGGGTCGCCCGGACCGGCGCAGCGGCGATAGTAGGCCGCGTACGCTGAACGGTAGGCTTGCACAGCCTCTTCGAGATACGCCGCGTCCCCGAGCCGCGCTTCATCCAGAGCGAGCGGCAGGATCTTCGTGCGCAGAAAGTGGTCCGGACAGGACGTCCCCTTTGCGGCGAGCTTGTGGAAGTCGCGCGCGCACACGAATTCCAGCGTCGCCGCGTCGTCGCAGAAATGAGCGACCTTGGAGCGCTCGCCTGACACCAGAGCGCGCAAGGTCGGCATCAGCTTCGCGGCTGCATCCGCCCTCTGCGCCGCGGGGAGCGGTGCGATACGCCGGCCTCCGAACGCCGGTGCGCGCTGCAGACGCTCGTTCAGGTAGCGGGCAGCATCGGCGATCAGCTCGATGGTGTTCTGGTAACAGTGCTGCGAGCTCTCGCCCCAGCAGATGATGCCGTGGCCGGCGAGCATCACTCCGCGCAAGCCCGGATGCGCGCTGACGTAATCTCGCAGCTGCAGTCCCAGATCGAAGCCCGGGCGCTTCCAGGGAAACCAACCCACTGCGGTCCCCCAGATCTCCCTGGTGACTCGCTCACCCGCGGACGAGGCGGCGAGCGCGATGATCGCATCAGGATGCACGTGGTCGATGTGCGGAAACGGCAGGAAAGAGTGCAGGGGAGTATCGATCGAGGCCGCGCGCGGGTTGAGATTGAAGGTGCAGTGGGGCAGATACCCCACGAGCTCATCTTCGTGCTCCACACCCCGGTAGAGGCTCTCCAGGGCGAGCAGCTTGTCCAGGTAGAGCGTCGCGAAGCCCTCGAGCGGCATCGAGCCAAGATCGCCCCCCGATCCTTTCACCCATAGCACACGGGTTGGCGCGCGCGTCAGCGGATCGGTCTCGGTAAGCTTCGCGGAAGTGTTGCCCCCTCCGAAATTGGTGACCGTAAGATCGGAGCCCAGCAGATTCGAGCGGTACAGCAGCACTCCGGCCGGCGAGGGGTCCGGAGGAGTGCTCCAGCGGCTGTCCGGGACGGCGAAGCGTTGCGATCCGGTGGGACCCGGCGGCCGGGCTTTCAAAACGTCACTCATCGGGCACTCATGTCGGCGGCGGGACCCCGGTGCCGGTCTTTGTAGCGAAGGGGGCGGCAGTTTGCAATCATGATCGATAATTATCGCTCATTTTAGGTCGCGAAGACCACCATGAGGGAACGCGCCGCCATCGTCCTGGACGTAGGTAAGACCTTGTCCAAGCTCACTTTGTGGAGCCATCGGGGCCAGTCGCTCGACCGGTGGGTTCGGCCGAATGAGCGCATCGAGACCGACGCAGGGTACCGGGGACTGGATGTCGTCGGGGTCGAGGGGTGGCTGGCGGGCGCATTGAGCCACTGTGCTCGCATCGCCGAGGTCGGCGCCATTATTTGCGTTGCCCATGGGGCGGCGGCAGCGCTGCTGGACGAGCGGGGATTGCTGCAGGCCCCCCTGGATTATGAGCAGCCGATTCCGGATGCCGTGCGCCAGGCCTATGACGCCCAGCGCGAGCCCTTTGCTCTCACGGGGTCACCGGCCCTGCCTCACGGTCTCAATCTCGGAGCGCAACTGCACTACCTCGAGAGCCTGCAGGGCGGCCCCGTCAGCCCCGCGGTGAGCATCCTCCCCTGGGCCCAATACTGGAGCTGGGTGCTGTGCGGCGTTGCCTCGGCGGACGTCACCAACCTTGGGTGTCACACGGATCTTTGGTACCCGTTGTCCGGTACGCCCTCGAAGCTGTCGATCGAACGCGGCTGGGCCGCACGTATAGCGCCCCTCGCCCCGTCGGGCGCAGCGTTAGGACCTCTGAGACAGCGTTGGGTGGAGCGCACGGGGCTGGCGTCGGATGTCACGGTCCACTGCGGACTGCACGACTCGAACGCTGCCCTCCTGGCGGCTCGCGCGTATCCGGAAATAACCGGGCAAGAGGCAACCGTGCTATCGACCGGGACATGGTTCGTCGCGATGCGAACCCCCGCCGTCCCGGCCGACATCGCGAGCCTGTCCGAGACCCGCGATTGTCTGGTGAACGTCGACGCATTCGGCAAACCCGTCCCGTCCGCCCGGTTCATGGGTGGGCGTGAAGTGGAGATCCTCGCCGCCGGCCAGCGTATCGATGCGCCTGAGGATCAACCCGACCTGCTGCGTTGCGTGGCCTGTGTCCTGGCCCGCGGAACGATGGTATTGCCCACGTTCACCCCCGGCTCGGGGCCCTACCCGCAAGGAAATGGGCGCTGGATCGGCACCCCGGGAAATGAGGCGGAGCGACTGGCCGCCGTGTGTCTGTATGCGGCACTCGTCGCCGATGCGTCGCTGGAGCTGATCGGGGCCCGGGATCGGCTCCTCATCGAAGGTCGCTTTGCGCAGTGCGAGGTGTTCACACGCGCGCTCGCCTCACTTCGACCAGCGACCGCCGTGTATGTCGCTCACTCCGAAGGCGACGCCTCGTTCGGGGCACTGCGACTGCTCAGGCCTGATATTCCGCCGCCCTCTTCTCTTACGCGCGTGGAGCCCTTGTCCGAGGACTTGGGAGAGTACCGCCGGCGCTGGCGTCAGGAGGCGGTGCGCGTCGCGTAATAGTTCCCCAGGCCGATGACGATCGTCGAGAACACCAGGAGCCCGATCCCGCCGCAGACGAGCACACGCGTGCGCAAGCTGGCGCCCTTCCATTCCTTCAGGGCGAAGCCCCACAACGTCGAAAACAGAATGATGCTCGCCATGTGCAGCGTCCAGGAGGAGAACCCGTAGCGCCCCATCTGACTCTCGCCCATGGTGTAGAAGAAGAACTGGAAGTACCAGAGCGTTCCTCCCAAGGCCGCGAGCAGGTAGTTGCGCATCATCGGTGGCCGGGCGCTGCCATTGGCCCGGCCGACGAATTCCCCCGCGGTGCGGTTGCGCCCGATCAGAATCGCACACCAGATGAGGTTGGTCGTCAGGCCGCCGGCCAACACGACACACAGCACCGGCAACCCCTGCCACAGCGGGTTGGTCCCGGCGGCGACGGTGGCGTCGCGAATCTCCTGTCCCGCATCCAGCCCCCAGGCGAAGCAGCCCGACATGATTCCCGAGAACACGGCGATGAGCAGTCCCTTGCGCAGTGCGAACTCCTCCACTCCGACGGCCCTCGCTTCGGCGCCGAGCTCCTGCTCCTTTGCGCGGCCCGCGAGCGCGACCACGGCGATGCCGATGAGCGTAATGGCAATGCCGATGAAAGTGACTCGACCGCTGAGAGTCGCCGCCAGCTCGCCGAGCGTTCCGTGAAACACGGGGGGCCCGAGAGTGCCGATCACCGTCGTCAGTCCGAGTGCGACCGCCATCCCGAGCGACAACCCCAGGTAGCGCATGGTCAGGCCGAACGTGAGCCCGCCAAATCCCCACATGGCGCCCCACAGCCAGCACCAGAACAGCGTGCGCTCTGAGGTACCCGCGAGAACATGCAGCAGATCGTGCGTCTGCAGGCCCGCAATCAGCCACGGTGCGAACACCCAGGAGAACAGGCCTCCCGTGATCCAGAAGATTTCCCAGGACCACCGCCGGATGCGCTTGTAGGGAACGTAGAAGCTCGCCGACGACACTCCGCCGAGCCAGTGAAAGAAAACCCCCAGCAATGGATTTGGCGCCGTCATCGGTATCCCCGCGTCTGGACGTGCACCCAGTCGAAATCCACGGCGCCTCCCTGCGTGGCAGTGTTGTAAGTGAAGAGCGCCGGGCGGGCCGCCTTCCACCAGCTGAAGAGCATGCGTGCCCTGGAGCCCAGTGACCGGAAGCTCTTGCCGCCATCGAGGCTGTAGGAATACTTCACCGACTCGTCGGCGACCTGCATGCGGAGCAGGATGAATTGCGCGGGCGGCACGCCTGCGGCCGCGGACCCCGCGCCGGGGTGTGCACTTGCCGTACTGACGTGTTTGCCTGAGGCGCCACTGAGCACCTCACCGGGCGTCTCGACCCCGGCCACGGCAAACGTGACCCGCCGGGTTCCGTGGCTCTGCACGATCCCGATCCAACTCGGCAACCGCCCAAACATGGCAAGCCCCGCTCTCTGACCGTCCTCCATGGCGTCCACGGCCAGCCGCGCCGTGATCTGCACGGTACGCCCCTGGAGCATTTGCGTCAGCGTGTCGCGGGCACTCACCAGATCCGGTGCGCGCAGCGCTTTGAGCCGCAGAAATCCGGGACGCTCCGTGAGACTCCAGCGGCTGTTGTCAGGGTTGTGATTCCACTCCCATTGCGGTCCTAACGTGTCGTCCGTGAATTCGTCCGAGGTTTGCGGATGGACGCTGGGCGAGTTGTGACCCACATTCGGCATTACGTGCGACTGCACCGGCTGACCGCCATCCGTCCCCGGAATGCGCTCGCCGATGATCGGCCAATCGTTCTCCCACGTGACCGGCTCGAGGTACACGATCCGGCCGTAGGCACCGGTACTGTTGAAATGGATGAACCAGCCCTGCCCCGACGGAGTCTCCACGTAGCCGCCCTGATGCGGGCCGTGCACTTCGGTGCTTCCCTTGGAGAGCACCGTCCGAGAGTCGTAGGGTCCTCGGATATCCCGGGAGCGCAGCACCGCCTCGGACCCCTGCTCGACTCCGCCGTAGGGCGCGAAGATGTAGTAGTACCCGTTTCGCTTGTAGAGCTTGGGGCCCTCGAGCGTGGGCAGATGTATGGGGTCATCGACGATGACCTTGCCGGCATCCAGCACGCTCTTGCCGTCAGGATTCATCTGGTGCAGGACCAACGGCCCGGCGCCCACTCGGGAGTGAACGAGCCAGGCGCGGCCGTCCTCGTCCCACAAAGGACACGGATCCTCCAGACCCGCCTGCGCGATCACCTTGACTGGCGGGTCCCAGGGACCGGCCGCCCGCGCTGCGGAGGTCATAAAAATCCCCTCAGTCGGTGTCACGAAGTACACATACAGGCGGCCGGCGTGAGCTTTGATCGCCGGGGCCCAGACACCGGCCGCGTAGCGATAGCCCAGCGAGTAGTCGAGCTTGGAGTGCTCGGTGGAGTCGGCGAAATCCACCGGGCCGGGCAGATCGTAGCGGGGATCGAAATCGAGCCGGGCGAGCGCATGACCGACGATCCTCCAGTGCACCAGGTCCTGAGAGCGCAGCACCGGGATTCCCGGTGAGAAATGAAATGACGAGGCGATCAGGTAGAAATCGCTCCCGACCCGCACGACATCCGGATCGGAGTAGTCCGCGTACAGGATGGGATTGCGGTAGGTCCCCGCCGGGTCGGCGGCCGCGCGCGCAGCAAGGGATGCCGCGAGCAACACGGTCGCCAGCGCAATCAGGACAGCGCGTGATCCCACGCACGCTGCAATGGCTCGCGCGTGATCGGTAACGGTGCTCATCGGTAGCGCTAACATCGCCCGTGAGCCGCACAAAAGCAATAGGTGGCGGGCCCCGCCGCCTCCCGTCGCCGCGCTGCGAGTCGGCAGGTGACCGCACTCACGGGTAGCGCTACCATCGCCGCGCGTAGCAGCAATAGGTGGGGATGGAGTGCGCCCTCGCAGACCGCAACCCGGCGCCGGCAACGACCCTGCCTCTCCAGTAACGGCAGCTCTGCTGGGAATCTGCCTCGTGCTGACCTCGTTCGGGACACGGGCGCAAACGCCTCCGGCCGTCCGCTCGGGCCCGGCGGCGCCGATCGATCGCCGCGCCCTGGTGGGTCGCCACGACGTCACCTTCCGCAAGATCGATCCCATCGCAGCCTTGATGGTGGGCAACGGCAACTTCGCGTTCACGGCCGACATCACCGGCCTGCAGACCTTCCCGGAGCAGTACTCCCCGCTCGTACCGCTGCTCACGCAGTCGCAATGGGGTTGGCACAGCTTCCCCAATCCGGCGCACTACCGATACGCAGACAGTCTGGTGCCGGTGAAGGTCCATGGCAGCACCCAATACTATCCGTGGCTGCGCGACTGGTCGGAAGCCGACAAGCCGGCGATCGCATGGCTGCGGGAAAACCCGCAGCGCATCTCCCTGGGCCGGGTGTCGCTGTACCTGATCTCCAGGGGCGGCCGGCCCATGCGGTTCTCCGATCTGTCTGCGACTGAACAGACGCTCGACCTGTGGAGCGGTACGCTGCACAGCCGCTTCATGTTTGACGGCGAGCCGGTGCACGTGCAGACGCAGGTGCACCCGGACCTCGACATGCTCATCGTCACGCTCACCGGCCCTGCGGTGGCGGCACGACGTGTGGGTGTCGAGCTGAAATTCCCCGGTGTCTCGCGGAATCCGAATCCGGACCCTGCCGACTGGAATCATCCGCAAAGTCACCAGACGCGCGTCACCGGTCGGACCGCTCACCGCCTGTCACTCGAGCGGCAACTCGATGCGACTCGCTACTACGTCACGGTCGGAGCGAGCCGGGATGTCACGTTTACTCGCCTGGCGCCGCATTCCTTTCGCATCCTGCCGGGCGGCCACACCGACTCCATCACCTTCATGGTGCTGTTCTCGCAGCAGCCGCATACGGGCGCCCTTCCCGAGGCGCCGGCGGCGCAAGCGGCCGTGAGCGACTACTGGCGCCGGTATTGGAGTACCGGAGGGGTCGTCGATCTCTCCGCCAGCACCGATCCGCGCGCCGCCGAATTGGAACGCCGCATCGTGCTGTCGCAGTACCTGATGGCCGTCAATGCGGCAGGCACGCTTCCTCCGCAGGAGGAAGGGCTGTTCTCCAACAGCTGGTACGGAAAATTTCATCTCGAGATGCACCTCTGGCACGAGGGGCAGTTCGCGCTGTGGGGCCACCCCGAGCTGTTGGAACGCAGCATGCCCTGGTATCTCGCTCACCTTGCCGAAGCAAAGGAGCGAGCGCACGCGCACGCTGCGCAAGGTGCATGGTGGCCGAAGATGGTGGGGCCGGATGGGCGCGAGAGTCCCAGTACGATCAACCCTTTCATCATGTGGCAGCAGCCTGGCCCAATCTATCTGGCGGAGCTGATCTACCGTGCCCAGCCCGCTCGTGCGATACTCGATCGATATCGGAATCTCGTCTTCGCGACGGCCGACCTGCTCGCTTCCTTCCCGTACTTCGATCGTGCTCACGAGCGGTACATACTCGGGCCGCCCATCGTTCCGGCACAGGAAGTCTTCCCGCCTCTCAGCACCTTCGATCCGACTTTCGAGCTGGAATACTTCCGCTTCGGTTTACGGACCGCACAACAGTGGCGCGAGCGGCTCGGACTACCGCGAAACGCGCATTGGGATGCCGTGCTGGAGAAGCTCGCGTCGCTGCCGCAGCGTGCGGGGCTGTATCTCGCCACCGAATCGTTCCCACAACTGTGGGACCAGGCGCGCAGCCCGCTGTGCTCGGGCGGCAACACCGCCGCACAGTGTTGGAATCGAGATCATCCCTCTTTCCTCGGCGCTCTCGGTCTGCTACCCGGCAAGGACGTCGATGCCGCGACCATGCAGCGCACGCTGGTCGCCGTGCAGCAGCACTGGGATCTGCGGCAGACCTGGGGCTGGGACTTTCCCTTGATGGCGATGACCGCGACTCGGCTGCATGAGCCGCAGAAAGCCGTCGATCTGCTGCTGTACGACGCACCAAACAATCACTTCGGCGCGACGGGCATGACGCCGCGGATGCATCTGCAGATCGACGGAGCACGTAGCGGCAGTGCGCAGCCCTCCTATCAGCGCGACGCGCAGACCTACTTCCCCTCCAACGGCAGCCTGCTGTTCGCCATCGCACTGATGACGGCAGGCTGGGATGGAGAGTCGCAGCCGACGCCAGGGTTTCCCGAGCAGTGGCACGTGCGCAGCGAGGGCGTGCACCGGCTGCCGTGAACGCGGAGTCACACCTCGATCGTTCAACAATCATCGGGCCGCATCACTCGCCCCGGCGCGCGACCCTCAGCGCTGCTCGCGCCCCGGCGCGCGACCTCCGCTCTGCTCTGCGCCCCGGCGCGCGCGACCCTCAGCCGCTCCCGGACGCGGCGGGCGCACCGCTGATAGGACCTGTCGCGATGACCGGCCCGGTCGGTTGTCCTGTCGGTGAGCCGCCGGGCGGCTCGACGGATACGGCCAGTATCGCTGTAGTGGCCACTCGCGCCAGCAACGTCGCGTTCAACGGAAGTACGGTCGTCGTACCGGCAGCAAACACCCCGACGGAGATCGGCGACTGTCCCGCCGGGATCAGCCAGAGCTGAGTGCTGCGTCCGTTGGGTATGGCGGTCGTCGCAGCCGGCACCAGGATGACCTGCTTGCGATCCAGATCCACGGTCGCCGTCCAGTCCGTCACGCCGTTCTGCCGGATGCTGGAAACCAGCAGATGCCCGCTGTCGCGGACCGGCCCTCGCAGCAGCAACACGGCGAATACAATCGCGACCAACGAGGCAGCGAGGCTGATCCATTGCCATGGACGCGCGTTGGACCAGAAGCGGGTCGCTTGCGGCGAAGCGCTGCGCGTGTCCCATCCCAACGCGCGGCGAATACCCGTCCACACCTCCTCCGAGGGAGTGATCTGCGGGAGCATCTGCGTCATCGGAGTCAAGCGCTGCTGCCAGAAAGCGACCGCGCGTTGCGCCTCCTCGCTGGAGGCCAATTCACGCTCGACGGACGCCCGCTCTGCCGCATCCAACACACCGAGCACATACTCGGCGTAGCGCAGACTGTTCTCGTCGTTGAGCGGAGTATTCATGACTCGAGACACGTGCGCAGTTGCAGGAGGCCGCGGCGAACCCAACTCTTCATGGTGCCGAGTGGAACTTTGGCGCGCTCGGCGAGCACGCTGTAGGTCACGCCAGTGAAGAATGCTTCCTGGATGGAGCGTCGCTGCTGGGGCTCGAGGGCCTCCAGGCAACCCTCCAGGCGGCGATATTCCTGGCCGCGCTCCGCGCGCGTCGCGGGGGTGGGCTCCTCATCGGCGATGCTTTCCAACTCGTGGCCGTGACCGCCAGGGGAGTCGCGACGTTGCCGCAACCGATCGATCGCCTTGTTGCGAGCCAGGGCGACCAGCCAGGCCATCGCATGGGCACGCGACCGGTCGAAAGTCTTACCTCGCTGCCAGACCGTCACGTACGCTTCCTGCAGGACCTCCTCAGCCTCGCGCCGGTCCACGAGCATGCGCACACAGACACCGAGAAGGCGCGGCGAGGTCCGGCGATAGAGCTCCGCAAAAGCCGCGCGATCGCCCTGCGCGATGCGCAGCATCAGCGCATCGAGCTCATCGTGCTCGGGAACGGCGCTCGTAACGCTCATACGTGGGTCACGAGAGGTTCAGCCTTGATCGGCCGGCGGTGAGCGTAGCCCAACGGGTTTGCGCACGCCATCGATGCAGCGAGTGCGGATTCAACGTCCGCATAGACAGGAATGTCGTGGCATGCGACTGCCTCGGCAATAAGGGTCACTACCGGGTCTATACGTAAGCCGGTGCACGACGGATGCAATGGAATCGCAGGCTATGCTGCGTTGCAACAATCCTCGCCTCGAGTTGCCTTGCCGGCGCATTCAGCCCAGGCTCCCGCCTCTTGTTTCGAAGCAGGCGCGCGCCGTGAGAAAGATCCCAGTTGCACTCCTTGCGCTGTCAGGCGCTGTTGCGGCGGGCACGACAAAAGCCGCGATCGACAATGCCGCGCTGTCGAACGAGCAGGACGGCAACGACTGGCCGGCCTATGGCCGCACGTTCAGCGAGGCCCACTTCAGTCCCCTGTCGCAGATCGACGCCGCCAACGTCAGTCGCCTGGGACTCGCCTGGTCGCTCGACCTGGATGTCACCAACTCCATCACGGCACCCCTGGAGGTTGGCGGGGTCGTCTATGTCGGCGCGGGCTACGGGGTGGTCTATGCCGTCGAGGCTGTCAGCGGCAAGCTCCTGTGGCGCTACGACTCGCACGCGCCGGACGTGGCGGGTAAAAAGCTGCGACTCAACTGGGGCATCCGCGGCCTGGCCTTCTGGAAGGGCCGCGTGTATGCCGGAACGGTCGATGGCCGGCTGCTGGCTCTCGATGCGGCCGACGGCAAACTGTTGTGGAGCGTGCAAACCGTAGACCCCGACAACGGTGCGGTCATCACCGGCGCGCCGCGTGCATTCAACGGTAAGGTCATTATCGGGTTCTCGGGCGAGGACTTCGGGCCGTTGCGCGGCTACGTCACCGCCTACGATGCAGAGACCGGGCGGCAGGCCTGGCGCTTCTATCTCGTGCCAGGCAAACCGGGCACGAGCGACCACGCGGCCTCCGATGACGCCATGAAAATGGCGGCCAACACCTGGACCGGCGAGTGGTGGAAGCGCGGTGGCGGCGGCGCCGTCTGGAACGCGATCACCTACGACCCGGAGTTCAATCGCATCTATCTCGGCACGGGCAACGGCAGCCCGATGAACTGGAAGCTGCGCAGTCCCGCCGGCGGCGACAACCTCTTCATCGCCTCCGTGGTGGCGGTCGATGCCGATGACGGCCACTACGTCTGGCACTACCAGACGACCCCGGGGGACTCGTGGGACTACGATTCCTCCACCGACATGACACTTGCGACGCTGCAGATAGAGGGTCGCGAGCGCAAGGTCCTGCTGCACGCGGCCAAGAACGGCTTCTTCTATGTCATCGACCGCA
>Ga0070680_100000170_pt1 | contig 41524 bp, 36 predicted proteins | sample KBSC73BmetaG_FD_64672 | JGI IMG/M metagenome (GOLD analysis project Ga0070680, IMG submission 64672) | Corn rhizosphere microbial communities from Kellogg Biological Station, Michigan, USA - KBS C7-3B metaG | ecosystem: Host-associated > Plants > Roots > Rhizosphere | place: USA: Michigan...
CGGGTCGCCGAAGCCCCGATCGCGCTCGCATAGCGCAGCGTCTCCTCGATACTCCACCCTTGGAGGAGGCCCACGATGACCCCGGAAGTGAACGCGTCTCCGCAACCGGACGGGTCGATGACCGCCATCTGGTACGCCCCGCAACGCCACATCGTCCCGGCTCTCCCGGCGATGACTCCTTGCGCCCCGCGAGTGATGATGACGGTGTTCGCCCCCATACCCTGCAAAGCGCGCAGCTGATCGTGGGGATCGGTAAAGCCGGTGAAAGCGCGGGCCTCATCTTCATTGGGAAGAAAAACATCGATGAACGGGAGCAATCCCGCCAGGGGGCTCATCCCGCGTTGCTCGTGCGGCACCGCAACATCAAGGACCGTCGTGACACCGCAACTGCGGCAGAACTGCAGCAGCTCGGCCAGCATGGACAGCTCAACCCCGGGTAGCGCGAACAGGCCGCCGAGATAAAACACCTTGAGATTTCGCACCCAATCCCGTGCGATCTGCTCGACGGTCAACGCCCGGTTCGCGCCGACGACATGAAGATAGCGGCGATCCTGACCCTGGATGAGCAGGATGACCGTGGTGCTCGTCGGCAAGTCCTCTACTCGCTGGATCCTCGATGTCCCCACTTGATGGCGCGCGAAATTCTCGAGCAGAACGCCACCTGCAAGATCGCATCCCACGCAGCCGAGGACTTCGGTTGCAACGCCCTGCCGCGCGAGATCGATGGCCACGTTGGCTGCGCAGCCGCCGGCGCTCACCGGCATCCCCTCGAGAACCGTCAGTTCTCCCTCCGCAGGCCAGGCTGCAAGAGGGCCACAGAAGGTGTCCTGGACCAGAAGGCCCGCGCATCCGACCTGCGGTGGGGTATGGGCAGGTTTCATCGGAAGCTCAAGCTTTCCCACAGCAGCCAAGAATCTCGATGCGCTCGAGCACAGCGTCGCGAACGACCCGACGCCCGACGACCATGATGTCGTTCTCGCTCGGGCCGCCGACGATGGCGTGCGGGTTGGCCTCGGTCGAGGACAGCACGGGGCGAACCGCCTCGAGGTAGCGCTGCTTGATATAGGTTCCGTAGTTGACCTTGAGAACACCCAGCCCGATGGCCTCGCGCAGAGATGCATCATCGATACCCGTGCCCCCATGGAGCACGAGGGGAACAGGCACGCGGCGACGAAGGGCCTCGAGTCGCACAAGATCGAGCGGCGCACGTCCGTCGAGTTTGATGTGCTCGTTACCCACGCTGACCGCCAGAAGATCAACACCGGTCGAGGCTACGAAGTCCGCCGCCACTTCCGGATCGGAGGCACTCCCGCCATGGTGCTCGCCGCCGCCGGAGGGCAGCTCATCGATCTCGGCCTCGATCGCCACACCGTTGCTGTGAGCCAACGCCGCGAGCCGCACGACGCGACGCCTGTAGTCCGCGAGAGTTGCTGCAGGATCGGCGGGCATGACGAGGTTGAAGCCCGCCGTGATCGCCTGCTCCACCCACGTGTCCTCGGCGCACTCGTTGAAGATGAAGCCGCAGGGTACGCTCGCCTGCGCGGCGGCGGCCTTACCGAGCGCGCCGTAGAGGGCGAGGTCCGATGGCCCGGCCCCTGCGCGCTGACTCAAGAACTCGCCATTGAAGCCAATGATCACCGGCGCCCGCATGGCCTCCGCCGCATCGATCACCCCCTGGAGGGACTCGAGATTCCAGCTCTCGAAGTAACCAATGGCATACTTGCCGCGCTGGGCGGATTCCATCATTCGAGCAATTGGCGTCAGGGACATAGTTATGAATTCTATTCAACTTTTGTGTAGAGTACTTGAATGACGATCAACGCTAAGGCCAGGCGGGTGGCCCTGTCAAGTCCCGCATCGCAGCCCAGCCGGAGATCTCTCGCGCCCGATACCTGGGCGGGCAGCAGCGATGGGCCGCGTCCGCTGCTGACGTATCTCAAGGGCGTCCTCAACTCTCTCAATCCCACTGAACGGCTCATCGCCGACTGCATCCTTGCCGATCCCGAGCGGGTGATTACCTCCGCGATCGCGGAGATCAAGTCGCGCTCGGGCGCGAGTGTCGGCTCGATCGTCGGGTTCTGCCGGCGGCTGGGCCTGAAGGGGTTTGCCGAATTCAAGATCGCACTCGCGCAGGATCTCGCCCAATCCGGCCTGCCCGGAATGGAAGGACCTCAAGGCGGCTCGGTCGCGGAGAAGGTGTTTCACTGTCATGCCCAGAGCCTGATCGAGACCCTGCAGGCCAATCCGGCCTCCGCCTTCGAGCGCGCCACGGAGATGCTCGAGCGCGCGCGGCGCATCGAATTCTTCTCCATCGGTCTCTCCTATCCCGTGGCCTATACGGCCTACTCCAAATTCGTGCTGCTCGGACTGGCCGCCTCCACCGAGGCGGATTCGCACATGCAGCTCATCAAGGCCACACAGCTGCGCCCCGGGGATGTGGCGTTCGGCATCTCTTGCTCCGGCGCTACTCGTGAGACCGTGCAATGCCTCGAGGTCGCCAAAGCGAAGGGAGCCGCCACCCTCTCGCTCACCAACGCCATGAAGTCGCCGATCACCACTTGCAGCGATCTGTGCTTCTACGCCACCCCAAGCGAGATCAACTATTTCCAGGCTCCGCTCGCATCGCGGGTGACGCAGCTCGCGGTAATCGACGCGCTGTTCGTGAGCCTGGCACTCAAACATCGCAGCAGGACCTCGGCACGGCTGCAGCAATCCAGCCAGGAGCTCGTCAAACGCCGCTTGACTTGAACGGGTGGCCTGTCAGCGCGATGGAACGTCACTGCGAAAAGGTACGGCGGGCAGCCCCGCGCTGTTGAATACGTTGCCGTCCGGAGTGTTGCTCCAGTCGTAGCGCACGTACACCGGTTCGCGGATACGGTCGTTGAAGATGACGACGTCCTGCCCGACCTGCCTGCCTCGAGCCCGGACAAGCTTCCCATCGGCTCCCGCTATCTCAAAGCCGCGCACGTAGCCGTAGAGGTCTTTGATGAAGAGCTCGCTGCCCGGATTGGAGAACCTGACGCGTATCCGGCTACCCTCGATCTGCAGGGAGCGAACCGTTGGTCCCGAAGACACGAGGTTCTCGCCGTAGCTCAGTCGTTCTGCGGCCAGTGCCAGGCGATGCGCCACGTCCTGCTTGTTCTTCGGATGGATGTCGGTCGCATCGCCGATATCGACCGCGGAGGCCATTGCGGTATTCTGAAGCGACAGCGCACTGGCTTGCGATTCCCGCAGCTCCGCCCAGGGGCAGTCTGCCGACTCCGCCAGCTCCGGCCCGAATCCGGCCAGCTGCACGAACAGAAACGGAAAGTCATCACCCCAGCGGCGCCGCCAATCGCGGATGAGCGCTGGAAACAGTGCGCGATATTGAGCTGCGCGACCTACATTCGTTTCGCCCTGGTACCAGATCACGCCGCGTATCCGGTAGCTCGTCAGCGGATTGACCATCGCATTGAACAGCACTGTCGGCGCGGCGGCGAGCGACGGATGGCCCCCGAGGACGGTGGGATCGCCGGCCGGCAGGTCGCGAAGGTCGGCCCCGGTCTGGTTTTTCCAGTCCCCCTTCATCGCAATCACGGCGCCGCCGACTTCGGCGTGCAGCTCGCCGGCTAAAATGCCCACGAGCGATGCGTCCGTCTCGTTGTCACGCAATCCAACGAGTCGCACGGCGACGACGTTTCGTCCTGCGCGCACGTATTTGCCGGGCACTACGTAGACTCGCTCCTTGGCATATCCGCGAGTCGCTCCGACCTGTTGGCCATTGAAATAGGCCGTGTCGTCCTGGAGCATATGGCCGAGGAACAGTATCGCCTCGTGTCCGGCCTGCTCCGGCCGGATCAGCACCTCCTTGCGTAGCCAGAGAACGCCACTGAATCCGTTGAAATCCTTGCCCCACATGCTCGCCGGTCGCGGCTCGGAGATCGTGGGCCAGGCAGAGTCATCGAAGTCCTGCTGAGCCCAGAGATCGCGGCCCGCTACGCGGCCGCGGTCGTCCCTGCCGTGCCGCTCATACCACGACACTTTTCGCTTCACATAAGCAGCGTAGGCCGCTTCGTTGCCCGGAGTGGCGCGCGCGAGAGCCTGGAGTGCGCCGTGAAACTCCGCAAACGGCCGCAACGAGTCGGGGCTCATCCAGGCCTCGATCGCAGTGCCGCCCGCACTGGCATCGATCAGCCCGATCGGAACTCGATAATGCTCGTGCAACTCGCGCCCGAACAAATAGGCGACGGCCGAGAAAGCGGCGACATTCTCGGGAGTGACCGCGCGCCAGCCGCCCTCTTCCACCGCCACATCCTCTTGCGGCAGGGGCGTCGCGCGCTGCGCCACCTGAAACAGCCTGATTCGCGGAAAGTACGCCCGCGCGATCTCGAGGTCCGCATCCTTGACGCCGGTCCTCCAGTCGCCCATCGCCTGCATCGGAAAGGCCATGTTCGACTGGCCGGACGCGAGCCACACATCGCCGATCAGAATGTCATGTATCGCGAGCCGGTTCTTGCCGCTCACCGTCATCTCAAAGGGCCCCCCGGCGGCAAAGGGACCCACTACTGCGGACCAGCGGCCGTTGCGTTCGGCGCGGGTGGCTACCCGCGCATCATGAAATTCGACGACGACGTGCTCGCCGGGATCGGCCCAGCCCCAAATTCTCAAAGCGGCGTCTCGCTGCAGGACCATGTGATCGGCAATGGTGCGCGGCAAGCGAACCTCCGCGCGAGCGGCACTGAACGCAAACACGCAGACCACGGCGAGCGCGTTCGCCCCCCACCTATGTACGCGGCGTCGTGCCCGATAGCTTTCGTTCAACATCTCTCGCGTGTGAGCTTGACATTCTGGTCCGGGCTACTTTACCTTTGAACTGTGTTCGAAAATAGGGGGGCTTCAGTGAACCACTTTCACATGATTGCCGGACACTTTGATGGATCAAACGAAGTCCGTGCACGAATTCAGGCCGCGAGGACGAAACCCAGTGTCGGGAGCGTCGCTGCGTCCGTAGCCGCGCTACTCGCTCTGGCCAGCGTGACCGCTCAGGCGCAGCAGTCGCAAGAGAAGCAGGACCCGGGTCAGTCGCAGAGTAAAGCGGCTCCCGAGGACGCCGCCGTGTTGCAGGAAGTGGTGGTCACCGGCTACGCCGCCAGCCTCGAGAAGGCCATCCAGGATAAGTTCAAGGCGGTGAACATCATCGACGGCATCTCGGCGGAAGGCATCGGGCAATTCCCGGAGCAGAACCTCGCCGAGTCGCTGCAACGAGTCACGGGAGTGCAGATCACCCGCAACCAGGGCGAGGGCCAGTTCATCAGCGTGCGCGGGCTCGACCCCAAATTCACCGACACCCTGTACAACGGACGGCAGCTGCCCTCAGGCTCGGGAACCCGGGCATTCGACTTTCAGGTGCTCAGCGGTGACTTCGCGCAAAAAGTCGACGTCTACAAGTCTCCCACCGCCGATCTGCCCGAAAGCGGGCTGGCGGCCACCATCAACGTGCAATCGATCCGTCCCCTGGACTACGGTAAGCAGCACATCGCGGCCACCGTCGAGGGAGCGTACGACGAGCAAGCTGGCGGGGGCGCGAGGCCGCATCTGCAGGCGCTCTACACCAATACCTTCTTCGACAACCGGCTGGGGTGGCTGGTCGCTTTCGATCTCAACGAGAGAAGGGTCGACGACCAGAGCAGCATCACCGACGGCGTCCTGGCCGACTCGACCTATCCAGGGCCGGGCACCGCGTATCGGGTCTTCGGGCTGGTTTTGAACGACCAGGTCGGCTTCGACCGGCGCGCCAGTGTCATGAGCATGCTCCAGTTCCGCGTCAACGACTCCCTCGAGCTGCGCCTGGATACCCTCAACTCGCAATTCGACCAGACCTACAACTGGTTTCAGGGCGATGCCTACTATCCTGACGCGTTCGCTCTCGGCCCGGAGACCACCCTCAGTCAGAGGCTCGATTCGAATAACGTCGAGACCCAATGGCAAGGCACCCACGTCTACAATCAAACCTCGGGTCACCGCTTCCAGTACGCGCAGTGGCTGACCTCCACTGCTCTTGGGGCCACTCTCAGCCTGGCGCAGTGGACAATCAACGCCGAGGGGTCCTTTGGCCAGTCCCGGGAGGAGACGACCACCATCTACACCAACTTCGCGTCGAACCAGCCGGGCTCGACGTTCTCATACGACACGACCCAGGACCCCAACGGTCCGATCGGCTTCAGCATCACGGGCTTTGATCCGACCAATCCCAATAACTACACCTTTGCCGGCATGCTGGGCGAGTACCAGGCGCCGACGACCGACAAGATATGGAACTTCAAAGTCGATGCGAGCCGTCCCCTGGAGCTCGGGTGGCTCAAGGGGCTGCAGACGGGGGCCGATTACGAGGATCGAACGCTCGGCAACACGCCGAATGGGATCAACACCAGTAGCCTCGGGTTCTCGAACATGAGCCAGTACCTGGTGATGCACAACGACCCCAACTGGTTCAACGGCTACAGCGGTCGCGCGCAGTTTCCCAGGACTTGGCTGACGGTGGACGTGGACAAACTGTTTGCCGCTTACCCGATCGCCAGCTTTGTCGCCAGCCATCCTCCGACCGTCAATTTGACTCAGACCACGGTCGTCGAGGAAAAATCCGCCGCGGCCTATGCGCAGATCAATTTCGCGAGCCCCGACGGACGGGTGACGGGCAACGCCGGTGTGCGCCTGGTGCATACCAAGGAATTGTCTTCCGGTTATGTGCCTGCGCCCGGGGCGACGTTGATCTACGGCTTCGCGGGCGGAACCAACAACATCACCTACAGCGACCAAGGGGTGTTTTCGCAGGAAAACACGTATCACAATGTATTGCCGGATCTGAACCTGACATACAAGATCACCGACCAGTTGCTGACGCGCTTCGCGGCGGCGCAGGTCATGCAGCGGCCGGATATGAACCTGCTCGCCCAATCCAGCAGTCCGAACGCGGCCGCACAGCCACCGCCGCCCCCCGCCCCCTGGCTCGGCACCCTTGCGGAGGGCAATCCGAACCTGAAGCCTTACCTCTCCAATCAATTCGACCTGTCGCTGGAGTGGTACTTCGGGCCGAGAAGCCTGTTGGCGGGAGACTTCTTCGTCAAGGATGTGAAGAACCTGGTTCTGACCAACTACTTCCAACAGAATGCCAACGTGCAGGTGAGCGTGGCCTCATCCGGCGTCGCCGCCGGCAGCACGTTGCCGATCACCTTCACGGTAGGGCAGCCGCAGAACGCGCAAGCGACCACCCTCAAGGGGGCGGAGGTTGCGTGGCAGCAGCCGTTCAGCTTCCTGCCGGGGTTCTTGAGCGCTTTGGGCGCCCAGGCGAACTACACCCACATCTGGACGCAGCCCGTGGTGCTCAACCAGGGGCAGCCCGCGGTGCCGGTCACGGGCGTGTCGACCAACACATATAACGTAGGCGTCTACTACGACACCCCGAAATTCGGGCTGCACGCCAATTACAACTACCGTAGTGAATGGGTAGCCGACCCGCTCAGCTACTTCGGCGACGGCGACTTCGTCAAGGGGTACGGCCAGCTCGATGTCTCCGGTAACTACAACGTGACGAGCTGGCTCGCCATCAACGCCTCGGTGATCAATGCCACCAACGCGGCGTCGATCCAGGTCAATCGCTATGGGATCAATCGGTACTACGAGTTCAGCGGCCGGCGTTTCGAGCTGGGCTTGCATGCGAGCTTCTGAGGCGTTAAACGGCACGCTGCTGCGCAGCGTGGCCGTCGCCGCCCTCGGCGGCTCACTCCTTGGGTTCGACACGGCGGTGATTTCCGGGGCTACTCAGTCCCTCACCGATACGTTCGCACTCACGCCGGGTGAGTTGGGCATCACGGTCTCCGCGGCATTGTGGGGGACTGTGGTCGGTGCAATCGGGGCCGGTCCGTTCGGCCGCAGGCTCGGTGCCCGCACGAGCCTGCTGATCCTGGCTGCCTGTTATATGGTGTCCGCCATTGGATGCGCGGTCTCACCCTCCTGGACGCTGCTGCTGGTTGCTCGATTCATCGGCGGTCTTGGCATGGGCGGCTCCTCGGTTATCGCGCCCGTTTACATCGCGGAAGTCGCACCCTCCGCCTGGCGCGGGCGCCTGGTGGGGGCGTTCCAGGTCAACATCATCGTCGGAATCCTGCTCGCCTATTTCTCGAACTATGTCATCGGACTCTTCTCCCCGGGAGCGCTCGAGTGGCGCTGGGAGCTCGGCATTGCGGCAATACCCGCGGCGATCTTCCTGGTCACGCTACTCGGGAATCCCCCGAGCGCCCGTTGGCTCGCGATGCAGGGCCGGCGCCAGGAAGCGCGCGAGACCCTGCGAAAACTCGGGTCGCGTGATCCCGACGCGGAGCTGGCGCTGATCCTCGCCTCGGTCGATGAGCCTCGCTCTGCAGAGGCGGATCGGCTCTTTCAGTGGCGACATCGCCGCCCGATCACGCTCGCCATCCTGCTCGCCATGTTCAACCAGCTGATCGGCATCAATGCCGTTCTTTACTACCTCAACGATATTTTCGCGATGGCCGGTTTCAGCCGCACTTCCCAGAACCTGCAAGCCGTCGCCGTCGGTGCCGTGATGCTGGTCGCGACGCTCCTCGCCCTGTCGCTGATCGATCGCTTCGGCCGCCGCACCCTGCTGCTGGTGGGATCGGTGGGTCTTGCCGTCTGCCTGGCCGGTATCGCAGGCATTTTCCATACGCACGCCTACGAGCAGCTGCTGCTGCTGTTCGTCATCGGGTACGTGGGCTTCTTCGCGTTCTCCCAGGGTTCTGTCATCTTCGTGTACTTGAGTGAGATCTTTCCCGGCCGGGTGCGCGCTCAGGGGCAGAGCCTGGGCTGCTCGACGCATTGGGTCATGAATGCCTTGATTTCCGCGGCGTTTCCCGTGCTCGCTGCCCGGTCGGCCGCCGGCCCGTTCATCGTATTCCTCGTCATGGTCGTGCTGCAGTTCTTTGCGGTGCTGCTGTTCTTCCCCGAGACGAGCGGCGTCACGCTCGAGGACATGCACAAGCGCATCGGCGGTGAAGGCACCCCGGGTCGATACCTGGAGGCCGTGGACAAGCGGACGTAACATGCGCTTCTCACGCCGGAGCTTCCTGGGTCGCGCAGGGATGTACGCCACCGCATGCCTGGCGTCGCAACGCCCGCTTCTCGCCAAGAGCGACGCCTCCCTTGCGAGGCTGAGCGCGGGCGTCGGCTCGCAGATAGCGATCCCCTATCTGGAGACCATGCCCAACATACCGTCCCCGTTTCGTGTCCGGGATTGGACTCGTGTGGCCCTCGAGCTGGATAGCTACCTGTTCGACCTCAATGCGAAGGGGCCCTACCTGCCACTGATCTGGATCGACAAAAGCCGCGTGAATTTCGATGCGGATACGTTCGGTCTCGACATCGCGGTGGGCCACCCCATGTCCGGGCCGCACGTGCGCAAAGGTGAGCACCACCTGGCGATCTGCGACATGCCCGCCGTCATCGGAGCGAGCCTCGCCGGCATCGACAAGAGCCGCCAGGGCGGCCACGACTGGGTGAACATGGAAAAGGCGTTCTTCAACAAGGCGCACGGCGACGACGTGTTCCTGATGACCGTCGATCAGGATCGCGCGCGCAGGGAGGATCACGTTCAATCCCTGGACTTCTGGACGGACACGTTGCCGAGCCTGTTCTGCGCCCAGTTGGTCCACTTGTATCCGCAGGAGAGCGAGCTGGTTGCGCTGATGAGGCGCTGCGCGGATCAGTTCCACCAGGCGGTCTCGGTGCTGGTGAAATCCCCGGGAGGGTTTGAACACCAGAGCTTCGACTTCGCGAAGATGAAGCCCTATGACGGACCGAAGTCGCAACATTGGGTCGAGCCGGAGTCATCTGCGGCCTTCGCCTGGCTCGAGTACATGGCTTACGTCAAGTTCGGGGATCCCAAGTACTTCGAGGCGGCGCTGGCTTCCATGGACGCCTTGAATGCGGAAACGCTCAATCCCCTGTACGAAACCATGCTTCCCTACGGCGCTTACCTCGCCGCGCGCCTCAATGCGGAGCATGGGCGGGACTACGACACCGCAAAGCTACTCGCCTGGTGCTTCTCCGGAGGGCGCATCGCCGCCGATGGAGTGATCTCAGCGCGCGCCGGAGCGTACGACGTCACCGGGCTGTGGACGATGCACGGCCGTGCCTACCTCTTCGAAACGTTTCAATTGGCCTCGAGCCTCGTGCCTCTCGTTCGCTACGACCCGCGCTTCGCGCGGGCGGTCGGGAAATGGCTGCTCAACGCCGCGAACAGCGCCCGCTTGTTCTATCCGGAGGAGATCCCCGATGAGTATCAGGCGATTCCGCAACTGAAGTCGTTCTCGAGGAATCTCATTGCCTACGAAGTAGTGCTTCGCAAAGAGACCGAGTACCTGCTCCCCTGGGAGACGCCGATCTTCGCAACGGAGCCCGTCAAGCCGTTCTTTGCCACACGGGATCGCTGGGAACAGGTCAACAACTCTGCGGCGTTCCCGCCCGTCACTCACTTCAGCATCTACAGCTCAACCTCCGTAGGCGTGTTCGGCGGAATCATCTCGAAGACGAACGATGAGAAGATTCTCTGCCTGGACTGTCTCAAGACCGACTACTTCCATGCTCCGGCCTACCCCACTCATCTGTATTTCAACCCGTACAGCCAGGACAAGGAAGTCATCGTCGAGGCCGGAGACCAGCCGGTTGACTTGTACGATGTCGTTTCAAAGCGTCGGGTAGCGGCCGGAGCGCAGGGACGGGTCACGGTGCGGCTCGCGGGCGATTCCGCCGCCGTTCTCGTACGAATACCCGCAGGCGCGTCGCTCAGGCGTGTCAACGGGAAGCTGTATGCCAACGACATCATCGTCGATTTCAGAGCCTAGCTGACACACACGCCGATGGCGGTCGGCGACTTGGCGAGATTCAGAACGTTACCTGCTGGAGTTACTTTGAGTCAGTCCTGACCTTCATAACAAAACCGCAGTGGAGGAGTTCGCGATGAATAAGCCTGACCTCTCGGTACATGTACCGGCGCTGACCGCCAATACTCGCCGCATTCTGTCGTGGGTGATTCTCGGGACCGCCGCGTTGTGGCTCCTGGGCAAGCCCGGGATCGCTCATTCCCAGGTCCTGGCGGTCAGCGGCGGAGGAACGGGCGGAAGCTCCTTCAACGGCTATCTGTACGGAAATGGATCCAGTCCGTTCACGGCTGCGACGAGCATTCCGGCCTCCGCATCCTCATTCACCCAGGTGGGGACAGGCGCCCTCAGCCGTACTCTCGATGCCAAACAGAAGGAGAACGCGCTGAGCCTTCTGGATTTCTGCTCGGACAATACCGGTGCCACCGATTGCTCGACGGGCATCGGGAACTGGTTTGCCGAGGGGATCGCCTTGAACAAGGCGCTGTACATTCCCGCCGGCGTCTACAAGGTCTCCTCCCAGCTGGTCTGGAATCTTCAGACGGTCGCCGCCAAGGGCATCAACGTCTTCGGCGACGGACGCCTCGCCTCGATCATCAAGTTCGATAACGGGGTCACCTCTCCGAACTGGGATATCGTCGGCAACGATACTCCCGGGGAGCCGGGCATCTGTTATGCGCGTTTCGAGGATTTCGGGGTCCAGGGCAACACCTCCGGTGAGCTGATGACCTTCGGCCGCGACGACTACAACGACGCCATGAACGAGTTTCAGCTCAACAACATCTATGTGCAGAACTTCAATACGACGAGCACCGCGGTCGCCCTCAAGTTGAACTACTTCCTCAACGGACTGGTCAATGTCGCTGCCAATGGCGGAGGCTTCAACACGAGCACGAATACGGGGTCCGGGTTCGCGGCGCTGCTCTGCAACGCGTGCGTGATGAACACCTTCATGGGCACCTTCGGTACCGATGGAAACGGGATCGTGCTGGCGAACGGCTTCAGCTACACCAATACGTTCCTGAACATCGATACGGAGGGGAACACCATCGATATCAACATTTCCAGCGCCAACGCGACCAGCAACACGTGGGTCGGCGGTCAGATCGCAACCGCGACCTACGGCATATTCGCGGCGAACGGCAGCGGCAATAAATTCATCAACGTCAATAATGCCATCTCGGGCGCCGGAACCAGCTTCATGCCGAGCTCCACCGGCGTGTGGCTGGAAACGCCCAATATCAATACCGTGTCTACGCCCGGGATGCCGGGGAGCGGCACGGCAGTCACGAACACCAGTGGCCAGGTGGCCATGGTAGCGATCAACGGAGGTGCAGTGACCGCGGTGAAGCGTAACGGCGCCACGTTGTTCACGACCACCAACGTGACGGTGATCCTCGAGCCGGGCGATTCGATTGCCCTCACCTACAGCACGGCGCCGGGCTGGACGTGGATGCCGATCAGATAACGGCAGCCTACGGATGTGCAGAGGCGTCGGACAAGTCGGAGAGCGCTGCGAGCAGCTCGCGCAACTTCGGGGGCTTGCTCAAGACACGATCCACATGAGGCGGAACTTAACCCTCGGCCACCAGGCGCTGTCCCCAACCAGGTCAATAGAATGACGGGCGTTTCAGGCGCGGCAGCCTTCACGGCGCCGGAAACCTTGCGCCCGTCGCACACCCGATGCAGCCCCGAACCGCCCGATCACTCGCTCCCGGCCCTGCGTTTCGAGATTCCGGAAGCGGCCCAGGGGGTCGTGCGGTCAGGCGCGCAATTGAGTGAGCTTGTCCTTCATGGCCGACTGGATGAATCGGAGATACGCCTTCTCGATCATGGCCAGGCTCGTGCCGGTCTGCTGTGCGACCGTGAGGGGATCCACTCCGTGGATCTGGAGCAGTTCGCTGATGCGGACGTGGCGGAAGCTGTAGGCGCTGGCGTCTGTGGGGATGCGATGCTTGACGTTTTCCTGGGCGTTGTTGGCCGCGATGGCACTGCGCACTCGACGACCCCACATATGCCTTCGCCAGGGTGTCTCGCCGTCCTCGGTAAAGAGAGGGGCATTGGGGAGCTTGTCTTTGACCTGCTTCTTGAAGAAGGCAATGCCGTCGGCGCCGAGGACGACACGGCGCACGCGCAGCTTGGGGGGTCTGCCCTTCTTGTGGGCGAGTCGGAGAGTATCGCCGTCGAAGTCGGAAACACTTGCGTTCGCGAGCTCGTGGGGACGGGCTCCGGTGAGCTCCAGTCCGCGGAGGAATTCAGCCGCGTGAAGCTCAGCCGACGCAAGTAGCGCGCGCCGCTGATCCTGATCGAGGAAGACGGCGGTCTCGCCATCGTCGTCTACGGCGTCCTGCAGCGCAGTGAGGTCCCAGGATGCAGGACTGCCGATATGGCCGAGCTGCTTCGCGCGATTGAGACCGGCGACCACGGCCCTGACGTACCGGTTCACGGTGCGAGGTGCGCGCCCGGGAAGCAGGCGATCGCGCCACTCCAGAAAGTCAACGAAAGTCGCGGATTCGAGCTGGAGAGCGGCGATGGGGTCGTCATAGACGACGACTTTGAAGCGCCACAGCGCCTCAGCAGCGGCGTCGGGGCGCGCGTGCCGCTTGAGGTCGGCAAGATAGGTTTCGAGCGCCGCACGGACGGTATCTCGCTTGACAGACCTGACAGCAGAAGCCGCAAGCCGGGAAAGCCAAGCCTCTGCGAGGCGCTTGGCTTCGTCATATTCGACGTGGTCACCGAGGCTCTCGTACTGCTGCTTACCGTCGCGGCCGCGGAATCGGGCCAGCCAAGTGTTCGGCCCAGCCCGGAAACCGAGGTACGCGCCTTTTGCCAAACGCTGCCAATACGGCTCCCGTCGGATGCTCAGGCGTTCGCGATCACGCTTTCGAGAGAGGTCAGCCATGCTCCTTGGCTCCGTACGGAAAAGTACGGAAAAGTACGGAAAAGTACGGAAATCTTACGCTGGAGCTGCGTGGACCGCCATAGACAACTAGCCTCTATTATAGTGATTTCTAGAATGGCGTAGACGGACTTGGATGGATTTTAAGCCCTCTCAAGGCTAGTACACCGGTTCGAATCCGATTGGGAGCGCCATTAGATCAACAACTTACCGACCTCGAGGCCGGTGCCGGGCCGTGGCGCCCCGGGACATCGTCCGCCTCTTTACCGGCGAACATACCGTCCAGCTCGGGTGGACTGAAGGTCTATCCGCAACTGCCAGGGTCGCTCAGCAAGCGGCCACTGCGATCGCGCACAACCGCTCCCGCGTCGCCATTCTCGCTCACCTCTTGCCCAAAATCTCATCACGCACGTCGGCGATCTCCCTCACGCGCGACTGCCGTGATCGCTCGCAATGCTCAGGCCTCGGACATCGCATGCTGCGAGGGCAAATGATCCTGGCCGGATGCGCGAGGGCGTCCTCGATCCAGGCAATGTTGAGCACTTGCGCGATGGAGGCCAGCGCGGCTCGTGCGTCCTTCGAGATCCGCGCCGCTCCTCCCTGATCCAGACACGCTCGCAAGAGAGCAGCGATGAGCGGCTCACTGCGCAGCCCATTGGCATCGAGAGCGGGCGCCAGGTCGACTCCGACCGAGAGAACGTGGTGGTTGCCCGCCATATCTCGAACGCGATGGGAATGACAACAGTAGAGGAGCGATCTTTCACCATCGCGCAGCACCGAGATCTGGGATGCAGGCTGACCGCGGTCGTCGTCGATCATGCGGAAGACGGCCCAATGGGGACAGGGATCATTGACGTGTCCGAGATTGCCCCAGGGTAAGGGAATGCCGTTGCCTCGATAGACGGCACGCAGATAGCCGGGAGGATAGGCATCGAAGAAGTGCCAATAGGGATACGGGGACACCTTCGTCATGCGTCGCATGATGACGGCGGGTGTGAGCTGCAGCTTCTGACCGGCCTCCACGCAATAGCGCTCGCGAGTGAGAAAGCGGCGGAAGGGAATCTTCGGTGCCAGCAGCGCACCGGCAAAGAAGCTGCACTCGAAGTCGCGCCAGGCATGCAGGACGTCCTGAGGATTCATGCCGGCGGCATAGGCCTTGCCTTCGGGGCTGCCGCCCATCTCGCCGCCGGTGGCATGGGGAGATTTGAGTCCGTCGCCGCGGTGCAGCACCTTGTGGGCGATGTGGGTGGCGAGATCGAACTTGAGGCGCGCCGGATCGCTCTGCAGCGCTTTGTTGGCGTAGATGGTCTTGGGCGCCTGGTAGAAGGAGCGCACGACGCTGCGCAGCTCGCGGTCCTTGTCCTGCACGAACACGGGTTTGCGCTCGAACCACTCGATCTCCAGTCCATGGCGCCTCACGAGTCGGATCAGATCCTCGACGGAGAGCGGAAAGCGGCGCTCGCCGACCGCATCGGCTGCGCGCTCGAGCTCGGGAAAGTCGTTGCGCGAGGTCTCCTGGTGGGTGCGAATCAACAGATGCGCGAACTGGCGTCCGCTGGTGCCCGTCTGGGCGAGCAGTTCGGGAATGGCCGCCTGCAGCACGCTCTTGGAGAACAAGAAGGCGGGCTCGAGGGGGATCCTGGCGGCGCCGGCTTCGGGAGTCTCGGGCACGAGGGCTTCCAGGGGCGCGCTCTCGTCCAGGAACCACTCGGATTTGCGCTGGAGTACGCGTGCGATCAACTCCAGAACTTCTGCGGAGGGCGCGCGCTTGCCGCTCTCAATGAGACTGAGATACGGCACTGAGGGCGCTCTCTCGGCATCTCGCTGTACGCAACGAGCGGAGAGCTCCTCGAGGGTCAAGCCATTGCGCTTGCGGAGGGCGCGCAGCTTGGCGCCCAGGAAGTGACCTTTGTGCATGAGGGCCATGATGATGAGGCCTCGCCTCTACGACTGGCACTTCAGTAAAATTTACGATGTAAAGTTTCTATCGTCAATTTACGAAACGAAGTCGTCTAAGCTCTCCCGCACTTCAGCAAGCAACTCTCTCGAGGAGCCCGCATGAGCTTAACAGCCAGATTTCCAACGCCTGAGGAACTGCGCCACAGCTGGCGGGCGGGCCCGCGCTGGCGCGGAGTTGAGCGGGGCTATGAGCCTGAGGACGTGGTGCGACTGCGCGGCACGGTGTGCGTGGAGCACTCGATTGCGCGATTGACTGCGGAGAAGCTGTGGCGCTGCCTGAATGAGAAAGAGCTCGTGAACGCGCTCGGAGCGCTCACGGGTAACCAGGCGCTGCAACAGGTGAAGGCGGGTCTGGATGCGATCTATCTGTCGGGCTGGCAGGTGGCGGGAGATGCGAATCTCGCCGGTGAGATGTATCCGGATCAGTCGCTGTATCCGGCGGATTCGGTACCGGCCGTGGTGCGGCGCATCAACAACACCCTGCGACGCGCGGATGAGCTCCATCACGCGGAGGGCAAGGAGGGGATCGACTGGCTGAAGCCGATTGTCGCGGATGCGGAAGCGGGCTTCGGCGGAGTGCTGAATGCCTTTGAGCTCATGAAGCAGATGATTGCGGCCGGAGCGGCGGGGGTGCATTTCGAGGATCAGCTGTCTGCGGCGAAGAAGTGCGGGCACATGGGCGGAAAGGTGCTGGTGCCGACGCAGGAGGCGATCTCGAAGCTGGTCGCCGCCCGTCTGGCCGCGGACGTCTGCAACGTTCCGACGGTGCTGATCGCGCGCACGGATGCGGAAGGCTCGAACCTGTTGACGACCGATGTCGATGAGCGCGATCGGCGGTTCATCGAGCGCTCTCAGGAGCGGACGGCGGAAGGCTTTTTCCGGGTGAAGGCGGGGCTCGATCAAGCGATCGCCCGCGGATTGGCCTATGCGCCGTACGCGGACCTGGTCTGGTGCGAGACGGCGAAGCCGGACCTCGCGGAAGCGAAGCGCTTTGCAGAGGCTATTCGTCGGGAATTCCCGGACAAGCTGCTGGCCTACAATTGCTCGCCGTCGTTCAACTGGAAGGGCAAGCTGGATGACTTCACGATCTCGCGTTTCCAGCATGAGCTGGCGGCGATGGGGTACAAGTTCCAGTTCATCACGCTGGCGGGCTTCCATGCGCTGAACTACTCGATGTTTGAGCTGGCGCGGGGCTATAAGACTCGCAACATGAGTGCGTACGTGGCTCTGCAGGAGGCGGAGTTCGAGGCGGAGGAGCATGGGTATACGGCGACGCGGCACCAACGGGAAGTGGGCGCGGGTTACTTTGATGCCGTGACGCAAACGATCATGGGGGGACGGTCGTCGTTGACTGCGCTGACGGGCAGCACGGAGGTGCAGCAGTTCAAGGCGGCGCGTTAGGCGCTCCGCTCGATCCAGGGTCCGGCTGCAGTGTCCCGGCCCTTCGTCGGCACAGCTATTGTCCGAAAGGGCTCGAGGAACCGCCACGAGGCCGCGAGCTCGCAGGCGCGGCCGGGCCCGACCGCCTGAAAATCGATGCGCGGCATCGCCTTCAGTAACGCCGCTCGCCTGCGGGCACTTGGCCCGCTCAAAGACCGCCGGGAATGGCATTCCCAAGGCGCACGCACACCTCTACTCTACTCACGGGCGCTCCGTCCTTCACACAGCACGACAACATGCCCGAACAGACCCCCGATCCCACCGCCCCGCGAGGGCGCGTGTTGCTGGTACCCGGCATCGGCGACTCGGGAGCGGAGCATTGGCAGAGTCGCTGGGAAGCGCAGAATGAGTCCTGCGTTCGCGTACGACAGCGCGACTGGGATAACCCCGTGTGCGCCGATTGGCAGCAAGCTCTGGAGTTGGCGGCGTGCGACGCCGCGCCTGACACGTTGATCGCCGCACACAGCCTCGGATGTCTGTTAGTCGCTCACTGGCTGGCGCGAACCTCGGTCAGAATTGCAGGTGCGCTGCTCGTCGCAATCCCCGACCCTGAAGGCGCCAGCTTCCCGCCCCAGGCCGTCGGTTTCTCTCCGCTGCCTCCGAAAAGCCTGCCGTGTGCGAGCATCGTCGTCGCCAGCATCGATGACCCCTATGGCAGTCTGGACTTCGCCCGGCAGTGCGCCGCAGCGTGGGGCAGCCGGCTCGTGAGCATCGGTCGCGCCGGACACATCAACGCCGCCAGCGGCCTTGGCGACTGGAGCGAGGGTCAGCGCCTGCTCCGGTCGCTGCAAACGCATTGACCCTATCCAGTATAATAGACTACATTTCCAGTATGAAAGAAGAAGCCGCCGCACGGCGCGCAACCGGGATCGACCTGCGAATCGCGACCCGCGTAGCCGCGTTGCGTGCGCAAGCGGGTCTGACGCTGGAAGCGCTGGCGGCCACCTGCGACGTCAGCCGCTCGATGATCTCGTTGGTTGAGAGGGGAGAAATCAGCGCTACGGCCGTGGTGCTGGAGAAGATCGCCTCGGGCCTGGGCGTCTCCCTGGCCACCCTGTTCGACGACCCTTGCGCACCCGCGAGTCCCGTGTCCCGCTCCAGCGACAGGACCCCTTGGCGCGACCCGCAGTCCGGATATGTCCGGCAGAACATCTCGCCGCCGAACTTCCCCTCCCCTCTGCAAATCGTCGCGGTGGAGTTGCCTGCGGGTGCGGCGGTCTCCTACGAGAACGCTGCCCGCAACGACATCCATCAGCAGATCTGGGTGCGCGCCGGAAAGATCGAGGTCAGCGTAGGCAAGGTGACCTATCGACTGTCGGAGGGTGACTGCCTGGCCATGCAGCTCAACGAGCCGACTTCATTTCGCAATCGGACTCGCAAGGCTGCCAGGTACATTGTCGTCATCGCCAACGAGAAGTCGCTGCAGCGATGATGTGACGGAGGATCGCGCGATGCTCCTACAGGATCTGATGATTCGTCCGGCGCGCGAGGCGGACTTGCCGGGGATCCTGGCGATCTACAACGATGTGATCGCATCTTCCACGGCCGTCTACTCCCTCGAGCCCGCCACTCTGCAGGAGCGCGCGACGTGGCTTGCCGCTCGAACCGAGAAAGGCTTCCCTGTGATCGTGGCAGAGCTCGAGCGCCAGGTGGCGGGCTTTGCCTCGTTCGGCGAGTTTCGCGGTGTTTGGCCTGGGTACCGCCACTCCGTCGAACACTCCGTGCACGTGAGCAGCGCTTGGCGTGGGCGAGGAATCGGCACGCGCCTGACGTCGGCACTGTTTCCGTTGGCCGCCGCGATGGGCAAGCACGTGATGATCGGCGGCATCGATGCCGACAACGAAGTTTCGCTGCGCATGCACGAGCGCCTCGGCTTCCAGCGTGTAGCGCACCTGCACGAGGTCGGGCGCAAGTTTGGCCGCTGGCTGGATCTGGTGTTGGTGCAACGCTACTTGGATGAGCCCGGCGCGTCGCGGGACGACTGACTCGCCGGCAGCGCCTCAGGCGGCTTCGCTGGCCCCCGCAGGTGCGCGCGCCGGCTCAGCTGGCTGAGAAGCTGCCACAGCAGCACGAGTCTCCGGCAACGGTCCGTAGTAGCGCGAAATCTCGACCGTGCCTTCGAGAACCAGCTCGAAGCCCTCCGGAACGATCGCGATCCGCTTCTGCCAACGCGGCAGCGGAATACGCGCTTTCACGCACAGATGGACGATGGCCGCGGCGACCGCAGGAAGAGAGTATTTGCGAGTCTCGGGCTCGATGGCCCCCGGACGCTGTACACACAGCACCAATCCAGGCTCCGCACCGGTCTCGATCCGCGCCTCCCTCAATGGGGCTTCTGCGAGCCAGCCGCCGTGCTCCCAGTCGAGCTGCAGCACGGCATCGACCGCCGCTTCCAGCGGAAGCACGATCCTGCGCGATTCGTTGATGAGGAGTGTAGCCATCTTATGACGCCTCAGAATGCCTGCCCGCGCCCGTGGCGGACGTGACAAGGCTCACGTATTTGGGCGTAGAACGAGGTGCCGGGTCGATGTGGAAGTACGCGCCGCCGACCTGGAAGATATCCTCCGCTCGAAGAGCGCATCCAACCGCCCTCAGAACCAGCAGGACGTCATCCTCATCAAGCAGATGTTGAAGCGCCGCTGAACCGCGCGCGCCCGCCGCAGCAGTCGCCTGCAAGCTGCACATAACTCCCACCCGATCGCGCCACGGTGCAGATATTTTCTGTGCGCTGCTTCACGTCCGGCGGAGCGCATTGGACTACAGTCTTGCCCCCGTCGCGCACGTGGACCTGCTGGGGGCGACCGGTGACGACGGCTCGCCTCTGGTGACGCTCGAGGCGCCTGACACCAACGATCTGGACATCGATCCGGTGGAGAGCCGGGAAGGCAAGCTGATCGCCCGATGCGCGCTCGTGCGGGTCCGCAACGATGCGCATGCCACGGTGCGCAATCTGATCATCGACGGCCGGCACCAGGGATGGGTGCTGCGCCGGACCGGAGCGGAGATCGAGTTCAAGTCCGTCACCACCGACAACGCCGACACCATCATCGATCACGTGGAGACCCGCAATTTCGACTCCACGGAAGCGGTGCGGCTGGGATGGTCGGGTAAGTCGTTCTCAGGTGGCCGGAGCTATCGAGTGAAGCCATCAACGCGGCGGCGGAGGGCGACGAGATCGTCATTGCCGCCGCGATGGGATCGCCATCGAGGGCCACCTCGACCTGGAGTGCATTGTGGGCGCCACGGCGTCGCTCACCCTCCGCAACTCGCGCATCGAAGGCCGGCATACGGCGACCGGCATCCACGCCAGAGGCACAGATCAGGTCACTTCAGCCGCCGTACCGCCCACCGCGGCGGCCCCTTCCGGCCAGGAAGGCGCAGCGCCCCTCTTCCCCGGACCCTGACCCTTCAGGGTTATTCACGGCGCAGCCGACGCAAGTGCGGTTGCGCCGTTTTTTTTGCCTGACGGCCGTTTCCGCTCTTGAGCCGCGCGCTCGACCCGGATTAATTTCGGGGCAGTGGCCCTGCTCCCCGAGCGCCCATGACGATGCGACAGTATTTGCGCCGCCGCTGGAATAAAACGGTATTCGCGGCGATTGCCCTGTTCTTCACCGCTGGACTGCTGCAGCAGTATCTGGCAAGCGACGGCGCGTCCGACTACTTTCTGCGCGCGATGGTGCTCGTCGCTTTCGCCTGCCTGTTGTGGAATCAGGTGCGGACGCCCTGCCTGAAGTGCCGCCGGCCGATCGGCCTCGGCGCATTGTGGTGGGTAGGCAGCCGCAAACCGCACCAGTCGCCCCACTGTCCGCACTGCTACCTGAGCATCGACAAGGACCTGCCGGACTCCCCGCTTCCCTGACCGCTAGCGGCCCGAGCAGGGCCGGTCGGGGCGGCCGCCGCGTGGTGCCGCCACGGGCCTCGGGTCGGAGCGCGCGCTCCTCGGCCCCGGTCCTGTCAGCGGGCGCTCGACCCCGGCTCCGAGGGGGTGGCGAGCTGCCGTAGCGCCTGCTCGAACACCTCCGGCGGCTGGCCGCCCTGGATGAGATGACGATCGTTGATGATCACGGAAGGCACGGCATGGATTCCAAGGCCGGTGTAGAAGCGTTCGCGCTCGCGGACCTCGCCGGCGAACTCGTCGGACGCGAGGATCTGTCGCGCGCGCTTCTCATCCAGGCCCACACTGGCAGCCACGCTCGCCAGCACATCGTGGTTGCTCGGATCCTTTCCCTCGGTGAAATAAGCGCTGAACAGCGCATTCTTCAACGCGTGCTGCCTGCCTTCGCCCTCCGCCCAATGCAACAGGCGATGCGCGTCGAAGGTGTTGTAGATCCGGCTGCGGCGCTGGAAGTCGAATCTGAAGCCCAAGGCATCGCCGCGCGCCCGCAGCGCCTCCTGGCTGCGTCCGATGTCGGCGGACGAGCCGTACTTCTCGGCGATGTGCTCGACGATGTCCTGGCCTTGGGGGCCCATCTGCGGATTGAGCTCGAAGGGCTGGAAGTGAAGCTCGGCGCGGACCTCGCCGTTCAGGCGGTTGAGCGCCGCCTCCAGGGATTTGAGCCCAACGGCGCACCACGGGCAGGACACATCCGACACGAAATCGATTTTCATGGGGGGCTCGGCAGTGGTCACTATCGATAGACTACCCTTCCCCGATCACGAACGACACCCTCTTCATCACCCGGCTGTGGCGCGCCGCGAGCCCACCTACAACCCCAACTCGTCCATGAGCGGATCTTCGTAACGGCTGTCCTCGCCCGGATAGCGCAGCAAAGTGTCGTAACGTCCCGTCTCTTTCGCCAGCGCCCACACGAGACTCTCGCCTGCGGGCACGATGTCAGGCTCACGCTGGAACACTGGATCGCGAAACGCCTCGTCGGCGTTGATCACGTTCCAGCCGCGCGCGCTGAACATCTGCAGGAGATCCTCCAGGAACAGCGCCGTGAGCAGCTTGTGGTGAATCAACAAGGTGTGCTTGATCGATCGACCGAGTACGCGATGGGCAAGGTCATCGTAAAACGCGGCTCGTTGCCGGAGGTGCTCGAGCAGGAAGGCGCGATACGGAGCCACATCGGCGTGGGGGTCCGCTGCGAGTCGCTTGCGCAGCCGGTCGTCGATCGCCCAATCCGATGAATCGATAGTGACATACCCCATACGATAGGAATGCTCGCGCAGGAAGGCCCGCATACGGTCGCGTTGCTCGCGGGTTGCGCCCTCCTTCAATTCCGGAAAGCGGAACAGGCGCTGGAATCCAGGCTCATCCCGGATGAGGGGCTCGCACCGCAGGGTGTCTGCGGAGAACTGCTCGAACGTCGTCCTCGAGTACGGAACATGGGAGTAGGTGTGATTGCAGATGAGGTGTCCTGCCTCGCTCCACTGCCGCAGGTGACGGCGGCCCGCGGGGTTGTCGACGCGCATGCCGCACACGAACAACGCCGCCCGCAGGCGATGCCGACGCAGGGTCGCGAGAATGGCGGCATTCCTGCGATCCAGATCCATCCGCGGCGTGTCCTCGGCATTCCCATCCAGATCGTCGATCGTAATGGCGACTGCCCTTGCGCCCCGAGTCCGCGCCAGCGACCAGGGAGCGCATCCGGCGAGCAGCGATCCGAGAAGCACGCGGCGAGTGGACTTTGCCATGCCGTCGCAGAATAACTAAGGATTTAGTTGAAATCAACTAAAAAATTAGTTAGCATCCATCCATGGTCAGAAAATCACGTGCGCATCCCGCCGAACGCCCCCTCACCGAAACGGAGCTGGAGATGATGAACGTCATCTGGCGCATCGGTCCATGCTCGGTGCACCAGGTCGTCCAGGCGTTGCGCCCGCAGCGCGAGCTCGCGTACACGAGCGTCTCGACCATCATCCGCATACTCGAGCAGAAGAAGTACGTCGCCAGCATCAAGGAAGGGCGCGGCCACCTCTACCAGGCGGCGGTGTCCAAGCAGGCTTATCAGGCGACGAGCCTCGCTCGCCTCGTGAGCAACGTTTTCGACGGTGCGCCGACGCTGCTGGTGCAGCGTCTGCTGGACTCGAAGCAGCTCAGCGCCGAGGAGCTGGAGAGCATTCGCGCCTCGATGCGCAGAACGGAGCGCTGAATGTCACTGGCACCGCTGCAGATCTACCTGTCGCAGAACGTGTTGCTCGTGCTGGCGTACGGCCTGCTGCGGTGTCTGCGATTCGCGAGCGCGCGGCTGCCGCGTCCCCTCGCCTACCGGCATCAATTGCACTGTGCCAATTGGCTCATCGCTGTCGCGGTGCTGGCGCCCCTCCTCGCGCCACTGCTCAGTGATCCTCACCTTCTGCCGGCAACTGCGCAGGTCTGGTCAGCCCCTTCGCTACACGCCCTCAGCGGCGCTGCGGCAAGCGTACCCGGTGCCATGCTCTCCCTGACCACGACGGGAACCCAACTGCGGCTGGACCTGATCACCCAGTGCGCTCTGACGATTTGCGCAGGCGGACTCGCGATCGCTCTGACGCTCCTCCTCATCGGTGCTCGCGCCACGCGCACGCTCCTCTCCCAGGCTCACCTCATTCGACGCAGCGGAGCACTGAGGATCCTCGCGAGCTCCGAGGCGAGCGTACCGTTCTCGTTCTGGCGGCCCGGCAGGTTTTTCATCGTGGTTCCCGTCTCTCTGCTGACACGTCCGGAGGATCTGCGAATCGCGCTTCGTCACGAGGCTCAGCATCATCGCCAGGGCGATACCTGGATGGTGTACTTCATGGGGTTGTTGCGAGGCGCGTACTTCCTCAACCCGGCCGTGCACGTGCTCAACATTTGTGTCCAGGAGCTGCGGGAATTCGCTTGCGATGAAGCCGTCATCGCGCGCCACCCCGTGACGGCGCGCAGCTACTGTGATTGCCTGTTGTGGGTCGCCGAGAACGCTCTCGTACAAACGCTGCCCGCCGTTTGCATGCCCATGGTCGATCAGAGGCTCGCGCACCGGCCTCGTTCGAGCACCGCTGCGGGCGAGCGGCCCGAGCAGCTCGGCAGCAAACCCCCAACCATGCTCGCTCGGCGGGTCGAGATCCTGTTACGGTCTCCGCAGCGCCGTCTGCACGCCTTGGTCGCCGCCGCCTTACAGGCGGTTGCGATGGTTACGCTGTTGGTGACCGGCATAGCGCTCGCCGCCACGGTCCAGGATCGCCGGGTCTCGCCGTCGGAAGCCGCCGAGATGGCAGCAGCGGCGCGACTGAATACGTCCTTTCCGATCGTCGTCAATCCCCAGGTCGTCGCGGAGATCAACCGGCTCGTGGGAACTCCGGACGGCAGAGCGGACCTGCGCGCCAGTGTGAGCCGGATGCGCACACACGAGACCATGATCAGGGAGAAGCTCGAGGAGCTGTCGCTCCCAGCGGAGCTTCTTGCGGTCCCACTCGTGGAGTCCGGTTACCGCAACCGTCCTCAGGATGGGAGCGCCGGGCACGGGGCCGGACTCTGGATGTTCGTCGGGCCGACGGCTCGTGCTTTCGGGATGGAGGTGTATCCTGCCCACGATGAGCGCCTGAATCCCGCCCTCGAGACCGACGCGGCCACGAAGCTGCTGGCGCAACTCATGGCGGAGTTCGGCGACTGGAATCTGGCTTTGCTCGCCTACAACGGCGGAAGCGACTTCGTGAACCGCTCGATACGCGCGGCCGGAACCCGGGACGCTTTCGAGCTCGCGCGACTGGGTTACGAAAACGACCCGCACTATCTCGCACGGGTGATGGCAACCATCATCGTCATGGAGAACGCTGCCCGGAAGGCGTACTACTGATCCTCAGGTCCTGCGGTACACCCAGAAGTCAGGTCCGCGCTCCGCCTCCAGCTTGCCCAGCTGCTCGCGGTGAATCTCCCGCACCCGTGCCGGCGTGATCGCCTCTGATGCGTCGACCTCCTCGATGCGCAGGCTGGTCTTGTCCTCGTACAGGTGCTCACCCATCAAACGTGCGCGCTCATCGTACAGCCAGATGAACGCCTGGCGGCTGTACACGTGATAGAGCTGGTCGCTTCGATCGACCGCGTACCCCAGGGCCTTCAGGTCCGCCCCGCCGGCGAGCTGATGAAAGGTGATCTCGTCGCAGATCCCCCAGTCCGCCACCGACAACCGATCGTCGGAGTGCCACAGCACCGCTTCACCCACGCTGTTGTAGAACCCGCGCACGCCGTCTTTGCCTTCGATGACGGCGGGATGGGCGCCCCACGTGACCCGGTAGACCGGGTGATCCACGGTCATGTCCGAAGCCAGGATCCTGTCGTACTCACCAGCGCCTTCGAGGTGCACGTGACGCCAGAAGTTGAGGAGGATGGCCCGATGCAGCGGCACCGTGGTCCGCTCCAGTAACCTCGCTGTCGGCTGCATGCAGTCCTGGACCGCCTGCTCGAATCCCTGATAACGCCCGGCAGGGCGGCCCGGAGGGCGAGGTGCGTGAGCACCGGGTAATCTGTTCATGGCAACCCCGTTGGCTGTGCCGCTCACTTGAAATATAGCAAAGGCGCCGCCGCACCCATACGGGGCACATTTCGGGGGAAGGGTCCGAATCGGCTATATTGCAGCACTCGCGCTTAGCTGGCGCGGGAGACGCCGATGACTCGGGCAAATCACGACCACCACGTTCACGCGAACCACGGGCACGCGGGCGCGCACGACCACGCGCACGGCCACGCTGGGCATCACGAACGCGACGGGCACGGGCACGGGCACGGTGGTCACGGGCATTCCCATGGTCGCGATGCCAGCGAACGCCGACTCCTCATCGCGCTGATCATTCTGGCGAGCTTCACCCTTGTCGAGGCGATCGGCGGCTACATTGCGAACTCGATCGCGCTGCTCGCCGAGGCCGCTCACATGCTGGCCGACTCGGCCTCGCTGTGCCTGGCCGTCATGGCACTACGGATGGGACGGCGCCCGGCCGATCAGCGGCGCACCTACGGGCATCGCCGGTACCAGCCCCTCGCCGCATTCGTCAATGGACAGGTGTTGCTGCTGCTGACCATCTGGGTCGTGTACGAGGCCATCCTGCGCCTGATGAGTCACCCCGCGGTGAACGGACGAATCATGCTCGCGGTAGCCGTGATCGGGGGCGCGGCCAATCTGGCCGCCTTCCTGGCTCTCTCCGGAGCGCACTCGCTGAACGAGCGGGGCGCACGGGCGCACGTCTTGAGCGACCTGTTGGGATCAGGCGCCGCCAGCGCCGCCGCGATCCTGATTCTCACCTTGGGATGGACGGTGGCCGACCCGTTGCTGTCGCTGCTGGTGTCGGCGCTGATTCTCCGCTCGGCGTGGACGCTCACACGCGAATCGGCTGACGTGCTGTTGGAGGGCGTCCCGACAGGCTTCGATGTCAAGCAAATCGAGGCGGAGCTGCTCGGCAATGTCCCCGGTCTGATCGGAGTTCACCACGTGCATGCATGGTCGATGACGGGCGAACGGCCGATGGTCACCCTGCACGCTCATCTCGCCCCGGGCACCCGGCATCACGAGGTCATCGCGGCGATTCACATGCGCCTCGGGACACGGCTGAACGTCGAGCACACCACCGTCCAGATAGAAGAAGAAGGCACATGCGAGGGACCCGCATGCGGCCCATCGGTGTTGGTCGCGATGGACGACGAGCGCAAGTAAACCCCGATCAGATCCCCGGCACGCGCGCCCTGAGCTCCCGCAGCAGCGCTGCTTGTGCGGCGTTGATCTTCTGCATCGCGACTTCCAGAGCGAACCATTCGGCGCGGTCGACTTCCGGGAATTCCTGCAGCTTGCCCGACTTCGGCGGCCATTCGATCGAGAAGGTGTTGCTCTTCGCCTGCGCCGCATCGAAGTCGGCCTCGACGGCAAAGGCGTGCACGGTCTTGCCGCCGCTCTGACGGACGGGCGTCAGGGCGAGGAAATCGCCGTCGATCTGGAATCCCAGCTCCTCGGCAAACTCACGGCGAGCCGCGGCCAGTGCCTCTTCAGGCGCGGCGAGCTCGCCTTTGGGAATCGACCACGCCTGGGCGTCCTTGTTCTTCCAGAACGGGCCTCCGGGGTGCACCAGCAGCACCTCGAGCGTTGCAGCGGAGCGCCGCCGGAACGCCAGAATACCGGCGCTTTGCTTGCCTGCCACGCCTAAGATGACGGTTTGCGCAGCCGCACCTCTTCGGCCCGCATGGCCGTAAAGAGGGTGCGCAGCTTCTGGGTGTCGCCGGTGGGTTTGCGGATCTGCGCCTCGCGCCACCTGAACCCCGGGTCGTGCGACATCGCCAGAATCGTCTGGCGCGCGTGGGTGAGCTGGTGCTTCAGGAGCGGCCGGAGCGCATCCAGCGACTCGATCTGCGCCTTCTCCTCGGGCGTCTCGGCGAGCGTGGAGTCGCAGAAGATCCGGAAGTATTCCGAATACCACTCCTGGTACAGCTGCAGCGGCTCATCGAAGGCCGGATCCTGCATCAGCTCCAGCCCGATGTGCACCGTGCACAGGTAGCTGGAGCCTGAGCGAACGTAGTTATTGTGCTCGCGGACCACCGAATCGGTGTACTCCAGGGGGCCGTAGAAGGTCGCGAGGAGCTTGTGTCGCTTCGGTCCGGTCACGTTGCGCTCGCGCAGGTACTCGAACAGGGCCTTGCGATGCATGAGCGAGAAGGCCGTCGTGCGCAGCACCGCCAGCTGCCCGGCGAGCCGCGACTGGACCGACACCGAGCGCATCAGGCTCTCGTGGCTGAGCTCCCACTGCTGATACGAGCTCACGCTCTCCAGAACGCGACCTGCAACCAGCTTCTCATCCGGGGTGCCTTCTCTGGAGGCCACCGCGATGCGCGTTTCGGACTCTTCCATGAGCCGTGTTTGCTTGAACGTTGCCGTTTGCATCTCGGCTGTTCCCCGGCTCGACTGTGCTCTTATAGCTCAACTTTTGTTCAGAGGTAACCATCCGTGCAGTACGGTCGCAACCCGTAGCGGGACCGCGACAGGTGAATGCATGCTTGAGCGCAGCAATGCTGCGGGGCCCAGCAGATCGATGCGCAAACCCGGCGTTTTTTGGCTCATTCCGCGGGGAGGATGCTGCAGGGCCGCGAAATACGACTCAAAGCGTGCGCCCGATCACCGCGGGAAACGGTGACCAATATGTAAGCTGCCCCGGCCCTGACAGACTCGAGGAAGAAATCGACATGGAGCTGATCGTGACGTCGCTTGCAGCGACCATAGTGCTGCTGCTTGGACATTTCTGCATCATCATCTGGAACCGGCTGACGGGCTCGAGATAGCGTTCGAGCGTTCGCCACGACTGAAAGCGCCGCCCAATTCGGGCGGCGTTTGCGTTTCCGGGGACCGCTTTCGCGCTCCCCTTATGTCATGTGACGCCCGTCACACTCCGCGCCCGCTGGTAGCATCAGCCTCGACTTCTAAAAAACGCGAGAGCCGGATGTGATGACCCGGCGCACTCGCAGTGCTGAAGAACAACTACAAGGTGCTCTCGAGTGCCCCAGCGACTGCTCCGGCCATTGGCCTTCCTCGGCGTTCTGGCTTTCTCGACTCTCTCGCTCGCGCTGCTTCTGAGAGCGCCCTCTGCCCAGGCGCAGGAGCAGCACCCGCTTCCGGACCTCACGGGAATCGTGAAGGACAGCGGATGGGCGCGGATTCTGGGCAAAGCCCTGTTCTGGGATACCGTGGCGAGTGCCAACGGCTCCGATTGCGCGAGCTGCCATTTCGTGACGGGCGCCAATCGACACATTCGCGACCAGTCCGCCCCACCGCTACAGCTGCTGCGCGCGGCGATCGACGGGCCCGCACCGGGCAGCCCGCTGCCGGCACTGTCCGCCGACGATCCGAACGGCATCGTCGATGTCTGTGCGCGTCATGTGCGCGCGCAATCCACGGAGATGCCGGACTTCGGCCCCGTACGCACCGCGGGGCGGGTCGCTGATGAGGACCCTTCCTGCCACGAGGATCTGACGGTGCGCCTCGCTCGCTCGTTGCTGGAACGCAAGCCCTTGGCGGACCGCTCGATCAATCCGCAGGACGCTACATTCGGTCCCGAGGGCCCGCACGGCAACCTCGTCTCGCCGAGCGGACAAGGGCTCGAACGCACCTACCAATGGATGATCGAGCAGGCGTTCGAGGGGCCCCTGTGGAAACCGGCCGACGACGCCACCGCCAGCCCGGCGAGCGCCACCGCGCCCCGCGTCGAGCCTCACACGAAAGTGGAGCAGAACTTCGCGCTGTTCTGGGGAGTCGCCCTCATGGTCTACGAATCGACACTGGACCCGCACTGGGCGCGCGACCACCAGATCGCGCGATCCTTGTCGATCCCCGCCTCCACGCGCCGCGCCGAACTGGAATAGTCCCGACTCAGCGCGAGCTTGAGCGTTCGATTCCCGCGCGCCGCCTCAGATCCGCAGCCGACCTGCCCGCTGGCGGAACTGCCTTGCCTGCAACACGTTTTGCCTACAATCGATTCTGAGCAACAGGAGGTTGGATGGTGCGCAGCCGAGCGCAGCCACGGCGCGCTCGTTTGTCGAGGATTGACCAGACGTGATTCCACTGCAGGAAGTCTTCGGTGCGCTCGATCTGCTCCCTGAGCCGATTCTTCTGCTGGGAGCGACGGGACGCATCGCCGGCGCCAATCGCGCAATGTCGCGCGTGTTGGAGAGTAGTCCCGAGGAGTTGAGCGGGCGACCGATCGCGGAGGTCATCGCAGAAGCACCAGAGCGTCTGCTGCACTACCTCAGCTCACGCGCGCGTGGCGAGGAACCTCCGCCGCTGCAGTCGCTGACTGTGCGCCCCAAGAGCGGCGCATCCATTGCCTTCAGTGCCGAAGGCTCCGTTTACCGGGCCAACGCCGGTGCGCCCGTGCTGGTGCTGATCCGCCTCCAGTCCCGGAGCGGCAGTCCGGGATCCGTCGACGAATTTCTCGCGGTCCTGGCGCACGAGCTGCGCAATCCGTTGGCTCCGATCCGCAATTCGATGCAGCTCATGCAGGCATCCGAGGGTGACGTCGGCACCATGTCCGCGGCACGCGCCATTGTCGAGCGGCAGATCAAGCATCTCTCGCGAATCATCGACGATCTGCTGGATATCTCCAGGATCACTCAGGGCAAGATCGAGCTGCACCGGCAGGCCGTCGACCTGACGAACATCATCCACGTGGCGCTGGAGATGGCCCGGCCGCAGCTCGAGGGCAAGCAGCATCCGCTGCAGATCGAGCTGGCTCGTGACGGCCTGTCCCTGCTGGCGGACCCCAGTCGCCTGGCACAGGCGTTTGCCAATCTCCTGAACAATGCTTCGAAATATTCCGCGGCAGCCACACCGATCCGCATCGAGGCGAGCACCGAGGCTGAGCAGGCTGTCGTGCGGGTCATCGATCGCGGCATCGGCATTCCGGTGAACATGCTGGAGCGCATTTTCGGACTGTTCGAGCAGGTGGACCGCACCGGCAGCGGCACGCATGACGGGCTCGGCCTCGGGCTGACGCTCGCCAGACGCATCGTTGAGCTGCACGGGGGCAGCGTCGTCGCCTGCAGCGAAGGCAAGGACCGCGGCAGCCAGTTCACGGTCAGGCTGCCGCTGGCGGCGCAGCCGGAAAACGCAATCTCGCTCACGCCCCCGCAGCACGCCGTAGCGCCGGCTCACCGACTCAGGATTCTGGTGGCCGATGACAATCGCGACGCAGCGCAGACTCTGGCCATGCTATTGAGGCTGGATGGGCATGATGTGCGCGCCGTTCACGACGGTGCGGAGGCGTTGACGCTCGGCGACGCCTTTCACCCGCAGCTGCTGTTGCTCGACATCGGCATGCCCGTGCTCGATGGATACGAGACGGCGCGTCAGGTGCGCGAGCGCCCGTGGGGCCGCAAAGCGCTGCTCGTGGCGCTCACCGGTTGGGGACAGGATTCGGATCGGCGCAATGCGTTGAATGCCGGCTTCCACCATCACCTGGTGAAGCCGGCGGAGCCCGATGCGCTGCGCGCTGTCATCGACAGCATCGTCGCCGAATGACCGCGTGCGTGTGTGGCGCACGCGGTCGAAACGGATCGGCCCGGACTTACCCCCGGTGCGGCAGGTTGTACATCACCTTGCCGTCGGGGAAGGTCACCGAGGCACAGAACCCGCCCTTGCGTCCGTCCTTGAGGGCGTGAATCGTCATTTCGATCTTGTCGCCCGGCTTGAGCGTGTGGCGGGTCCAGCCGTTGCGGTTGAGATAGTTCGGGCTCATGCCCTCGATGCCCCACTTTTCCTGGACGCCCTGGGCATTCGGCACTTCCATGTAGATGAAGGTGTGCGGGTTGGTCCAGTCGAACTGCGTGACGGTGCCCTTGATGTTCACCGTGTGCTGCATGTCGAACATGGCGGTCGAGTGATGCGCAACTGCCGTCGTGGCGCCCAAGGCGAGCGTCAGCAATGCACAGCCTGTACGGATGGATACTTTCACGGTCGTCTACTCCTGAATCTTGAACCCGGCCCGTCCCTCGGGGTCGGCGCTGTCATGATTGTTCTGCGAGCAGATGTATTCCTCGATGTCCCAGTCCTTGTGGCGCTTGTAATGCTTGACGCTCACGTAGGGTTCGGTCAGGACCTTCGGATCCACGATCGTCTGCCGGATCTCCATGACGTCATCGGAAATCTTGCGGATCCGTTCGGTGATGCGCATCTGATCGCTGTGCCCGACGCCCGGCGCGATCGTGCTGGTGGGGATGAAGCCAACCGTATCGACCACCAGCGTGTCCCCTTCCCAATGGCCGATCGAGTTGCCCTGGAAGGTCGGATCCGGATCCTCGGGATGCTTGCGGCCGTCGGTAAAGATGCGGCGCATCTGGCTGTAAGCCTCGATGGCCACCGTCACCTTGCCCGGTGTGAACAAAAACTCGACCGGGTACGGTTGCGCCATGATCTGCGGCATGCCCGGGGGGACACAGTTGGCCGTGGACGTTTGCTGCTCTTCGCCGTGCTTCTGCCGCTCTTTGTACGCAGCGTACTTCGCCGCATATTCCGGGGTGAGATGCGGCGGTGCCGGCCTCACGAGGCCGCCGCCTGGAGCGGCGGCGCTATAGTCGAAATCCCACACCCCGCTCCAGTCCGGAAGCTTCGCGATAGAAGCCCACGTGTCGCCCTGAGGCGATGACCTTGCCGCTGCTGCGTGAGGCGCGTCCGCCGCCGCGGCGGCCGTGCCGGCTGCCGCCAGGCTGAGCAGCAGGATTCCCATCGCAACACGCATGTGACCCCTCCTCGAAGTTCGCAAAGAGTGTCATGGTAGCCAGTCACATCGCCGCTTGGCGAGTTCTGGCCCCGGCGCGCTGCAGATATCCACCCGCTGCCCGCAGGTCGGACAGCGCGCTGTCGAATGACCGCTTCGAGGATGTCTGGCCTGCTACTTCCCGGGTGGTGATGACTCGCGCGGCGATGACTCGCGTGACTGGGTCGGCGCCTCGCAAGCATGTGCCTTGAAGGGCTCACCGACATCCAGACGACGCACGATGGCTTCGATGCGCTTCACGTTGGCGAACGTGTCGACGATGATCAGCGAATTGTTGCAGGTGTCGGCGGCGAGATGCGCATACTGCGGGAGCATAGGCCGGAGTATCGGCACGAACGCCATGGCCGGGGAGCTCTTCACCGGCAGCGTGTCGGTCACGATCTCCGACTCGGGCCTGGTTTCCTTCTCCGTCAACAGCGGCGAGGGGATGGTGCGCGCAGCGGCATCGGGAACCACTGACACGATGCCTCCTTGCTCAACGGCCACGAAGCCATACACATGCAGGATGGTCAGCAGCTCGGCATAGCTCACTGAGGAATCACTGAACCCCACCAGATTGACATTGGCGCGCACGCGCGGATCGATCAGGAACTTCTTGCCGGTGCGCTTCGCTACCGCGGTGATCAGCTCAGTCACCGGGATGCCTCCGACCTCGCTGCGACTTGCGCTCTCGGCAGCGGAGCTGACTTCCGCGGGCTGAGCGCCGGCGAGCGGCGCCAGTGAACACATCAGGCAGGCAACGAGCACGCCGCGGGACAGCGCGCCGCCGAACATCGTCGTCTTCATCTTTGCTCTCCAGGGACGGGTGAGTAACCCAATGCGTTGAAGGTGTTTTCGAGGATCTGCAGCCGCTCGGGGCGACGCAGCGACATGTCGATGCCGGTGCGGAAGTCGTTGTCGAGCGGCTTGAGAAAATACAGCAGGAACTCGTGCATCGTGGTCAGCCTGCGAGCCTGGTTTGCGTTCACGTACAGATACATCGTCCGCGAGCCCGGATAGCTGCCGTCCTGGATACTCCGCTGCGACGGCTCGACGCCGCCGATCGGGCTGACTGCCAACGCGCCGGGTTGCACGGCCGCGTATGGCACCACGGCAAGCACGGTGGGCAGCATCTGCAGTTGCTGCTCGAAACGCACAGGGGTCTCCGGTAGAACCTCATACACGCCGTCATCGCGCACGTTGTCACACACCTGCTCGTGAGCTGTAGCGCTTGGCAGGGCGGCAATCGACGCAAACGTGTTGCACCCTGCTTCCATCAACAGCGCGACGAAAACCTCCCCTTGCTCGGAGGTCGGCTTGGGCCCCATGACCTGGATACGATCGGGCGGCAGCGCAGGATTCACCTGGTTCCAGGTCGTGTAGGGGTTGCGTACGGTGGCCGCGGGATTCGCCGGATCCGGGACCGTTTTGGCCAGCGCGAGGTAGATGTCGCGCGGCGACAGAGGCAGCGCGCCGTAGAGTTTGCTGCGCACCAGAATGATGGCCTGGTACGAGTATTTGACTTCCACCATCCCGGAGCCCCAGCGATAGTTGTACACGCGGGGCGCCTGGTCGGCATACACAGCGTCCCAGTCGAGCTCGCTTTCCTCTTGCATCGCTGCCGCGCCCGTTGGGCTCCTGCAACTCCCGTGGGAGAGATCATCGGGCTTGCGCACCGCCATTCTCTGCGCCATGCAGTTATATACCGGCCGCCGCGCCGACTATCACGAGCGCTGCCAGCCGCCAGACATCGAGGTGCGCAGCTCCCGCCGACTTGAACTTAACCAATTGATTTGGCAATAGAACGGTGCGTCGCGGCACACGCCGTTCAGATATCTTCACATTGGGTGTTGACAGCAGGCTCGCTATCGTCCTACTGACGGTCGCGATTGAGGGGTGCGCGCGTTTTTCCGCGGGGACACCTCTATACTCGGCTATTGCCAACCTGGCACCCGTATTACCTGGCTTGACGAGGAGTGGGCGATGAACGTTGCGCAAGTGACCGCGGAAATCATGAAACGTGAGGGTGCCGAGTATCTCCTCGCCTATCCTCTGAACCCTCTGACCGAGTCATGCGCCGCCGCGGGTATCCGTCCCATCATCGTGAGGCAGGAGCGCGTCGGCGCGCACATGGCGGACTGCATCAGCCGCCAGAGCTCCGGTGACAAGGTCGGCGTGTTCTGCTGCCAGGCCGGACCGGGAACCGAGAACGCCTTCGGCTCCATCGCGCAGGCCTGGTCGGAAGGCGTGCCGCTGATTTTCATGCCGGGCGCCTCTTCGCGTAACCAGGCGTGGCTCAAGCCCACATTCAACGCCGTCCTCAACTACCAGCACATCACCAAGCACGCCGAGCAGATCAATACCCCCGAGATGATCATTCCCGCGCTGCGCCGCGCCTTCACGTTCGCGCGCAACGGCCGACCGGGACCGGTGTTGCTCGAGTTCCCCGGCGACATGTGGAACGTCGAGGTCCCCGGCACCGCCACCGAGGTCAACTACAAGCCGGTGCGGCGCATCCTCTCGGCGCCCAGCCACGCGGACGTCGATGCCGCCGCCGAAGTGCTGATCAACGCCAAGCGGCCGATGCTCTACGTCGGCCAGGGCGTGCACTACGGCAAGGCGTGGCCCGAGCTGATGCAGGTGGCCGAGCTCCTCGAGGCGCCGGTGACGACCAGCCTGGAAGGCAAGAGCGCGTTCCCGGAGACCCACGCGCTGTCGATGGGCTCGGGCGGCGTCTCGATGCCCAAGGCCGTGTTCCAACACGTGCAGGATTCGGACGTGGTGTTCGGAGTCGGTGCCAGCTTCACGGCCACCGGCTTCGGCATCCGCTTCCCGATGAAGCAGAAGGACAAGATCTACGTACACCAGACGATCGATCCGCACGACATCAACAAGAACATCCCGACGGACTATCCGATGGTCGGGGATTCCAAGCTCGCGCTCGCGATGCTGCATCAGGCGCTCAAGGAGCGGCTGAAGAAGCCCCGCGGACTCACTGCGCAGGTCCACAAGCGCATTCGCGAGTTGAACGACCCGTGGATGGCGGAGTGGATGCCGCGCCTCACCAGCGATTCCAAGCCGCTGTCGCCGTATCGCGTGATCCACGACCTGATGACCGTTGCGGACGTGCCCAACACGATCATCACTCACGATGCCGGCAGCCCGCGCGATGAGCTGTCCCCGTTCTGGAAGCCCGTCACGCCGCTGAGCTACATCGGCTGGGGCAAGTCGACCCAGCTCGGCTACGGCCTGGGATTGGCGATGGGCGCGAAGCTGGCCCATCCGGACCGGCTGTGCGTCAACATGTGGGGCGATGCCGCCATCGGCATGACCGGCATGGACTTCGAGACCGCGGTGCGCAACCAGATCCCGATCCTGTCCATCCTGTTCAACAACCACGCGATGGCGATGGAGTTCAAGGCGATGGCGGTGTCGCGCGCCAAGTACCACTCCACCGACATCTCCGGCAACTACGCGGACTGGGCCAAGGCCCTCGGCGGCTACAGCGAGCGGGTCACCGATGCGGACCAGATCATCCATGCCCTGAAGAATGGCATCGCGGCGACCAAGGAAGGCAGGCCCGCCCTGCTGGAGTTCATGACCACTCAGGACAAGGTCTACTCGACCTTCGAAGTCGGCTACCAGGGATAGCAGGAGAATGCAGCGGCCGTGCGTCCCGCAGGGGACGCGCGGAGGCTGGCACGCCGGCAAAAACCACGCTTTTTGCCGGCCCGCCTGGGCTGGCTGAGGGCCTCAACTCCGCGCAAATCGCCGCAGGCGATTTGCGCTGATGAATCAGCGTGCTTCGCCGCTGAAGGTACGCAAAGCCGGATTCGTATGGTCGGGCATGCTCAGCGCAGCCTGCACTCCGGGCCGCGCGCGCACCCTTGCCAGCCAATCAACCAGGCGTGGGGCGCGTGTTTCCACTTTCATCTCGGGGAACATGCGCTGCAGACCCACCCCGCACATGGCGAAGAAGTTGATGTCCGCGAGGGTGAACTGCTGCCCCGCCAGGTAGGGGGTGCGCGCGAGCTGCTGCTCGACCTTCTCGATGGCGACTTCGATCTTGCGGGTGGCATTCGCCAGGTCCGCGGGGCTGAACCCCGAGCGCGCCGTCTTCCATTTCTCCCGCTGCTCATACAGCGGGATGCGCGCGACCAGCTTCTCGAACTCGCCCGCCTCGATCGAGCGGGCGATGATGCCGACCATCCGATGCCAGCCGTGCATCGAGACGTAGTTCATGACGTGCTCGTCCACGAACTTGTTCCAGAAACGCATCCGCGCTTTGCCGACCGGGTCGGCCGGACGCAGCGCCGGCGCCTCCGGAAAAGCATCCTCGAGGTATTCGTTGATCACCGTGGTATGAGTGATGATGGTGCCGTCGTGATCGAGCACCGGCACCTGGCCTTCCGGATTGATGGCGACGAACCACGGCGCGTGCTGCTCGAACTTGTGCAGGTCGACGTACACGCTCTCGAACGGGAGAGCCTTCTCCTTGAGCGGGATCAGGGATTTGAGGGAGTTCGCCAGGGGCTCGGCGTGGTACAGCTTCAGCATGGTGGCGCCTCCTCGATCGTTCAAGCGGGAGTCATGTCGACGACGCACACGACGCCGCCCACCTCCACGGTCTGTCCGGCAGGAACGGCCACTTCCAGCAGCTTGCCGGCGCCAGGAGCGGTGATCTCCTGCGTGACCTTCTCTGTCTCGATCTCATAGAGCACATCGCCCGCGGCGAACGAGTCGCCGGGGTTCTTGTGCCACTTCGCGATGGTCGCTTCCTGCATGCTCATCCCGACCTTGCTCAACTTCAAGCTGATACGCATGGTGTTGGGACCCGCTCACGCGGCCTTCGAGCGCAACAGCTCGGCTGCGACCTTGGCGATACGCTCATCGCTCGGGATCATCAGCCGCTCGGAGTTGGGTGCGTAGGGCATGCAGACATTCGGCACGGTGACGCGCTTGACCGGCGCCTTGAGAGCCGAGAAGCCCACGTCCGCCATCACCGCGGCAATGTGGCTCGCCACGCTGCAACGATCGCGCGCCTCATCGACGACGACGACGCGGCCGGTCTTGCGCACCGAGCGCAACAGGCCTTCCTCGTCCATCGGTACGATCGTGCGCGGATCGACGACTTCGGCTTCGATCCCCTGGGCCTGCAGTTTGCCCGCGGCGCTCAGGGCCGGCTTGAGCATCGAGCCGAGCGCAATGATGGTCACGTCCTTGCCTTCGCGGGCGACGGTCGCTTTGCCGAACGGCACGGTGTAGTCGCCGTCCGGAACCTCGCCCTGCTCGCCACCGCGGCCGATCGCCTCCAGGAAGAAAGTGGGATTGTTGCCCCGGATGGCGGTCTTCAGCAGGCCCTTGGCATCCGCCGGTGTCGCCGGCATCACGACATTGAGGCCCCCGAGATTCACCAGGGCCGGATAGCCGCTGTCGGAATGCTGCGCAGCATTCGAGCCGCCGCCGCCGTACGCGGCGATGATGGTGATGGGCATGGTCGCCTGACCACCCGTCATCAAGCGCAGCTTCGCCATCTGGTTGGCGATGGCATCGAAACCGGTGTAGATGAAGTTGGAGAACATCATGTGCAGGATTACGCGGTAACCCGCAGCCGAGGCGCCTACGGCCATTCCCGTCAGCGTCGCCTCACAGATCGGCGTGTTGCGGATGCGGTCACGCCCGAACTTGTCGAGCAACCCGCGCGCATCGCCCATGATTGCCAGCTCGACGTCCTCGCCGAACAGGATGACTTTAGGATCGCGGGCCATCTCCTCGTGGAGGGCCTCGTTGATCGCCTGGATATAACGTTTGCGTGCCATCTCGTTGACCTTCAGGCCTTGCGTTCCACGAACATCAGATCGAAGGGCAGCTCGGGATCTGCCGGCTCCGACTCCTCGGCGAACTTAACCGCCGCTTCCACCTGGGCAGCCACCCGATCGGCGATCGCCTGCACCTGTTGTGCGTTGGCGCGGCCGTCCGCCAGCAGCGTTGCCTTCAGCCGCTCCACGGGATCCTTGGCAATCCACGTGTCGATCTCGCTCTGCTCGCGATATTTGCCGCCGCCGAGCATCAGGGCCTCCGCTTCCAGGTGCCCCTGGATGCGGTAGGTATGCGCCTCGATGAAGGCCGGACCCTCGCCGCTGCGCGCGTGCGCGACGGCCTGGGCGGCCGCATCCCACACGGCGAACGCATCGTTGCCATCCACGACGAACGTCGGGATGCGGAATGCGCGGGCGCGATCGACTATCTCACCCGAGGTGCACTGCGCCGCGGGCGTGAACTCGCTGAACTTGTTGTGCTCGCAGACGAACACCAGCGGAAGCTTCCACAGGCTGCTGACGTTCAGGCACTCCATGAACACACCCTGGTTGGAAGCGCCGTCGCCGAAGAAGGCCGCGGCGATTCGCTTGCCCTTGTCGAGCTTCGCGGCAAACGCGGCACCGGTGGCGATCGCGAACCCGCCGCCCACGATGCCGTTCGCGCCGAGGATTCCCTTGGAGAAATCCGCCACGTGCATCGAGCCGCCCATGCCCTTGCAGATGCCGGTCTTCTTCGCCCAGATCTCGGCCATCATCGCCGCCGGATCGCCGCCCTTGGCAAGGAAGTGGCCGTGACCGCGGTGCGTGCTGGTGATCCAGTCGGTGGGTGCGAGTTGCGCGCACACGGCTGCGGCAATCGCCTCCTGCCCGATGTACAGATGCACCGCACCGGGAAGCTTCCCGGCGGCATTGTCGGCTCGCAGCCGTTCTTCCATGCGTCGGATGAGCAGCATTCGCTCATACAGCGCCAGTGCCTGGCCGGCATCCGGCGCAAACTTCAAACTCGCCATCTATCTACTCCGCGCGCAGTGAATTACTTCGCAATGTTGATCACGCGCTGTTGCGTGAACTCCTCGAGGCCTTCCTGTCCCATCTCGATGCCGAGACCGGACTGCTTGGCGCCGGCGAACGGGATGTCCGGCGGCAGGTCCAGATGCTTGTTCACCCACACCGTGCCCGACTCGATGCGGCTCGCTACCTCGTAGGCGCGCTGCTCGTTCGAGGACCAGACCGTGGCGCCCAGGCCATACTCGGTGTCGTTGGCACGCGCGATGGCATCGTCGAGATTCGAATAGCGCAGCACCGGGAGAATCGGCCCGAACTGCTCCTCGCGCACCAGCGCCGCATCGTCGGGAATGTCGCGCACGATCGTCGGGCGCACGAAATAGCCGCGACCCTTCGAGACTTCCCCGCCGGCGACGATCTTGCCGTTGCGGCGCGCATCCTCGAGGTAGCCCTTCACTTTCTCGTACTGCATCTTGTTCTGGATGGGCCCGAACTCGGTGCCCTCCTCCAGGCCGTTGCCGACGATCGCCCGCTCGGCCAGCTTGCCGAGCTCGGCACAGATCGAGTCGTACATCGAGTCGGGCACGTAGGCACGCTTGATCGCCAGACAAATCTGGCCGGAATTGAGCATCGCGCCCATGAAGAGCTTCGGCGCCACCTCTTGCGGGTCCACGTCATCGAGCACGATGGCGGCATCGTTGCCGCCCAGCTCGAGCGTCACGTGCTTGAGCGTCGGAGCAACGCTCGCCATGACTTTGCGGCCGGTCGCGGTGGAGCCCGTGAAGGCGACTTTGGCGACGTCCGGGTGGCTGGTCAGCGCCCCGCCGAGATCGTTTTGATCGACGATTACGTTGACGACGCCACGAGGCAGAACCTCGGCGCAGATCTCGCCGAATCGCAGCGTGGTGAGCGGAGTCGTCGGCGCCGGTTTCACGACGACCGTATTGCCGGCCACCAGCGCCGGCGGAACTTTGAGCATCAGCAGGACTACCGGGAAATTCCACGGTGTGATGGCCGCGACGACGCCCAGCGGTGAGCGCTGACGGACGATGCGCGCGGTGTCGGTCTCACGCAGCACTTCCGGCTTCAGATCCATGGCGGCGAAAGCGCGAATCATCGCAACCGCCCCGCCGATCTCATGCATCGCCGCCGGCAGGGGCTTGCCCTGCTCCTGCGTCAGCAGCCGCGCGAACTCCGCCATGCGGCTCTCGAGCGCATCGGCGAGCTTGCCCACGAGCTGTCGCCGCTTCTGGATCGGCACGCTCTTCCAGGTCGCGAACGCACTCTTTGCCGCGGCCACCGCCTGGTTCAGCTGATTCAGATCCGCCCGCGGGCACACCGCCACGATGTTCTCCGTCGCCGGGTTGATGACGTTCAGCGTGGCGGCGCCGGCGACCAGCTGGCCGTCGATCAGCAGTCCGAAGTCCTCCCCTGAAAGAGAGTTGGCAGGCGCTGTCGATTGCGAGCGCAGTTCTGCGTTCATGGTGGAGCCTCGTGGACTGGAGCGGATTGTGGATGGTATTCCCGAAAGTGTCCCGAGGCCATAATCTCGCGGGTGTAGACCGGCCATCGGCCCCTCTTGGGTCGATGAATGGTCGAGCAAATCCGCTCTCCACCCCATCGAGGCCGGGGTTGAAGCCTCGTAGAAGGACCCGTGAGCGAGCCTCCCTATCCCCTGCGTTTCCGGCCGCCCCTGAGCGGCCCACAGGCGCGCGGCGCCGATCATCGGGTGGGGGCCCTACGGCAAGCACGGCCACACCCACTACGCGCAGATCTTTCCCACCTCGGATGTGGACCGGAGCGCCCAGTCGCCCTACACGGCCTTCGAGGCCCTGGACTGCTACGACCTGATCGAGTGGGCGGGGACGCAACCCTGGTCGACGGGCAGAGTCGGTCTCTCCGGGGTCTCCTACCTCGCCTCGATTCAATGGTTCGTCGCGGCGCTCGCGCCGCCGCATCTGGCGGCCATCAATCCCTGGGAGGGCTGGTCGGACACCTACCGCGAAGTCGCCCGGCATGGCGGTATTCCCGAGACCTGTTTCTGGCGCTACCTGCCCAGCCGCTGGGGCCACTCCGTCACCGAGGTGGAGGATCTGGCCGCCGAAGACGCGGAACATCCGTTGTATGACGCCTTCTGGGCGTCCAAGAGCGCACCGCTGGAGAGAATCACGGTGCCCGCCTTCGTCGTGGCGAGCTGGTCCGACCAGGGACTGCATACGCGCGGAACGCTGGAGGGATTCAAACAGATCGCCTCGCGACAGAAGTGGCTCGAGGTCCACGGGCGCAAGAAGTGGGCGTACTTCTACGAGCGC
>Ga0070680_100000175_pt1 | contig 41182 bp, 45 predicted proteins | sample KBSC73BmetaG_FD_64672 | JGI IMG/M metagenome (GOLD analysis project Ga0070680, IMG submission 64672) | Corn rhizosphere microbial communities from Kellogg Biological Station, Michigan, USA - KBS C7-3B metaG | ecosystem: Host-associated > Plants > Roots > Rhizosphere | place: USA: Michigan...
GGCGCCATGGAAGACGCCGGGTTCGATCAAAACGCGCAGGACCGCCTGAGCAAGGCGCTCGACGATGCCGGCGTCGACTACACGCTCGAGATGTACGCCGCGCGCCACGGCTGGGTGCCAACGGACACGCCGGTGCACGACCCGGTGGCGGCGGCGAAGCACTGGGAAACGCTGTTGGAGTTATTTGATGAAGCGCTGGGGACGGGCGTGACGCAGTAAGCCAATACGACGGACGGCCGCAGGCAGCTCATGGCTGCCTGCGGATGCTCACGCCGCCGTTGGTCGTGACGACGCGGATCGGCGCACCGCCTTTGCCGATGTCGGCGCTGATCTCGCGGCTGATTCGGCCTTGCACCGTGATCGGGAAATCGATGTTCATGCCGCCGTTCACCGTGCCCGTCGTGAGATGGGCCGAATAGTTCGTGGGCAGCGTCAGTCGCACGCTGCCGTTCGTCGTGCGTAGATCGAGACCCTCCCCGTTCCATCGATCTCCGCTCAGCTCCACACCGACGCTGCCGTTCGTCGTGCCGCCGTGCACGTCGCCACCGACGTCGCGAAGTCGAACGCTGCCGTTCGTGGTCTCCAGCCGGACGTGCGAGCTCACATTGTCGACGGCGATGCCACCGTTCTCCGCCTCGAGATCCAGATCGGTGTCCCGCGGCAGCCACACCTCATAGCTCACGGCGACCGACTCGTGGCGACGCATGTCGTCCGGCAGGTCGGCGCGAACGCGGCCGCCATCCGTGTGCACCTGCGCGCCCTTCGCCAGGCGCTGCGCTTCGGCGGAATCGTTGGCGTGTGCGTCGATCATGGCGACGACCAGAATGTCGTTGCCGTCGCGGCCATGGACGGTCACACTCCCATTCTGGCCCGCGTCGATGTCGAGTGAATGCGTCGCCGGCAGCGTGAAATCGCGCACCTCGCAAAAGTGCTCGTCGTCGTCACCGCCCCAGCGGTGGTTGCAGTCGTCCATGAACTGGCGCGCTTTGCCCTGGTCGGGAACGGACGACGCGGGACGCTGCGCGCCGATGGTTGCGGCAGCGACCAGCATCAGGAGCGGAACGGCGAATGAGACGGGATGGCGTAGGCGCGACATGGGGCGATCTCCAGGCGAAGGTCCGTCGAATAGACAGATCGACGACCCGAAGGGTTGAAACGTCCAATTCGAGGGTTCGCGTCCGTCGCCGGCGACGCCGATTCAGTCGTCGTCGGACTCCGACTCGGTCTCGACGAGCACACGCTCTTCGGGCAGCCGCATGCGGTGGAAGAACACGTGATAGAGCGTCGCATTCACAGCCTGGAGCGCCGCCGCGATCTCGAGCGGCAGGCTCACCCACACGGTCTCCATGAGTTGGCCGGCGATCGTTGGCCCGGCGCTCGACAGTATCTGCAGCGGCAGGTTCGAGAAGCCGGCCGCGGTGCTCCGGTCCGCCGGCGCGACGATGCCCATCAGGAAGGACTGCCGCATGGGATTCGCCATCGTGTTCACCATCGTGCGGACGAGAAAGAGTCCGCCGGCCAGGATGAACGTCGGCATCAGCGCCATCGCCGCCATGAGCGCGACGGCGATGAACCGCAGGCCGACGACGGCGCGCACCGTGCCGAATCGTCGCGCCACGCGACCGGCCGCCAGGTTTGACGGCGCGGCAAGCACGTTGGCGAGAAAGTACAGCGTGCCGAGCTGCGCGGCGCTGGCGCCGAAGCGGACGTGAAACCAGTACACGAGAACCGGCCCGAGCATCCCGACGGCGAGTCCGTTGGTCGCATTGGTGATGAGAAAACGCCACAGGACGTGGCGCGTGGCCGGATGGAGCCGCTGGCCCGGCGTGCGCGGCGATATTGGAGTTTCATGAACCGGCACGATGATCGCCGCCGTGGCCAATCCCAGCACGGCCGCGCAGAGAAACAGCGCGCGATCGCCGGCCACGATCGACACGCCGAACCATCGCTGCAACAGCGTCGGCACGGCGGCGGTGAGCGAGCCGAGCGCACCGGTGAGGACGCCGACCACGGCCACCAGCCCGAATACGTGCGTGCGATGCCGGTCCTGCACCTGCTCGGTGATGAGGGGCTGCTCCGCCGGATAGAATGGTCCATATGCTCCGCTCGATCCCGCGCCACCGCCGCGTCCGATCGTACCGATCGCCGCCGCGATGAGGAGAATTGCAAATCGTGCCGTGAGCGCGAACGTCAGCGCCGCCGCGCCGCTCAGCACTCCGAGTGCGATGAGCAGCGGTTTGCGACCGATGCGATCGGCGAACAATCCGACGGACGCCGTCAGCAGGATGCTGCCGATTGCGCCTGCGGTGAACACGATGCCGACGCGCGTGGCGCTATAACCGGACCGTGCGAGGTATATCGGCACGATCACGGAGAGAAATCCCTGTGACAGGCTGCGTAACCCGCGTCCGCCGAGTAGCAGGGCGATGTCGCGGGTGAGCCAGTCCGGCCGGCTGCGATCGGGGCCGCCGGTGCGCGGCGGCACTGCGTCGCTCGGTTCCGGTTCGCGTTCGGTCGGCATCGTGTGGCGAAAGCTATTCAGGCATCTGAGCGCGGCGCGGCAGCGCGGCTTTACGGCTTCGCTTGCGGCGTCGACTATTGTGAATCACTATTGGCGACCGTGAACTCGCGCGGCGACCCGGGGCCAGTCGCGCATCATCGATGCGACGCTGCTCGACCGGTTCGGACGCACCGATGCCCCTGCGTGATTCACTATGAGCGATCGACCAACGCCCACGGTCGTATTGCTGGTCGCGGACAATCCGACCGCCGCGGCGAATCTCGAAATGTGCCTGGCGCCGCAGCAGGCCGATCCGGCCGCGGCGTGGTCGGTCTCGACGGCCACGTGCGCCGCCGCGCCCGCAATCGCGCGTCAGCACGTCGTCGACGTCGCGATCGTCTCCGCCGACGCGGCCGATCTGGCTGACGTCGTGCGTGACCTGCGGCGCGCCGCCCCGACGATGGCCGTGGTCGCGATCGCGTCATCGTCCGAGCGTCTCGATCGCGCCGATCTGTTGCAGGCAGGCGCGCAGGAGATCCTGCCGGCGGTGCCCTCCGAAGCGGAGGCCCTCGCGCGCGTGTTGCGCAACGCGATCGCGCGGCAGACATGGGCCCGCGAGCTCCTCGCGTCCATGCGCCACATGGGCGTTGCCGCCGAGCACTGGCCGTTGCTCGATGACATATCGCGCATCGCCGCCGCGGCCGCGACGGCATCCGACGCGATGAATGGCGTAACGCAATTGCTCGTGCCGGTGGCCACCGATTGTGCGGTGATCTGGCTGTCGAACGATGAGGACGGGCACATCTCGCTTGCGCTCCGGCACGTCGATCGCGCGCTCGAAGCGGACATTCGCGCGCGCATCGAGCAGATCCTCGCTGCCTTTCATCCACCCAGCGCGGAAGAGCCGAGCGACTCACCGCCGAGCGTGGACGACGTCCGTGCGGCGATCGTGCACGATCTGTCGGCTGCGGGAATCGTCATCGCGCGTCCAGCCACGATTCGCATCGCCGGCGATGCACGCGGCGTGCTCGTCCTCGGCTCGAGCGCACGGGTGCCGCACGACATTGACGGGTCGCTCGCGCGCGCGGCCGCGCATCGCATTGCCGACGCGCTGGAGGCCGGAGCAGCGCTGCGTCGCGCACGCGAGGCCGTCGCGGCGCGGGATCGCGCGATCAGCATCGTGTCGCACGATCTGGTCACTCCGCTCACCACGATTCAGATGGGCGCTTCGGCGCTGCTCAGAACGGATCCGTTGAACGCCAGCTTCACGCGCCACGCGGCCGAGCTCATCGAACGCTCGGCGACATTGATGCAGCAGATTCTGCACGACCTGCTCGACCAGGCCAGCCTCGATGCGGGCGAGTTGCGCCTCGAGCGCCAACCGACGCTCGTCGAGCAAGTCATCGAAGCCGTGTACGACAACCTCGCGCGGCTGGCGGAGGAACGGCAGATCCTGTTCGTGTGCAGCAGTCCAGCCGACACGCCGCGCGTCGACGCCGACCCGGAGCGTCTGCTGCAGGTGCTGTTCAACCTCGTCGCGAACGCGATCAAGTTCACCCCGCCACGCGGACGGGTCGAGGTTTCGGTGCGAAGCGTGCAGTCGAAAGCCGGTGCAGACGTCGGCGGTGTGGCTGCCCGTCCGGTTCGATTTGCCGTGCAGGATACGGGCGCGGGCATTCCCCCCGAGGATCTGCCGCACGTGTTCGAATGGTTCTGGCATTCGCGCGATGCCGCGCGGGGTGGAACCGGACTGGGGCTCGCGATCGCACACGCGCTCGTGGCCGCACACGGGTCCGAGCTCGAAGTCGAAAGCATCCCCAGCCAGGGCACGACGTTCTGGTTCGAGTTGCCCGAGTTCGTGGCTGCAGAGGGCAACGAGCGGAGCCTGCCATGATGAAGCTGGCGAACGCAGGGATCGACTTTCGAACCGCGGGCACACCGGCCGACCTGAGCGCGGCGCTGCTCGCACAGCCGCACGTTCACCGCGGCGTGCCGCTGAGCGCGGATCGCATCACGGTTCTGCTCGCGGACGATCACACGTTGTTTCGTGCCGGGCTGCGCATGCTGCTGCGTGCCGCGCCGGAAATCGAAGTGGTCGGTGAAGCGGAGAACGGCGATCACGCGGTTGCCGCCGCGGCGCGCCTGGCGCCGGACGTCGTCGTGCTCGATCTCGACATGCCCGGCAGCGATGGTGCGGCGGCGATCCGCGGATTGCGTATCAATGCGCCGTCGGCGCGCGTGCTGGTGCTCACGGTGTATCCCGAGCACGCGTCGTTGCTGCCGGCGCTCGAGCTGGGGGCGAGCGGATATCTCACCAAGGATGCCGCCGTCCGCGAGCTCGTCGACGCCATTCGCGTCGTCGCGGCGGGTGAGGTGTATGTGCGGCCATCCGCCGCGCGCGCGCTCGCGACTGCCGTTGCCGCACCAGTGCTCGAACCGGTGCACCGCACGGGCTACCACCTGCTGAGTGATCGCGAGCAGATCACGTTGCGGCGCATCGCCAGCGGCTACAGCGGCGCGGAGATCGCGCGCGAGCTGGGCGTGAGCAGCAAGACCGTGGATGTGTTCAAGCGTCGCATTCGCGACAAGCTCGACCTCGTGCATCGAAGCGATTTCGTCCGCTTCGCCGTCGAGGCCGGGCTCCTCGGGTCCGGCCCGCCGCAACTGGGTCGAGAGCGCTAGTTCGACGCGGCGGACTCGCGCGGATCCGCCGCGCAGCGCGGCAGCACCAGCGTGAATACGGAGCCGCGACCCGGCTCGCTGCACGCCACGAGATTTCCGCCCATGCCGAGTGCGAACTCGCGGCTGATCGAGAGTCCGAGTCCAGTGCCGGACCCGTGCAGGCCATCGTTCTCGCGCACCTGCGCGAACGGCTCGAACAACCCGTGCAGGCGATCGGCCGGAATCCCCATGCCCGAATCCCGGACGTGAATGCGCACCGTCCCATCGCCCGCGGTGCACTCCAGCGTGAGCGTGCCGCCCGTCTCGGTGAACTTCACGGCATTCGACAGCAGATTGATGATGATTTGCTGAAGCTTGCCGCGGTCCGCCGAGACGTGCAGATCCGTCGGGGGCAGGTGTCGCACGTACGACAGCGCCTTGGCGTCGATTAATGGGCGAATGACGTCGTCGAGCGATGCGACGAGCGTGCTCACCTGCACGTCGGCGATGTCGTAGCGCACCTTGCCGTTCTCGAGCTTCAGATAGCTCAGCGCGTTGTCGATGAGGCTCACGAGATAGCGCTGGTTGCGCGCGATGCGTGTGAGGTCGACCCGCTGCTCGTCGGTGATGGCGCCACGCGTGCCCGCCTGCAGCAGCTCGACGTACCCGCCGATCGCGTTGAGCGGTGTGCGCAGCTCGTGGCTCATCATGCCGAGAAATTTCGTCTTCGCCTCGCTCGCCGCCTCGGCGGCTTCGCGAGCGGCCGTGGTGCGTGCGATCAGCGACTCGCGTTCGGACACGGCAAGCCGCTGCATCATTGCCGAGCCGACGAGCGTGGCCACGGACTGCTGGAAATACACGTCGTCACGCGTGAACTCGCGCAGGCTCAGCGCGTGCACGCCGAGCACGCCCAGCGGTGCCGCGCGACCGGGGATCTGCACCGTCACGCCGCAGCGCGCGGCCAGGCCGGTCGGCAGCGATGCGACGCGAAAGCGCGTTTCCGTGCTGCTGTCGGTGACGATCAGCGGTTCGGCCGCGCGAAGCGCGAAGCCCGCCTCGCAATCGGCGGTTGCAGCGAGACGATGGCGTCCGACGTGCTCGCCGGACAGTCCCTCGCCGGCGCGGAGCACGAGGCTCGACTGATCGTCACAGAGCTCGAACACCTCGCAAAAGTCGACGCGCAGGGTTTCGCGCAGCCCGCCGACCGCCGCGGCGAGGATCTCGTCCACGCTGTCGAGCGCGAGAAAGCGCCTCCCGAGGCCCGCGACCGCAGACTGGCGCGCCGCCTGATCCGCGAGCCGGAGTTTCGTGTTCTCATATCGGCTGGCCGTGCGAGCGTGGCGCACGGCGCCCGCCGCATGGCTGGCCGCGGCCCGGATGATCGCCAGCTCCAGCGCATCCGGAAAGTCGGGTCGATTGGCGCCGAGCACGACTTGTCCCAGCTCGCCGCGCTCGCCGATGTCGACCCGCGCGAGGCGGCGCCAGCGCGACCTCGCGTGGGCGGACGTCTCCGTATCGGCCGACGGCGCGGCGAACGCGGCTCCATCATCGGTGAATCGCGCTTCGAGAAGGTTCGCGTGCACCAGCGTTGCGAACAGATCACCGAGCCCGCGCACGATGGCGTCGGGCGATTGCCCGAGCCATGTGAGATTCGCCTGTGCGAGTCCGATCAGATCTCGCGCGCACCGGTCATGGTCGATTCGCCCGCTCGTCGCGAGCTCGCCTGCGCGGTGTTGTATCCGATTCCGTTGCATGAGCGCCACCCTCCCTCCACTCGTCCGATCTCACCCGTCGCCAGCATCGGCATCAGCAAGAGAACGAAATGTCGGACGTGGCGCTGTCAGGCAACCGGGAAGCGTGCTTCCCGATTGCCCGGCAGGGCAGCCTGTTCAGCGCGTGATCGTCACCTCGCGCATCATGCCGTGCGCGACGTGTGGCTTTCCATCCTTGGCATCGGGCACGAAGCACATCAGCGCGTACCGGCCAGGCGTCAGCGTCATCACGAGATCGTTGACCTGGCCGGGCGCGATCGGACTCACGCCGCCGAGGAAATGTCCCGGGGGCGGACCGGCCATCTTGTCGACCCAGCTGGCGACATCCTGGGGCGACTTGCCCGGATCGAGATGTACGACGACCAGCTCGTGCGGCTGCGAGCCGGCGTCACGCACCGTCACGCGCGTCGTGCCGGCGTGAAGCGTCCACGGAATGCTGAACGCGTAGTCGGTGAGCGTGATCGTATCGCGCGTCACGGCGAGCGAAGCCGGTCGCGCGGCGGCGCCCGTGACGTGCAGCGAGCGCGACATGCCTTTCATCACGTGCGGCACGGCGTCCGGTCCCGGAATGATGCAGATGATCGCGTAGTTGCCCGGGCGCAGATCGACGACGGTAGGGAACGACGTTCCGCCGGGATCGACCGCGTTGGGGCCGCCGGCGAACACGGCCCACGGCGGCGGCGGGCCAGGCGATTTCATTCCCGCCACCAACTCCTCGGTGGTGTGGCCGCCTTCCAGTCGAATGAGAAAAAAGTGATGCGCCTGTTTGCCGTGATTGACGAGCGTGAACGCCGTTGGCCCGGCGGCGAGCGTCGCGGGCAGGCTGAAGCTGAAATCAGTTGCCACGACGGTGACCGGCGTTGCCTTGGCGCTGGTCGTGTGCGGCGCCGGACCACGAACCAGTCCCGGTGCCGCGGCAATCGCCAGCAGTGCGAAAGTCTGAACGAACATTCCCGATCCTCCAGCGCTCTCGGGCGCCGCATGGGTGAAACGTGGATGAGCCTGGTCCGAGCAATACGTGATGCCTGTGCGCCGGATTCAGGAAGGTGGATCCGGCTGCGCCAAGGATGGCAGTTCGGCTGGCGCGACGCCGTCCCCAAAATAGGGGACCCGCGTTCTCCAACTTGGTGTGCGTGCGCGGGTTCGGCGAGCCCTGCGGCCGCGCGATGGCCCGCGATCTGCTTTATGCGGCTGCGGGGAAGGCGGTGTGGGGTGGGGGACGACGGGCTGCAAGGACGAGGGCGGCGCTGCACCAGCGGACGCTGCCCGAGTCCCCTGCATGTGAAGCCTCTGCCGCGCCGCCGTCTTCCGGCGCCGAACATCGGCGCGGTCTGAGTGTTTGTGAAATACCTCAGGACCGGCGCAGCACCCGCGCGACGACGACCGTGCGGAACACGGCCGTGCCGAACGCGCCGATGCCGATCAGCGCGACCACCGCGAGCAGCACCGCACCCTCGGGCCAGTCCGTCGCCGCCGCGAGCGGACCGTCGAGGAGTGACGCGAGGGCGAGCAGCACGAGGCGTTCGGCGCGCTGCATCACGCCGCCGTGACAGTCGACGCCGACCTGGCCCGCCTTGGCGCGCGCGTAGCTCACGAGCAGTGAGCTGCCGGCGGCGAGCGTCGTCGCCAACACTCCCCACGGCGACCACGCGAGATAGAACGCGAGCCCGATGAACGCGAATACCTCGGCGAATCGATCGAGCACCGAGTCGAGGAACTCGCCAAAGGTGGACACCATGTTTCGCGCCCGCGCAATTCGACCATCCATGATGTCGGCGAGCCCGCCAAGCAGAATGCACCAGCCCGCGACCCCGGGTTGCCGCTCGACGTAGGCAATGCCGGCGGCGAGGCCGAGCAGTGCGCCCGCGACATTGAGCACGGCCGGGTCGATCCGGCTGGCGATCAGTGCGCGCTCGAGCGGGCGGATCGTCCACATCACCCAGTCGCGAATCCAATAGCCGAGCAGTACCGTGGTCGGTCGGCGAGCCACTTCGGGGTCGATCGGGCGCCCGCGCGTCACCACGGCGTAGATGGGCATGGTGAGCACAGCAAGCCCGGCGAGCACCAGCGCGATGTAGGCAGTCATCGAATTTGTCAGGGTTCACTCTGGCGCTGTGGCCGATGCCGGAGATATCGGATGGCCTTGGGCCACAGAAAGATGAGCGGCCATCGCCGCTCGCGCTCGGTGAGCTCGATCACCACGCCGCTGCGCCGAGCCACCTTTTCTGAAACGTAATCCAGCCAATTGTCGTACAACGCGATATACTTGACCCAGCGTAGCGTCGCCCGCAGCTTGCTGCGGCGGTAATATCTCGCCAGCCGGAACCGCTCCCACCACCCCCTCGGGTACGGGTCCCGGTACGTCTCTCCTTCCGGGTCGAGCACCCCCGCGCGACCGAGCCACCGTAGCAACGCCGCATACATTGGAACGATCTCTGTGCGCTGAGCCGCGAGAATCGCTTCGACCCGCTCCGGACGTTCGGGGCGGATCTCGGCAGCGAACGACGTTGCGATCATCGCGCGACAGTACGCGTCCACGTCGAAGCGCGTCGGCAGCGAAGCGCGGCGGCGTTCGAACGCGCCGGCGCGCACTTCGAGCACGGCCTCGGTCACCGTTCGCCGGGCGTTGGCATTGCGCGTCCACAGCAGTTGCGCCGGCTGGAACAATCGTCCGCGCACGAAATGGTCGCGGGCCCGCGCCGAGCACGCACGCTGAAAGTCGGCCAGCGAGAACACCGCGCATTTGGCGTGAAGCGGCGGTGTCGCACTCGAATCGGTCACCGAAATCACGTTCGGCGGCAGGACGCGATTCAGCCACGCCGCGGTGCGCGGCCGATAGCGGGTGCCGACGCGTGCGGCCAGCGAGCGGTACGCCGTCAGATAATCGTCAACGATCACGACAAAGTCGTGCGCGCTTTCGGCGCGAGCGTCCGCGCTGTGCGCGTGCGAGCCGTAGTGCAGCAGCCCAACGGTCGTCGAACCGAATGCCTCGGCGAGAAACGCGGCCAGCCGTGCGGCCCGTGGCGACGCCGGGCTGTCCAGCCCCGTCGCCAGCACGCGGCGCATCTCCGGATCAGCGAGCAGCGGCGGGTGCGACGGCATCGATGGGCGCGTTGGCGGCGTCGGCACGCATGGCGGCGAGCGTGTCGACCATGCGCTGTCGGATGGACTCCATGAATGCGTCGATGGCCTCCGGCGTCGAAGGCCCGTCGAACGTGAACGGACCGAGAATGGTCACGCGCACCTTCACGCCGCCGAAACCGGTGACGGCATCGCTCGTCGTGCGCGCGCTCGTCATGCCGTCGGCGACCACGCAGTACACCGGACCGTTCGTGCGACCGAGCATGATGCGGAGCCCGCTGCGCATGAACCGTCCAATGGCGCCGTCGCGCGTACGATGCCCTTCGGGAAAGATGAGCAGCGTGCGTTCGCCGCGTGCGACGAGGTCGGCGGCGTCGGTCAGCCCTTGCAGCTCCTCGCGCGTGATCGTGCGCTTCTGCGAGACGACGGGAAACCCGGCGAGCCGCACGAGCGGCGAGATGCCCGGTACGCCCCGCCGGTATCGGTCGCGCGTCGGGATCACCACCTGGGGCCCGCGGATGAGCCAGACCCCGAGTGGAATGTCGAGGACCGACTGATGGTTCATCACGACGATGCAGCTCCGCGGCGGAATGGTGCCGCGCACCGTGAGCCGCACGCCCGCGACGATGCGGGCCAGGGCGAGCGTGGCGTGTGCCTGCATGCGGAGCCAGACGCGGATCACGGCCGCTCGCCGCCGTGGAAATAACGTGACTATCGGCCAGACAACGAGTCGTTGTCCGAGGCCGATGAACAGTAGTGAGTAGCACGCAAAGAGGGCGACGAACGCGCCGCTGCGAAGCCCCCGTCCGAATTGCGCCGGGTGAGTGTCGAGATTCGCAGGCTGGTCGATCTGGCCCGGACTATCGCCGTTCAAATGGAGGTCACCATGTCTTTACCGGTCGAAGCGCAGCCCGAGCCGCTCGAAGCGCAACCCCCGAACGTCTCGGACTACGACTATAGCAATTTCTTCTACTCGACGAGCGACGACCCGTTCGCCGTGCTCGGACCATACAATGATTGGTTCGAGCGTGCGCTGCCGCAGGGTTACTATCTGTTCTCCCAGGCCATGTCAACGCCGCCCCAGGGTGAGATCAATCTCACCGAAGGGCTCGAGCGCAAACAGGTCCGGCTGATCAATCTGTCGTCGTACAATTATCTCGGACTGTCCTTCCGCCCCGAGGTGATCGCGGCGGCGAAGGCGGCGCTCGACCGGTACGGCCTCGGCGCGGCGGGCTCGCCGATCCTCAGCGGCATGATGGACATCCACGTGCAGCTCGAGGAGGCGCTCGCGAAGTTCAAGCGCAAGGAAGCGGCGATGGTCTTCCCGACCGGCTACAGCACCAACGTCGGCATGATCGCCGGCCTGATGCGGCCCGGCGACTGGGTGATCGCCGATCAGAACGCGCACGCGAGCATCGTCGACGGCGCCATCCTGTCAAAGGCGAACGTGCGCTTCTTCCGGCACAACAACCCGGCGGACCTCGAGCGGAAGCTCAAGCACGCCGCGGGCAAGAAGCTCGTCGCCATCGAGGGCGTGTACTCGATGGACGGCGACGTGTGCCCGCTGCCGGAGCTCGTCGCGGTCGCCAAGAAGTACGGCGCGCGGATCATGCTCGACGAGGCGCACTCGGCGTTCGTGTACGGCGCGAACGGCCGCGGTGTGGCCGAGCTGTACGGCCTCGAGGACGAGGTGGACATCCACATCGGCACGTTCTCCAAGGCGCTCGGGGGGCAGGGCGGGTACGTCGCGGGACCGCGCAGCCTGTACAATTATCTCAAGGGCTTCGCGCGGTCGCGCGTGTTTTCGTGCGCGTTGTCGCCGGTGGTCACGGCGGGCGTGCTCAAGTCGCTCGAGCTGGCGCAAGCCGAACCGCAGCTGCGCGATCAGCTGTGGGACAACGTTCGGTACATTCGCGGCCTGCTCGACGAGGCGGGCGTGGACGTCGGCGACTCGACGTCGCAGGTGATCCCGATCATGCTCCGGAACGACCGGCGCGTATTCGAGATCTGTCACAAGCTTCTCCGGGCCGGCATCTATCTTCAGCCCGTGATCTATCCCGCGGTGGCCAAGCATCGTTCGCGCTTCCGCGTTTCCGTCTCGGCGTCCCATACCCGCGAGCAGCTCGACGCGGGAGTCGCCACGCTCGTCCATGTGCTTCGTGAAGAGAGGATTCTCGTATGAGCAGCAGCAGTCATTCCGACTTCGTCCAGTATCACTTCCGCGACGCCATCGGCGGGTTCTTCGAATTCCCGACGGAGAACGCGCGCGCGATCCTGCCGTCCGACCTCCAGCCGATCGAGCCGCACCACGGCTCGAGCGTGCTGTCCGTGATGGCGTTCGACTTCCACGACAGTCCCGTCGGCGAGTACGGCGAGCTGATTCTTTCCATTCTCGTGTCGCCGCGCGTCGAACAGGGACAGCCGTGGCCGCGCTCGGCCTTCTGGCCATTCCGCCTCGGGACGACGACCACGGAGTCGCGCGAGCACGCCATCGAGCGCTGGCACCTGCCGCACTACATGCAGGACATCTCCATCGCCTGGGAGCGCGGCGACGGCCACATCACGATCAACGCCACCGATCGCGGCGAGCCGATCGTCGACATGACGGTCACCGAGCACGAGTGGTCGAAGGTGTCGCATCCGTACCAGGCGTTCATGAACGACGACGATGGCGCGTACAGCTCGATCATCGAGATGGCCGGCCAGTTCAGCGAGAACGAGGAGGAGCGCGGCGGCATCGTGATCCACTCGCAGGCCATGACCAATCTGCTCACCGACTGGGAGGTGGACGTCACGCCGTTCCGCGAGCTGTGGATGCGCAACGGCCTGCAGACGTTCCATCCGCTGCAACAGCTGGCGTCGTTCGCGCCGCGCTGATGGCGCGTGACGGAGGTGGACACACCGGCGTCTGCGTCATCCTGAACCCGGCCGCGGGCAAGGGACGCGGCGCCAAAGTGGAAGCACAGGTTCGCCGTGCGTTCGCGGACGTCGGCGTCACCGACGTCCGCGCGACCCGGGCGCGCGGCGACGAGCGCGTCTTTGCGCTGCATGCGATCGAGGAAGGGGCGCGGACCATCGTCGCCGTCGGTGGCGACGGGACGTGGAGCAACGTCGCGAATGCGATCATCACGTCGCGCGCCGACGTACGGCTCGGGCTCGCCGCCGCCGGCACCGGCAACGATTTCGCCAAGACGGTCGGCGTGCCGGCGACGGATTACGTCGCCACCGCTCGACTCGCGATCGACGGGCCGGATGTCGCGGTCGACGTCGGGCGCATCGAGGGCAAGTATTTTCTCAACGTCACGGGCTTCGGCTTCGACACGGCCGTGCTCGAGGACGTGGAGAAGATCACGCTGCTGCGGGGCGATCTCGTGTATGCGTACTCGGCGCTGCGCCAGCTGTTCGGCTACGCCGGCATTGCGATCGACGTCGCCACGCTCAAGGAACGTCGCGGCGTGGTGCAGCACCTGATGTTGATCATCGCCAACGGACGCAACTTCGGCGGCGCGTTTCGCATCGCGCCCGACGCGAGCCTCACGGATGGACGCCTCGACGCGATCGCCATCCGCACCGCTTCGCCTTTGAGACGCATGCGCCTGTTTGCCGCGGCCTCGCGCGGCACGCACGGCAGCCAGCCTGAAGTGCGCACCGAGCAGGCGTCGAGCTTCACGCTGTCATTTCCGTCGCCGCCGGCGTACGAGACGGACGGCGAGTACAATCGCGCCAGCTCGCCGACACTGGAGGTGCGCTGCGTGCCGCGCGCGCTCCGCGTCGTGACACCGATCGCGGCCGCCGCGCAGGCATGAAGGCGATCCGCTTCGCGGCGCCGATCCCGACGTACCTCACCACGCTCGCCACCGGTCGCCTGTCGCGCCGGTTCTATCTCGGCAAGCATGCGTGCACCACGTACGGAGATGCGCTGGAACCGGCGCTGCCGACCGAGCGATGGGTGCGCATCCGCACGCGAATGGGCGGCATCTGCGGCAGCGACCTCAATGTAATAACGCTCAAGGCGAGCCCGGCGACGTCGCCCTTTTCGTCATTCCCGTTCGTACTCGGCCACGAGAACGTCGGCGAGGTGATCGAGGTGGGGCGGGCGGTGCGCAGCGTGCGCCCGGGACAGCGCGTCGTGGCGAATCCGCTCCTGTGCTGCGAGCCGCGCGAGATGCAGCCCGTGTGCGCCGCCTGCGCCGCCGGCGACCACTCGCGGTGTACCCACTTTACCGACGGTGCGCTCTCGCCTGGCATGCTCATCGGAACGACGCGCGACACGGGTGGCAGCTGGGGCGAGGTATTCGTGGCGCACGAATCGCGGCTGGTGCCCGTGCCGGATTCGATGCGCGACGAGGAGGCGGTGCTCATCGAGCCGTTCGCCTGTTCGGTGCACGCGGTGCGAAGCAATCTGCCGGCGAGCGGCGCGCGCGTGCTCGTGATCGGCGCCGGCTCCATCGGACTGCTCACGACGGCGGCGCTCAGCGCGCTGGCCCCGGAGCGTTCCGTGACCGTGCTGGCGCGGCACAAGTTCCAGGCGACGCACGCCACGCGACTCGGCGCCGCCCAGGCGGTGCGCGCACGCCGCGACTACTTCGAGGAGCTGGCCGAGATCGGGCATGCACGGTTGCTGAAACCGATCATCGGGCGGCCGATCGGCACCGGCAGCGGATTCGACATGACCTTCGTCTGCGTCGGCGGTACGTCGGCAATGGACGACGCACTTCGCCTCACCCGGCCGGGCGGCACGATCGTCCTGATCGGCAATGTGAGTTCTCTGAATGGTCTCGACTGGACGCCGCTCTGGCTCAAGGAGCTGACGGTGCGCGGCAGCGTCTGCTACGGGGCGCACGCGCACGGCGGCGCGACGCAGGATGCGTTCACCGAGTCCGCGGCGCTGATCGCGAGCGGTCTCGCGCCGGTCGGGCCGCTGGTGACGCAGACGTTCCCGCTCGCCGACTACCGGGCGGCGATTGCGGCGGCGATGAACCGCGGCAAGGGGAACGTGAAGGTAGCGTTCCGATTCTAGAGGAGAGGGAGCAGAGGCGAAAGGCGGTGGGGAAAACGTTGACGCCCGAGTCGGCACGCCGCCGCACGATCGTCGGCGCGATCGTCTTCGTGCTGGCGATGGGGGTGCTCGCCTGGCGAATCGCGGTCATTCGCCGGCAGCCGGCGATCAGCGATGCGCCGCGCGCGGCCGAGCGGACGTACCTGCGCATGATCGCGGTCCGCGTACAGGCCTATGCGCGAACGTACCACCGGGCGCCTGCTGCCCTGGATTCAGTCGTGGCGCATCTGGACGCGACGAACGCCCGCCTCATGCGAGATCTCGAAACGGACCTGTGGGGCCACCGCATCCAGTATGCGTGGTCGCCGTGCGGATTCACGCTGCGTTCGAGCGGGAGCGCACCGGTGGCCGCCTCGACCGACGCCGACGGAGCGGGCGGCCAGTGGATCATAGAACGCTACTCGTGGCCCGCGCGAACCGTTTCGATCGATAGCAGCTGCTAGAGCAGCTCGACCACCGAGCGTCGTCCGTACCGCGGGGCTGGTTGTCGCGCTGCCAGCCCCGCGATGGTTGGAGTCAGCGCGCCGGCTTGCGCTTCGTGCTGCTGCTACTGCTGCCGCGAGTGCTGCTGTTCCGCGTGCCGCTGTTGCTGGTGCTGCGCCGTTTCGTGGCGCTCTGCCGCGTGCCGGTCCCGCTGGCCGACTCCGTCGCGCGCGCACCGAGGGTCCGGTCCGACGACTTCGGATCCTGACGCGCTGTCACGTCGCGATTCGCATTGCGCGGCGTGCGTGCGCGTCCGGTATTGCTCGAGCTCGTGTTGTTGCGGCTTCCGGCCATGTTTCGACTCCGGTGATTGGGACATTGTTCTCGACGGCAGAGCGCGTGCCGTGGGTTTCTGGTCCGTAGTCCGTAGTCCGTGGTCCGTGGAGTCGTCGCTCGCCCGCCATCCGTTCGTCGGGAACTCGCCGCGATCCGCCGCTACTCTTCTCTGATCTCTGGCAACTGTCATCTGAAATCTCGGTAGTTCTCTCCACTCTCCTCTCTCCACGCTCCTCTCTCACTCATGCTTCCCGACTGGTTTCTCTCTCTCCGCACCCACGGCATGGCCGGCACGCTCGGCATCGAGCTGCTCGAGCTCTCGGAGGCTCGCGTTGTCGCCACGATGCCGGTCGACGAGCGCACGCGGCAGCCGTTCGGAATCCTGCATGGTGGCGCCTCGGTCGCGCTGGCCGAAACGGTCGCGTCGCTCGGCGCGGCGGCGAGAATCGATCGGGAGCGATTCGTCGCCGTCGGGCAGGAGATCAACGCCAACCATCTGCGGCCCAAGTCGGACGGCGTGGTGCGCGCGACCGGCGTGCCGGTGCACAGCGGCCGCACGAGTCAGGTCTGGTCCATCGAGATCGCCGACGAACTGGGCAGACTGGTGTGCATCTCGCGCTGCACGCTCGCCGTCGTTCCGCGGCGCGGGGAGCCGGCGTAGCGCTCGTCAGTGCGCCGTGCGCACGGCTTCCTTTACGGACGACGCTTCGATGTAGATGTGCTGCACGCTCGCGGCCTCGCGATGGATCGCACTTTCCAGCCGTTCGATCGCCGCCGTCACCTCGCGCGCCGTCAGCTCGGGCCGGAACTCGACATCCATCGCCACCAGCACCGACTCGGGGCCGAGCACGAGCGTGAGCGGACGACGCACGTCCAGCACTGCGTGCTCCTGTCGCGCGGCGGCGGTGATCGCCTTCAACTCGGTTGGCCGAACGCTTTCTCCGATGAGCAGACTCTTTGATTCGCGCGCCAGCAGAATCGCGACGGTCGTCATCACGCCGCCGATGACCATCGACGCGACGCCGTCGAGCGCCGGCTTGCCGAGCCACTCGCTGCAGGCGATGCCAACGGCCGCGACCAGCACGCCGGCGAGATCGGCGGCGTCCTCGAGCACGAGCGTGAAGAATGTCGGATCCGTGCTCTGACGGAACGTCGTCCAGTAGCTCCGCCCCATGGTGCGGGCCCGGAATCCACGCAGCGCCACCGTGAATGAGCCGAGCGTGAACAGTGCCGACACGCCGAGCACGCCGAACGACCATCCGAGATGGCCCATCGCCCGCGGTTGAAGAATGCGTCTGCCGCCTTCGTAGAACGACATCCCGCCGCCCAGCGAGAAGAACAGCAGCGCGACGATGAGCGCCCAGAAATAGATCTCGCGACCATGGCCGACGGGATGCGTCGAGTCCGGCGGCCGGTTCGCGCGGCTGATTCCGTACCAGAGCAGACAGCTGTCCGCGCAGTCGACGAGCGAGTGCATGCCTTCGGCGAGCATGGCGGAGCTGCCGCTGTGCGCCGCCGCGAAGAACTTCGTGGCGGCGATGCCGATGTTGGCGGCGAGGCCGGCAATGATCGCCGCACGCGCCTCGTGCTTCACGGCGAACCGTCGCCGGGCGGCGGCTCGCTGTGAATCGCGTGCAATGCCGCATGCGGTCGAAGCAGCCGCGGATGCGCCGGGTCGCTCACGTCGAGCCAGTCCCACGGAATCGTATGATCGCGCCAGCCGCTGACGCCGAAGTATTCGAGCATCCAGCGCAGCACCGGCCGCGCCGCGACGCGCAGCAGCGCCCCGTGAGCGCCGACGACGTACTCGCGAATCTCGAGGTGCTCGTCGACCTGAACCGCCCGCATCTCCTCGATCTTGCCCACGCGTTCGCCATCGACGTCGTGGACGACGCGGCCGAGCAATGCGCGCACGGTGATTCGATTCGGCGGGCCGATGCGCCGGTTCACGGCCGTGAACCGGGAATGTACGCGACGATGCGATCGCGCAACACGCGCTCCCAGTGCAACGCGGTCGTGTCGTACGCGTCGACGTCGACCTGAACGTCCACACCGACGTCGAGCACGTACGACCACGGCACGCGAAACGGCTCGCCGCGCCCTGCGCCCCAACGCATCGCGAGCGCGCCGAGGAGCGCGCCGAATGGCCAGGTGAGTCCGCGCGTCATCGCCGTACCGCCGGTCTCGATGTGCGTGATGCGCGGCGGCGAGCCGTCGCGTAGCTCGATCGTCAAATCGTCGACGTTCCCCATCGGTGTGTCGCTCCGATCGACGAGTGCGTTGTCGATCAGGTGCCGCATCACGTGATACGACGTTCGTGTCATAGCGTCTCCGCGCGGCGCACGAATCGGACCGGCCACATCATCCGCCGAACAGCTCCAGCGGGATGGTCACCAGCGCGAGCACCGACGCGAGCACGGACACCGCCAGAACCACGCCATTCGACCATCGTCCGTTGACGTGCGTGCCGAGCAGCTCTTCATCGTTCATCAGCGTGAGAAATGGAATCAGCACCGCGGGGAGAACCACGGCCGTCAACGCCATCGTGAAGATCGTGAGCGCGAGCGGATCGACGCCGAGCGCCGCCGGAATCGCGGCGACGGCGATGGCGATGGTGTACGTGCTGGCGAACCGGCTGGCCTTTGCCGGCGCGACGCTCTCGCCCCAGTTCCAGCCGAGCCCCTGCGCCAGCTCGTACGCGACGGTGAGCGCGGATTCGAGACAGGCGCCGAAGCAGGCAATTCCGAGTGATGCCGCGAACAGGTAGAAGCCCCACCGACCGAGGGTCGGTGTGAGCAGCAGCGCGATCTGCTCGTACTCCGCGACGCCGACTCCGTGCGCGTGAAACACCATCGCGGCGCAGATCAGAATGCTCATCGCCATGATGCTCCCGAAGCCCATGCCCACCGTGGCGATGAGGCGATTCGAGGTGATGTGCGTCTCGTCCCAGCGATCCTCGATCGCGCCCGACGAGTAGAAATAGAAGAGGTATGGCGACACGAGCGCACCGAGAATGCTGACCGCGGTGAACCAGTAGCTCGCGGGATCGTGCGGCGGCGCCCACTGGATGAATCCACGTGCGACCGCGCCCAGCGGCGGATGAGATCGCACTGCACCGACGGCGAACGAAATCGTGATCAGGCCGAGCAGGGCGATCCAGCGCTCGATCAGCTTGAACGTGCCCCACCACAGCACCAGCCAGACGACGAGCGCCACCGGCACGGCCCACCGGTGAAACGGAATTCCGGTGACGAGCTGCAGCGCCAGACAGATGCCGCCGATCTGCGACGCCAGCGCCAGAATGTGGACGATCGACTCGACGACGTACGTCCACACGAAGAAGTTCGCGCCGAGCCGTTCGCGCATCGCCGCGCGAATCGTATGCTTGCTGACCGCGGCGAAGCGGCCGGACATCTCGACGAGAAAGATCACGCAGATGGTGCCAAGCGCGATCACCCAGAGCAGCGCGAACCGGAACGAGGCGCCCGCTTCCGCGGCGGTCGCGATGGCGCCGACGTCGAGGTAGCCGCCGACGCTGGTGATGATGCCGAGCGTAATCTCGAACAATCGCCTGGGCTTCATTGCGGCACGGAGCGGCGCCCGAGCGAGTCGTGCAGCTGCGTCAAGCGCGCGTGGATCGTACGCAACGAGGCGAGCGCGCCGGATGTCGAGTCGCGCTGCTGCCGATCGACGGCGCGCTGGAGCGCGGCTGCGGCGCGCGCCGCTCGCGCGATGATCGCATCGAGCGAGTCGGGCGACGGTGCCGCCGTCGTGCCGCGAGCGCTGATGGTCGCCAGCGCATCGAGCTGCCCGTGCGCCATGGCGAGCGAGGATGACGCGTATTGATCCGGCACCGAGCCGGCGAGCCATGCGTCCGCTGTCATCTGCGCCGCCGCCGACCACGAGGCCGCCGTTCGAACCCGTTCGGCGATCTGCGTCGCCGGCGATCGTTCGCAGGCGGTAGCGGCCAAAACCAGCGCAATCAGGATGCGCTGAACGACACGTCGCTGGCACCGCCGCCCTGGCCAGACTTGCATTGCCGAGCGAAATGGCAAGGCGCGTACCGTCCGGCTTGCCTCAGGGTGTCACGGCACCTTGGCGCGCGAGGGATACACGACGAATGGCGCGAGGCCGAGTCGCATCTGCATGCTGAACGCGATGCGGTGGCCGAAGTCCTTCATGCGGGTGGCGTGCTCGCCGCTGAACCGCGCATCGACGGTGGCCTCGAGGACCGCGAGCCAGTGCGCGAAATGCTCGGGCGTGAGCCCCGGCATTGCGAGATGCGGCCGAAACGCGTTGCCCGAATATCGATTCGTATGAAAGAGCAGCGTCGACCAGAAGTCCGCGATGCGCGGAATGTGCTCGCGCATGTCGACCACCGCGAAGTACGGCGCGAGGAGCTCGTCCTCGGCCACGGTCCCGTAGAACGCCGTCAGCAATTCGATGAGATCGTCCTCGCGGAGATCGCGTGTCGACATTCAGCAATCACGCTCGGTAGCTGGCATTCATGGCGTGACGGAAGTCACGTGCCGGTCAGCGCGGTGCCGGCGCGCCCGCCGGCAGCAACGACCGCAGCCGCGCAAGGTTGGGAATGAGCAGCCGGTCCCGATCCATCGGCTCGATGAGTCCCTTGCGGCGCAGTTGCTTGAACGCGCGCGAAACAGATTCCCGCGCGGCGCCGATCTCGAGCGCCAGCTCCTCCTGCGTGCGATGCAGCGTGAGCTCGATGCCGTTCGGCTGCTCGCGTCCCGACTGTTCGGCGTAGCTCACGAGCAGCAACGCCAGTCGCGCGGCGACGTCGCGGAAGGCGAGGGTCTCGGTCACGCGCACGAGGTGGCGAAGCCGGCGGCCAAGTTCGCGAATCACTCCCGCGGCAATGTCGGGATGCGTCCGGTACAGATGTTCGAAATCCGCCAGCGGCAGAAACGCGACGCGTGTCTCCTCGAGCGTGACGGCCGACGCGGGATAGGGTCCGCCGTCGAACAGCGGCAGCTCGGCGACCGGGCGCCCCGGGCCTTCGATGTGGAGGACCTGCTCCTTGCCTTCGGGATTCGTGCGATAGATGCGCACGCGTCCGGACTCCACGATGTAGAGGCCACGGCATGGTTCGCCGGTCACGAACAGCACGCTGCCCACCGGCAGCGTCCGCTCGACGCAGCGCTCGGCGAGACGGTCGAGCGACGCACGATCGAGCTCGGCGAAGATCGGAATGCTGCGAAGCAGCGTGATGACGGACATGCGTGGGATATAACCCGGTCGTTCGCGGTGATGCCAGCGTACGCAGCGAGGTCAGGGTTTTCCCCGCACAGATTTCCGGTTTCTCCCGGCAAAACTCCAGCAATCTCCGACGGAGGCGACCATCCGGAATGGGCATCTTCCGCCCCGAATCGAGCACTTACTCTTTCGGAGGTCTTGCATGTCGGTCCGTTCACGCTGGTCCACGGCGTTCATCATCACGATCGCGCTCGGCCTTGGTGGAGTCGTCATGGCGGCCGCGCGGCGACCGGATACGATCGAGCGCGTCGATTTCGATCATGTCGTGCGCCCCACGTCGCCGAGCTACGATGCGCGGCTGGCGCCGGTGTCGAGCGCGAGCATCAAGGAATTCAGAATTCCCATCAAGGATGCCACCGTCCAGATCGCGCAGGGCGTGACGTATCACGGCTGGACGTTCGGCGGCACGGTGCCGGGACCGGTGCTTCGCGTGCGCGTCGGCGATCTGGTGCGCGTGCGCGTCGTGAACGAGACGGCGATGCCGCATTCGATCGACTTCCACGCGGCGCGCATTCCGGCGAACATCGCCTACCGTCAGATCATGCCGAAGGACTCGATCTCCTTCGAGTTCACGGCGAAGGATGCCGGCGCGTTTCTCGTGCACTGCGGCACGCCCCCGATCACGATGCACCTGATGCAGGGCATGTACTTCCCGATCATCGTCGATCCGCGCGACGGCTGGGGCACGAAGGCCGACAAGGAGTTCGTGCTCGTGCAGAGCGAGTTCTACACGAAGCCGGGCGACAGCACGCAAGCGGGGACGCCGACAGTCGTGCAGCCGGACTGGCCGGCTGCGATGGCGAAGAATCCGAGCGAGGTCGTGTTCAACGGCCGTGCATTCCAGTACAAGACCACGCCGCTCAAGGTGGATGTCGGCGATCGTGTGCGATTCTTCGTCGTGAACGCGGGGCCCTCGATGAACAGCGACTTCCACATCGTCGGCGCGATCTTCGACCGTGTGTATCCCGACGGCGATCCGTCACACGCGCTGAGCGACATTCAGACGTACACGGTCCCGGCGGGCGGCGGCGCGGTCTTCGAGACGACGTTCAGCAAGGACGGGAGCGGTGAAGGGCTTTACGCGTTCGTGACGCACAGCTTCGCCGACGCCGAAAAGGGCGCGGTGGGCGTGATCCAGGTCGGCACGCCAAAGGTGTTCGCGACGATGGTGCACTGAAAACGGTGGAACGGCGGAACGGTGGAATGGATGAACGGGAACTACCTGAGCCCTGAGGCTTCGGACCGTTCCACCGTTCCACCGTTCCACCGTTCCACCGTTCCACCGTTCCACCGTTCCACCGTTCCACCGTTCAGCCGTCCACGATGAGCCGCCCGATCGCGCCTTTCTGGCCGTGGCCGAACGAGTGATTCACGAATACGAATTCACCGGCCACGTCGGCCTGCATCTCGAAGATCATGCCGCCGCCGGCGGCCACGTCGAAGGTCTGCACGCCGTGGATCGCGTTGGCCGGCGGCGCGCCGAGGTAGACGGTGTCGAACTGCTCCCCGACGACGTGGAAGGCGCAGGAATGCGTTGGACCGGCGTTCGCGACGTAGAAGCGCACGAGATCCCCCTGCTTCACGTGAATCGGCGCGGCGTCGTACTGGCCAGGGCGGCCGTTGAACGCGAACAGATCCGGCAGCGTCACGAGCATCTTCGTATAGTCGAGCGGTGCAATGCCGTTCTGCGCGCCGCCGAGATAGTACTCGTTCTGCACGAGCACGAACTCCTTTGCCTTGCGCAGCGGCGTTGGCGGGTCGACGACGAGCGCGCCGAACATGCCCGAACCCAGGTGCATGAGCACCGGCGCGGTGCCGCAGTGATAGAGATACACGCCGGCGTACTTCGGTGAGAAGGTGAAGGTGAGCGACTCCCCCGGCATGATCGAGCGGAACGCCGTCTTGGGATTGATCTGCGCGGCGTGAAAGTCCATCGAATGCGGGATGCGGCCGTGGTTCGTGAGGGTGAACTCGACCGTGTCGCCCTGCCGCACGTGGACGATCGGTCCCGGCACGTCGCCCTCGAACGTCCAGGCCGCGATCACAGTATCCTCATTGACGCGGATGTTGGCGTCGCGCGACGTGAAGTGCAGCCGCGTCGTGCGTTCGGCGGACACCGGCGGCAGCGCGGGATCGTAGCGATGGAACTGAACGTTCGAGGCCGTCGTCGTGGTGTCGACGCCGGACGACGAGGGCATCGCGTGATGCAGCGTCGTGTCGGTCTGGCTGTCCGGATTGCGATCGCCGGTGCGCGATTGATGAACGTTCGCCTGCGGCGCTCCGCCGCGCCGCCCTTCGGCGCCCTCCTGGTGTTCCGCGGCGCCGCGCTGCTCCGGACGGCCGCACGCGGCGAGTGCCGCCGCGAGCGAGGCCTCGAGCAGAAAGCGTCGCCGCGTGCGCACCGTCTCGAATGCATGCTGGGCTTCGGGCAGGTCGCGAACGGAATCGGTCATCGAAACGCTCCGTGAAATGGGAGAAGGGTTGAATCGCCAGCACGGTCCCGAGCTCCGCCGCAACCGTCGTACCGGCGGTGTCGATCGAGGGGCACGCCAGCCTCGGGGAAACCCTTATACGGCGGGTCGATCTTGCCGACAGAAGTTCCGCATTGCCGCCGACAGAGTGCGCGATCCCCGAGGCCGATCTTCAGGGCAGTTCGATGCACCGTGCGGCGCCGATCGACGCTCCACGCCATCGTGATCCGGAGGAACGTATGACCAGAACACATGTCGCGGCGCTTGCTCTGCTCGCGTTGATGGGAACCGCTGCCGCTGCACAGACGACCGCGCGCGTCGCGGTCGCCCCCGGCAGCAAACTGTGGATCGAAGGCACATCCAACCTGCACGAATGGAGCTGCAAGGCGGACACGCTCGACGCGGCAATCGACGTCGACGCCGCTGCCGTCGCGCAGCTCGCCACGTCAGCGCCGCAGGCACTCAAGCATGTACAGGTGAAGGTCCCCGTCCGTGCGCTCAAGTGCGGCCACGGCGCCATGGACAACAATCTTTATAAGGCGCTCAACGCGGACAAGACGCCGAACGTGAACTACATCCTCGCTACGTTCGACGCCGCGCCCGGCACGACGAAGGACAGCTTCACGCTCCATACCTCCGGCACGCTGGAGATCTCCGGCAAGCAGAACCCGATCACCGTCGACGTCGCCGCCGACCGGCTTCCGGACGGCAGCATCAAGGCGACCGGCACGGTGCCGATCAGGATGACGGATTACGGCATCAAGCCGCCGACCGCGCTGTTCGGCCGGCTCAAGACGGGCGACGAAGTGAAGGTGCACTTCGAGTTGACGCTCACCGCGAAAGCCATCGCCATGGCGGCCGGGCAGCCTTGACCCACCCGCGCAGGCCGCGGCTGGCAGGCCATCGGGGAATCCCTGACAAAGAGCAAGGGATTCCCCGTCGGCTGTTCCACCGCAACACCGACAGAACCGCTCACGTCCGACACCTAGACTTCCCGCCATGCAACCGCTTGTCGAGGCATTCCACTGCCATGTCCGATACACCGCCGATCGATTCGACTATCGCGGTGCTCGAGCAGGCGACGGGCCGGCGCTGCCTGCCGCACGCCGAATCGGATCGTGGTATGTTCGGCATGGTCACGGCGCTCGTGTGCAGAAGTAGCTTCATCATCCAGTGACGAGCCAAGCCGATCGCCACATGTCGATCCCCTTTCCCGTGAACACAGCTCCGAGACCGGCGGCGGTGCCGCTCGAGCGCGGCCGGCGCGGCGCCGATGACGGGCCGATCATCCGGCTGGCCGCGTTGCGCGCGCCCCTGGTCGTCAAGCTGTTCGGGGCGAATCTGCTCGTCGTCGCGCTGCTCGTCGTCGCGCTCATTCGCTGGACGGTCGTGCCGGTCGGACCGCTGCTCGGCGTTGCCGCCGCGGTGGTTGCGTTGCACCTCGTGCTGGTGCTCGTCGCGCTGCGGCCCATTCGAGATCTCGAAAACGCGGCATCGCGCGTCTGGCGCGGCGATTTCGGGGCCCGCGTCGCGCGGTCGGCGTTCGCCGATCGGGACGTGGTGCGCGTCGGCGCGATGTTCAACACGCTGCTCGACGGCCTCGTCTCGGATCGCGCGAAGATGCGCGCGCTCGCCACGGAAGTGATCGCGGTGGGTGATCGCGAGCGGGCCGCGCTGGCGCGTGAGCTGCACGACTCCACGGCCCAGCGGATGGCGGCGCTGCTCATGCAGCTGTCCGCCGCGGCCCGCGATGCCCGTGATCCCGCGCTCGCGGCGCGGCTCGAGGCGGCGCGCGATGCGGCCGCGGAGCTCACCGAAGAGGTGCGGCTCCTCTCGCACACGCTGCACCCGCGCGTGCTCGACGATCTGGGCCTTGTGCCGGCCCTCGAGAAGCTGGCGCGCGACACCGCCGCCGGGAGCGGCATCAGGATCGACGTGAACGCGCCGCGCGGCGTCTCGCTGCCGCACGGTGCGGCGTCGGTGCTGTATCGGGTCGCGCAGGAGGCGGTTCGCAACGCGGTACGACACGCGGGTCCGCGCCGGATCACGCTCGTGGTCAGTGTCGACGAAAGCACCGCGCGTCTTCAGGTGCGCGACGACGGCGCTGGGTTCGATCTCGCCGCGGCCGACCGGCGGCGCGGCGGCATGGGCCTGCTGTCGATGCGCGAACGTGTCGCGCTCGTCGACGGGCAGCTGCACATCGCGACGGCCCCCGGCTCCGGCACGACGCTCGTGGCGACGGTGCCGATGGCGACGGATGATGTCGACTTCAGGAGAGTGGAATGAACGATCTGATACGTGTGGTGCTCGCCGATGACCATGCCGTCGTGCGCGCCGGCCTCAAGGCGGTGCTTGGCGCCGCGAAGGATATCGAGGTCATCGGCGAAGCACGGAATGGACGCGAAGCGGTTGCGATGGCCGAGCGGTTCAAACCGGACGTTCTGGTCATGGATCTCTCGATGCCGGAGCTCGACGGCACCGCGGCGACGAAGGAGATCGTGGCGAAGGAGCTGCCGACGCGCGTGCTCGTCCTGACGATGCACACGGAAGAGGATTACCTCGTGCCGCTCATCGAGGCGGGCGCGGCGGGCTATCTCGTGAAGAGCGCCGCCGACCGGGAGCTGGTCGACGCGGTGCGGGCCGTGGCGCACGGTGACATGTACGTGCGGCCGTCCGCGGCACGCGTGCTCGCGCAGCGCCTGACGAAGAAGGATCCCGCCGCCGCGGAGCGCGAGCGCTTCGACAAACTCACCCAACGGGAGCGCGACGTGCTGCGGCTGGTTGCGCGCGGCTACTCGGCGCCGGAGATTGGCGAGCAGCTGTTCATCAGTCCCAAGACGGTGGACACGTACAAGCAGCGCATTCAGGAAAAGCTCGGGCTGGCGCATCGGTCCGAGTATGTTCAGCTCGCCCTCAAGCTCGGACTGCTCGCCGACGGTTGACGCGGAAACCGGCGACACCCGAGCGCTCCCCTGCTCGCATGCCTGTCGCTCACTCTCGCCGTCTTCGCGGTGCGCTCTGGATCGCCGTTGCCGGGCTGGCCGCGCCGGTCACGCTGTCGATCATCGATCTCGCGCACGGCGACAACCGCGCATGGCTCCGGCTCGCGGCGCTCGCCGTCGCGCTCGTGGCGTTGCTGCTCTCGCTGGTGCGGCAGCGCGCGTTCGAGCAACGCGCGATCGAGAAGGAACGGCTCGACGCCGAGTTGCGCGCGTCGCAGGCGCAGTACTCGGGCATTCTGAGCATCGCGGCCGACGCGATCATTTCCGTCGACGAGCGCCAGCGCATCGTGCACTTCAACCATGGCGCGGAGGTGATTTTCGGCTGGCCGGCGAGCGAGGCGATCGGCCGCGAGCTGAACGTGCTCATTCCGGAACGCTTCCGTCCGGAGCATCCGGCGCACATGGCACGGTTCGCGACATCAAGCGTCGTGGCGCGCCGCATGGGCGAACGCAGCGAGATCTTCGGATTGCGGCGCGACGGAACGGAGTTTCCCGCGGAAGCTTCGATCTCGAAGCTCGACACGCCCGCCGGGCTGCTGTTCAGCGTCGTCCTGCGCGACATCACGGCGCGCAAGCGCGCCGAGACCGACGAGCGATTTCTCGCCGGCGCGACCGCGCAGCTCGGGCAATCGCTCGAGGTCGGCGCCACGCGTCAGGCGGCGGCCGACCTGCCGGTGCCCTATCTGGCCGATGCCTGCGTGCTCGATCTCGTCGCGGGAACCGAGACGTTCATCCGCGTGGTGTCTCGTGCGGGCGTGCAACATCCGGCGCTCGCGTCACTGGCCAGCCGGCCGCTCACACCCGACTCGCCTTCGCCGACGATCGATGTGATCCGCCGCCAACGCTCCGAGGCGGTCGCATCCGTCGACGCCGAGTGGCTCGAAGCCAATGAGGAATTCGCGTCGATCGCGGACTGGACGGCGCTCGGCGCCCGCGAGTTGCTGCTGATGCCGCTCGCCAGCGGCGACCGGGCGATCGGCGCGCTGACGCTGGTCCGCACGGGCGGCCGCGCGCCACTCGTCGAATCGCGCGCGGTGGCGGCGCAGTTCGCCGCGGCGGCCGCCGCGGCGATCGACAACGCCAGACTGTACGAGCTCGCGCGCCACGCCACGCGCGCCCGCGACAACGTGCTCGGCGTCGTCTCGCACGATCTGCGCAATCCGATCAGCGCGATCGCGATGTGCGCGCGCACGCTGCAGGATGCACCGCCGGCCGACGCGGCCGAACGCGATGCGCTGCTCGTGACGATTCAGGAGTCGACGCAATGGATCGACCGGCTCATCCAGGATCTCGTCGACGTCGCGCACATCGAGCGTGGCCAGCTGTCGCTGACCATCGAGCCGCAGGATGCGACGCGCATCGTGCTGCAGGCGCGCCACCTGTTCGAGGTCGAGGCGAGTCGACACGGCATCACCCTCGAGGTGGCGTCGTCGTCGAATCTTCCGCTCATTGCCGCCGACGGCGCACGACTCGTGCAGGTGTTGAGCAACCTGTTGCGGAACGCAATCAAGTTCACGCCGAATGGCGGGCGCATTACGCTGTCCGCGGTGCCCAACGCCGCTGGCGGCGTCACGTTCTCGGTGCGCGACAGCGGCGCCGGAATTCCGGCGGAGAATCTGGAACGCATCTTCGACCGCCACTGGGAATCGTCGACGGGCGCCCGCACCAAAGGCAGCGGGCTCGGATTGTCGATCGCGCGCGGTATCGTGCAGGCGCACGGCGGAGAGATCACGGTACGATCGGTGGTCGGCGAGGGAGCGGAGTTCAGGGTGAGCATCGGACGCGCCGCCGCACCGGCACGTCGCTAATCTGTTCGACTGCAGCCAGCACGGAGGCCGGTATGGCATTGACGGATGCGCCGAGATTCAGAGAACTCTCAGGCAGAGAGTGCATCGAGCTGCTGGAGCGGAATCAGAGCGGGCGCGTCGCGTACACGTTCCACGATCGGGTCGACATCGAGCCGATCTCGTACGCCTACGCGGACGGCTGGATCTACGGCCGCACCGCGCCCGGCAGCAAGCTGATCACGATCCGGCACCACCAGTGGGTGGCGTTCGAGGTGGACGAGGTGGAGGGGCGCTACGACTGGCGCAGCGTGGTGGTGCACGGCGCGATGTACGTACTCGATCCGAACGGCGGCGATCGCGATCGCGAGGCGTGGTCGACGGCGCTCGAGGTGATTCGCTCGGCCGAGGACGACGCGCTCACGCCGACGGATCCGACGCCGCACCGGAACGAGCTGTTTCGGATTTACGTCGACGAGATGGTCGGGAGGGCGGCATCGACGGAACGGTGAGTGGTCCGCGAGCCGTGAGCCGAAGACGTGAGAGGTCGAGGTCGGGCCGGTTGAGACGTCAGATACTCATTTCCCTCGTCGCCGAGGTGGCATCGCGGCCGGGAAAGCCGGACCAGTTTCGAGAACTCAGACTCCGAGAATTCAGACGTGAGCCGGCGACTCAATCCTACGGGCTGGACGGTGCAACAGTCGTCAGACGCGAGACGCGAGATGCGCGACTGTCGTCTGCGCCCTCGCATCTGTTGCACCCTCCAGGCGGGCCGGATTGTGTGTCGGGCTGACGTCTGAGGTCTCGGAGTCTGCCGTCTCGAAACTGGTCCGGCTTTCCCGGCCGCGATGCCACCTCGCGTCAGAGGGCAGTGAGTATCTGAGTTCTCAGTCAGCCCGATCTCGCCCTTTCACGTCGCCCACGGACGACGGACCACGGACCACGGACCACGGACCAGTCTCACCCCTCCATCCACGTCCACTCGCTGATCTCCGGCTGATCCTCGAAGTGATCGCGCGCGTAGCGGACGGCGTCGTCGATGCGGGTTCGCAGCTCGGCAACGAGCGCCGTTGCGCGGTGACTCGGCAGCGACGAGTGCTGCACGGCGAGCGTGGCGAGATGAAACCGGCTCATCTCATTCAGCACGACCATATCGAACGGCGTCGTCGTGGTGCCCTGCTCGATGAAACCGCGCACGTGAAAGCGCCCGGGGTGCGGCCGGCGGTGCACGACCTGATGCAGCGCGTTCTGGTAACCATGAAATGCGACTATCACCGGTTTGCGTTCGGTGAACAGGTCGATGAACCGGTGCTCGTCCATGCCGTGCGGATGCAGCGACGGCGCGAAGAGCGACATCAGGTCGATCACGTTGACGACGCGGACCCTCAGCTCCGGGGCGAGCCGCCGCAGCCACCATGCTGCCGCGACCGTCTCGAGGGTCGCCGTGTCGCCCGCGCACGCGAGCACCACGTCGGGCTCGGCCTCGCCGGGTGTGCTCGCCCAGGCCCACGTCGACGCACCCGCCGCCGCCTGCACACACGCATCGTCCAGCGACAACCACTGCAATTGCGGCTGCTTGTCGATGACGATGATGTTGACGTAGTTGTGCGACCGCAGGCAGTGGTCGGCGACGGAGAGCAGGGCATTGGCGTCCGGCGGCAGATAGATCCGCGCGACGCTGCCGCGCTTGGAGAGCATCACGTCGATCAGGCCCGGGCCTTGATGGCTGAAGCCGTTGTGATCGTTCCGCCAGCACGTCGACGTCAGCAGGATGTTGAGCGAGGCGATGGGCGCGCGCCAATGCAGCTTCGCCGCTTCCTCGAGCCACTTGGTGTGCTGGACGATCATCGACGCGCACACCATGGCGAACGATTCGTACGTCACGAACAGACCGTGGCGTCCAGTGAGCAGATAGCCTTCGAGCCAGCCCTCGCACAGATGCTCGCTCAGGACTTCCATCACCCGCCCATCCGCCGTCAGGTGATCGTCGATGTCGATCCGCCGTTCGACGAGGTTCCGGTTCTCGACGTCGAACACGCTCGTCAACCGGTTGGAGTTCGTCTCGTCCGGACAGAACAGGCGGAAGTTGCACGCTTCGGCGTTGCGCACGAACACGTCGCGCACGAGTTGTCCGAGCTGGCGCGTGGATTCGCGGCGCACGACGGCCGGCCGCGCGACGGCGATCGCGTAGTCCGGGAACTTCGGCATGAGCAGCGGCACGAGGAGCCGGCCGCCGTTGGCGTGCGGGTTCGCGCCCATGCGCCGGTCGCCACTCGGGGCGAGCGATGCCAGATCCTGAACGAACCGGCCGCTGTCGTCGAACAGCGTCTCGGGCTGATAGCTTCGCATCCATTGCTCGAGCGCCGCGAGCTGCTCCGGATCGGTGCGTGCGCGCGGGAGCGGCACCTGATGCGCGCGAAACGTGCCCTCCACGGGAACGCCGTCGACGACGCGCGGCCCGGTCCAGCCTTTTGGCGTCCGAAGCACGATCGCCGGCCAGCGCACTGGTTCGGCGTTCGCCGCGCCCCGCGCGCGGGCCTCGCGCTGAATGTCGCGAATGCGCGCAATGCTCGCGTCCAGAGCGGCGGCAAGTGCCTGGTGCACGGGCGCCGGCTCCTCGCCGGCGACGACGTGGACATCGTACCCGTGTCCCTCGAGCAGCCGGACCATGTCGTCATCCGACTCGCGCGCGAGGACCGTGGGGCCGCTGATCTTGTAGCCGTTCAGGTGCAGGATCGGCAGCACCGCGCCGTCGCGTGCGGCATTGAGAAACGCCGTGCTCTTCCACGATCCTTCCAGCGGACCAGTCTCCGCCTCGCCGTCGCCCACGACCGCGGCGACGACGAGATCGGGGTTGTCGAACGCGGCGCCGAACGCGTGCGCGAGCACGTACCCGAGCTCGCCGCCTTCGTGAATGGAACCGGGCGTCGGGACGCTGACGTGGCTCGGAATGCCGCCGGGTGTTGAGAATTGTCTAAAGAGCCGCCGAAGTCCCGGCGTGTCCGGCGAAACCTCCGGATAGATCTCCGAGTACGTGCCTTCGAGATAGACGTTCGCCACGACGGCCGGCCCGCCGTGTCCCGGACCGGCGAGATAGATCGCGTTCACGTCCTGCTCGACGATCAGGCGATTGAGGTGGACGTAGAGCAGACTCAATCCGGGCGACGTCCCCCAGTGGCCGAGCAGGCGCGGCTTGATGTGCTCCGGCCGCAGCGGCTCGCGCAGCAGGGGATTCTCCTGGAGAAAGATCTGGCCCGCGGTGAGGTAGTTTGCGGCGCACCAGTAGCGATGAATGCGCTGGAGCTGTTCATCGGACAGCGGGCCGCGCGGCTGTGCCGCGCGCTCGGCGGGCGCAGGCGACGCGTCGGACTGAACGACGCTCGAGACGGATGAATCGAAGACAAACATTCTCGTGAGGGACTAGGAACACGCGCTGACCTCTGGCAACTCCATCACGGACCACGGACCACGGACCACGGACCACGGACCGCGGACCATGGACCACGCACCACGGACCATGATACGCTTCATACGTGCCCATTCTCGTTCTCAACGTCGGATCGTCGACGGTCAAATTTCAGCTCATCGACACCGACGAGCGCGCCATTCGCGAAGCGCGCGACCGGCGACTCGCGCGCGGCGTGATCGAGCGCATTGGTGGCGAAGCCATCATGACGCTCGAAGCCGAAGGCAAGCCGCCGGTGAAGCGCACGGCGCAACTTCGTGACCACGCGGCGGCGGCGACGCACATCATCGAGTGGCTCACCAGCAGCGAGTCGGGCGTGCCGATCACGACGGTGGCCGACATCAGCGCGGTCGGTCACCGCGTCGTGCACGGCGGCGAGCAGTTCACGCGCTCGACCCGGATCGACGACGACGTCATCCGCGGCATCGAGGAGCTGATCGATCTGGCACCGCTGCACAACCCGCACAATCTTCGCGGCATCGAGGCGGTGCGCGCCGTGCTCGGTCCCGGCGTGCCGCAGGTCGCTGTGTTCGACACCGCGTTCCATCATAGTCTGCCGGAGTTCGCGTTCCTGTACGCGATTCCGTATCAGTTCTACCGGCGCTACCGCGTGCGCCGTTACGGCTTTCACGGCACTTCACATCGGTACATCGCATATCGCTACCGGCAGCTCACCGGTCTCACACGCGAGCAGACGAAGATCATCACGCTGCACCTCGGCAACGGCGCGTCGGCCTGTGCGATCGTCGGCGGCCAGTCCGTAGACACGTCGATGGGCTTCACGCCGCTCGAAGGCCTGGTGATGGGAACGCGCTCCGGCGATCTCGATCCGGCGATTCTGGACTTCATCGGCGAGAAGGAAGGCCTGGCTCCGCGCGAGGTGGACTCGATGCTCAACAAGCAGTCGGGGCTGCTGGGCATTTCGGGCCTGACGAGCAACATGCGCGAGCTGCTCGCCGAGATCGACGAGAACGGCGATCGGCGCGCTCGACTGGCGGTGGACGTGTTCTGCCATCGCGTCCGCAAGTACATCGGGGCGTACCTGGCGGCGATGAACGGCGCGAATGCGGTGATCTTCGCGGGCGGCATTGGCGAGCACTCGCCGGCGGTTCGCGCGCAAATCTGCGAGGGACTCGACTGGCTCGGCGTTTCGGCGGACGCCGCGCGCAACGCCGCGCTCACCGGCAGCGAAGGCCGGTTCGACGCGGCCGGTTCGCGCGTGCAGCTGTGGGTGATTCCGACGGATGAGGAATTGCTCATCGCGCGCGATACGTGGCGCGTGGTGAACGGGAAGATGGCGGAGTGAGCGTGGTCGACATCGCTCATCCGGGCGCATTCAGACCTGTGCTCCGAACAGCCGGCCGACCGCGGCGGTCAGCGCGAGGGCCAGCGCGCTCCAGAAGGTGACGCGGACCGCGCCGCGGAGGCGGCTCGCGCCGCCCGCGTGCGCGGCCACAGTGCCCAGCGCGGCGAGACAGACGAGCGACGCGGCCGAGACGAGCGCGATGATGTGCGTTGGCGGCGCAAGCACGGCGACGATCAGCGGGAGCGCGGCGCCCACGGAAAACGTCAGCGCCGACGCGACAGCCGCCTGAATCGGGCGCGCCGTCTGCGTCTCGGTGATTCCCAGCTCGTCACGCGCGTGTGCGGCGAGCGCGTCGTGAGCTGTGAGCTGCTCGGCGACGCGCCGCGCGAGTCCGGCATCGAGTCCACGCTGGACGTAGATGCCCTGTAGCTCGTCGAGCTCGGACTCCGGCAATGCAGCAAGCTCCCGGCGCTCGCGCGCGATGTCCGCCTTTTCGGTATCTGCCTGCGAGCTCACGGAGACATATTCGCCGGCCGCCATGGACATCGCGCCGGCAACGAGGCCGGCGAGTCCCGCCAGCAGAACGGAGCTGCGCGTGCTCTCCGCGGCGGCAACGCCGACGACCAGCGCGGCCGTGGACACGATGCCGTCGTTCGCTCCCAGCACGGCCGCGCGCAGCCAGCCGATGCGTTGCGTGAAGTGGCGCTCGAGATGCGTTGCTCGGGGCATGAGCTGGATCACGCTCGTCCGATCACGGCGGCGCGCTGACGCCGGTCGCCGGCGTCTGCGCCGCCGGGGGCTGCGGCGCCTCGAGGATCGGCGATTTGTGAACGATCTCGCCTCCGAGCAACGACGTCCACGTGACGAAGCCGAGGCCGACGAGTGAGCTCACGACGACCAGCGCGCGAAGCCATCGCGGCGGCTCCGCCTCTGCGCCGCTCCGAACCGATCGCCACCAGGCATATGCGGCGATCGCGCCGACGGCGAGGAGCACCCACAGCGTGGCCTCCGCCGCCTCCTCGTGGGCGTCGATGCTCCCGCGCACGATGTACCATGGGCGAATTCCCCTGAACGTGTCCTTGGCTTCATCTCCGGTGAGGAACGTCGGATAGATCGACAGCCCCGCCAACGTCAGCGTGGCAACGGCGTACAGCCAGAGACCCCTGCGTCGTATCCACAACCCGACGACGGCTGCCGCAGCGCCAGCCACTGTCAAGATGATCGGAAAGTGGTTGATGAGCAGGTGGGCGTACGGCCAATCCATGACAGGCCTCCTGGCGATTGTGTCGTTCTCTGACCTCCCGAGTATAGGACAGTACAGCGCGCAGGGAGGGCGGAAGAATCGGGGAAACCTCGCCCGCGGTTCGGGATTCCGCTGACAGACAGGTACGGCGAACCGCCGCACGCACGAGTGACAACCGTCACGTCGACGCTGGCTCGACCGCGCGACCGTTCGCAACATGCCAGCAACTGCCGCGCGACCGGCCCTCGCCGACGTCGACTTCGCGAGCACGCCGTTCATCGTCATTTGGGAAATGACCCAGGCCTGCCAGCTCGCATGCCTGCACTGTCGCGCCTCGGCGCGTCCATTCCCCGATCCGGCCGAGCTGTCGACCGACGAGGCGATGCGTCTGCTCGACGCCATCCGCGCCATGGGGCGCCCGCTCGTCGTGCTCACCGGCGGCGATCCGCTCGAGCGTCCCGACGTCGTACGCATCGTTGAATACGGGACGTCCATCGGGTTGCGCGTCGCGCTCACGCCGTCCGGAACGCCGCTGATGACTGAAGCCGTGTTGACCGAGCTGCGCGATGCGGGACTCGCCCGACTCGCGGTGAGTCTCGATGGGTCGACCGCCGTGATCCACGATCGGTTTCGCGGCGTCGACGGCTCCTACAACTGGACGCTGCGCATGCTCGCCGCGGCGCGGACCATGGGCCTGACGACGCAGATCAATACCACGATCTCGCGCCACAATCGCGACGATCTGGAAGCGATGATCCGGCTGCTCGGTGGACTCGGCATCGCGCTCTGGTCCGTGTTCTTCATCGTCCCCACGGGACGTGCGCGGCCGAGCGACCTCACGACGCCGGCGGAGCACGAAGCCGTGTTCCACCGGCTCTACGATCTCTCGCGCGCGGCACCGTTCGACATCAAGACCACGGCGGCGCCGCACTATCGCCGCGTGGTGCTCGAGCGGCAAATCGCCGAGCGGCGCGCCGGATCGCGCGCCGCGCCGCCCTCGCCGCTCACCGCCGGCATCGGATTCAGTCTCGCCGACGGTCTCGGTCGCGCGAAGAGCGTGAACGACGGCAATGGGTTCGTGTTCGTGAGCCATCGCGGCGACATCTACCCGTCGGGTTTTCTGCCGGTGAGCGCCGGCAACGTGCGCACCGACTCGCTCGCCGAGGTCTACCGCGACAGTCCCATCTTCCGCGCGCTTCGCGATCCGGATCGACTGAAGGGCAAGTGCGGGGCATGTGAATACCGCACCGTCTGTGGCGGATCGCGCGCTCGCGCCTACGCGGTGACCGGCGACTATCTCGCCCCGGATCCGTCGTGCTCGTACGTCCCGGCCCGTCTCCGTTGAACCGGTGATCACATGATTGGCATTACACGACTCTATACAGGCCGCAATACGCCGTCCGACGGCCTGCGCTACGGCGTTCAGCGGACCGACGGCGTGCACCCGCAGGACATCGTCACGACGGCGCCCCCGCCGTCGGCGGCCGAGCGCAAGCCCGTCGTCGTGTGGAACGTGGGCCGGCGATGCAACCTCCACTGCGTGCACTGCTACTCGGATTCGGAGAATCGTGAATACGCCGGCGAGCTGACGACGGCCGAGGGCAAGGCGCTGATCGACGACCTGGCGGCGTTCGCGATTCCGGCGCTGCTGCTGTCCGGCGGCGAGCCGCTGTTGCGGCTCGATCTGTTCGAGTTGATTGCGCATGCGAGAGCGCATGGCCTGCGCGTCACCCTGTCGACGAACGGCACGCTCATCACGGATGACGTGGCGGCGCGGCTACGCGCGCTCGAGGTGAGCTACGTGGGCATCTCGCTCGATGGCATCGGCGCGACGAACGACCGCTTCCGCGGCCACAAGGGCGCATTCGCCATGGCGATGGCCGGCTTCCGGCACTGCAAGGCGGTCGGACAGCGTGTCGGTCTTCGAATGACGCTCACGCGGCGCACCTGCCAGGATCTCGACGCCATCTTCGACTTCATTGAAGCCGAGTCGATCGACCGCGCCTGCTTCTATCATCTGGTATATAGCGGGCGTGGAAATGCGGCCGACGAGCTGACGCCGGCGGTTGCGCGCGCGGCGGTCGATACGATTCTTCGGCGCACGCGAGATTTCGCCGATCGCGGGTTGAACAAGGAGATCTTCACCGTCGACAACCACGCGGACGGCCCATACCTGTATTTGAAATTGCGCGAAGAAGACCCGGCGCGCGCCGAGGAGGTGCTCGCGCTGCTGCGCTGGAACGGCGGTGGGTTGAACAGCTCCGGCGTCGGACTCGCCGACATCGATTTCCTCGGCAATGTCCACCCGGACCAGTTCTGGATGAGTCACACGTTCGGCAACGTGCGCGACCGGCCATTCAGCGAGATCTGGCAGGACGTCTCCGATCCGCTGCTCGCCGCGCTGCGCGACCGTGCACCGCGGCTGCGCGGTCGTTGCGCGTCCTGTCGATGGAAGGACGTGTGCGGCGGGAGCTTCCGCGTGCGCGCGCTGCAGGCCCATGGTGATGCATGGGGCGAAGATCCGGGCTGCTACCTCAGCGACGAGGAGTGCGGACTGACGGGGGACGTGCACTGATCGGTGTTCGAGTCATTCTCGCCCGCGACGCTCGCCTGGATTCACCGTGGCGCGCTGCTCGTGCACGTCGGCGGCGTCGTCGTGTGGATGGGCGCGGTGGCGTATCATCTCTTCGTGCTCACGCCGGCGATGCGCATCGCCGGACTCGATCGGCCGGCGCGCTACGCGCTGCTCCGCGCGGTGAAGCGGCGGATACGGGTGGTCGTCGGCATCGCGGTGGCGGCGATTGTCCTGTCCGGCGTCGTCAATGCGGAGCTTCGCGGACTGTGGGGGCGGGGCGTTGCATCGGCGAACGTCGCGCGCGTGTTCCAGGTGAAGCTGGCCGTGGCGGCGCTGCTCATTCTGATCTTCCTCACGGCGCTTCCGCTGCTCAAACGGGTGAAGCGGCCGCGCGTTCGCGGGCGACTCTTCACCGCCGTGCACGTCGCGGTGCTCGCTCTCGGCACCGTAGCGGCGGCGCTCGGCGTCTACCTCGCCGGATGATCGGCGTGTCGGCGTCGCTCAGCGATCGTGTGGGCATCACTCCTCCGCACGCGGTGCTCAGGCAGCGTCCCACCACGGTGCGGAATGTCGAGACAGCATCGATCTTGCAGCAACCAATCTGCTGATGCAAACGATGACACCAGGCAACGTCAGGAGAATTCCGTGACACGCAGACTCGACTACGCGCGCGTTGCACCCGGCGCGGTGCACGCCATGTATGCGCTCCAGCAGTATACGCAGAGCTCCGGCCTCGAACACTCGCTGCTCGAGCTGGTGAAGCTGCGCTCGTCCGAGATCAACGGGTGCGCCTACTGTCTCGACATGCACAGCAAGGACGCGCGGGCGGCGGGCGAGACGGAGCAGCGCATCTACGTCCTGAGCGCCTGGCGCGAGGCGCCGTTCTACACGCCGCGCGAACGAGCGGCGCTCGCCTGGACCGAAGCGGTGACGCTCATCCCCAATGGCGTCACGGACGAGCTGTACGAGAGCGTGCGCGAACATTTCGACGAAAAGGAGCTCGTCGATCTGACGCTGGCGATCGTGACGATCAACGGCTGGAACCGGCTCTCCATCTCGCTCGGTGCCGACGTCGGCAGCTATCAGCCGCGAGCGCACGCTGCGAACCGCGCCGAGACTGCGCCGGACGACCACGAACCAGCACCCGCGCGATGACAAACGAGACACGCATTCCCGAGCTGTGGGAGTGGGCGGAATACTACTGACCCTGGTGCTACATCGCGGCCGTGCGCCTGCGACAGGTGGAACCGGAGTACGCAGGCCGCGTTCGCGTGCGCACGCGCCCGTTTCCGCTCGAGCTGCTCGGGCGGCCGGCACCGCGCGCGCTACTCGCTGAAGAATGGTGGCTCGCTGCCGTGCAGGAACCCGCAGCCGAGTTCAAGGTGTTCGATGGGGACGACTGGCCGGCGACGACGCTGCCGGCATTCGTCGCCGTGCGCGCGATAGCGGACGAAGACCCGCAACTGGCACACGCCCTCGACCTCCGCGTGCGGCGGGCGTTCTTCGCCGAGAGCCGAAATATCGGCAAGCCCGACGTCTTGCTCGATCTCGTCCGCGAGCTGGGCGGCGACGTTGCGCGCGTGCAACGTGCACTCGCGGGCAGCGTGGTGCGCCAGCAGGTGCAAGCGGAGTTCGAGCTTGGCCGCACACGCTACGGCGTGCGCGGCACTCCGACGTTGATGCTGGAAGACGGCACGCGCGTTCATCTGCCGATCGCGATGCCGCGCATAGCTGGCGGCCGCATCGTCGGTGTGCGCCCACAAACCTGCCTCGGTGAAAGTTGCCGGACCGCGACGGGCGAGCTGTTCGAGCGCGTGCTTGCGCTTGGGCAGGCGGGCGGGGGCACGGAACCAACGACGCGCGAGGCGTGATCATGGCGAAGCGTTTCAAGATCGGTGATCACGTCAGTTGGAACTCCGAAGCCGGACGCGTGTCGGGCCACATCGTCCGCGTGGTCACGTCGGAGATCGAGTTCAAGGGCTACACGGTGCATGCGAGTCAGGATGAGCCGCAGTACGAGATCAAGAGCGATCGCACCGATCACATCGCCATGCACAAAGGCTCGGCGCTCAGAAGGCTGAAACGGTGATCGTGCGCGTCAGGACGCCGGCGAGCTCGGGACGTACCTGAGCGGGCCAATGCTGGAAGGCGCGATGAACCCTTGACTCTATACTCAGGTATAGATGTTATCGTCCAGACGTGATTTGGACGGAGGCGCTGGTGCCGAGGGTTCGTGAATGCTGTGGCTGGACGGCGTGGTTCGACATGGCGGAACTCGACGCTAACGGACGCCGCGTACCGCGCGGCACCGTCACTGCTCGAAATCCAATGACCATGCCCACACTGGCTGACATCCAGCTCGCGCGCCAGCAGATCGGCGGCGTCGTCGTGCGCACGCCGCTCGTGCCCGCGCTCGCGTTGCGCGATCGAGTGTCCGGCCCGCTGTTTCTGAAACTGGAAAACCTGCAGCGCACCGGGTCGTTCAAGGATCGCGGCGCGCTGAACCGGTTGCTCGCGCTCACGCCGGAGGAACGCGCGCGCGGCGTCGTCACGGCGAGCGCGGGCAATCACGCGCAAGCCGTCGCATACCACGGCGCGCGGCTCGGCATTCCGGTGCAGGTCGTGATGCCGGAGCACACGCCGCTCATCAAGATCGCCAACACCCGCCGCTTCGGCGCCGACGTGCACTTTCATGGCGCTACGCTGGACGAGGCCATCACCGAAGCGCGTCGGATCGAGCGCGAGGAGTCGCGCATTCTCGTGCACGCGTTCGACGACGAGCGCGTGATTGCGGGCCAGGGCACGATCGGCCTCGAGCTGCTCGAGCAATTGCCCGATCTGACGACGGTGATCGTGCCGATCGGCGGCGGCGGTCTGATCTCCGGCATCGCCATCGCGATCAAGGAGCAGCGCCCGTCGGTGAGAATTTTTGGCGTGGAAGCGGCGGCAGCACCGTCGGCGCTCGCGTCGCGCCGCGCCGGTCACATCGTGAAGCTCGAGTCGGCGGACACGCTCGCCGACGGCATCGCGGTGAAACGCGTCGGCGAGCGGACCTTTCCGATCATCGAGCACTATGTGGACGACATCGTCAGCGTCGAGGAAGACGAGATCGCCGCGGCCATCCACCTGCTGCTCGAGCACGAGAAGGTGCTGGCGGAAGGTGCCGGCGCCGTGTCGCTCGCGGCGCTCATCGCGGGCAAGCTGCCGATCACCGCGAACGACGTCACGGCGATGGTGCTCTCCGGCGGCAACATCGACATCAACATGGTCGAGCGCATCATCGCGCGCGGGCTCGTGAGCGACGGCCGACTGGCGATGCTCGCCGTCACCGTCCCCGACCGCCCAGGAAGTCTCGCCCGTCTCACCGCACTCGTCGCGGCAGCCGGCGCCAACGTGCTCCAGCTCTCGCACGGCCGCGCATTCGCCGACATCTCGGTGCGCGACGTGGAGATCGTGATGCAACTGGAAACGCGCGGTCCCGATCACGTTCGCCAGATCATCGCCGAGCTGGAACGACACGGGTTCGGCGTACGCGTGGAGATGAGGACCCTATGAAGATCGGCGAGCTGGCTACGAAGGCGGGTGTATCCGTGCAGACCGTCAGGTATTACGAGCGCCGCGGATTGCTCCCCGAGCCTGACCGGCGCGCGTCCGGTTATCGCGAGTACGATCCCGCGATCCTCACGCGGCTGCACTTCATCAAGCGCGGCCAGGAGCTCGGCTTCACGCTCGGCGAGATCGGTGATCTGCTCGCGCTCCGGCTCGATCCGCACACCCCGGCGTCCGCCGTGAAAGCGCGCGCGGAAGCGAAGATCGCCGACATCGATCACAAGCTGCACGACCTCGAGCGCATCAAGCATGCGCTCGTTCACCTGGCCGGACATTGTCACGGCGGTCGCGGTCCCGTTGGCGACTGCCCGCTGCTCGATGCGCTCGGCCACATCGACACCACCCATTCGACTTCAGGAGTCATCCCATGACCCGCGACGATTCTCCCCGTGGCCAGGCGTCGCTCGATGCCGCCCAGGCCGATGATCTCGACTGCTCGCTGACGATTACCGCGATGCTCGAGCGGTATCCGGCGACGCTGGATGTGTTCAACCGCTTTGGCCTGGACAGCTGTTGCGGCGGCGGTCTGAGCATCGAGGCGGCGGCGAAAGCGCACAAGATCGACAGCGCCGTGCTGTGCAGCGCGCTGCGCGACGCGGCGTTCGCCTAGTATCAGAGAA
>Ga0070680_100000178_pt1 | contig 40987 bp, 67 predicted proteins | sample KBSC73BmetaG_FD_64672 | JGI IMG/M metagenome (GOLD analysis project Ga0070680, IMG submission 64672) | Corn rhizosphere microbial communities from Kellogg Biological Station, Michigan, USA - KBS C7-3B metaG | ecosystem: Host-associated > Plants > Roots > Rhizosphere | place: USA: Michigan...
GCCCAGGCGACGGTCTGGCCGATCGTCCAGCCGCGGGCGCGTTCCCGATCGAGGCCCAGCTCCGAGACGAGCCGGTCGAAGCGGTAGAGCACGTCGGTACGCGAGTGGCCGAGCTCCCGCGAGCGCACGATCGGCGCGACGCCGAACTCGCGCTCGCCGACGAGCGGCTTCGGGTCGATCGCGAGCCACGGCTCGCGCTGCGCGGCAAGGACGTTGTCGCCGTGCAGGTCCTGGTGGAGCAGCACCTGCTGTCCCTGCGTGTGCGGCAGCTGCTGCAGCGCCTCGAGCGCCGCGTCTTCGTCCTCGGCGCCGGTGGCGCCGTCGTCGGTCGCGCCGGCTGCGGTGATGGTGCCTGTTGCCGTGGTGTCGTCGTCGACCGTGCCGGTCGTCGTCGTGGCCTCGGGCATGCGTGTCCTCTCCCGTGACGGGTCGGTGGGTGCGCGTAATTCGCGCGAAATTCCGGGCTGCTCCGTGGCGGAGTCAGGCCGGCAGGTTGGAAGGGCCGGTGAAGCGCTGGCCGCGGACGGTGAGGACCGGGCCGATCTCGCCGTGCTGATGGACGACGAGGACCTTGCGGTAGTCCGGTACTCGGGTACCGCCGCGGGCGTCAGCGGTCGACTTGCCGAACCGGTCGGCGATCGCGGCGTGCACGTCGTCGAGCCGTTGCTCGTCGAGCACGTGACCGGGGTCGGCGGTGCCGACGATCGGCGCGATGGAGCAGTCGCAGCCGGGATGGATCGGCATCAGATCGGCCTTGTGGTAGCGCTGCGTCGACGCGACGATGCACAGGCCGCAGGACTGCGCGCCTTCGAGCACCCGCCGGTAGCCGATAACCCGCTTGTTATCGCGGAGAAGCTCGCGGGAGGCGTATGTCTTGGCCAGCTGCAGGTCGGTGGCGGCAAGGTTCTCCAGCCGCTGCTGGCCGCGGTCGACAGCGGCCGGCAGGTCGGTGCCGGCGGCGAGTTCGGTCCAGACGGTGCGGAACGGCCGGGTGTACTCCTCGTCGAGTGGGAGGCCGCGCAGGTCGCCGGCGGCCGGCGTGGGTATGCCTGCCGGTTGGTGCGGCATGCCGGTGAGCAGCGCGACCTGCCGGGTCAGGTATGCGGCGGTCAGCGCGGTCATCCGCTGTTGCGCGCCGAGCAGCACCGGCCGGGCCAGGCGGAGGAACCGGTCGACGTCGCTGCCGTGCCAGGATCCGAGGCCACGCCAGAGCGTGGCGAGAGCTGCGAGCAGCGCGGCGCGTAGCTGCGCGGACTGGGCCTGGTTGGCGGCGGCCAGCGCGTCAGCGGCCGGCAGGCGGCTGCGGCTGGTTGCCATTGCTGCTGTTCGGTGCGTCCGGGACCGGCGCGTGCATCGTGTCCGTGTAGCGGACCGGGGTCCCCGGCGGCTCGAGCTGCGGGAACTGCGCGAGGAGCAGCGCGTCCGCGGTGCGGTTGGCTTCCATCGCGTCGATCTGCTGCGGGGTCTTGCCGAGCAGCTCCATCCGGTCGCGCCAGGGCACGCCGGCGCCGGAAGCCTTGCTGGCGGCGTCGTAGAGCTCGGCGATGGTGCGGTATTGCGGGTCGCGCCAGACGACCTCGCCGTCCGGTCGTGGATCCTCGCCGGCGGCGACGGCGGCGAGTTGCTGCACTTTCTCCCACGACTCACCGAAGTGGCGTTGCCGGGCGAGTGCTTTGGCGACCAGGCCGATGTCGGCGGCGAGCAGCGCTTCGGCGCCGATGTTGGTCATTTCGGCGAGCAGGTAGTGCGCGGGGGTGCGGCTGATGGCGGCCAGGTCGCGGATGTCGGCGTCGGCAGCCTTGAGGAGCTGGGTGATGTCGGACTGCTGGAAGTCGCCGAACTGCGCGCTGTCGTTCTCGACCGCCCACAGCAGGTCGGCGCCGGCTTCGAACGGGACGGGGTTGCCGTTCTCGTCCTCGGTTTTGACGCCTTTGGCCCAGCGTTGCCGGTAGGCCTGCGCCTTCTGGGTGACGAGCCGGTCGAGGATCGTGTTGTTGATCCGGTCTTGGACGTCGGTGACGTCCTCGAACTCGCCTTTGCCGCGGAGCCGGTTGATGAACGGCACCACGGGCACTTCGCCGAACGGGTTGTCGGCTTCTCCGTCGTCGCCTTCGTCGAGGTCGAGCGTCCACACGTCGGCGGTCCACTGCTTGGACTTCGCCGGCGCGACGTAGTAGCTGATGACGTTGTCGAGGTAGACGACCGCGTGCCGCTCCTTGGACACGTCGTCGACCCATGTCTTCAACGCGGCGCGGACCGTGCGGCGGCGTACCGGGTCGGCTTCGTGGATGACCTCGCGCGGGTCTTCCGGCGTGATGAGCGGCGTTGTCCGGTCGTCGTCGTTGACGCCGACGATCGCGTAGCTGCGGCCGGCGATCAGCGCGTCGACGTGCACCTGTTCGCTGTCCGCGTCGAGGCTGTTGGCCTGCCAACGTCGCCAGGCGGCCGCGTCGTCGGTGACGGTGGCGCCGGTGCCGGCGCGGAACCCGTCGATGTGCAGCCGCTCGTTGAGGGCCTCGACGACGAGCGCGGTGTAGTTCGACCGTGCTTGGCGTTGCAGCTGTCGGAAGACGGCCTTCTGCCGGCGGTGACCTTCGGGCAGCGGGTGGTCGCCGTCGTAGTAGCGGTAGAGCTTGTCGAGCCGGGCAGCGTCGTTGGCGAGCCGGTTGCCGAGGCGCAGCAGCCAGAAGCCGGGTGAGCCGGCCGTGGTGTCGATCGCCACGGGCAGGGCTCCTTCAGGCTTCGGTTAGTAGCGGCGCAGCGTCTTGGACTGGCGCGGCGGGTTGAGGTCGACGGCGAGGGCGTCCAGCCGGGCCTGCCAGGCGAGGACGGCGGCGATCGCGGCGTCGATCTTGCGGGGCGAGTCCGGGTGGTCCTTGGCGATCTGCAGCCCGGCCTGGGAGGGCCGGCGGCGCGCGTTCAGTACGTGCTGGCTGAGGTGGTAGGCGCCGTCGTGGGTGAGCTCGCCGTCGACGATCGCGTTGTGGAACTGCTCGAGCGCGCGGACGATGAGCCCGGAACGGCCGCCGGTCATCCACCATTCGACCGGGTGCTCGCGGGAGGCCTTGACCTTCAGCCGCGTGCCGTACGCCGCCTCCCAGGCGGCGATGTAGGTCTCCCACTTGGCCGGGTCGGCGTAGAAGCCGACCACGTTGTAGGAGCCGAACGCGTCGCGGACGGCGGCGTCGACGAGGGTGGTCGGAACCTGCCAGTTCTCACCGACCGGGCCTTCGGGTTGCTCCCAGACCTCGATCTCGAACAGGTGGCCGTCGGCGACGCGGCAACCGATCAGGGCGGTGGCGTCGGTGATGCCGCGGGCGCGGGAACGCGAGCCGTCGAAGCCGAGGGTGACGGCGTCGTTGTCGGTGATGAACTTGTCGTTGTCGAGCCGGCCGGCCCATTCGTGCTGGGCGACCCAGGCGTCGTCGGCGGTGGAGACCTGGTTGAGGTAGAACCGGCGCGAGTCCGACGGGTGTGTGGCCGGGTCGTAGATTTCGGCGACGATCCGGTCGATGTCGACCCACGGCGCGTCGACGTACAGCCGGCCCAACGCACCGCGCAGTGCGGGCTCGTCGGAGAGGTCCTCGACGTCTTCGCTCGGGTGCCAGCGCAGGATGCCGGTCTGCCGCAGTTCGCCGGCGGCCGCCTTGTCGGCGGTCTCCGAGGTGGCTTCCGCGACGCTGCCGGCGCCGGGCGTCCAGGTGTTCGTCGTCTCCAGCGACCGGCCGCGCATCTTGGCGAGGTTGCGGCGGATGACCGCCGCGAGCCGGACGCCGCCGTTCTGCGGGGTCCACAGGTGCGTCTCATCGAGGATCGCCGCGGTGGTGCGGCCGCCTTCCCTCGACGGCGCGGACGCGGTGACCGGTTGCAGCAGGCCGTTGCGGGTCTTCACCCGGGTGACGCCGGCGTCGAGCCCGGGGATCGCGCCGGTCTCCTTCGCCTCGCGCAGCATCGCGACGACGACGGACATGGTGTTGTCGGTCTGGTCGCGGGAGACAGCTGCGAGCTGCACGTGCGGGGAGGCGTGCGGGATGGCGATCGGCAGGTCGCCGTCCCAGCCGCCGAAGCGGACCGGGCCCGCGAGCTCGCAGCAGGAAACGCCGCCGGCGAGCGGGGACTTGCCGGTGCCTTTCGGCAGCACGATCTGACCGCGGCGGAAAACGAACTCGCCGCCGTCGTCGACGACGTACCACCAACACAGGAAGCGGGCTTGGGAGTCGCGCCACTGCCACGGTTCGCCGGCGTCGTCGCCGTCGGGCTGGATGAGCTCGGTCTCGCCCCAGGCGAGGACGTCGGGGCCCAGGGTGGGAAGGTCGTGGTCCTGCGGCCAGCCGACGGGCAGGCCGTCATCGCCGAGCGGCACCAATGCGAGGCGCCCTCGGACGTCTACCGGCGGCATCAGCCGGTCTGGGCGTGGCGGTCCCAACGCGCCCGGGCGGCCCTGCGCCGTTCCTCGGCGATGCGCTCGAGCTCGCTCTGCGCGCCGGCGCCCGGCTTGCCCGCGGGCAGCTTCAACGCCTTGAGCAGGTTCGCGAGCACGGCCCGGTGCTGGCGGATCTCGGCGAGCAACGGCGTGATGACCAGCTGGCCCATCGACCCTTCGGTCGTGAGCTCAGGCTCGGAGGACAGTGCCTTCTCGAGCCGATCGACCAGGTCGGCCTCGCGGGCCGCGTCGACGAGGATGCGCACCTCGTCGGGGCGCAGCTCATAGCCGTCGGTGATCTGCTTCCACAACGCCTTGCCGGCCGTCTTCAGCCCGGTGGGCTGGCGGGCGTCGGTAGGCATGCGGGTGCTCCCGTGTCGGGACGGTGGAGCGCGGCCGCCGTGCCGGCGGGGCGCCAAAAAAGCCGGGGATTTTGCATGCACAGCCCGAGCGGCAGCACGTTCCGGTCTGGCGTGCGGGCCGGTAGGGAGTCCCTCCCCCTGGGGTGGTGGAGTGGGATCTACCGGCCTTCTTGCTGTTGCATTTACGCGAGCCGAGCCGCGTCGCCGCGGGTGGCTAGCGCTTCTTCTTGCCTTCGAGCTCGGCGTGCTGAGTGGTGGTCATTCCAGTCGCGGCCATGTGACGAAGCTGGCAGTAGCCGTGTGCCCGCTCGCCCAGGTGCGGAGTGAGCAACGTGACACACCGGTCGTAGTCGCCCGGTTGACCCCAGCGGATCTTCGCTGCGCCTTCGCCGTGCTCCCAGTACTGACGTAGACGCTCGGCGCTGCCGAGGTTGCGCGTGCTGGTTCTCGCCATCAGGGGCCGGCCATCCGGCTGACCCGCGCGGTCTTGCGCGGCACGTTCGCCATGCGCAGCGCCATGCTCGCCGGCGAACCAACGCCGCGGGCCTTGAGCGAACGCTTCACTTGGGCGATGCCGGCGCGTCGCAGCGTTAGCGGCTGCGGCACAAGCGGGTCCGTCCCTGGATCGCGTGTCACCACCGAGGTGTAGTTGGCCATCGCGTTTCCTACTTCAGACCTGGGTGGCGTTCAGCGGGGCGCCGGCGACTGCCGCAAATTGCGGCAGCGGCGCGGCCGCCCTCGCTTGAGGACTTGTAGCTGTGGCACTGACCGCACTTGCCGGCCAGGTTCGCCAGGCCATGGTCGTCGCCGCGGCGGACATGGTCGGCGTCAGTCGACGCGCGCACGCAGCGCAGCTGATGCGAGCACTTCGGGCAACCAGTACACCGACACAGCACGTCACGTTGCAGAACTGCATCGCGGATCCGCGACCAGTCGTCAGGTAGCCGACTCCGGCGACTCGAGCCGGCCCAGGCCGTCATCTCGAGCTGGTCGCGGCGACACTGTGCGCGAGGGTGCAGTGCGCGAGCGGTGCGGCGCGACGCCGGCGCTCATGCCACTCGAGCTCAAAGGTCTGCAGATGCAGCGCGATGCGATAAGCCTCGGACTGCTGGTCGCCGCCAGCAGTCCAGTGCCGGAACGCCCAGGCAGCCTCGAGCAACAGCGACTCGGCCTTGGCCAGGCGCTCCTCGAGCTGGCGTGTCCGCGCGCAGTTGCTCATCAGTCGTAGATCCACTCCGGGCAATCCATGTGCTCGCGCAGATAGATGACAAGACCGCCGGGGAGCTCGCGCGGATAACTGCGTTCGGTCTCGCCGGCGCGGATCACACGTCCGCAGCGAGAACACATCAGATGCGCCCGATCTCAACGGGCACGCCCAGGTGCCGTGCCGCTGTCGCGGCCCGGGCGACGTGCTTCGCGCAGACGAGGATTAAGCGGCGAGGAGGCTCGACGGCCGCGATAGCAGGGCGTCGGCACTCATCATCGGCCGAGTGCCAGCTGCACGGGAAGACGCTGCCACCCACGTTCAGGACGCCTTTGCGGCAGGACGCTTCACCGGGATGAGCGCGCGACGGACGGTGTCAACGAAGCAGTCGTTCAGCTTGTCGCCGAACTTGCGCAGCGCGGCCTTCTGGTCCAGCCGGCGGCCGCCGGACGTCTCCGTCAGCTTGATGCCGCGGAACGTCTCGCTGCCGCGCTCACTCATGTACTCCTTGAGCACCTTGCAGGCAGCGTCGTGACGACGTGCGACCGGCTTGTGCGCCTCGACCTCGTCGATCGTGGCCCAGTACTCGGCCGCGGCCTCGGCTGGCTTCACTTCGCCTCCGTGTCAGTTGCGAGCTCGCCGTCGAAGACGGCGAAGACGGTGTCGCACTTGGTGCAGTGCCAGACCGGCACGCGGTACATGACTGAGTCGCGCTCGAGCCGAGAGCGTCGTCCGCTGCTGCAGGTGTGGCGCAACTGGCGCATCAGCGCGACAGCCAACGCCGGCGCGGCCGGTCCGGAGTGGATGCCTGCACGCTGACGTGGTCCAGCAGGATCGCCTTGCCGTCCGCATGGTGCACGCGGCGGTAGTGCGGCACCAGCATGATCGGCTCGTGCTCGCTGGGCCCATCCGGGAAGACGACGTCGACCTCAATGAAGCCGGAGTCCGTCATCCGCGCCTGGCCAGTGAGCCACCCGTCAGGGAGCTGCAGCAGACCGAACAGTTGGCCGGGTGTGAGCACGACCTTGGCGTCCGGGCCAGCAGCCACGTTGGCCTCCAGACGCAAAAGGAAGGACTAACCGACGACGCGTTTCAGCCGGTGTTCTTTGCGTCGCCGGCCCCGCGGTCTCCGGCAATCGTCCGCGGGTTCAGATCTGTGGCCCGTCTCGTGGGCTAGACGCGTCCGGTTCGCGCTTCAGGCTGGGTCGGACGTACACCGCTCAGGGGTAGCTCGCGTCCGGGGGCGCTGCTCGCCGACGCCCGGCAGAAACGCGAAAGGCCGGCTAGGAAGCCGGCCTAATCGTTGGGCGGGTGACCCACCCGAATGCGGGCATGCGAAAGCCCGACCAGACGAGCATCGGGCACCGCGGGCGATAACTGAAGCGCGAGCGGCCGAAATCAGCCGTTCGGATGAGGCGACCATGGATGCTGGTCGACGTGACTGTTGACGAGGTCGTCGAGTTGGCCCAGGCGCTCACCTATCGGGCCGACTGGAGCTTCAAGGTCGACACGATCCACGCCTACGGACAACTAGCGCCCGTCGGCTGCGTCCTGGCGGTAGAGGCGTGGGTCCCCGACGTCCGCGGCTACGGGCAGATCAATCTCGTGAGCACGATCAACGTGCAGGATCGCGACCGGCGTGAGGACGTGCTCTTCAGAGTGTGGGAAGCCATCCGCATGCTTGAAGATCACGAGCGGCTCGAGTGGCTCAAGGTCGACGGGCAATGCGCCTTTCCGCCGCACCCGGAAGGCATGCGCGGGGGCGTCTCCCTGGCAACCGTGCCAGCGCGCACCTAATCGGCATTAGGTGGCACGGACAACCACAACGCTCTGCCCCGGCCCGAGCATGTCGATCGAGACCAGGTCGCCGGGCTCGAGCGCGACGCGATCGCCATCGACGGTCACCGCGAGGAACTCCCCGGCGTTCTCCGAAGGCACGAACCGCAGCTCGACGACGTCGCCACTCGCCCGCTCCAGGAGACCGGCCCGCGGCCGCAGTTCGTCGCCTGCCATCAGGCCGAATATTCCGCCGGAATATCGGCCGCGAGGGCGTTCAGCAGTGCCACGGCGTCGACGGCTCGACCGGCTGCCGGGTTGGCGGCCGCGACGTCCACGATGTCGGGGAGTAGTGGACGCTCAGAGCCAGTCTCAGGCATCGGGGAAGTCCCGGCGCTTGATCTTGACCATGCGCCCGTCTTCGTGATGGAACACGACGCCCTCCATTGCCGGCGAGGCGGCGAGGAACTTTGCCAGCCCGTCGTATGAGCGGTCGGGCACGTCCAGCACATCGGCCAGCGCGTGAGCCACGATCCGGTGCTCAGACTCGCTCTCGGGGTTGCCGTTGACCTTCGGGCCGATCAGCTCGTAGGTGCCGGGTTCCTGCTCCGCGACGCCGTCGATGGCCTGCGCGTGCCACTTGGCGAACGCGGACTGTTCCACTGGCTCCCAGCCGACCGTCTTGCCGGTGTTCTCGTCGGTCGAGAGCGGCACGAAGCCATCCGGAGCGGCCTTGCCCGGCTTGACCTCGCGTCGCGCCCACCAGCGGGTGCCGTCGTACATAACGCAGGTTCCGTCGTACTTGCGGGTCGGCGTGCCCTCACCGTCGAGCACCCACTCGCAGCCGGGGCTGACTTCGCGGATGACGTAGCGGCGGTCGTTGTCGTCTCTCACAAACAGGGTCGGGATCTTCTCCACGGGTCAGCCCTTCGATTGAGTTGCATAGAGTGCGACTCAGTGCCGGCGTCAGCCATGAGCCACGTCCACACTGACGGACAGCAGGACGCCGACGCCTGCGGCGTGCCAGCCGACGAACACCCCAAGCAGAACGAGGCAGTAGACCGCCATCAAGGCGCCCATGACGCGAAGCCACGTCGGGCGAGCGGCAGAGTGATCGGCGTTAGATGCCATCGTGAAACCTCCTGGCGAACCAGCCGTAGCGGATAGCGGCGTACAGAATCACGAAGCCGCAGCAGCCCTGAATGATCGACACGGCGAGGTACTTCGCACCGATGGAGAGCACGACCAGGGCCAGCCCTATGACCATCTGTGCGGTGTAGAGCGCGAGGTCAACCCACCGCGGAACACGCTCAGGCCACGCGGCAGACGATTCAGGCTTGGGCATTTCCACTCGCCCCTCTCCAGATGCGGCATACCCGTCAGTCGTCGCCACGGTGCGCCTCCTCCAACATCACGTCGTGCATCTTGCGGATAACGCCGTAGCGCACCTTGTCGGAGTTGAACATCAGCGCGGCTTCCTCGACGGCCTGCCGGACCTTCACGGGGTCGCGTCCGCAGGCGGGTGCGTCCTCCACGAGCGCGTCCAGCGCCTCGCGCCAGTTCGTGTGACGGGCGGCAGAACCTGATCCGTTGTCGATCATGCGACGGGCCTCCACTCGCCCCGGACGTAGCGTTCCTCGTGGTGGCTGGCTCGCTTCCCGTCGCACTCGCGACCAGCACCGACCAGTTCGTGATTGCGCGAGCAGGTCAGGCACGGGTGCAGGTGAACGTCCTGCGGGCCACACGCTCCGAAGTGCCAGAACAGGGCGTGGAAATCATGCGCTCGACGTGCGGCAGAGCCCGACACCTCGTCAGTCGCCATCGAAGCCCCATTGGGCGTAGGTGGCGGCTCGTTCGCCGTCCTCGTCTGGCTCGCCGTCGAGCAGCCAGGAGACGTAGGACTCGGTGCAGTTGAGGCATAGCGAGACGCCTCGGTGCTCGAACCGGCTCTCGTCGTTGCGGACTGGCGTCCCGCAACCGGCGCAGTGGTTAGGATCCATCTGTCGTCACCGCCCTAATCGGTGTCGGCACGACCCTCGGCTGTTGACGCAGCCGGGGGTCACCTGATGTCTGGATCATTGCACGTTCTGGTTCGCCTTGATAGTGCTTCGCGCACGGTCGCGGCCAGGACGCACCGGCGTCCTCCCACATCTGACAGGCGCGGCAGTCGGGGAAGTCAAGCGCCGTGGGCACCGTCGCGGCAGAGCCTGATTCAGCCATTGGGCACCATCGCTCCCTCGGCAACCTGCCGAGTCGGGCACGGATAGCGCACCCCGATGATCGTCTGCTCGGCGCTGCTGTAGGTGCAGCAGACGGCGCACTCGCCCTCGGGGAAGCGGTGCGACGTGGCCTGATAGTGGATGTCGAGAATGCGCAGCAGCGCCGCGTAGGGCGTCAAAGCGGCAGAGCCCTGCGGTGTCTCAGGTGCCATCCGTGGCCTCCTGGGGCTTGGCGATGAACTTCGGACAGCCGCAGCCCTTGAACTGACAGCGGGTGTGCGACAGGTAGTAGACGTTGCCCTGGTACGTGTTGTGGTGGCCGCGCAGGTGCCCGCAATCGCACCGATCCGAGGCGGCAGAGTCAGGCTTGTGCATCTTCGCGCTCCCACTCGCGCTTGCGGCGATAGGTAGCCGCGCAGTCCTCGCACAACTTCGGGCAGATCGGGCCGACCTGAAAGATTCGGCAGTAGGAGATCGGCGGGATGGTCGGATCGGGCCGCTCGTCCGTCGCGGCGGAGCCTGTGTCACTCATCGCCGAACCCCAGCGTCGGGCACGGGCTGTAGACCGGGTCGATGCGGGTCATGCAGTAGCGGCACAGGTTGTCTCCTTCGTCGCCGTCACCGGGCCGGGTGCAGAACCCGATCGAGGCACAGCGACAGGCGACCTCGGGCGGCACAATCGGGCCCGTCGCACGAGCGGCAGAGCCTTCGCCCTGATCAGACACTGTTCGGAGCCGTCAGCGCCCGGACGATGTTGACGAACAGCGAGTCCTTGACCCGCTGCGACGAAGGCAACTCGGCGTAGGGCACCAACAACGGGTGCTCCTTCTTGGCCTCGTCCTTGACCGGGCCAAGCGTCCAGCCGTTGTCGATCTTGAACTTCATCCAGCCCTCGTGCGATTCCTCGGGCGTGTTGCCGTTCTGCACGCCGATGACGCCCTCGACGGCGCTCTGCTGCGTCTCCGGGTCCGTCTCATCCCACGGCGCGGAGACGGGGATCGTGGGGTCGGCCTGCTCGATCTGGACAGCGCGGTTGGCCTCGTGAACGACGCGGGCGATTTGCTGCGGGGTCATGTCGTATTCCTCTCCAAAGACGTGCCCGCACCAGTCGCAGGCATCGTGGGTCCATGAGTGATTGCAGTGGTGGCCGCAGGGCCGTTGGCTTCTCGGACACTCGGCGCGAGGCATGTCCTCGCCACAGGAAATGCACTCCGAGCCATCGAGCGTTGAGGCGGCAGAACCTGCATCTTGGTGGGTCATGGCATCGCTCCCGGCCAGGATGGTTTCGGTTGTGGTGAGCCACAGCAGAGCAGGCAGCGCCAGGACCCAGCTCGGTCGTCACGGCGGATCGGGTCGCCGGGTTTGAACCACTCGCCACAGCCCTCACATGGACCCGCGTAGCGAGCCTCGATCACGCCAGGAAGGGCGAGCAGCCGCGCTCGCTCGGCGCGCTCTTGGCCGAGCCTCTGGCGCTCCTTCTCGGCCCCGCAGGAGTAGGAAGGCAGGTCGCAGCACGCGCAACGGTCAGACACTCGCGACCTCCTCAGCGGGCAGGGACAGGCCCCATTCGTCGGCGAATCGCCGGGCGTGGTCATCGCAGACCGGCGCAGAGACGTAGGTCGGTTGCTGATCCCGTTCGCGCACGTAGGCGAAGCGCGCCTGGTACCTAGCCCGGAAACGACACTGACCTCGGACGCCGGGCACCGCTCCCGGCTGGCATTGGCCGGTCGGCGACAGGTGCCACAGGTTGAAGCCGAAGTAGTGTCGCTCGCCGGACAGGGGATGACGGCTCTCGGCAGACGATTCGTGCGTCACGACTCCTCCACCGTGCCGCCATAGAAGACGCTCGTGTAGTGAGCGAGCAGATAGCGCCAGACGAAGTCCTCGTCACGACCGCGCCTGCGCCACTCGTCGGCGATGTCGATCGCGCGAAGCCCGGATCCGTCGTACCAACAGCGACCGGATGGAAGGAGGTCGCAGTCCATCGATTCGGTCCACTCGGTCGGGGTCGCGCTGTGCATGCCGATGTCGACACCGAGCGGGTAGAGCGGATGTCCGAACTGCCGTAACCAACCGTCCTCGAGTTCGCGACGCGCTGCGTCCGTCGGTGGCACGCCGTGCTCCCAGTCGTGGACCACGAACGAGACCGCCCCTTTGGCGCCAATCAGTGCGAACCGGATCCTCACCGCGCCCGGGTCTGCTGGGTCGCGCCGTACACGGCGGACCAGCTCCGACTCTGGCGCACGCATGTCAGTTCGGGTCGCCGACCTGTATCACGACACCGGCGGCGCGCAGCTGCTTGGTGATCGCTGCTTCCGTCTCGCCGGCAACGATGACGACACGCGCGTCGACGCCCGTACGGCGAGGCATCGAAGGCGATGGGCTGATCGTCCAGCAGCCGCTCGCAGTTGGCGCGCGACAGCCCCAGGAAGAGAATCTGCCGGCCGTCGCGGCCGCTTTGGCCTGACGCTCGGATCAACGCTGATCCTTCGCGAAATAGATGCGGCGCAGTTCGTCCGGTTCGTACGTCTCATCGATGTCTGGGACGTCGACGAAACTCGCCGCCCCGAAGAACTTGTCGATACGCCAGCGCATCAGCGTCTGCTGCGCCCGTAGCAAAGACTCGAGCACGCGCAGGTGCGCCGGATGGTCGAGCGAGTCGAACAGACGCCGCAAATTAGGCGAGATCCGCTCAAGCCGGCCGGGGTCAAGGGGCGCCCAGGCCCAGGCGCGCGCGAGCTCGTCTAGTTGCGACTCGGTGACCTTGGCGTCTCCGCCCTCCGAGGGACCGCCGTAGGGCTGCCCCGACAGATAGAGCCAGACCTCATCGAGGCCGTACTCCTCGATGACGAGTGCGTCCTCACGCTGGCCCGGAATCCCGGCGAGCGGGTAGTAGATCGCGGACATGGGCCCTCCCCGTGTCAGGTGCCCCGGACGGTACGCCAATCGACCGACGAGCGTAACAGTATTCAACAAAACTGTTACGGTGCAGGTCCAGGCCACACGGGGGAAGGTTCGGAGACCCGGTCCATGACGATCGCGGACACCCTGCTGGCAGCCGAGCGTGCGGTGCGTGAATATGCCGTCTACCTCAGCGAGGACGCCGACCGGGCGCGGGCACGGCAGGATCGCGACGCCGTCGACTACCTCAATCGGCAGTGGGCGCAGGCCCACGCCCTCGGCGACGAACTGCGCGCCCTCAACCCGGACACGGTCGAGGCCGAGCCGGCCACCGTGCACCAGCTGCGGGTGATGGTGTCGCAGCTCGCGTTCCGACTGGAGCAGATCGTCCCAGGATCTCGAAGGGGCAGTGTTACACCCGTTGCGTCACCGGCCACACTTCGCCTTGTGCCAGCAGAGCGCATCGTCGCGTACCTGCGCGTCAGCACCGATCGGCAGGCGGACCGCGGCTTCGGACTCGAGGTTCAAGAGGCCTCGATCCGCAAGTGGGCCCGCGAGCGGAAGATGCGCATCGGCTACGTCGTACGGGACGAGGGCAAGAGCGGCGCGGCCGACCTCATCGACCGCCCCGGCCTAGCCGAAGCGCTCGGACACGTCGCCGCCGGCCGCGCGCAGGCCATCGTGGTCGCCAGGTTGGATCGTGTGGCGCGCGACCTGGTCCTGCAGGAATGGGTGCGGGCCGAGCTCCTGAAGATGGGCGGCGCACTCCGCTCAGCTGACGCGACCGAAGACGTGTATCTCGTCGAGGACCCGGACAATCCGACCGGCACGCTTGTTCGTCAGATCCTCGGCGCCGTCGCGCAATACGAGCGCGCGATGATCCGACTGCGCATGAATGCCGGCAAAGCTCGCAAGAAACAAGCCGGCGGCTACACCTCCGGCCAACCGCCATACGGACACCGCGCTGCCGGCGGCGAACTCGTTCCCGACGTCGACGAGCAGACGCAGATCCGCCGGATGAAGCGATGGCGCCGGGAAGGCAAGTCACTGCGCGACATCGCCGAGCGACTCAACGCTGAAGGTGTTCCCGCACGGCGCGGCCGTTGGCATCCCCAGACGGTGCAACGTGTCGTCGACGTCAGCCGACGACGGGACGCGTCCTAGAACCACCGGTGAAGCACGGGCCGCAGCAATGCGAACGCACGATGCATAGCGCTGCGATTGAACAAGCCGACCGGCAACGCCCAGCACCCGACGAGCACAACCGCCACCGGCACGACGACGAGATATTGAACTGGGAGCGCCCACGCACGGCCCAGCTCCCGCCACGCCTTTGCTCGCACTTCCCGTCGGGCGACCTTCGCCGCTTCACGTGCGCGCAGGCCGGCTTCCAGTCGCTCGAGCTCTTGCCGCTCCTGCTCATCGACCCATGCCCGGTACACGTGGTCGGTGTCGTAGCGGAAACGCTCTTCCTTCTGCTGCTGCGCAACCGCGAGCGCGTTCAGTTGCCGTAGCTGCTCCGCTGCTACGCGAGTGTTGCGTTCTGTCTTCGCCGCGACGCGCTGCTTCTTGCTCGACGGCCTGACAGCCCCGAGCGTGCTGACTGCGAGTGTCTTCCTGATGAGACCCATTTGTTCCTCCCCGTGGTCCCACCGGACGTTACGGGACAGTGCGCCTCACACCGGTGCAAACGCTGAGCTTCAACCGTTCGGCCGAGTGAAGGGGGTCGGCGTGTTTGCCAGAAAACTGTCGGCGCTCGCACTTAGAGTGCGTGTTCGAAGGATCGCCTCCTTCGTCGTGGAACGTTGTCGGGCCACGGACTTCCTGCGAAAGCCGCCCTTTAGGGCGGCTTTCGTGGTCTTCGGGTGGCCTGTCACGACACGCCCGATTTCCGGGACTCTCTGGACACCAGTCACGGGCGTCACTACGGTCCCGAATCGAAGTCCATCTCTCGACGACGTATCCAAGGAGGCGATGCCCCCCCTTTTTTCCGCCTCCTTCGTGCACATAGCACTTACGTTTTGTCCGTTCCTGACAACGGTGATTATCGGCGTAGGCCAGATATTCCGATCGGGGAGCGACAAAGACCGAGGAGCCGGTTAAGGGGCAGCGGACCAGCTGCTTGACGGCCAACCCGGCGCGCGACCCCCCTCTTCGCTCGTTCCGCGGTGGCGCAGCGCCTACAGACATGCGAAAGGCCCCGGCTGCAACCGGAGCCCATTCGCACACACCGGACGGAGGCCCGTCCGGCCTCGATGATGCCGTAGCTGCAACTGCGGTGTCTAGGCTTTCGCGGCCAAATTTCGCCTCCGTTCCACGAAAAGGAATGGAGGCATTTCTATGCCCGCAACAGGGACAACTGGCGTCACAAAGGACACGGTCGGCTTAACCGGTAATGAGCCGGTACGCGAACCGGTGTCGGTTGGCCGGCGGGTGTGGCTGGACCTGGTCGTGCCGGCTGGCGTCGACGTCGAGGCGCTGCTCGCCGCCTGCGCAGGTCGGGCCCGGCTGGTCGTGCAGTGCGACCCGGTCGAGCTGCCCGGTGTCGGCGACGTCTTCTACGCCGACCAGGTCGAGCTGCCCGTGGACGGCTTCTACGTCGAGACCTACTGCCGCCGGTGCGGGTGCACCGACAGCGCCGGTTGCGATGACGGCTGCTGGTGGGTCGAGGAGGACCTGTGCTCGGCGTGCGCCGATGACATGGGTCTCGTCGTCGACCCGCGCCGTGTCGAGGTCGTGCCGGTGCAGGGCGGCCTGCTGTGACCGCCGTGCTCAGCGGCGAGCTGCTGTGCGCCGCGGATCCGGATGAGTTCACCGACCACAAGGCCTTCGAGGTCAGCCGGCTGCGACGGATCTGCGCAAACTGCGAGGCGCTGCTCGCCTGCCGCAGCTACTCGCTCAGCAACGACGTCGCCGGTTTCGCTGGCGGCCTGACCGAGCGTGAACGCCACGCCATCCAGAACCGTCACCCGGCGTCGGTCGTGGACGACATCGACCAGGTCGCGATCGAGCGCCGTCTCGCCGGCGACCGCCGTGTCCGGCTCAACCGGGCAGAGCTCGACGTCGCGATGCGCGTCGGTGTCGCCCGGTTCGGCAACAAGTCTGCGGCCGCGGCCGCGCTCGGCATCAACGGGTCGACCGCCAAGACGTGGGCCGGCGTTGATGTTGTCGACCGCCAGATGCCGGTGTCCGCATGAGGGCCCCCTGGTGCCCGGGCTGCGAGCGCTTCCCGGGACTCAAGCACCCACATGAGTGGTTCGACCGCGAAACCTTGCAGCGACTGGAGTCACCCACTGAGGCTGAGGCGACAGTTGGGACGAAGCCGCTTGCGACTGTGCGGGCCATGCCCATCGCGAATCGCGTGACCGTAGCCGCGGCGGTGCGTCATGACGCAGCCTGAACGGGCCGAGGTCGGCATGTCCGCACGGATGCGGGAGTTGCTCGAGCGCAGCCCGCAGCTGGCCGGTGAGGTCCGCGGCGTCTTGGTGTCGCAGGCGGCGCTGCGCCGGTACGTCGCTGCGGTCGAGGCCTTGCTGGTAGCGCTGGACGCAAGCGAGCTGACCAGATCGCACGAGCCGCTGCTCGCCGCGATCCGCGAAGGCGTGCTCGAGCTGCACAACCGCACCGTGCCGTTGACGCCGCAGCACGTCTACGACCTGATGCGCCACTCCCCCGGCCTGCCGGCACCGTTCGAGCTCTGGGCGCCGCTGGTCGAAGCGGGGCTTCGGCTCGCGGAAGAACGTGACTCGCTCGCCGAGGCCTGCGGCGCGCTCGAGCGAGAACTCGCGCACGTCGACGAGCTGATCGGGCGGGCCCGCTTCGACTACGTCGACGCCGACACGGCCGCTAACGCGGCATGGCGGGAACTGGTCGCCCGGATCCGCCGTCCTGAAGCGGATCGGTCGTGAGAGCGGCGCGGATGGCGCGCAGCTGGCGCCGATTCCAGCTGGTCGTGACCGCCTGCTGCTTCATCGACTCGATCCTGTTCGGTTATCTGGTCGCGCACGACTCCTACCTCGCCGCGGCGCCCGCTGCGAACGCGGTGGTGATGGCCGCACTGTCGGTCAAGGCACGGCTGCGGCTCGGCCGGCTGCGCGAGACCGCCGGTGACCCTTGCCGGACACCGCGGCGGTGGTTGGCATGAGAGGCAACGAACGGCGCGGCAAGTGCGCGGTGTGCGAGACCTACGTGCCGGTCTACCCGAAGCCGCGCTACGGCTCCGATCAGGTGTTCCCGCGGGCGCACAAGCATCCGTGGCGCAAGACCGACACCGGCTGGCCCGCCGTCTGCGAAGGCGTCGACTACCCGGTCACCGCTTTGGCGGGCGCGTCATGACCGCCCTGGCACGCAAGATGCGCAAGCTGCCGCCCGAGCTCGCGGAACGAGTCCGGCTCAAACCGCACGAGTACGTCGAGGTCGTCGGCGCACACATCACCGGCAGCGAAAAGGCCAGCGCCCGGCTCTGCTACCTGGTGCTCCACGCGATCGCCGAACGCGCGGACTGGCAGTCCTGGAGTTGGGGGGCGCACTCGTTCGGGTCCGTCGAGAACATCGCCGAGCAGATCCGCTACAGCCCCAGGTCCGTCCGCTATGCGCTGACCGCGTTGACCGATGCCGAGGAAGTCGGCGGAGTCCGGTCCGGCCGCTGGTTGCACATCCAACAGCGGTCCGGCGGCACCAACCTCTACACCGTGTTGCGTCCGGTGGAAGCCCTGCAAGTCCCGAAGCGTGACTCGCCCGCTTCGCCTGTGGATGAACAGCCCCCGAAGACCGCGCTAGTTGCAGTAGGTACTGCAACAGTTGCAGCCAACCTAGATACCCCTACCAGAGATACCCCCCCTGTAGTCCCCCCCACGGGGCTGGGGATGACGATGGCCGGCGCTGACGCGCCGACTCAAGCCGCGCCCCAATGGCGCGGCGACGCCACGACTGCAGCGTCCGCGGCCGCGGCGCCGTCGCCGGCAGAGGTCCGTGCCAAGCCGCATCAACGGGATGCGGGGGGACCGGCAGCGTTCGGACCTGCGGCACTCGACCTGGTGACGGCCGCGGCGGCCTCTGACGGCACCGTGGCCGCGCCAGCGGACCCGACCCGGGATGGGCCGAGGTCGTATCGGCTGGCTCGCAAGGCGGCTCGGACGCGGCCCTGCCCGCGCTGCCACGCCGAGCCCAATGAGCCGTGCGTGACCGTCCGCGGCCGGCCGCGGACCTCGACGCACAACGAGCGCCGGGTACCGGACCTGACACCGCACGCCCCGACCTGGCCGGACGCGCAGGACCTGCCGCGGCGGGTGGCGTGGTGCCGGCGCTGCTACTCCCCCGACCTGCGTCTGCTCGAAGACGCCGACGGTGTCATCCGCATTCCGTGCCCGGAATGCCACCCATCGCGTACAGCCCCATCGCCGTTCTGACGGCGCCTACACGGAGGAACCCAAGATGCCGAAGAGCCCCGCGGGCGGCCTGCTCGCGCAACGCACACCGGTCCAGCGGCCCCGCACCGGCGGCGTCGTCGACACCCTGGTCGCTGCCAACGGCGGCCTCGTCCAGCACATCCCGCTGAGCCTCATCGACCCGCACCCGGACAACCCGCGCGAGGACCTCGGCGACCTGACCGGCCTGGTCTCCTCGATCCGCTCGGAGGTCGGGCTGATGCAGCCCCTGACGGTCGCGAGCTCGCGGGCGTTCTGGGCGGCCCGCGGTGTCACCGACACCATCGACGACGGCCGGTATGTGATCCTCGCGGGCCACCGGCGCCGGGCCGCGCTCGAGCAGGCCGGGCACAGCGCGGCGCCGTGCCTGGTCCGTGACGATCTCGCCGGTGACCAGGCCGTCGTCGCGATGCTGATCGAGAACCTGCATCGCGACGACCTCGAACCGCTCGAGGAAGCCCGCGGCTTCGCCCGGCTGCGCGAGCTCGGTCTCACCCAGACCCAGATCGCGGACAAGGTCGGCTGCACCCAGGGCAACGTCAGCAAGAAACTTGCGCTGCTGAAGCTGCCCACCGCCGTGCAGGAACGCGTCGCCGAGCACCGGCTCAGCGTGGCCGACGCGGTCGAGCTCGCCGAGTACGCCGACGACCCGGAACTGATCGAGGCCGCGGTCAACGACCGGCAACGGTGGGAGAGCTTCGAGGAGACCGCGCAGCGGATCCGCGAGGATCGCGACGAACAGCAGCGGCTCGAAGCCGCCCGCGACGAGCTACGCGCGCAAGGACTGAAACGGTTCGTCACCAGCCGGCCGGTCAACTACCGGCTCGAGGACTACCTGCGCTACGGCCGCGGGCCGATGAGCATCGACGCGCTCAAACGCTCCGACGTCGACGTCACCGACCACGACGCGCTGCCGTGCCACGCCGTCAGCGTCACGACCGACTATCACGGCAACGTCATCACCGAGCCGGTGTGCACCAAGCCGAAGAACCACGCCGGTGACCTGCAAGCAAAGCGCGATCGCGCTGAGGTGCGTAAGCAGCGCGAAGCCGAGAAGAACGCGTTGCAGGCCGGCAAACGGCGCGAGCTCGTCCGGGCACTGCTCGCCGCCAAACCGAGCAAGGAGCTGTCTTCGCTGGTCGACGCGCTCGTCATCGATCACATCAGCCGCGGCAGCAACGAGGAGGACTCCGCGGCCGCGCTCGCCACCGTGCTCGGCATGGATCCGCCGTCGTACGAACACGGTCGCGAAACCAGCGGCTTCTTCGACCGGATCGACGCGATGGCCGCCAGCGACAACGCCGCGACCCGGCAGCGGCTGATCGCGGCCCTGATCCTCATCGACTGCGAGCTTGATGTCGACCGCTCCTGGGGCGACCATCGCCGGTCCGGCGCGTACCTGCGGTTCCTGCAATCGCAAGGGCACACCTTTGCCGGCAACGAACGCCGTCACCTCGGACGCAACGCATGACCGGCCACATCGGCAACTCGGCGCGCAACGATTGCCCCACCGGAAAGATCGCCTACCGCAACAGGCGGTTCGCCGCCCGGGCGGCCCGACGCATCAAGGACGGCCGCAAGATGCGGCCCTACCCGTGCGAGCACTGCGACTGCTGGCACATCGGTCACCTGCCCCGCGTCGTCGTCAACGGCATCATCGGCGCCGACGTGTACTACGGACGACGAGACAGCGACGAGCCGGCCATCACCTGCCCACGGTGCGGCGCCACGTCCTACAACCCGAACGACATCCGCGAGCGCTACTGCGGCCGCTGCCACTGGTGGACCTCCGACGAGATCCTCGGCTCGGCCGACGTCATCGCACAGGCCGAACACGACGGAGCGCTCGAACCCCTCCCCCAGCACATCTGCGGGCGGCCGTGATGACCATCCGCCACCTCGAGCCCGCCGGGCACGGCCTGCCCCCATCGCCATGCCCGGCATGCGGCAAGGTCAACGACTCCGCCGAAGACACCGCAAGCGTCGACGGCTCCCGCCCAACCCCCGGCGACTACGCGGTCTGCTTCAGCTGCGCCGCGGTCGCCGTCTACGCCGACGACATGACACTGCGCGACCCGACCCGGCGTGAACTCGAGGAAGCGCCCGGCGAGCTATGGATCGCGCAACGGCAAGTCAAGGCGTGGCTCGCCACCGGCGGCCGGTCATGAACCGGGCCGAACACATCGACTGGGCGAAGGAGCGTGCGCTCGCCTACCTGCCCGGCGACGTCCCGAACGCGATGGCCTCCTGGGTCTCCGATCTGGGCAAGCACCCCGAGACCGAGCACCACGCGTCGATCGAGCTGCTCGGCATGCACGCGCTGTCCGGCCTGCTCGACGCGAGAACATGCCGTGAACTGATCGAAGGATCGTCGTGACCGTCGGCGAGCTCGAGGAGATCCTCGCGATGCTGCCCCGCGACACGGCCGTCACCATCTCCACCGGCGGCCCATGCCGGCACGTCGACTTCATCACCAAGATGGGCGCCAGCCGCAAACGGGACTCCTGGCCCGGCTGCCTCGACCCGGTTCCGGCCATCATCACGCTGCGCGCCAGCAGCGAGACCCCGCTGTGGTACCAGGCGTACGGCGACGACGTCGACTTCACCATGTGGGGCCGCTGGCCGACCAAGTTCCGTCGTCGCCCCGGCGGCGGTCGGCTCGAGGCAGCGAAGTGAGCGCCGGCACCCGCCGCAACGGCGCGCGGTACTGGATCGTCACCTCCACCTATGGCGACCTGGAGGAGGCCGAAGAGATCTGCAACGCGATCACCGACGCGTTGGAAGCGGCCGCGATCGCCCGCGGTGACGGGTGGAACCTGGACGTCGACATCATCGAAGCCGAACCGCCAGCGCCGGCTATTCCGTCGGAATATCCGGAGCCAGCGCCGTGACACCGACGTGGTGTGCGTGCCGTTGTCGCGGCCGCCGTCGTTCGATCGGTCGGAACGGTTAGTCCCTTTTAGGGATCTTGCTTGCTGGTTGGCCGGTTCCTGCCGATCACCGTGGCAAGGTGACGGAGCCGCACTCGGGTCGGAGCTGCAGCACCAAGCGCTCAGACAGACGTGTGCGGGGAGGCGTTCGATTTGACGTTGCGGGCGGTAGCGGATCCACCGTCCCCCGGCGAGATGCTCCGTCGGCTGCTCACGGCCAACCACGCCGACGGCCGTAACGGCCGCGACCCGATGGACACCCGCGCCTGCGAACGCCCGGTCGGCACGGCCGGCGCCAGGCTGACGCTCGAGCAGCGCCGCGCGGCCGCGCTCGCGCCACAACAGGACGCCTGGTGGTGCGACCCGGACTGGGACCGTCACGGCCTCGCCTGGTTCTACCCGCATCTGCTCGAGCTCGTCGGCACCCGTACGACGAAGGGCCGCAGCGGCGGTGGCGGCGGCATCGCCGTGCCGATCGACCTGCTGGCGCTGGACTTCCTGACCGGCCGGTACTGGGCCAGCGAGTTCGCGCCGTCGGAGACCACACTGGACGACCCGGACAACTATCGGCCCGGGTTCGTCGTGACGCTCCGCGGGCTGGAGCGTTCCGTCTGCCGGGCCCTCCGCCTAACGCCACGACCCAGGCCGACGGCGGAGGGTCTCGGCATCGACGACGGTGTCCTCGACACGCTCGCGTTCCTTGCGCTGCACGCCGACCAGCTCGTCGATGAGGCGCCGATGCTCGCCGAGACCGTGCGCAGCGAAGCGCTGCGTCTGCTCGGCCGGGCGGCGGCGATGGTGCTCGGCAACCGGTTCACCGCGTCGGTCAACGAATGCATGTACTGCTACCAGCAGACCGTCGTCGCCGACGAGGACCGGGCGGTGTGCCGCAACCCGGACTGCCGCCGGGGCGACGGCACCCGCAGGTGCTGGCGGTTCCAATTCGAAGAACTCGCCGGCGAAGAGCGTTGGGTCGAAGTCGACGAGCCCGACGTCCGCGGCCGCGGCCGGCTCAGCGACGAGCAGCTGTCGCGGTGGACCGAGGCCGGATGAGGTACGCGGGCAAGCACCGGCGAGGGACGCCATACCGGTTCATCCGGGTGCTGACCGACAACGGCTCGCCCTACCGCTCCCGAGCGTTCGCCGAGGCGCTGACCAAGACCGGCACCCGGCACAAGCGGACCCGTCCCTACACGCCGCGCACGAACGGCAAGGTCGAGCGGTACAACCAGACGATGCTCGCGGAGTGGCTGCGCCGCCGGCCCTACGACTCGGAGCAGGATCGAACGCAGGCGCTCGCCGAGTTCCTCAACTACTACAACTTCGAGCGGAAGCACTCAGCCCTCGGCTGGCTCCCGCCCATCACCCGAGTGCCCGCCGTGGGTCCGAAGGTCGAGCCGCAGGAGGTGGAGGAATGGCCCGAGGTGACGGACGACCAGCTCACCATCTTCGACGAGCTGGATGGACGGTGACCCGTGTCACCAACGTCATGAAGTACTACAGCTAGCCGCCGGACTCCGCGCGCTCGGTGCGCCGACACTCGGCCGTGGCATGTAACAACGAAACTTTGTTTCAAGAAGGAGAGCTGTTGAGCGAGACCGCAACGCCCGTCGTCGACGACGAGGCGATCGCCATCGTCGACGACCAACAGGAACCAAAGGCAGAGCACGAGAACGTCAGCGGCGTTGACCCGCTCGCACTCGCCGGCTCCCTGCTGCTCACCGCGCATCGCACCCTGTCGCAACGCACCGGCCCGTCGAACAATGTGGACCGCGCGATCGCGCTCGGTCAGGCGCTGGGCACCTTCGCGCTCGCCGACGCGACCCGCCGGCTTAACGAGACGCTCGAGCAGCAGCAGGCGGAGACCCTCCCGCAGCGGCATATGACGGGCCCCGGGTTGGTCGTGCCGATGGCAGTGCCGGCCGCCCGTCGCTGAACCCAAAACGCAATATCAGCCCCTCACCCACGAGGGTGAGGGGCTGACGGTTTCAAAAGAGGTTTAGAAAAGACTGAACCCACGGCTCAGGCGACGTCCTCGTCGACGTCGACGTACGCGGCGAGCCGGTAGGTGGGTGCGCGGTCCAGTGAGTTGCGGCCGCGGTCGTAGCGGCGGGTGGTCCGCGGATCCGCGTGCCCGGCGCCGTCTTGCACGTCGCGCAGCTCGACGCCGGCGTCCAGCGAGAGCGTCACGTACGTGTGGCGCAGCGAGTGCGGCGAGATCGGCTTGGATATTCCGGCGGAATAAGCGAGCCGTCGGATCAGCCGCCACGCGGCGAACCGGTCGATGCCGAACAGCAACGCCGACGCGCCCACGGGGGCAGACGCGCCGACGTCAGTCATGGACGGTAGCGCGGCGATCGCCTCGATGGTGCGCGGCGCGAGCGGGATCCTTGCACGCTTGCCACCCTTTCGGGTGACCGTGAGCAGCCGGTGCCCGCGCTCCTCCGCCAGGTCGGCGACGGTCGCCTTGCACGCTTCGGACACGCGCAGCCCGTTGAACGCGAGCAGGCACACGAGCGCGTACGCGACCGGGCTGTGGGTGTTGGCAACTTCCAACAGCCGGGCGAGCTCGTGCCGGTCGAGACCGAACCGCGGGGACTCGTCGGACACCTTGGGTCGGCGCAGCCCGGTCATCGGCGATCGCTTGATGAGGTCCTCGGCCGCGGCGTAGGAGTAGAAGCCGGACAGCGCGGAGAGCTTGCGGGCGATGCTCGAGGCGACCAGGCGCTCCTCGAGCTCACGGATGTAGACCTGCACGTGCATGCGGGCGGCCGCGAGCGGATCCACCTGCACGCATGCACACCAGTCGAAGAACTGGCGCAGGTCGGTGTCGTAGGCCTCGCGGGTGCGGCCGGTGTAGCCGGCGAGGAACGCCGCGGCGACGAGTTGCGTCGGTGAGTTGATGACCGGGCCGGCCGCGCGGTCGACAGGCGCCGACGCGCGCACCGCAAGCTCGTTGCTGTTCATATCCGCCTTTGCGGTGGAAAGATCCGCTTATGACCGAACTGATGGGATCGCTCCGCCCGATCAAGCAGCGGAAGAACGCGACGTCGCCCGGCGACGTCGACGTGATCGGCAACATCACGCATTCGGTCCGCTACCGGGTGCACGAGGACCTCGGCCGGATCGAGTTCCTCGACCAGGTCGAGCTGCCGTACGTGCCGGACGCGCAGGGCTTCGCCCTGTTCGGAGAGGCCGGTGACGTGCTGGCGGCAGTGCCGCTGGTCGCCGGCGCCCGCAACTGCGAGCTCACCCTCGGCCAAGGCTGGGGCATCCCGACGTCGTGGGCCGGGACCGACGTCGTCACGCCGGCGCTCACGGCCGCGGCGCGTGGCTGAACAGCCGCTGCGCGAAGGCGACGTCGTCGAGTGGCCGGAAAGCCGTAACCGCTACCAGGTGGTGCGGATCTTCGACGATGGCGGCGTCGTGCTCGAGCGGCACACCGGCGCCGCGGAGGAAGTCGTCCTGCTTGATGGCCCGGCGCAGCTGGCCGCCGCGGTGGTTGCGGGGTGACCCCGACGGTCGGGCGGGTCGTGCACTACGTGTCGCACGGCACGCCGGGCGGGGAGTTCGGCAAGGAGTGCCGGGCCGCGATCGTCACCCAGGTCGGCAAGACCCAAGGCGTGGTCGGGCTGGCGGTGCTGAACCCGACCGGCTTGTTCTTCCAGCCGACCACGTCGTACGACGGCCGTGAGCATCCCGGCGGCGGTACCTGGCATTGGCCGGAGCGTTCCGATGAGCGGCCGAAGCTGCCGAATATTCCGGCGGAATATCCGGGTGGCTGAGCTGCTCCGTCGCCTGCTGCTCCGGCTGCTCGACCTGTTGCCCGAGCCGGACACGTTCGGCCGGCTCACCATGCGCGAGGTCGAAGCGAAAGCGGCGTCCGGCCAGATGACGATGCGCGAGCTGGAACGCTGGGTGCGGGTCGCCAAGGACGCAGCGAGCATCGACGAGCGGGCCGCGTTCGTGCGGCTGTTCGGCGAACAGAATCCCGGTTAGGTCGACACTCTCGCCGCGGCGACATACATTCCGAGCGGCGAAAGGATGCGTGTTGGGGCCGGGCTTAGTGTCCCGGCCCCTTCCCGTCGCTTTTAGTGGGCACTCTGTGCCGGTTGGGCGATAGCGTCGGCAGCCGTGCAGCGGACCGCTTAATGGGGGCAAATCTAATTCGATCTTGGACGCCACTGAGGCGGGTTAGAGGCAGGACAGGAACGATTAGACGGTCGCCGTCCGGATGGTGCCTGCCGTCGTGCCTAGGTAAAGATTCCCGACGTTGTCAGCGGCGAGTGCCGTCGCGGGAACGTCGAGCTGCCCGAGCGTTTCGAGGGCTCCTGTCTGCCCGATCCGGTAGACGGTGCCGTTACCTGCAAGTATCAGCAGTTTCTGTCCGTCTGGCGTCACGGTTGCGTCCAGCACGAACCCAGACGGAAGTGCGGCGGTGATCGGCGAAGGGTCGACACCCGGTTTCGTGACGACATGCCAAGCGGAGTCGGCCGCTAGACCGTCCTGTTTAGACGTGTCGATGCAATAGAAGAACTCCACCCCGTTGCGAGCAAATCGGACAGCGTCGCCGACCGTCGCGGGTGACCCGGCCAGATTCGTCCACGTCCCGGCCGACCACTGATAGAGGCTGGTCGCAGCGGTGTCCTCGAATATTGTGAGGATCGTGCCATCGGTGAAAGCCATGCCGCTGTAGAAGCGGGCCAGCCCGGTGCCCGCGACCGTGAGCGACGCCGTCCATGTGGCCCCGCCGTCGGCGGAACGCCAGATGATCGCGTTCATGCCTGCCGAGCCGAATAGCCACAGCCCCTCGACTGTTTCGACAACGTCGAACACATGCTCAGGGACCGGCGCGACGTCTGTGGCGATGGTCCATGAGTCGGGGGTTAAGGCGTGGGCGTACTGTCCGGTGGACGGGTCGAACGAACCCTGCGGGTCTACGAACGGTGCGGTCAGACCTAGGCTTGTCGTCCGGAAGATCCAGGTTGCATCAGTCGTGAGAGTCGCTTCGTCGTTGACCGTGCCGGTGCCGGGGTCGATGGACAGCGCATGGATCGGGCCGGTGTTCGCGCCGTAGTCGCCGTAAGCGACATAGACGCGATCCGACCACAATGAGAGCCGGTGGACCTGCTTGCCTGTAGAGGTCGCCTGCGCCGCGATCAGACTAGGCGCAGCAAGTTGCGAGGTTGTGATCGTCGCCGGTGGCGGCGGCGGCGGTTCTCTTCAACCCTCAGCCAGCCGCACGATCGCGATGCCCGCCCAGTCGAGCGTCACCGCCTGGTCAAGCGTTCCGGAACCGGCCGTGCTGAACTCAAGCGCCGTGCCGCCATCCGTGGGTTGAACAATGCTCGGGAACCCGACACGAACGATATCGCCGTCGCTGCCAACGGCAGCGATCTCCGCTGCTGACAGCACATAGTCGAACAACATTCTGTCGGTTACCTGGGCGTGGAATTCGACTGAGCCTGTGGTCGGCGGCGTCGCGAATCCGATCTCGACGTCGATGGTCAACTGATACATGCCGGGAGCCAGGCTCACCGAGCCAGACTCATCGATGGTGATCCAATCGGGCTGGGTCTGTCCAGATTGAGCGGACCACGTCGTGACGTCCGGCGGCCAGACGCTGTAGTCGCCGGTCGCGCCTAGCAGGAACCCGATCGGCACAGAGGCGCCACTAAGCGCATCGAACGCGCTGCCGTTCCACCGCTTCAGCGCCTTGTTGGCGGTGTCGGTCCACTCGTCGTTGCCGGTCGCGTTGGTCGGCGCGACCGAACCGATCCAGTGCACGAAGGCGGCGCCGGCGGGACGGGCGGTGCCGGCGGTCGAGCCGTGCACGACGACGTTGCCTTTGCCGGCTGCCGCGGTGTCGGTGTAGGCCTCCGCGGCCGTCTGCGCGGCCGCGGCGGCCCCGGAGGCGTCAGCGCTGACGTCGCTCGCGGCCAGGACGACGGTGCCGGTGTGGCCGTTGACCGATGACACGGCGCCGGTGATGCCGGGCAGTGGTCGAGGGTCCATCCCCATCGGTCAGACCCCCTGGTGCACGACGTGCACAGTCGCGCTGCCGGACTGGGTGGCGAGGTAGACGACCTCTCCGGGCTCGAGCGAGTCGACCGGGTAGAAGGTGTTCGCCGGGATCTGCGCGCAGTTCGCCCAGGCGACGTCCTCGCCGCCGATCGCGACAGCGACGGAACACCAGAACGTCAGGGACTGACCGAAGATGTGGTCGGCGTCGGCGCCGTTGATCGCCGTCGGGGACGTGCCGACAGTGACTTGGGCGGACTTGAAAGCCATGAGGATGCGTCTCGTCTCTTGGTGGAAGCGGCTCAGCTGGCCGGCGAGCCGGTCGGGTCGGTGACGGCCCGGGCGACCTCGTCGACCGTGTGCGCGCCGGGCAGCTGCGGCTGGAGGGCGACGGCGTCGGCGGCCGCGGAAGCGATCGCGTCGACGACGTCGGCGCGTGGCTCGACGTCGCGCAGGAACGCCGGCAGCACGCCGCGGTCCTCGAGGAAGGCGACGACCCGGTTGACGGCGACGACGGCGGCCGCGAAGCCGGACAGCACGACGTACGCCGAGGTGCGGGCCGGAACGACCGTGAGCAGGCCGGGGATGACGACCACGGCGAGGGTCAGCACGACGACATAGGCGGTGCGGACGGTGCGTTTGGTGGACTCGGACAGGCGCAACGCGGGCTCCTAGAACTTGAGGGCGGCGAGCGTCTTCGGCCCGGCGTCGCCGTCGACGTGCAGGTGGTGGCTGGTTTGGAAGCCGCGGACGGCGCGTTCGGTCTTGTCGCCGTAGTCGCCGTCGACGGTGAGTGGGTGTCCGTCGACGCGGACGCCGGCGGCTTTCAGCAGCTTCTGCAGCCGTACGACGTTCTTGCCGGTCGAGTCGCGGTGCAGCGGCGGATAGGTTTTCGCCGTGACCTTCTTGACGGCGGCCTTGACCTTGGTGCCGAGGTCATAACGCAGCCCCGGGACGCGGGTGTGACCGATGAACTGCGACGTCGGCCGCAAACGCCGGTAGACCCCTCCCCCGTTCGGGTCGCTGACCGCCGCTGCGGGCGTGGTGTTGCCTTCGATGGTGTGGACGCCGTTGCGGTCGAGGTACTCGACGATGCCGGTGTGATCGGCGCCCGCGGCCTCACCTGGGAAGTGGAAGTAGGCGATGTCGCCGGCGCGGATGCCGAGGACGCCGGGGTGGAAGCAGCCCTTGCGCCGGGCGGCGTCGACCGCTTCCGCGCAGCCGGCCCAGAACCGGGTGAACAGCTGCTCGAGGTCGACACCGATCTGGGCGAAGACCCACCAGACGAAGATGGAGCACCAGGCGACGCCGTTCCATCCGAACGCGGCGCCGTATTTGGTGATGTTGCCGCTCTTGCCGTCGCTGCCGCCCTGCTCGACATAGCCGAGCTGGGCGCGCAGGACGCGCAGCAGCGCGCTGACCGTGGAAGTGCGCAACGAGATCTCCTAATGCTTGACGACGGCCAGCGCGAGGCCAGCGAGGCCGGGAAGGGAGGCGGCGAGGGTGAGCAGGGTGGAGCGCAGCCCGGACACCTGGTCGCTCTTCAGCGCGGTGACGTCGGTCTCGACGCGGCCGAGCCGGCCGTCGAGCTCGGTGCGCGGCACGTAGTTGGCCGGCAGGTTCTCGACGTGCTCACGCATGTAACTGGTGAGCTCGCGGACGTCTCCGCGGATCTCGTCGAGTCGGCGACCGAGCTCGCCGATGGTGATGTCGTCGATAGGAGTGCGGGGCCGGGGAGGCATGACAAGCTGTCCCCTTCACCAGGTGGGCGCGGAAGTCGAGAAGAGCGAGCTACATCGCCGCGGCGCGGTCGAGCGCGGCTTGAAGCGTGGCTGCGCGGTCGCGGAGTTGGGTGTTCTCAGTCTGCAGCGCGTGGATCTGCCGGTAGAGGTCGGCGAGCAGGCCGAGGACGGCCGATTCGTTCGTCACGGCGCGGCGTTCAGCACTAGGGCACCTGAGGTGACCTGGATCAGGCAGCGGGTGCTTGTTGCGGTGTCCGTGAAGACAATGCCGTTCGTGGCGCCGTTGCCGGGGATCTCAACGAAGTCGCTGCTTGTGCCGAGCATGACTTGATTGGCTTTGGTGGTCGCGGCGTCTGCGCCTATCGCGGAGGAGTGAGTATGCGCCGTTGCGACGAATGCATGCGTGCCGATCGCAGTGGCGTAATCAGGTTCGGCATCCGATCCATACCCAAGTGCTGTGGAGAATTGGCCAGCAGCCGTCGAACTATCGCCGACTGCTGTGGCCCGTAGCGCAGTTGCGCCTGCCTCACCGATCGCGACGGTGTAATCGGCGGATGCGACGGAGGTCTGCCCAATCGCGATGGCTTGGACGCCTTGCGATAGTGCACCCTGACCTAAGCCGACTCCACCGGTCGCGCCAGTATTGACCTTCGCATCGTGGCCGATCGCGATGCTTTCGTCGGCGAGAGCCCGAGCAATACGACCAATAGCGATCGCCTGCGACACACCCGTAGTCGCTTCGGCGAGGGCACCGATAGCGACGCCGTAATCACCCCAACCGCGGGCATGGTCGCCAATGGCGACGGAAGACACGCCATCGGCGCCCGCGTCGGACCCGACAGCGACCGCGTCGATAGCAGAGGTCTCACAGTTCGGTCCGAGCGCGACTGAGTCAGCGCCACCGGCTGTGCAGAACCAACCGATGGCGATGGCTTCCGACCCGTTGTCCTCCGCGGATACACCGATCGCGATGCCACGCGCACCGCCGGACGCGCTCGCGAATTGGCCGATGATGATCGGGTCGGCGTTCGGGTCGAAGCCGGTCTCGCCGGGTGGCAGTGAGGCGCCGCGGATGCGGGCCGCGAGTCTTGTGATGTCGACGCTGAGCGGGGCGGCGGCCGCGACGCGGCCGCCGAGGGTGCCGGGTGTCATCGACTGGGCCCAGCGGGTCTGCCTTTGTTCGCGGCTGCGGGGCGGTTTGCGTGCCATCATGCCTCGTAGAGCTCGGGGACGAAACTGATCGCGCCGCTGGTCGCGTCTTCGCTGACGCTGATGGACATGACGCGCAGCGCTGCCGCCCCGCCGGTGCCGTCGGGTGCGAGGACTGTGTCGCCGTTGTCGAAGTCGACGTAGGGTGTTGCGCCCTCGACCGGGACGCAGGCCGCGGTGAATGTGGTGGTCGGCGTGGCGATGTCGGTGAACGCGGCTTCGGCTTGGCTGGTGGCCTGCGCGTCGCTGCCGGCGTTGCCGAGGGAAAGAAGGTCTTCGACCCGGCCGTCGGTGGCTTCGTTGGCGGCGGCGATCTCAACCCACCCATTGGGGGTGCGAACGAGCAGGTGCGTGGTGATGCCGAGGTCGGTGTCGAGCTCGAGCTGGTCGAGGTTGAGCGCCGGGCGCAGCACGACCGGGTTGGCGCCGGTGGACCGGTCGGTGCCGCGTTGAGTCCAGGCGTGCAGCACGAGGTTGGCGTCGACCTGTACGTCGATGCCGAGTTCGGTGAGCTTCTCGATGAGGTCGGCGCCTTTGGTGCCGACGTTGTAGGCGGTGTCGACGATGTCGGTCCACGCGACGCCGGCGGTGTCGTCGGTTGAGGTGTAGTCCAGCGTCAGCGGAGCGAGGGCGGTGACGCTGCGCGCCTGCGCCTCTTCGACGAATGTCTTGAGGATGAGCGCCGCGTGCCAGCCGGGCGGCGTGGTGCCTTCGGGGCGGCACAGCCAGCTGGTGGTGTCGCTGCGCAGCACGACCGTGTCGATGACGCCGGCGCTGCTGGTGGTGGCGACGGTGCACAGGAACGCGGCCGGGTTCTGCTGGGTCGGCCATGCCTTGGCGGCGTTCTGCACGCGGGCGGCGAGCAGGTAGGTGCCGGCCGGCAGGTTGACGTTGTACGGGGTCGCGGCCCGCCAGGTGAGCGGGTTGGTCAGGTCGCTGGTGATGATCTGTTGACCGTTGAGGTACAGGTCGAGGAAGTTGTCGGCGGTGGCGTAGATAGCGACCGGCGAGTTCGCGGTGAGGGTGAAGGTGGCGCGGAAGTAGACGACTTTCAGGTCGGTGTCGTCGGTGTCCGGGTTGGTGTCCCAGATCCATTCGGCCGAGCTGTCCGGCCAGCCTTTCGGGTAGCCGGCGCGTGCGGTGGTGTCAGCTGTCCAGGCGACACCGGCGGGTGCGGCCCATTCGCTGGAGACGTACCAATCGCCGGCGGCGGAGGAGTAGTTGAAGGTGCGTTGGTCGCCGGCGTCGCGGTTGAAGCCGCCTTCGGGAAACAGGATCGCGTCGTTGATGACGTCTTGCACGCCTGGCCCGGTGATGGTCAGCCACTGGTCGACCTCGCCGTCGGTGTCGACGGCGACGTTCTTCGGGTTCTGGATCCGGAACGCGTACCGGTAATCACCGGCCCACCAGAACCGGACGATGTTGCGGTCACGCAGGTAGGTGACGGCCGGGTCGTCGTACGGGACGTCGAGCGAGCCCAGGCCGGAGCCGTTCAGCGGGTCCTGCCATGACAGGTTGCACCGGTCGGGCAGCACGGCGAGGCAGGTAGCGAGGTCAGGTGTCCAGACCGAGGCGAAGATCCGGTCCGGCACGGTCATGGCAGCCGGGCCGCGTTGTATTCGATCGACGCGGTGCCGGTGAGGACGTTGGCGCCGGGGTCGAGGTCGAACCAGCAGTCGTGTCCGGCGGCCGGCCAGGACAGGTCACCGATGACGGAGCTGCCGCCAGAGGTCGCGGTCCAGTTGGCGACGTCGATGGTGACGGTGCCGGCGCCGCTGTAGGTGAGGATCGCGCCGGTGGTGGTGTTGGTGAGGGTGCCGGCGCCCATGGTGATGATGAGCCGGTTGGTGCGGGCTTCACCGGCGATGGTGTCGGTGCCGGGTGCGGTGACGGTGACCGCGGCCGTGTCGTACAGGTAGCCGTCGAGGACACGCAGGTCGAGCACCGTGGTGCAGGTCCGGTCGCTCTGCATGGTTTCCTGCGGCAGCTGGTTGAGAGTGACCAGCGCCGAGGACTCGACGACGCCGGACGGTGTGAGCAGCCGGCGGGTGAGCGTGCGCGCGGTCTCCGGCCTCCAGACGAAGGCCTTGAAGTCGGCCCAGTTCTGCTGCCACTGCGCGACGGTCTCCGGGTCGCCGGCGTCGTTGGTGCCGTTGATGAGCAGCCCGATTTGCAGTTCGCCGGGGCCGGGGGTGCGGCGGCGGAACTTCGCGCCCGGCGCGAACGGGACGGCGTTGTCGTCGCCCACCATCGGCAGGTCGGTCCCGTTGGTGAGCAGTGTGCGGGCGTAGTTCGCCACGTCGACGCCGTCGAGCAGGTACTGCAGCGGCGCGGTCATGCGTAGCCCAGCTGGTAGGCGGCTTTGCGCAGCGCGCGTGGCAGCGCGGTTGAGGAGCGCTCCGGCTTCGGGTTGTTGATGACCAGCTCGCCGACAAGCGGGCCGGAATGCCCGCGCGGGGCGAGGGCGTCGCGGATCGCGGCGATCGCGTTCGGGTTGTCCAGCGGCAGGATTGCTTCCCGGCCGGCTTCACCGAAGACGCCGAGGGTTGCCGCGGTGGCCATGCCACCGTCCGCGAAATGCAGTAGCGGGAGGTCAGGGGTACTGAGGGTGAAGCCTTGCCCGGCGAGATGCAGGAACCGAGTCACGATGTTTGAGGGGATATCGAGGTTGAAACTCAGGCCGTTCCACCAGCCGATGATCATGTTGATGACGCCTTGGAACGCGGACGCGATCCCGTCCCACATGTGGGTGGAGGCGGTTGCGATGCGTCCGGGCAGCTTCTGGAAGAACCCGACGATCGTGTCGGCGGCGTGCGTGATGGTCGCGACGTTGCGGTGGAACTCGTTGACGATGTCGCGCCACATGCCGGTGAAGAACCCGACGAACGGGCCGGAGAAGAACCGGCCGACTGCCAGCCCGGCTGTGCTGAACGCGCCGAGCACTGACTCGACGGTCTGGATGTTGCGGTGGAACTCGTTGACGATGTCCTGCCACAGGTGCAGGAAGAAGTTCTTGATCGGCGTCCAGTGGTTGACCACAAGAGTGGCCAGGGCGACGACAGCGACAGCGAGGCCGGCGCCGCCAGTGAGTGATGCGACGAGCAGCCCAATGCCGGCGACGAACTCGAGCAACTGGTCGGTGTTCATGTTGTTGAGCAGCCTGGCGATGAACCCGACGACTTGCAGGATGACGGCGCCGAGCGGGGCGAAGGCGGTGATGAGCTTGCCGAGGACGCCGGCGAGGTTGACGAACAGGTCGACGACGCGCGGGCCGTTGGTCCGCACGTATTGCAGGAACTTCTGGAAGCCGCCGTTGGAGGACAGGCCGGCTGCCCATTGCGCGAACGCTGCGGTGAACCTGACGAAACCTGCGCCGATCGTGTTGACGATCGGGCCGAACGCTTCGAAGAGTCCGGCGAAGCCTTTGGCGATGTTGCCGAAGGCTTGGCCCATCTCGATGAGGGTTGGTCCGGCGGTCTGCTGGATGTAGGCGAAGAACTGGGTCCAGAACGGTGCGGTGAGCGCCTGGCCGGCTTGCTGGAAGAGGAAACCGAGCGCGACCGCGACACTGCTGACGAAGGCGGCGAACGGCTGCAGCAGCGGTGTCATCGCCTTGAATCCGGCCTGCAGCCCGGGGAGGAAGCCGGCGGCCGCGATGTTCTTGAGCTGCGTGAAAGCGGGGACGAGGGTTCCGGTCCAAAACTGGGCGAAGGCGAGGACGGCGGGGTTGGTCTTGGCGAGTTCGCCCCGGATCGTTTGCAACGCGGTCGCGCCGGCGGTGCCGGTTCCTTGCGCGGCTTTCTGCTGCTGCGCGAGCGCGGCCGTCAATGCGTTGCTGGCCTGGGTGATGCTGGCCGCGGCTTGCTTTTCGACGAGTGCCCGGTTGCGTTCGGCGTCGGCGAGCTGCTGGGCCGCCTGCTGCTGGTTGTGATGGCCGTCCGCGACGGCCTTCGCGGCGGCGACAACGCCGGGGGCGCCGGCGACGCCGGCTTTCTGCGCGGCGTTGTTGTCTTGCTCGGCTTGCTTGGCGGCCTCGTTCGCCTCGACGAGTGCCTGTTGGGCTTTCGCGAGGTCGAGAGCGGCTTGCTGTTTCTGCAGCGTCGTCGCGGTGCCGGAGGCGAGCGTCGCGTTGTAGGTGGCCTGCGCGTTTTGCACATCGATCGCGGCCTGGCGTGCGGCGAGTTGGGTGTCGACGACGCGGTTGGACGAGGACTCGAGGTCGCGGGCGGCTTGTTCGCGGGCCTGGTTGAGCGCCTGCTGGGCTGCGGCCTCTTGCTGGTCGGCTTGGGTCTTGGCGTACTGCGCGGCGGCGACGGCCTCGGTCGCGGAGATCTCCTGCGAGGCGGCCTGTTGCCGGGCGAGCGCGAGCGATTGGGTGGCAGCCTGGACTTGCCTGGCGGCGGCGGCCTGAGCTGATGCCGCGGCGGTCTCGCCGGCGGCGGCGTTCGCGGCCTGCTGGGCTTCGGCCGTGTGTTCCTGGCCGAGGAGCTTCACAGCGGCGCTCACCTGGGACGCGCCGAGGTAGAGGACGCCGAGTCCGGCGGCGCCAGAGGCGGCTGCGGTCGCGATGCCCGCGAGGCCGGCGGTCGCTGCGGCGCCGATCGGGATCAGCGCGGGCCCGAGACCGGCGATCACGCCTTCCATCGCGGACAGCCCGGACAGCGCGGGGCCGGTGTCCGCGGCCACATTGAGGGTGATGTCTTCGCCGTCGAGCGCGTCGACCTCGGCCTGGATGGCGGCGAGCTCGGCGGAGGCCTTGACCGCATCCACTTGCACGTTGATGTCGGGCGAGCGGGCGCCGAGCTCGTCGATCCGTGCGGTCAGCCGGTCCAGCTCGGCGAGGGCGTCGGTGGTCTGGATGTCGACGCCGACACGGACGTCGCGTAACGCCTCGAGCCGGCCGCGGATGTCCGCGAGTTCGGCGTCGAGCTCGGTAGCGTCGACGCCGACGTGCGGCTGTGGCAGGTCCCGGAGCGCGGCGTCGATGCGGGTGCGGACGGTCCGCGCGAACGAGCCGCCGAAGCTGTCGCCGGCGGCAGCGCCTTGCGCACCGGCGGCGCGGGTGCCGGCGGCGAGCGCGCCGGGCAGCGCGTCGCGGACCTTGGCGGCGATGCGGTCGGCGATGGTCTTGCCGAGGTTGTCGCCGGCCTGTGTGGCACCGGGTTCGGCGCCGGCCTTGAACCTGTTCCAGAACTCGCCGCCGTCGGGGACGACGTCGACGGTGACTTCACCGACCCGGATGCCGCCGTCGCTCACCGGTGGCTCCGTTTCGGTCGGTTGTTCATTTCTGGGTGGTGCGGTGCCGGGCGCGGAGCCGCTCGAGGTAGGCGCGGCTCTCGGCGCTCGCCGTGGGGCGGCCGCGGCTTGCGGCTGCGGGGATGCCGGGCCGCGGCACCGGTTTGGGTGGGGTCGCGGTCTTCACCCCGCCGCGGCGTACCTGCACGTAGGTGAGGCGTTCGACGGAGTCGATGAGGGCGGCGAGCAGCAGGTCCGTGTGTGACCAGGGCCCGTGGGTGTGTTCCTGCTCAGCGAGTTCGGCGAAGTCGTTGTCGCTGAGCTCGGCCATCCGCAGGGTTTGGGTGGCTGACTCGAGCGGCAGCTGCGCCAGGTATGCGGCGAGCTCACGCCAGGTGAGCTCGCCGGTGTAGAGCTGGCGCAGCCGCACGCCGGGGTAGAACCGGGCGAGGTCCGCCTCTACCGCCTCGCAGTGCTCCTCGAGGAACGCTGCGAGGCCGGTGATTTCCCCGGGTCCTGGCCGGTGGCGGCCATCCAGGCGGTGAAGAACGCGTCGATGTCGCCGAGGGTCGGGTCGACGTCGTTCCAGGACGCGAGGGAAGCCTCGGTGAGGCAGCCGGCGGCCCAGCTGTCGTAGTCGCCGTCGGCGATGGCACGCAGGTGCCGCGGCCGCCAGTCACGTACAGGCAGGACGTCGATGTCGACAGCGTCTGGGCCGAGCGGGACGGTCACTGTGCTGGTGCTGGTCGCGGCTTCAGCCGCGAGCTTGTCCAGTGCGGCCACGTCAGCCGCTCTTCAGCGCGTCGACGAGGTAGTACCAGTAGACGGAGAAGCCGCTGGTGTCCGGGTAGGCGGTGAGCTCGACCGGGTAGCCGATCGCCTCGCCGGCCTTGGCGTTGAAGTCGCCCGGGGTGGTGTTTTCCACGATCGGGCAGACGGCGCGGATGTGGTTGTTGCCGTCGACGATGTCGAACACGGCCGAGTAGTACTGCGTCGCGGGCGGGCCCTCCTGGAAGGAGAACGAGCCGTCGGTCGGGTCGACGGTGATGGCGTCGAGTGCGAGCTCGTTGTACACCGCGATCGAGGTGGCGTTGGACTCGAGGAAGGTCAGGCCGAAGGTGCGTTTGACCGACGTCTTCAACACCCGTACCGGCACTGTGGTGCCGTAGGCGTTGATGTCGTTGGCGGAGACGTTCTTCTTCGCGGACAGGCCGTCGCTGGTGACCCAGCCGGCGTCCTGGAACGCTTCGTTGAGGAGGTCCTCGACGCTGGTGGGGAGCGCGGTGCCCTCGGGGGCGAACCAGGCGAGGGACCCGCCGGTTCCGCCGGCTTCGACGCCGGCGAGGATGTTCTTGTTCTGCGTGGTCATGCGGTCCTCTCAAGGGGGCGGGTCGCGTCAGGGCAGGCGTGGGGGCCGGATATTCCGGCGGAATAAAGCGGCTCGCGGGCCGGTCAGGCGGTGTGCAGCGCGAGTTGGCAGGACAGGCCGTAGCGGGTCACGTTCGGGTCGTCGTACGGGCGCCAGGCCGGACCGGACAGGACGCTCACTTTGGCGACGACACCGTCGGTGGTGGTGTAGCCGGGCAGCTGGTATCGCAACGCCTTACGGAGGGCTTCGGCGCCGTCGCCGGCGCTGACCCGGTCGCGCTGGTAGTACTCGAGGTCGACGGTGGCGAGGCTGATGGTCGGGTCGGTGTCGGGGCCGCCGACGCGACGGACGAGGACGAGCGGCACGTTGCCGGCAAGGTCCGCTGGTCGTTCGGTGACCCAGCGGGCCTCGACGACGGTCGGGCCCCAGCTGGTGAGCAGGGTCTCGACGTTCACGGGTGGCCTTGTCAGTCGCGGGCGGCGTCGATGGCGTGCAGCAGGGTGTGGTGCGCGTCGTTGTTCTTGCTGCCGAACTCGACGAAGACGGCTTCGGGCGCGGTGTTGGTGACGCGGCCGCAGGCGCGGCGGTCGCCGCCGGACAGGACGCGGACGAAGTGGGTCACTTCGAAGCTGTCGCGGTAGCGGCCGGGGTGCGGGCCGGTCTCGTCGACAGGTGCGTCGGCGCGGGCGGCTTCAGCGATCCGTTCGGCGCGGTCGGCCATCGCCAGCTGCATTTCTTCGCTGCGCAGCATCCGGCCGATGCCGTCATAGTCGCCGCGGAACTTCGCGGTCATCGCGTCTACCCGGTGGTGCGGATCAGCGCGACCTGGGTGCCGGCGTTCCAGCCGGTGAGGCCGTTAGTCCAGGCGCCGGGCGCGCCGTCCACGTCGTAAGTGAGGTCGTTGACGACGACCTGGTCGAGCGCGCCGATGGTGACGCCTGGCGGCAGCAACAGGTTGAGCCCATCGATGACCAGGTCTTCGTCTTGCACGTTCTCGGTGCTGGCGCGTGGCCACGTGGTCGCGCCGGCGACGTCGGTCGACGTCGGGGTGTAGGTGTCGTTGCCTTGCGCGTCTCGGATCGGCTGACCGTCGCCGTCGACGGCGAGGGTGCGGCTGAGGATGGTGACGGTGCTCATCGCAGAGTGCCGATGGAGCGGATCTCGCGGATGTAGCCGCCGTCGCGTAGCGCGTCGACGTCTTCTTGCGCGAGGGTGACCAGGCCGGGGTTGTAGCCGTCGGTGACGCGGTAGGAGAACGGGCCGGTGCTCTGGTAGGACACGCCCGGTGTGCCGGGGGCGAGGTAGACGCGGGCGACCATGCGGGCGGTGATGCCGACGACGTCGTCCGGGATCGTCGAGTAACCGTGGGTGTAGGTGACGGCCGCGGTGGAGGCGGCGTAGTCCTTGAGCAGCTCGGGCAGGTTGAGCACCTGCTGCTCACCGAACAGGGTGACCATGTCCAGGCCGTCCCAGACGAACGGCACCGGGTAGGTGGTCACACCGTCGTAGCCGACGAGCGCGACTTCGCTGACGGCGGTGACGGGCCGTTGCGGCAGCCGGATCTCGCTGTGGGTGATGCGCAGCACGTCGGTGCTGGTGGCCAGGGTGAATGTCTGGCGCGTCTTGCGACGGACCAGCCGGGACGCTTGCGTCAGCAGCCCGGCGACGCGGACGGCTTCAGCCGATGTGAGAGCGCGGGTGAGTTCGGTCTCGACGTCGTCCTCGGTCGCGAGCGGGTCAAGCGACACGACGCGCTCCTCGGGCTAGGTATTCGATCGCGGCGCACCAGCGGTCCAGATCGACGGTCGGGTCGAGTTCGCCGGCGCGGGTCTTGGCGCGTTTGGACGCGGCGCGCCATGCGGTCGGCTGCAGCAGCCGGCTGAGCTCGGCCTGCCAGCTGTCGATGTCATCACGGTCGGCGAAGGTGCCGGCCTCGCCGAGCGCTTCGCGCAGACCGGGTGTCGGGTTGGCGATGACCGGGATGCCGGAGCACATCGCTTCGACGCCGACGCGGCCCCATGACTCGTAGGACGAGGGCATCAGCAGCACGCGGGTGCGCGAGTAGACGGCGCGCATGTCCTGGCCGTGCTCGAGGACGGTGACGTTGGGCAGGTCGGTGCGGATGAGCTGCTCGCCGTAGGCGCCGACCACGCCGAGGAACTCGACGTCAGGTAGCCGTTCGGCAAGCGCGTAGAACGTGTGCGCGCCTTTGGCCTCGTTGAGGTTGATCAGGGTGACCGCGCGGCCGGGTTTGGTGCGGTACTCCTCGGCGAACACCGGCGGCCGGACGATGAGCTGCCGGCCGGTGTAGGCGAAGTCGTCTGCCATCCATTGGCTGTTGAACACCGCGAGCGCGGTCGAGCCGGTGAGGAACGTCTTGGTGGTCGGGTGGGTGTTGTGCAGCACCTGGACGAGCGGGCGTTTGACCATCGCGCACAGCGCGCCGGCCCGGGCGGTGTTTTCCAGGTGGGTGATGACGACGTCGGCGTTCTCGACGAAGGGCCAGGGGTCGTTGCGGCCCTTGTGCGGGTGCACGGTGATGCCGTGCAGGTCGTACGGGCCGGTGTCTGGTGTCGGCCGTGACAGCAGCACGTCGACGGTGTGGCCACGGTCGGCGAGCGGCCGCAGCATCGACAGCAGCATCAGCTCCGCGCCGGCGCAGTGCCGGGGCGGGAAGAGGTGCACCATCGCGAGGACCCGCAACGGTGCCACCTCTCCCCTGCCCCGGTTTATCTGCTACTGCCGGTCAGCTGGTCAGCTGAGCTCGGCGATCGGCGACAGGACCGCGAACGGGTAGCGCTTGGTCTCGTCGGACTGCAGGCGCGTTACCGGGTTCGCGGTGGCGAAGCCGACCCGGAACACGGCGCGCAGGATGGTCGAGTCCTGCTGCATCGCGTTGAACACGACCGCGCCGCTGTCGTCGCTGATGATGCCGTCCTCGTGCATCGAGAACGTGATGTCCTGGCGCAGGCCGACGACGGCCTTGCTCCAGTCGCCGCCGATGACCGAGGCCTTGGTCGGGTCCATCGCGCCGTTCTCCAGCTCGGAGCAGGCGCGGCCGTAGAGGCTGTTGCCGTCCGGGTTCTGGGTGTAGACGGGCTGGCCGTTGGCGCCGCGGATACCGACCAGGTTCCACTCGAACCCGGGCGCGAGTGCGAAGCCGTTGATGGTGAAGCCCTGCTTGGCGAGGGTGACGCCGAGCTCGGTGACGTCGGCGCCGACGTCGGCGAGTGTGCCGACGTTGACCTTGTTGCCGGCGGCGACCGCCCCGGTGTAGATGTCGGTGGAGAACGTCGCCGGCGCGGACACACCGAACAGGCCGGCCGCGTCGAGCAGGTAGCCGAAGGCCTCGACGATCCGCGGCCGCACCTCGTCCCAGACCGGAACCTGGGCGTCGTCGATGTAGGCGTTGGGGATCGGGACGAGGACGGCCATCTCCTCGGCGGTGAGCACGACGTTCTTCCAGTCCTGGCTGGACGTCTGCTTCATGCCGGTGTCACCGGCGACCCAGTAGGCCTGCGGCAGCACGGACAGGACCGGCTGGCGGGTGGTCAGTGACGACATCGTCACCTTGCGGGCGTGCGAGAGCAGGTGCGATGCCTTCGGCAGCTCCTGGATGATCTGCGCCGCGACCGGTTCCGGGACAAGGGGGTCCTGGGACGCGTCGCGGGAAACCAGGCTGTTGTACGTAGCCACGGGTTACCTCACATTCGGGTGGGGTCGGGTGAAGACAGCGATCCGGTCGCGGCTACGTCCGGGTGCTGCAGGGGTCAGGTGGTGTTGCGGCCTCGCGCCAGGCCGCGGAACCAGGCGTTGGGGTCGGTCTGCGCGCCGGGTGCGGCCCCGCGCCGGCCCTGCTTGAGGTCCGGAGCCGGTGTCTGTGTCGCCGTGCCGCCGAGGGTCTTGGCGAACGCGAGCAGGTCGTCGGCGGCCGAGTTGATCTCGTCCTCGTCGTCGCCGTAGAGGAACTGCGCGGCGCTTGCCGGCAGGCCTTTCGCGGCCGCGACGGTGAACCTGGTCAGAGACAGTTCGGCTTCGGCCGCGCGGATGTGCGCCTCGGCGATCTTCTCCGCGTCGCTCATGGTCGACCGCTCGAGCTCAGCGAGCTTCTGCGCGGCCGCCGCGTTGCTCTTGGCGCGCTGCTCCCACTTGCGGGAAGCCTCGAGCCGG
>Ga0070680_100000183_pt1 | contig 40502 bp, 36 predicted proteins | sample KBSC73BmetaG_FD_64672 | JGI IMG/M metagenome (GOLD analysis project Ga0070680, IMG submission 64672) | Corn rhizosphere microbial communities from Kellogg Biological Station, Michigan, USA - KBS C7-3B metaG | ecosystem: Host-associated > Plants > Roots > Rhizosphere | place: USA: Michigan...
TACTGTACATAGGGTGCCAGGGCATTCCTCCGTATCGCGGCCCAGTCGCTCCGGCTCGGCGCGGCTCCGTCGTATTCATACTCCAGGGTCACAGAAAGCTTATAGGGTGTCGTGTAGGTGAACCCGGTGCTCAGGCGCGAATGGAATGCCGTCGGCTCCGCGCCGAGATAGCCACTGGCGGCCAGGTTGCTCGGCCCGCGGCCGCCCGACCACTCCAGGTACGCCACCGTCGCGCTGTTCAGAAGGTAGGTCAGATTGAGCCCCGCCTGCGGCGAGTGATGCTCCGTCCCCGTCAATGAGAGCTGCGGCTGAAAATCGGCGGCCCATCGCTGGCTCAGGATCAGCTCCCAGCGGCCACTGCGGTTGGTAGCACCCAGATCGGGGCTGAAGGTGGAAGTGCTCGGCTCGGCGCTGACCCGCGGCGCATACAGGGCCGTGAGAGAACCGCTCGACCAGAGCGTCTGCGAGCGTGCCACGAGCGTTCCCAGTCGCTCATCGCGCAACGTGTTGGGGTCAATTGAGACGATCGCACGTACCGCATCGGCGCGGAAGTAGTCGGTCGGGTTGTACGCGAATCCCACGCCCTCGCGTACGTTGATGCGCCCGAGGTCGAACAACTCCGTGCCGCCGTCCCGGAAACTCACATATGCTTCCTTGAGCGTGTTGACCGCCTGTGCGGAAGCCCGCTGCGCCCAGAAGTAGTCGAGCCGGTCCGAGAACACTGCGCGCCACCGCTCCCCCAACGCACCATCGCAACGAATATTCACTGAAGCACGCCCGCCAGCGCTCGACGGCGCGGAGTCACTGTACGTCGTCTCGGTCAAGGCTGCCTCGGCGTACTCCACACATGCGCGCGGTGCGTCTGCCTCGGTTTGGGCACGGTCGGCAAGAGCTAGCGCCGCGGCATCATCATCCTGCTGGGCCACAGCGACTGGGCACACGGCAAGGATCGGCAGCAGCCAGCGGATACGCATCGCTCATCGGCTCTGCGACTCGCTGATCGGTCGAAAGCGAGGCAGATAGTCGCGCTGCAGCCAGCTATCCGGCACATCGCGCCAGGCGTAGTTGGAGTACCGCATCACGGTCACCCACGTGGGTGTCAGACCGTCGATGATGACGATCTCCGTGGGCCGCTCGAGGCCGAGCTCCGACTGGAACCGCCGGTAATACGCCGTCTTCAGCAGACGATCGCTGTCGGAGTAGAATTTGCCCTTCACGGGGCGGTTGCTCGACCTCTCGACCCAGAGCTCGATGCGATGATACGTCGCATCGGGCACCGCCGCCGCCAGTCCCAGCTTGTAGCAGTGTCGTTGCGTGTGGTCGCCATCGGTGATGTCTTCGGACGTCGCTGCGATTGCGTGGTAGTCATGTGCAAGATTGACCGTCACCACGTCTCCCGTTGAAGCCTGGCCGAGCAGGCGCTGTTGCGGAGAGATGCGAATGCTCGCCTCGCTGGAGGGATCGTAGAACCACATCTCCGTACCGCTCTCGAGCACCAGCTTGCCTGCGTCGCGCGGCGGCCCTACGTAGCTGATGAGTGTACGGTAGCGCCCCCACCGGGCATCCAGCTTCGAGTAGATGGCGAGCGTGTTGGAATCCGCCTCCTGGCCATCGCGATACTCCGTCAGCACGATCGACAGTCCGAAAGGATTGGCGGGATTGCGGACGGCATCACTGGCCGCCAGGATCTTTTGCGCATCGGGCGTCGCTTCGTCGGCGTACGCGCACGGTCCGGCCAGTACACAGGCGCCCATCGCGGCGAGGGCCATCAGTCGGGAGAATGTGTTCATGATTCAGGCGTGCCTCAGGGCTGCAACGATGTTGGTTCGCGCTCCGCGTCCGGAAGGAATCCATGAAGACACCACGGTCACCAGGGTGAGGCCTATCGCTACGGCAACCATCGGCGCCCACTCTCCCCAGACACGCACCGTCAATGGCACGGCGTCCACGCGACCTGGTGGCGTCCAGGTGATTCCTCCGTGGTTGATGCAGTACGCAAGAATCAGTGCCGCCAGGATGCCAAGGAGCGACCCCGCCACGCCCAGCAACGTGCCCTCCAGCACGAACATCCTGCGAATGCCGGAGCGGCGCAGGCCGATAGCGCGAAGGGTACCTATCTCCGGTGTCCGCTCGACTACTGCCATGCTCATCGTGTTGCCCACCGTGAACAGCACGATCGCCCCGATGAGAATCGAGATGAACCCGAAAATCGCGGCGAACAGTCCGACGGCCTGGCCGTAGTAGGGATTCAGGGTCTCAAAATCATGGACCTCCAGCGGCGTGCCTTTGAGCGAGGTGTCCAGGAGAGACTGCAGGCGAGCTTTGGCCGCCGGTATCTGCGAAGTGTGACGGAGCTGCAGGATAATCGCCGTTACCTGCGGCGGCTCCCCGCCATAGATCAGCCGCTGTGCCTGGGCCAGATGCATGGCGACATACACGTCGTCGAGCTCCTTGACACCCTGCCGCTCGACCTTGACGACGGAAAGGCTCGCGACATTGGGGGCGCCTCTCGCAGTGGCCGCCAGAAGCTCGATCCGTGGATCCTTGTGTTCGGGGCGGCCCGCCCCCGCCTCCGTCGAGAGTCGTACGAGATCCGGTGGCAGCGTAGGCGCTGCCCCGTCGATTTTCCGTGAGCGCGCACTCCCGGGAGCCGCGCAACGCTTGACTCCCAGTGCTGCGCACAACTGCAACACCCGGGCAACGCCCTCACCGACGACGGCTGCGTTCACTGCGGTATGAGTGAGGGGGAGCGGCCCGGCCCGATCCCCGAACCCGAAGTCGTCCCATTTGCGCAGCTCATTCTGACCCTCAACCTCGGTCCCTGACACGAGCACCGTCCGCGAGACTCCCGCATCGAAATTGCCTGCGATCCCCCCGAGCTCCAGGGTCGGGGTCACCACGGTCAGCATCGGCGCCAGCACCGGATCGTGCCGGACGACATCCATGACATGGCGGTAGTCGGCAATGCCGTAGGCTGCGGGATCGCCACTGCCATAGAGGAAGTAGTCCTTGTGCTGGATCTGCAGGTGCCCGCTCGAGCGCACGAATCCCATCTGCAGTCCATAACGGATATTGCGGGAGTAGCCCCCGAACAGAAGGATCGCCACTGCACCGACGATGATCGCCGCGAGTGTCGTGATGGATCGGCGCCGGTTGCGCGTGAGATTCCGGATAGCTAATGCCAGGGTCATCATCGCTGAATCCGTCCATCCTGAATGACAACTGTGTCGTCCGCGGCCGCGATCACTTTCGGATCGTGAGAGCAGATCACCACGGAGATCCTGTGCTCGCGCTGCATCTGCCGCATGAGCTCGATGATCGCCGCACCCGTGTGACTATCGAGATTGGCGGTCGGCTCATCTGCCAGCACCAGCCTCGGCGCCCCGGCGAGCGCCCTTGCGATCGCCACGCGCTGCTGTTGACCGCCGGACAACTGGCCGGGCCGGTGGCGCGCGTGTGAGCTCAGGCCCACCGCATCGAGCATCAACTGCACCCGCTCGCGCCGCCGTGACGCCGGGACGTTCGTGAGTCGCAGGGGATACTCCACGTTCTCGTAGGTCGTGAGAACCGGGATCAGATTGAAGCTCTGGAAGACGAACCCCAGATGAGCGGCGCGGAAGTCGCTCAGCGCGTTGTCGGTCAGCTCGCCCACGGGCGTTCCCGCGACTTCGAGCTCACCCTCGTCCGGGCGGTCGATGCACCCGATCACGTTGAGGAGCGTGGTCTTGCCGCTTCCGGAGGGACCGGATATCGCCGTCAGGCAGTTCTCCCGGATCTCGACATCGATCCCGCGCAGCGCCTCGATCTCCACCGACTCCACGCGATAGTGCTTGACGATGTTCTTCAGGACCGCGGCGCACGCCTGCGGCTTCACAGCAGACATCGGGCTGGTCCCATGCCCCTGAGAAATCCTGCTCATGACTCCCTCCTGGTGTGGCGAGCATCGCCAGTGGAAGCAAGCCTGCCCCGGGGCGCCGGCCGTGGCTGGACCTTGCGACGAAGCGTTTCGAGGAGGTACGAGCGGCGATTCAGGGGGATGAAGCGCGTGAAGCGGGTGAAGGCAGCGCCACGACACCCGTGGCATCCGTCGTGTCGAAGAAGAACTGCGGCTGGTAACCGTCGACGAACGGCGTGTGCCGGCCGCCCTCCTCCTTCGTCAGGACGTACACTTCGCACTCGAATTCCGAGTGCGGTGTGTCTTCAGCGCCTGCTCAACCGTTGAGCTTTCCAAATACACTCCCGCCCTCGCGGACCAATTCCTTCACCTCTGCGCTCACCTTGTCGGGGTTGCGATTCAAGCGAGCGATGAACTCCTCGCGCCGGCACGCGTAGGAGCTCGGATCGTGCTTCGCGCTCCACAACACGATGCGCAGCAGAACGGGAATGAGATCCAGACCCTTGTCGGTGAGTGAGTAGAAGTCCTTGCGCCCGTCGGCGGGATCAGGGGTCTTGGCGAGAATGCCCTGCTCCTCCAGAAACCCCAGGCGGGCAGCGAGGATGTTCGTGGCGAACCCTTCTTCCGATTTCAGGAACTCGCCGTAGGTCTTCTTGCCGGCGAACACGATGTCGCGAACGATCAGCAGCGACCACTTGTCGCCGAAGATCTCCAGGGCGTAGTTCACCGGGCAATGGGAGCGGATGTCCTGTGTGCTCGGGGGGCTCATGGGCCAAATGCTGGCACAGGACGAGTCGTGTCGTCGTGTCTATATTACTTGTCTTTTACAAGTGAATTTGCTAGGTTGCGGCGGCCGTGCCCACCTGGAGATTCGCTCGGGGCCGAACATCCCGGCCGACCGCGGTGGCAACCTGTCGTATGGATGAAGTGTGAACAATTAGGGAGGCTTCTATCATGTCGATGTCCAGTGCATCCATTCCCGTGTTCGAAGTTGGCCTCAACGCGCTTGCGGCTCTGCTCGACAAGGCCGCGGCCTATGCCGAAACGAAGCGCATCGACCCTGCGGTGCTGCTCAATGCCCGTCTGTTTCCCGATATGTTCGCGCTTACGCGCCAGGTGCAGGTCGTTTGCGATCAGGCCAAGAATGGAGGCGCGAGACTCGCCGGCATCGATCCACCGAAGTACGAGGATACCGAGGCGACCCTCCCCGAGCTCAAGGCGCGCATCGCCAAGACCCTCGCCTTCGTGAAGACCCTGGACGGCGGGAGCATCGATGCGGCGGCGAGCCGTGAGGTCACCTTCCCGCTCGGCCCGAAGAATACGGGTCGGATGAAAGGCGCCGACTATCTCAACTTCTTCGTGCTCCCGAACTTCCACTTTCACCTGGCGACTGCCTACGGCATTCTGCGCCACAGCGGTGTCGAGATCGGCAAGCTGGACTTCCTGGGCGCCATTCCGATCAGCGTCACCTGATCCTCAGGACCGATCGGCCGGTCACTTGCCGGGTATGAGTCTCGGTGGCAGCTGCGGCGCGGCCTCATCTGCCATCGACACTCAACGCCAGCAGCGCGTTGCCGCCGTGGCCAAGGAACTGCCCGTAACCGGAGTTGACGTAGACGACACCGTCGACGACGACGGGTCCGCCGGTGTCCAGGGAGCCGCCGTGTGCCGCAGGCGCATTCACCGCGGCAAAGGATCTGGCGGTGTCGATGTCCCAGACGACCTTGCCGCTGGCGGCATCGAACGCACGCAGGTGTCCGTCCTGCGAGCCGGCAAACACGACACCCTCGATGGCCGTGACGGCCTGCGACAAGGAGCCGCGGCAATCGTCGGTGCCCCACGCACAAACGGGCTTCGGCGCTGCACTCCACCAGCGCACCTTGCCGGTCGCCGCATCGAGTGCGGCCAGTCCCGGGCGTCCCGCGCCTGGCTTGTCGGTCGTGGAGTCGGAGATCGGGACGAACACCGTGGTGCCTTCCGCGGCCATGCCCCACTCGATCCCGCCCAAAACACCTCCGTAGCCGACCTTGGTTCGCCAGCGCACGCCGCCCGACGCCGGATCCAGACCGAAAACGACACCTGACTTCTGGCCGGCAACCAACACCTCACCTCCGGAGGGCAGGCGCACGAGAATGACAGAGGCCGCAACATCGGCATCCGTCCCAGCCCGCTTCGGACACGGACCCGCCAGCATGCAACCGCCAGACCATCGGTCGTGCTTGCGCAGTTGGCGTGCCCAGCGAAGCTCCCCGCTCATGACATCGATCGCGAGTACCGCGTCCGTGGCGGAATCGTCGATATCCGTGTAGTCGTTCCCGGTACCGACATAAAGGAGGCCACGCGCGGGATCGATGGTTGGAGCGTTCCAGACAGACCCGCCCGCGGGACCGAACAGCTCCGTGGCGGCGCCCTTGCGGTGATACGGCTCGGGCTCCGCCTGGATCGTGCGGTGCTTCCAGATCAGCTTGCCCGTACCCGCATCCAGCGCAACGACGCTGCCGCGAAAGGTGCAACATCGGTAGCCGGCAGCGGTAGCCGAGCCCTCCTCGAACGAGGCGACCGGAACCAGGAGGCGATCGCGGAACAGGACCGGCGAGCCGGTGATGCGTGCCACCGGATGATCGTCGACGTGCACGCGCCATATTTCCCGGCCCGTGTCGGCGTCCACGGCCCGTACATTGGCGGCGATGTCGCCGAAATAAGCGACTTCATGCCCGCCAGTTCCCGCTCCGACGGAGATTGCCGACCGGACCGGGGCCCCCACCTCGATGCTCCACAGCGTGCATCCGGTGCGGGCATCGAGCGCGAACACCTGACCGGTCGTACTGGACACAAACACTCGCCCGTTCATCACAGTCGGCTGACCCCAGGTCATCCGGCCCGGGTAGGCGAACACCCACTTGACCTGCAGACGCGCAACGTCCTGTGCCGTGAGGCCCGAGTGGGGCTGAAAGCGACTGTTCGCCAGATCCAGTCCCCAGCCGCTCCAACCCGATGAGTGGGCGGACACGACCGGCGAGGTGCAGCGGTTGGGGCGCAGGGTAGCGTTCTGAGCGGCGGTTGCGGCTGTCAGATAGCCGGCAATCGCCTCGACTTGCTCGTGCGAGAGCCCGGCGGCCTGCGGGCGCATCGCGCCCGTCATCAGCGCCATGAGGATATTGATCGAGGAACGGCTTGCCAGAGCGCTGCGCGGCGGAGCGTGGCTCTCCGGCCGTTCGTGGCAACCGGCACACCGCTGAGCGTACAACGCTGCGCCATCCGGTCCGGCGGCGGCGGCACTCCCGGCCATCAAGAGAACCAGGGCAGCCTGGAGGAGCCTTCTCAAGGAGGTTTCGGTCCTCCTCCGAAAACGGTAATTCCGGCGGCTTTGTACATGTCCGTGAACTGATCCTCCGCGCCCCCGGCGGAACGCCCTTCCCGCACCGAAGTGCGGCGCATATCCCGCCGATGCTTGAGCTCATCGAACGGACCGCCCCGATGCATCGTACAGAGGTCGTCCCAGATGGAGAGGTCTCCCGGCTGGTACTGCACTTCGAACACGTACCGCGGCTGAGTCGCGAATGCGATCAGCTCCCGCACCAACGCTACACCCTCATCGCGCGGCATCCCGGCAATATCCCGTATGTGCGCGCCCAGGTAAAGCGCCTTGCGCCCCGAGCCCTCGTGCACGTGGACCAGCGGATGCTGCACGTATCCTTTGGCATCCACTTCCTCATCCGTCAGGGGGAAGCCGCCCTGCTTGCGCGACCACCACAGCGAATGACGCGCCTCCAGCCCTTCGAGCCGCTGCTTCATGCTCTGCGGCAGATCCTCGTAGGCGCCGCGCATATCGGCGAAGCAGGTCGCGCCTCCTTCGGGCGGCGCTTCGTGACACAGCAACAGGGACAGCCATGTACGCAACTTCATGTACGAAGCGTCGGTGTGCCAAAGCTGATTGCCGCGCGCGTGCAGCCGCACCATCTCGTTGCTGTTGATGTTGCCCGAAGGATCGAGGTTGCTCGCGTCAAACAGCTCGCGATGCGCATGCCGGAACACCCGCCCACCGGGCGCCGGCGCCAGCTCCAGTTGCCCGAAGTTGCGGCTGAAGGCGATGTGAGTCTCATCGGTGAGGCCGGTAGCGCGCCAGATCGTCACGCCCCAGCGGTTCTGCACGTCGATGACCGCCTGACGCGCCTGCTCGTCCAGCGGCTTGGCGAGATCGAGGCCGTACACCTCCGCGCCGAAGCGCGGCAGGAAGGGGTGAACCTGCAACTCAACCGGCATTGGATGCTCTCGTGAAGCTCGAGCCCGCGAGATGCGCGGAGCGATTGCTGAGCATGCTTTGCATTGTGCTCAACTATGCGCGCCGGCTTCGCGGCCTGTCAACGGCGGGCCCCTGCGGGCGGGCGCTCACCCGCTGTCAACGGCGGACGCCCTCGGGCGTGCGCTGTCGGCCCTGGCTCAGTGCGCCCTCAGCCCACGGCCCACGGCCCAGGACGTGCGGCGTACGCGGCTCGCCGCGGACGCTCCTCAACTCCTCAGCGGCTGACTTCCAGGATGATCTTGCCGCCGGTATGTCCCTGACGGTTCAAATCCAGAGCCTGCGCGGCATCCGCGAGCGGCCAGCGGTGATCGATGTGGATGCGGAGCTTGCCCTGCGCGGCCAGAGCGCTGACGAACCCGAGCATCTCGCCGGTGGCAGAACCGGTGACGCCGCAGCGGATACCGGCGGCGGCGCATTGCTCCTGCGGTGGCGGACCGACGACCGAGACGAGGATGCCGCCGCGCTTCACGACCCCGATCGAGCGCACGGTGGTAGCGGCGTCGACAGTGTTCAGCACGACGTCAACATTCTTCACCTTGTCCTCGAAACGGACGCTGTTGTAATCCAACACTTCATCGGCGCCCAGGGAATGCAACAAGTCGTTGTGACTCGGAGAAGCGGTGGCGATGACATACGCGCCACGCGCCTTGGCAATCTGCACGGCGGCGGAGCCCACCCCGCCGGCGCCGCCGTGAATGAGCACTCGCTGCCCCGCCTGCACGTTGCCGACCGTGACCATCGCGCGCCAGGCCGTCTCTCCGACGATGGGCAGGCCCGCCGCTTCCTCGAAGGACATCTGGGGCGGCTTTGCAGCCACGGCGGTGACGGGGGAGATGGCGTATTCGACGTAGGAGCCTCCCGGAGCGACCGCAATCACCGCCTGCCCCACCTTCCAGGGGCCCGCCGGTTCGGCCACTGCATCGATGACGCCGGCGAGGTCCCTGCCCGGAATCAGCCGCGCTCCAGGGGCCGCGCCGGCAATCTTCTTCCAATCCACCGGATTCACCGACACCGCGCGCACCTTGATTCGTACCTGACCGGGTTGTGGCTGCGGTCTGGGGATCGACTCAATCCGGACGTTCCCGTCGACGACCACGACGGCACGCATTGTCCCTGCGGCGGCAGCGGTGTTCGCAGCGAACGCCGGAGGCAGCCGCGCGAACGCGGCGGTCGCCAACAAACACAGGACGAGTGTCGCAAGGTGCTGTCTCACGATCGTGCTCCGGTGGGTGGCTCACGCACGGCGGCCGACAGGGCGCCGTTGCGCGCGGGCGGCTCAGAATACGCCAAGCGCTTGAGTCTGCAAGGAAAAACCACGTACAGCGTGAAGGCAGTGACAGCGGGCGGGGCGGACTGCTAGGTTTCCTTTCGTCAGGAGCACGCAAGATCGGAGGGAAGCGATGCGAGGGGGATGGGCCGGACAACTGAGCTCCTTTGGAAAGGATTCCAAGGTCCTGCAGCAGAAGATCAAGCCCGGCACCCTGCGGCGCACGCTCGCCGTCGCGGCACCGCACTCTGCCATGCTGCTGCTGTTCCTGGTGGTGGTCATCGCCGGCGCCTCCATCAGCATTGCCAACCCGCTGATCTATAGAGAGATCATCAACGAGGGAATCCTCAAGCAGAACGTTCCCTTCATCGTGAAGCTGGCGCTGTTGATCGCCGGCCTCGGACTGCTGGAAGCGGCTCTCGGGCTGATCCTGACGTACATGGCGACCCATATCGGCGCGGCGGTCGTGCTGTCCCTGCGCACCAGGCTGTTCGAGCACGTGCAGCGCATGCCGCTGGCGTTTTTCTCCCGCACCCAGACCGGGGCGCTGGTGAATAGATTGGTGACCGACACGGGAGGAGCGCGCACCGCCTTTACGGACGTTCTTTCAAACGTTGCCGGGAACACGGTGACGGTGGCGCTCGTCGTCGCCGCGATGATTGCTCTGTCATGGCGTATCTCGCTCGTCGTCCTGGTGCTGCTGCCACTCTTCGTCCTGCCCGCTCGATATTGGGGTCGGCGCATACAAACCGTGACGCGCGAGCTGTACGACGTGGGCGCGGCGATGAGCAGCGTGATGGTGGAGAGGTTCAACGTCGCAGGCGCCCTCCTCGCGAAGCTGTTCGGCCGCCCGGCCGAGGATGTCCGCACCTTCGAGGGCAAGGCAGCCCAGCTCTCGCAAGCCGGCGTCAAGGCAGCGCTGTATGGGCGAATGTTTGGAACGATGCTGCTGTTGATGGCGTCGTTCGCGACGGCAGTGGCGTATGGATGGGGCGGCGTGCTCGCCGCGCGGCATACTCTCGACCTCGGCACCGTCATCGCGCTCGTCTCGCTGCTCGCCCGCCTGTACGGACCGCTGACCGGACTGTCCAACGTGCAGGTCACCATCATGACCGCGCTGGTGTCGTTCGAGCGCGTATTCGAGGTCATGGACCTGACACCCATGATCCAGGAGAAGGCGGATGCGACCGCCATTCCGAGCGGCCCGGTGCGCATCACCTTCGAGCACGTCGCCTTCCGCTATCCGATTGCTGCGGAAGTCTCATTGGCCTCCCTCGAGTCGATCGCGGTTCCGGAGAAGCGCGCACCGCGGACAGTGCTGCACGACGTCGACTTCAACGCCGAGCCGGGCCAACTGATCGCGCTGGTAGGCCCGTCCGGGGCCGGCAAGACCACCATCAGTCAGCTCATCCCACGACTGTACGATGTGCAGTCAGGTGCGATTCGCATCAACGGCGTCGATGTACGCGACACCACTCTGCAGTCCCTGCGCGATCGTATCGGCGTAGTCACTCAGGATGCGCACCTGTTCCACGATACCATCCGTGCCAACCTCCACTATGCGAGGCCGGACGCCACGGACGAACAGATCCGCTCGGCGCTGCGCGATGCGCAGATCCTCGAGCTGGTGGACTCGCTGCCCGACGGCCTCGATACCATGGTCGGCGAGCGCGGCTATCGTTTCTCCGGTGGTGAGAAGCAGCGCCTGGCGATCGCGCGGCTGCTGCTGAAGGCGCCCGACCTGGTGGTGCTGGATGAGGCCACCGCACATCTGGATTCGTCCTCCGAGGCGGCCGTTCAGCAGGCTCTGGAGCGGGCGCTCACGGGGCGCACCGCGATCGTCATCGCGCACCGCCTCTCCACCGTACTCAAGGCCGATCAGATTCTGGTCGTGCAGGAGGGCCGCATCGTGCAACGGGGCACTCACGATCGACTCAGTGCCGTGCCGGGACTGTACGCACAGCTCTACCAGCACCAGTTCCTCGCCCAGGAAGCGGCCCAGACCGGGAGTTGACCGGCTGATGCTGCGCAAGCGGCGCCCGAGATCGCCGGTGCCTGGCAGGAGCTCGCCGGAGGCGATTCGGCCTGACAGGCTCATTTCCCGGCTGGCGTCCCGCTGTGCGGCAGCGTGGATCGCAGCTGAATGCCGTCGTGATCGGCGATCAGCGCAGCCAGCCAGTCGACGAACACGCGCACCTTGCGCGAGAGATGCCGGCTCTGCGGATACACCACGTGCAGGGGCGAAGGCTCCGGGAACCAGTCCCCGAGCACCAGATCGAGCGCGCCGCGCTCCATCGCCTCTTTCACCGCAAATGCCGGCATCTGCGCAATCCCGAGGCCGGCTTCGGCGGCGCTGACGTAACTGTTCTCGTCCTCGAGCGCGAGATGACCCGGAAACACGGCTTGCACGCGCTCCCGAGCCTTGGAGAAGACCCACTCGACCGTCTCTCCGGTGCGCGGCGAGAAGTGATTGATACACCGGTGTTGCGCGAGCTCGCGCGGGTGCATCGGGAGGCCGTGTGCCGCGATATAACTCGGAGCCGCACAGGTGGCAAAGTAGATGAAGCCCACACGCTTTGCGACCAGGGCGTCCGCGCCGATCTCCCCGATCCACAACGCGCAATCGATTCCCTCGGCCACGAGGTCGAAATGCCTCTCGTTACAGGCGAGCGCCAGCTCGATCTGCGGGTACTGGGCGAAGAAGCGCGGCAGGGCCGGAACGATCACTGAGCGTGCAAGCAGCGTCGGGACGTCGACGCGTATCCTTCCGCTAGGCGCCGTCGAGCGCTGGGACAGTGCTTCTTCAGCGTCCCGAACCTCCGACAGGATGGCGACCGCGCTGCTGTAGTAGGCGGAACCGTCCGGCGTGACGCTGACGCGCCGCGTGGTGCGGTTGAGCAGCTTCACGCCTAGTGAGGTCTCGAGTTTTTGTATCAGTGTGGTGGCTGTCGCCTTCGGAATGCGGAGGCTCTCCGCCGCGCGCGCGATACCCCCTGTTTCGACGACGCGGACGAACAGGGCCATGGCCTGAAGCTTGTCCATCTCGATTATTCACTATTCGGAATAATGAATCCCATCATTGCCACTTTAACCTGTCTTTCGAGAACAATAAATTGCTCTACGAAAAGGAGGGCTGCGCCCCATGAGCGAGACGACGAGGACCGTGAGCGATGCGACCTTTCCGGCGGAGGTACTGCAATCGTCCAAGCCGGTGCTGGTGGATTACTGGGCCGAATGGTGTGGACCGTGCAGAGTCATCGGTCCGCTGGTGGAGAAATCGGCGGCGGAGTACGCCGACCGGGTGACGGTGGTCAAACTGAACGTCGACGAGAACCCTGCGACGCCGACGCGCTATGGCGTGCGGGGCATTCCTACTCTGATGTTGTTCAAGGACGGACACCCTGTCGCGACTCGCGTCGGGAGCCTGAACAAGGGACAGCTGGATGCGTTCATCGACGCGCACACCTGAAGCGCAGCGGGGCGGGTGTCTGAGGCACCCGCCCCGCCCGACGGGATCAGAAGATCATCCACTAGCTCGCGCGACCAGCCCCAACCCAAACCCGACCATCACGACTCCTACGGCTCGCGCGGCGACAGGGGCCGGGGCGAGCCGTTCGACGGTGATGGCGAGCGTCGCGACGGCCATGGCGCGCAGATCCATGAGTCCGATGATCAGCGGGATCGCCATCAGGTTTGCGCAACACCCGCTGCACTTGAGCCCGAGCCACAGCCCGTGTTGCCAGGCGGTACCCACATCGGCACGTAGCGCACAGCATGCGGGTGCCTGTCGGCAGCAGGCGAGCAACCGTGCCTTCCAGGTGGTGAACTGGAGCGCTCCGAGAATCACGACGGCCACGCCGGTGACCGCCGGAACCGCACGCGCAAGCGCCGGCTGCTGCATCTCCGTCGTGGCGAGCGCGACACCCACGGGGAACACGGCAATTCCGATGACGCTCCACACCAGGAAATACCCCAGCCCCGCCAGTGCTGTCAGCCGGCCCAGGCGCGCAGTCCGGCCGACAGCCTGTCGGTAGCGCCCCAACATCGGCACCAGGGAAGGCAACATCATCGTCGCCATCATCACGACCCACATGCCAAGGAATGACGCCGCGGCCTCGGACCATGCCTGTCCCGGCATTCGCATCCACATCATCGACATCGTCCAGTCGCCTGGCATGGACATCTCGCCCATCTGTGACATCGATCCGGACCACAGAATCGTCACCGCCGTGCCGGCTGCGAACAGCAATGCGGAGCTGCCAAGGAAAGCGCGCTGCGACGCTACATCGACGTGACGAGCGGCTGCGATAGGCGCTGACGTCTCCACGTGCGAGGCCATTAGACTCACTCCTTGCCGTACTCGTCGTGGCGGCGCCACCAGGGACCGGCAACATCCTTCTCGTTGCGCCCGGCCGGTGCGCGGTCGAGCCACTGGTACGCTCCCCACAAGCCGTCCAGACCGCGCCCGTACGTGGAATAGGTGTGATAGATCACGCCATCCTCGAGCACGAAGGCGCTCATCCCGGGCCGGTCGCGCAGGAACGTGGCCGTGTCGACTCCGCAGGTCGCCGCGAATCTCGATGTCGGCCCCTGGTTCGAGCGACCTTCGATCGCCGGCTCGCGCCTGTAGTTGTATTCGACGCTCCCCGCGCGCTCCTCAGCCTCCGTAAACCACACATTGAAGTCGGAGTTGAAGTCGCTGGCGAAGGAGGACGCCCACGGAAACGTCCAGCCCATCCGGCGCTGGTACTCCTGCAGCTTCGCCAGGGGTGCGCGCGAGACCGCCCAGAGCATCACGTCGTGATGGGCCAGGTGGACGGCAAAGCCATTGAAGCCGTCGGCAATCATCGAGCAGGACGGACACCCGGCCTTGTAGTCGGGGCCAAACATGAAGTGATAGACGAGCAGCTGCGAACGTCCCCGGAAGAGATCCGCCAGCGAGGCGCTCCCTGCATCGGTCTCCAGGCGGTACGTCTTGTCGATACGCACTGCCGGCAGCTGCTGCCGGAGCTTTGCCAGCTCGTCGCTGCGTCGCGTGAGATCTTTCTCCGCCTCGAGCAGTCCGAGGCGCGCCGCCAGCCATTGCTGTCGCGTGCCTGCCGTGTGCTTCATCATTGGTCCTCTCCTTCGTGGTATGCGCCATCAGCGGCGACGGGAGGACCTTAGCTCCCCGGCTCGAGGGGCTGGGAGTTACAAGTGTGGCGGGATTTGCGGCGGGCCGCCCCAAGCCGGGCGTTATCCGCCACCCTGCCGCTACGGCTCTACTGATGAAGCGCAGGAGGCGCCGCAGGCACCGCTTTTGAGCCGGACCCCGAGGCGCCCGGGGCCGGTGCGGCCGCTGCAGATCCCGGTGCGCCCGCTCCAGCCCCACCGCCGGGGCCGGCGCCGAATCGGCCGGGGGCCGGCGGCTCATTCTTCGCTTCATTCGCCAGGTGCACGACATAGGCGCGAATCGCTTCGGCATCCTGCGGGGTCAGCACTTTGCCGAAAGACACCATGCCGTTGTTCTGCAGGGCGCCGCCGATCACGATCGCCTTGAACGCCTCCGCCCCCCAGAGTGCTCCCGCGTAGCGCAGATCCGGGAACAGGCTGCTCACCCTCAAGGTGTCGGCGGCTCCGTGGCAGCTCGCGCAATGCGAAGTGTACTGATGCTCACCGACCTCCAGCTGGCCGCGGTCGCCGAACTCAGGCGGCGGATTGAGCGGCGGCGGAGTGTAGGGTGCCGCCGGCGGCAGCTGCAGCTTGCCGTCCAGCTTGTAAACCAACACCCGCGCGTACGTCGGCGCCCAATAGCCACCGCGAGCGGATGTGCCGGCCACGACGGCGATGTACTGCTCGCCATCGACGGTGTAGCTGACGGCACCGCCGACGATGCCCGCCTGGGTCTCCGCCTTCCACAACCGCTCGCCCGTGTCGGCGCGAAATGCCGAGAAATTCGGCGGATCGGCATGCGGTCCCGGAGGAAATGTCGTGTAGCCCTGGAACACCAGATTGCCCGCGGTGGTGAGCACGCCGGCGCGCGCGCCGCCCTGACGCTGCTCCCACACCGGCTTCATGTTGACCGGATCCCAGGCCAGCAGGTAGTTCCCCGCGCCTGCGAGCTTCGGCGGGGGATCCTGGGGATGCTTGGCAACGTTGATCGAGAGCAGCTGGTTGCCCATCTTCGCGCCAGCCTCGGCCACGAGCGGGAAGCTGCTGTAGTTGGTTGGTATGTAGGCGTACCCGGTCTGCGGGTCGAAAGCCATCGGGTGCCAGCTGTGCGCCCCGCCCGCGGACGGCACTATGTTGAAGCCCCTTCCGGTCTTGCCATAGTTGGCTTCCGGGTTGAGGATCGGCTTGCCATTCTTATCGAGCCCCGTCATCCAGTTGACTGTCGGCACGTAAGGCTTGGCGGCGAGCAGCTTGCCGGTGAAGGCATCGAGCACATAGAACATGCCGTTCTTCGGGGCGTGCATCAGCACGTGCCGCTTCCTGCCGTCGATCACGAGATCCGCGGTCATGAAGCCGCTGGTGCTGTCGAAGTCGAAGCTGTCGTTCGGGGTCTCCTGGTAATGCCACTTGTACTTGCCGGTCTTCGCATCCAGCGCGACGACGGACGAGGTGAACAGGTTGTCGCCGCCGCCGGGTGAGCGGATTTCCGCAGGCCAGGGTGCGCCGTTGCCCGTACCGATGAAGACCAGCCCGGTCGGCGGGTCGTAGATGATGCCGTCCCACGGAGTGCCGCCGCCGCCGGCCTTCCACCATTCGCCGGTCCAGGTTTTGGCGGCCCACTGCAACTCGGGCTGCTCGAACGGCTTGGAGGGATCGCCGGGAACGGACCACCAGCGCCACAACTCCTTGCCGTTCTCGGCGCTGTAGGCAGCCATGTAACCGCGCTGCTCGAACTCAGAGCCCGCCTCGCCGATGAAAATGCGGCCGTCGGCAATGCGGGGCGCGCCGGTGATGGACAGGGTTTTCGCCGGATCGGTAGCCTGGACTTCCCAGACTTTCTTGCCCGTCCCCGCGTCGACGGCGATCAGGCGCCCGTCGAGGGTTCCCCAGATGACCTTGCCCTTCCATACGGCGACACCGCGATTCACGATGCCACAACAGAGCTTCACCGCGTACTCGCCCGGAACCTTCGGGTCGTATTTCCACAGCTCCTGGCCGCTCCTGGCATCGAATGCGTAGACCTTGCTCCAGGGGCTGGTGATAAAGAGCCGCCCATCCACCTCGATCGGGGTCGTCTCGTAGCTGCCCCCGCGCTCGCTGAGATCGGCGTACCAGGCCAGGCCCAGCCGCTTGATGTTGTCGGCGTTGATCTGGGTGAGCGGGCTGAAACGCTGCTCGCTGTAATCACGGCCGTACGACATCCACTCGCCGGCGTTTGCCGGAGAGTCGGCTGTCAGCAGGCGCTTGGCATCGACGCCCCGGTATGAGGCGCCGACCGCCGCCGTCGGTGCCAACAGGCTTGCCACGGTCGCAAGCGATGCGGCGCAGAGCGCTGCGATGATCTGACTACGCATTGTTCGAATACCCCCGCGCGCGGCGCGAAATGCTTGTACTGGATCGGCGAGGTTGGGCGACTCGCGTGGCCGCGTTGCGGATCGATACCAGCATCGGAGCTAACCGATTGATCCTAATATCGGTGGGGGGTCGGCGCCAGAGAACGCATCTGAACAATCCTGAAGAGCGCGCCCGCGCCTCGCGGCCAAGTCACCGCTCGGGCGCGCCCAGATCTCTGGAGTAGCGCAATCCGATCCGTTGGCTCATTGCGGGCTGGCGCGGATCGTGCGTCGGCGGCCGCGCCTGCTCGCGCAGCTCGACACCCCACATGCCGTAGCCGTAACGATCGAATTGCGCATCGATGCGTTGGCCCACGTAGTCGCGAGCTTGCGTCGGGGTGCGCACATTGCGGTCGCCGATGAATTCGAGCCAGCTGGGTTGATTGAGCAGCTCCAGCAGGAAAGCCGCATCGTCGGCGCACAGCCGCCGCAGCCGCGTGTGGGTCCTCGCCTGCGGCGCTTGCGCTGCTGCGGTGAGCGCGTCGGTCAGCGGCCGGCCTTGAGCCTCTGCCGGTGAGCCGCCTGCTTCGCGCGATTCCCACAAATGGCCATGCTGCACCACCGGCGTGCGTGCCCGCGGGTGTGATCGGCAAACAGCAGCGTACACGCCGGACCCTCGCAGGCCTTTACGTAGGTGAAGTCTTCCGAGCAGACAAACTGCGCCAGTATCTCCGCGATCGGAAACAACAGCGCTTCGGGCGAGCGCCAGCGGCGCGCGGCTTGCAGCTCGAAGGGGCTGCCTGCATGCGCGCTGGCCGGCACGATCTGATGAAAAGACTCATCGCGCTCGAGCAGCCGATTGAGCGGCTCCAACTCGTTCAAGTCCTCGCGAGTCAGGGAGCGTCCGCGATGCTTCTGTACGAAGCCGCGAAACCACTCGCGCAGGCTGCGCGCCCGCTCAGCTACATCGTCCAGCTCTCTCGGCAGGGCGCGCGCGCGCATCTGCTCGAGCCCCTGTGCGGGAACGAGCCCGGCTTGCTTCAACCAGCTCACGAGCCCAGCCCCATCATCCAGCCATTCGACGGGGACATCGACCGGCGTGGCCACGGAATTCAAAAAGTCCAGGGCGGGGGCATCGGCGATCACGACCGCGGGGATCTGCTGCATAACCTACGTGCGATCTCTTAAGTAACCATATAAATAATATTTGACAGGTTACTATCAAGGTTGTAACCTCCAAATCAATTTCTGAGAGGTTACTACCCCGGGCTGGAGGTTGGCAATGAGGCGCTCCGCTGCGACGGGAGTTTCCACATGCGCCGCGGTATGCATCGCCTTGCTGCTGTATCTGCAGCCGGATCCCGTCATGCGTCACTCATAACCTCAGCGAATGTTCATTCACGCTCAGCCAAAGGAGTCTCCCATGACCTCCATCCGATATCGCTCCCTCGCCGTCGACGGCGCGAAGATCTTCTATCGCGAGGCCGGGCCGGTGGGCGCGCAGAAGCTGCTGCTGCTGCACGGCTTCCCCACCTCGAGCCACATGTTTCGCGATCTGATACCGCTGCTGGCCGACCGGTTTCATCTGGTGGCGCCGGACCTGCCCGGATTCGGCCTGTCCGACTCCCCCGGCCGCGGGCTCACCTTCGATCGAATCGCGGACACCATCGACCGCTTCACCGCGGCGATCGGTTTCGATCGCTATGCGCTCTACGTGTTCGACTATGGCGCACCCACCGGCTTTCGATTAGCCCTCAAACACCCGGAGCGGATCACTGCCATCATCACGCAGAACGGCAACGCCTACGTGGAGGGCCTCAGCGAAGGCTGGAATCCAATCCGCGCCTACTGGGAAAACAACTCGCAGGCGAATCGCGATGCCCTGCGACAGTTTCTGGCTCCCGATACCACGGTCTGGCAGTACACGCATGGCGTGTCCGATCCGACCGCCGTCTCTCCGGACGGCTACTCGCTGGATAACTTCTACTTGAGTCGCGCAGGTGTGGCGGACGTCCAGCTCGATCTGTTCGGCGACTACAAGAGCAACGTGGCCTTGTACCCGCAGTTTCAGAGCTACTTCCGCACCCATCGGCCACCGCTGCTGGCCACCTGGGGAAAGAACGATCCGTTCTTTCTGCCGGCGGGCGCTGAGGCCTTCAAGCGCGACATCCCGCAAGCCGTAGTGCGCTTCTTCGACACCGGTCATTTCGCACTCGAGACCCATGCCGGGGACATCGCCACCGCGATCCGGGAGTTCCTGCAATGAGCCCGTCAGTGGCGCTCGTCACGGGAGCGTCAGCCGGCGCGGCCCTGCGGCCTCAACGACCGGCTTTCCTTTCTGCCGTGAATGGCCTTCACCAGGAAGGCGACCCCGACGAGCACCCAGGGAAGGAACAGCATCACGGGCCACAATGTGCGCAGTCCTGCGTGTTGGAGCAACATATCGATCCCTCCTTGCGAAATCGGCTTCCAACTTACGCCCGCGACCTGCGCGCGCGCAGTGCCTCTTTGGAGGTAGAGCCGGCGCATCCGAGGAGTGAAGCCTCACACCCACCGTTTCGGGATGTGCTACGCCCTTGACCGGCCGCACACTCTCAACCGTCGACGGGATGACGTAATCCCCAGCACGGGAGGACGAAATCGTGAAGCAGACAACGACAGCGGAGCGGGCAGCGGCCCCGATAGTGGACTACAGCGAAGCGCGCGAGCGCGCCATCAAGTGGCTCGGCGACCGCTACCTCCTGGCGAAGCCCATCAACGCCGACTGGCGCAAGGCCGCGGCGACGAAGCTCGACTCGAGGACTCGTTGAGCCGCTTGCGCAAATCTCTCGCTGCTCTCGGGGCATCGAACCGCGAGATCGGGGTGTACACGGCTATCGCGCTGCTCGTCCCCGGCGGCAGCCTGATCGCACTGTGCGCGTGGGCTCTGCGACATCGCGGCCCCGCACAGTCCAGGGCTGTCCGCTCCTAGGCACGCCGCGGACAGGCAAGTTATCGCCGCAGGCGAAATGCGCTATGTTCCGTGCCCAACTGCTGTTGGGACGTCGCACGTGAACGAGCCGATGACGAGCGAAGAGATCCTCGCCAATGTCCGGGCCCTGGTACCGGAAATTCACTCGAGGACCCCAGAGACGGCGAAGCTGCGCCGCCTACCCGCCGACCTCGTCGCGAAACTGCGCGCCGCAGGGGTCTTCCGCATCATGTTTCCCGCCAGCTGGGGCGGACCGGAGATGCCGCTTCCTCAACAGGTGGAGCTCATCGAGACGCTCGCGTACGGCGACCCTTCCGTCGCGTGGGCGGTCAAGATCGGCTCCGACAGCGGCTATTTCTGCGCCTTCCTGGAGGAGAGTGCGGCGCGCGAGCTCTACCCCTCCATCGACTATGCGACGGCCGGCCAGGCACCGCCCAACGGACGCGCTGTGCGCGTGCCAGGCGGATATCGCGTGACCGGGCGATGGGGCTTTGCCTCAGGATGCACGCACGCGGATGTGATGGTCGGAGGCTGCCTCATCGTCGAGTCCGCAGGAGCCACTCCCACCGGGATGATCTACATCCTGGCGCCCGCGGCTTCCTTCGAGGTCGAAGATACTTGGTATTCGAACGGCCTCCTCGGCAGTGGCAGCCATCACTACAAGGTCAAGGATCTGTTCATCCCCGAGCGTCACGCGTTCAGCCTCGCAGGACCGGCGAAGTTCGACGGCCCGCTGTTCGCCGATGCCGGCTCGGCCACCGTGTTCATTCCGATGGCCGGAACTCCCTTGGGCCTGATGCGGCGGGCGATCGAGGTGACAGTGGAGTTGTCGCGCGAGAAGGTGATCAGCCTGCCGGCACCCCCCACCTTGATGCGCAATCTGCCGCGCGTGAATGCCGGAGGCATCGGCGGGAAGGGACGTCGCCAAATTCGCACTTGCGCGGGCTCAAATGCTCTACGGCGCCGCACGCGCGGCAGTGTACGAGAGCGTGAATCGCTATTGGGATGAGTGTCTTCGTGAAGGTCACGGCTCGCTTCAAGCACGTCGTGACATGGGGCTGGCGCGCATTCATGCGCACCGCACCGCGCGCGAAGTCGCCCAGCTCATGTTCGACACGGTCGGCGCGCCCGCAGTCTACGAGGGGATGCCGCTGGGCTCGCTTCTCCGCGATGCGATCGTGATCAACGAGCATCTGGGATTCAATGACGGCGTGGTCGAGCGCCTCGGGGGCGTTATGTTGGGCGATTCGCCCGAGGGCGCCTTTATCTAGCGGCTGGGGAGCCGCATTCTGTCGTGGCACCGCCCGGCGCCGACGATCCCTCATCAAAGCCTCACATCTTCTGCACCCCTGCGGGGGCGCCCCAGCCCTATTGTTTCTCTCCGCAGCCGCACAACAGTGATCACTCGCAACCACGGGAGAAACGCTCATGCAGACGACGACATTACGGCGCAACAAAGCTCTGTTCCAAACAACGCTCGGCCTGGCCGTGGCCAGCCTGGGAATCAGCGGACTGGCGCACGCGGGATGCTCGATCTCCAATGTGGCAGGCAATCCCGGCCCCTCGAGCTTCGCTCCTGCCGTCTACCACCCGGATGACTTCGGCCAGTTCCTGCGGGTGGATTTCGACAGAGACCCCGCCATCGTGGGCCTGTGGAAATTCGAGATGGTTGCCAAGAGCACCCCGACGAACACCAACCCACCCCCCTTGCCGGACGGTACGCTGGTGGACTTCGGGACCACGGCCTGGCACAGCGACGGCACCGAGCTGATGAACTCCGGCATGCGGTTGCCCGCAGACGGCGACTTCTGTCAGGGAGCCTGGGTGCAGACGGGCCCGTTCTCGTATGCGCTCAATCACATCGCGCTGGCCTACAGCGATGGGGCGTACGTCGGTCCTGCCATCATCAAGGAGCGGATCTTTCTGAATCCGCGCGCCAACGAGTTCACCGGAACCTTTACGCTCTCGCAATACATCGCGACTCCCACGCTCGGCCACGAGTTCGATGAGACGACCAAGCAGGTCACCATCACGGGGACGATCACCGGAACGCGATTTACGCCCTGACATTGCGCCCACGCAGCGCGTCCCCTTCTGTGCCGGCCACAAAGGGGACGCGACGCACGGGAGCAGAGTCGCCAGCCGGCAGCTCAAGGGAAACGGTTGCCGCGGAAGTGTAGAATCCGGGCACGTGCTGACGCGTTGCGTCGAGGATGCGCGTGACCATCTACACCTGCGGCGAATTCCGCGTCGAGGTCGGCAATCGCCGTTTCCTCCGCAACGGGCAGGAGCTCGCGCTCGAGCCACGTGTGTTCGCGGTGATCGGCGAGTTGCTGGCGAAAGCCGGCTCGCTGGTCACTCGCAACGAGTTGCTGGACGCGGTGTGGGGGCATCGTTATGTCACTCCCTCCACGCTCAACCGGACCATTGCACTGGCCCGCCGGGCGTTCGGCGATGAGAGCGCGGAGCCCCGCTACATTCAAACTGTACACGGCGCGGGATATCGATACGTAGGCCCCGTCGATGTGCCGGCAAGCGAGGCGAGCGCCTCCCATGCCGGCTTCGGACCGCCCTCGACAGTACGCCTGCCGGCGCGCATCGATGCACTGGTGGGCCGAGAAACTCAACTGGCGTCCCTGGCTGAGATCCTGGCCGGCAACCGAGCGGTCACGGTCGTGGGGCCCGGCGGCATGGGCAAGACCCAGTACGCTCTGGAAGCGGCGCGCCGCGCTGTCCCCGATTTTCCCGACGGTGTCTGGTTCTTCGACCTGGCCCCCCTCGAAGGGGCCGACGAGTGGCTGTGTACGCTGGGGGAAATGCTCGGGCTCGCTGCCACGGCAGTCCCGGAGATCCTCGACAAGCTCTCGGCCTTGTTCCGCGACCGTAGGGCACTGCTGCTGCTGGACAACTGCGAGCGAGTGGCAGCCCCCCTCGGGGCACGGGTATTTCAGCTGCTGCGCTCGACAGCCGCTTTGAAGGTGCTGGCCACCTCGCAGCTGCCTCTCAACTTCTCCGGCGAGCAACTCGTGCGCTTGCCGCCTCTGGAGTTGCCGTCCGCAGAGGAGAATCTGCAGAGCGCGGCGATCGTACAGTTCGCCGCAGTCGACATGATGGTAAGGCGCATTCGTGCCGTTCAGCCGGAATTCGAGCTCTGCCAGGCCAACGCGAAAACCATTGCCGAGATCTGCATTCGACTCGACGGAATGCCTCTGGCGCTCGAGCTGGCGGCCGCGCGCTTCTCGCTGCTGTCGGCAGAGCAGGTTCACGAGCGCCTCGTACAGCGCTTCCGCTTTCTCGGCGGCGACACGGCCGGCCGCGATCTGCGACACCGCAGCCTGCAGGCACTCCTGGAATGGAGCTATGGGCTCTTGTCCGCCGAGGAGGAGCAGTTCCTCAATTGGTGCTCCGTGTTCGTGCAGACATGGACTGTAGAAGCTGCCGTAAGCGTGGCGGCCGCGCTCGGGCACGACGCGGAGCGCGCGATAGACCTCCTGGGAAGTCTGGTGCATCACTCGCTCGTGAGTGCCGTGCCAGGCACATCGCCGCCGCGCTACCGGTTGCTCGAGACTGTGCGCGACTACGCGCTCGCGCGTCTTAGATCTGCCGGTCAGGAAACGGCCGCTCGCAGCGCGCACGTGCAGGCGATGCTGCGGATCTGTCGCAACGCGTCTTCTGACATTCTTGCGGGACGGATGCGCGAGCGCGTCGAGCAGTTGACTCAGGAGCTCGGCAACATCTCAGCGGCCATCGACACTTCGCTACGTATGGACAACGGCGCGAAGCAAGCGCTGGACCTGCTGGGAGTGCTGTGCATCTACGCGAAAGCCCACGGCACCTACATGATCGTGCGACGCTGGTGCCGTACCGTGTTCGCTCGCTGCCCACCGACCGACACACCCGAGCGGGGAAGGGCGCTCCTGACGTATGGTCTGCTCGAAGTTCACTCTGCCTGCGGCAATACGGGCCTGCTGCTGGAGGCCGCGCGGATCGCCGCGCTCCACGGGGATGCATGGACCGAGGCTTACGCGAACGGCTACTACGCGATGTCCCTCGCCGAGCAGGGCCGTCCGGAGCAAGCGCGGAGTCATTCCGAAATCGCCGAGCGCTACGCGCAGCAACACACAGACGCATCGCTGGCCGGCCTTGCGGGCTTGGCTCGCGCCTGGATCGGCCTGGCACTCGGTGACGCGCAGGCGGCCCTGCATGAGCTGCTCGCAGTGCGCGATGTCGGTGGTGCCGACCTGCACCAGCAGCACTTTATCGAGGTCTACCTCGGGTTGACTCTATTCACGCTCGGAAACGCCAGCGCCGCTGCGAGCCACTGGCTCAAGGCCATGGAGCTCAGTTTGACGGTCGGCAACATGCGCGGCACGGCCGGTTCGATCGAGGGGTGTGCCTACCTTGCCAGCCGGACAGGCGACTGGGCCCATGCAGCGCGGCTACTCGGCGCGGCTCGCGCGATTCGCGAGCGAACCGAAGTGCCCATTTTCAGTTTCTGGCAGGTGCACCAGCAGAGGGCGCATGACACTCTGCGGGCGCAGCTCTCGCCCACCGAGTTGGAGGCCGAGACTCGCAAGGGTATGCAGATGCGGCAGGAGGATGCCGCCAACGAAGCGCAAGCGGTCCTGTGGCGACTCGCCGGCAATGCGGAGCGGCGTGTCGCTCAGCGGACCACGAACCGGCCGGTAGGATCGTAACGCGCACGCAAGGCGGCAAGGCGCGCTGCGGTGTCTGCGCCCACCTGCGCCAATACATCTCCATCGTCCTGACCGGTGAAGTTGGGCAGAACCTTCCGCAGAGCCTCCGGAGCAATGCCCCGCGAGATGGCTCGGATGCGCTCGCGCAAGGCGGGTACCTCCTGCGGCCACGGAGTCACCCCGATCAGGTTGACGAAAAATCCGGCTTCTCTCTGGCTGAAAGCGCACTCGCCGGCCGGCACTCGCGAGACGGCGCCGCCCATGTGTTGGATGTGGATCTCAGTCTGCGGCGTGGGCAGGTGAGTGGCCACCTCGGCGAGCTGTGTAATGACTGCATCGGGTAGAGCTTCATAGCTCGAGGTTTTCCAGTACTGACAGCGGCCCAGTGGGGCCGACGCATCCTGCAGATGCTGCCACTGAACGTACGGCATCGGTCCGAGATGATCGGCAAGGGGGTTGCCGAACTTGCGCAGCGGCTCCAGCGCCTGCGGCGCTGCGCCCATCTCGCCACACCAACAGAGCGCGAAGATCGCAACAGGACGCCCGTGCCACGCGGCATCCAGGAAGGGCAGCGGCGGTGCGTTGGCCAGTACGGTCATGCCGCAGAACTCATCCGGTGCCTGAGCAGCGAAGTCGCGGAATACCCGCAGCGCGGTCTCGGCCTCGCTCGCCGGGCGGATGAGCACTCCCGCATAGACCTGCGTGAGAGAGTTGAGCCGAAACTCGAAGCCGGTAGCGACGCCCAGGCCGCCGCCGCCGCCGCGCAGTCCCCAGAACAGATCAGGGTGCTCCTCCTCGCTGGCCCTCACGAAACGCCCATCTGCCAGCACGAGCGACAGCGCCTGGAGGTTGTCTATGGCAAGGCCGTGGCGGCGCATGAGCCACCCTGCCCCGCCTCCGAGGGTGAACCCCCCGACGCCGGTGCTCGAAACGAGACCCCCGGTCGTGGCAAGCCCGGATTTCGCCGTCTCGAGATCAACGTCGTGCCACAGCGCCCCGCCCTGCACGGTTGCAATCCTATCGGCGCCGTTGACGGTGACTCCTCGCATCCGCGCCAGGTCGATCATCAGCGCACCGTCCGCTACCGACCTCCCCGCGACATTGTGGCCACCTCCCCGCACCGTGACGCGCATACCGTGGTCGGAGGCCAAGCGCAGGGCGAGCACCACATCTTCCGCATCTGCGCAGACGGCAATCCCCGAGGGGTAGCGATCGATGGCGGCGTTCCAGACGCGGCGGGCAACCGTATAGGAAGAGTCTTCGGGCAGCACGAGGGTGCCGCGCAACCGCCCGCGCAGCTCCCGGGAGACTCGCGGATCGAGAGTCGAAACTGTCTGTGTCATAACGCCCCGGCTCGCCTGGCATCGCTGCCAAGGGAACTTACCCCAGGCCGCCCGCGGCAGTTGTGAGGTTTGCATGATGAAGCCGACGTGGGATGGCGGGAAACGGCCGTGAAATCTGTTTTAGCTCATGACAGAGGGTCGGGAGCTTCCCGGGGGACCCATGGCAGCACCGTTTTTGGCGAGCGCACGGGCGCGATCGCTGCGCCGGGCAGGCATTCTGGCCGCCCTTGCTCTGGCTGCGACGGCGGCGATCGCCCACCACACATACTCGATGTTTGACGGCAGGCGGCAAGTCACGCTGCACGGCACCGTGCGCGAGTTCCAATGGACCAACCCTCACTGCTTCCTGCAGGTGGTGGTCTCCGGTGCGGGAGCACGGGAGGAATGGAGCATCCAGATGGACTCGCCCCAGACGCGCTATCGCAAGGGGTGGCGCCCGGGGGCACTGAAGCCAGGAGACGCAGTGTCGGTGATCATCCACCCCACCAGAGTCGGGTCGCGCAGCGGTCAATACATGTCCGGCACCGGGCCGGACGGCAAACCCCTGCGGGAGGATTGACGCCCATGCGTTGGAGACTTCTCGCCGCGGTGCTGAGTGTCTCGATCTGCGGGACGGTGCCTGCCCAGCAGAATGCCGCAGGGCATCGGCGGGAAGGGTACGACGCCAATGCCGCAGGGCATCGGCGGGAAGGGTACGACGCCAATCCGCCCGAGAGTGGCAGCACCGCTACGAGCGCCTGACGAAAGAGATCCGCGCAACGCCCGCCTCCGCGGTCAAGGCGGGAAGCGTTCTGGCCTGTACCTGGGAATTTCCGCTCATCATGGAAAACCCCACGGACGGCGTGTTCCAGGTGTTCGTCACTCCGGAGGAAACGCTGCTCCTGTTTGCCGACGGGGAGGCACGGCACATCTACACCGACCGGCCGCATCCCAGGCCTGCGGACCTGTGGCCCAGCGATCTGGGCAACTCCGTGGGTCACTGGGAGCAGGACACGCTGGTGATCGACACCATCGATCGCAAGGCCGGGCCGTTCATCCGGATCCCCCATTTCCTGTCCCCCGACCTGATCGCACCCCCTGAAGGGGGGCTCCCGAGGCGCATGCGGGCCGCTGCGGCGGTCCGGCCCCTTGCGAAAACGCAGGGTCACCTTCCAGGGACCCGGAGCGACCAGGCCCACTTCACCGAGCGGCTGCGCATGGCGGGGCCGGATGCTCTGCAGGACGAGATGACCATCTCGGACGAAGGCCGCGCCCGCGCGGCGGGTTCAGCCGAAACGCCATATAGATATGCGTAAGAAGTCTAGGCCGGAGGTTGAGCCCCCTGCCCCGGGGCCTATCATTCCTGCATACGGCCATAGCAGGCCCCGTTTGAGGCTTGGACGTGGCGCTTCCCTTATCACGACGGAAACCCCAGACCTTGGCTACCTGGAAAGAACGCCTCACCGGCCAGATGCCGGTCGATCTCGCCCGCGAGATCGACGTCTACGAAGGACAGATCGAGCTCAAGAAACAGGGCAAGATCGAGGACAAGCTGTTTGGCGAAGCGCGGTTGCGCCGCGGTGCCTACGGCCAGCGTTACGACAACGGCCAGCGCCACGATGGCATCACCCACCGCACTCTGCCGTTCCCCAGCAGGGGCACGAAGGGCACGGAGACCGTATGGGATGCGCCGGGGATGCAGCGCATCAAGATCCCCTTCGGCGGCCTGAACCCGAAGCAGATGGATGTGCTGGCCGATGTGGCCGAGGAATACTCGGACGCGATCTGCCACATCACCACGCGGCAGGACGTGCAGCTGCACTACGTCCACATCGAAGACACTCCCGATGTCATGCGCCGGCTGGCGTCCGTCGGTATCACTACGCGGGAGGCCTGCGGTAACTCGGTCCGCAATGTCACCGCCTGCTCGCTCGCCGGTGTCTGCCGCTGCGAGGCTTTCGACACGACGCCCTATGCCAAGGCGATGGCCTACCATCTGCTGGGCCACCCGGATACCCAGGATATGGGGCGCAAGTTCAAGGTCGCCTTCTCCGGGTGCAAGACCAGCAGCTGCGGCCTGACCAACATCCACGATCTGGGCTTCATCGCCAAGACCTGGCAGAGCAACGGGGTCACCCACCGCGGCTTCGAGGTAGTCGTCGGTGGCGGCCTGGGCGCGGTGCCGTACGACGCCAAGCTATTCGAGGCCACCGTACCCGAAGAGGAAATCATGCCGCTGGCGCAGGCGACTTGCCGCGTCTTTGCCCGCCTCGGCGAGAAGCGCAACCGCGGTCGCGCGCGACTGAAATTCCTGATCGAGAAAATCGGCTTCGACGAATTCCGGCGCCTGGTGATCGAGGAACGCAAGGTCCTGCCCCGCGATGCGCGCTGGACCGACTACCTCAAGGATGTCGCTCGCTACGAGGAGAAGCCGGCCAAGGCCGCAGCCAACCTCGACGTGGCCAATCTGGACCCGGCGTTCGCTGCCTGGCGCGCCACCAACGTCTACGCTCAGAGGCAGCCCGGCTACGTCGTCGCCACGGTGACTCTGCCGCTCGGTGACATCACCTCCTGGCAGATGCGCCAGCTCGCTGACGTGGCCCGCAAGTATGTGGGCGACAATGTGCGCAGCACTGTCGAGCAGAACCTGGTGCTGCGGTGGGTTTCCGAAGCCGACTTGCCCGCGCTTTATGCCGAGCTCGCGCGCCTGGATCTCGCCCTGCCGGGTGCAGGCAAGATCGAGGACGTCGTTGCCTGCCCCGGCACCGACACCTGCAAGCTGGGTATCGCCGCCTCGCGCGGGCTGGCAGCCGTGCTGCACGAGAGCCTGGTAGAGCGCCAGCAGAAGGGTGCGATCGATCCGGCCGTGCGCGACCTGCACATCAAGATGTCGGGCTGTTTCAACTCCTGCGGCCAGCATCACCTGGCGGACATCGGCTTCTATGGAGTGTCGCGCAAGATCGGCGGCGCGACCGTGCCGCACTTCCGCGTCCTCATGGGCGGGGAGTGGGAAAACAACGGCGCGACCTACGGCCTGACCATCGGTGCGGTGCCCTCGAAGCGCATTCCCGAGTTCATCGACCACGTCACCCAGAAATATCTGGCCGGGCGCCAGCCGGGCGAGCGCTTCAAGGACTACTGCGCACGCATCGGCAAGAAGGCCCTCAAAGAGATGGTCGATGCGTTCTCCGCAGTCCCGGCCTACGCCGTGGACCGCACGCTGTACTCCGATTGGCGCGACCCGCGCGAATTCACGATCTCCGACATCACCACCGGTGAGTGTGCCGGAGAGGTCGTCCCGCAGGTCGAGTTCGACCTGCAGGCCGCCGAGCAGCGCAACTTCGAGGCGCAGATCTACCTGGAGCAGAACGAGGTCCGGAAGGCCGACGAGACCGCGTATCAGTCCATGCTCGTCGCGGCTCGGGGACTGGTGCGCACACAGCTGTGGGATCTCCCCGAGGATGCCGACCGGACCGTCGCCGAGTTCAAGACGCGCTTCTACGACACCCAGCTGTTCCAGTCGCCCGATGCCGGCCAGTATGCCGGTGGCAAGTTTGCGCTCTATCTGCTCAACCGCCATGCCGACAAGGAGCGCGTATTCTCGGTCGAGAAGGCACGGCACCTCATCGAGGAGGCGCAGCTGTTCATCGAGGCGGCCTACGGTTACTACCAGCGCATGACCGAGCAGCAGGCCCAGGCGAAGGCGGCGAGCTTCGCGGCGTTCGCGCCGGCTGAGGCGGAAGCGACGACCTGATGGATCTGTACAAGTTCGGTGTCAAGTTCTTCGCGGCGGACGCGCAGAGCGTCGACATCCTCAAGCTCATCCCCGTCTACCATCGCTGGATCCAGCAGAACGCCCTGGATGACCTGCTCATCGACGTGGCCGACTACAGCCACGTGCCGGCCGGCCCGGGGGTGATGCTCATCGCCTACGAGGGCAACTACGCGCTGGATGAGACGGGACACGAGCGTGGCGTCCTCTACTACAGCAAGAACAAGCTCGCGGGAGAGCTGCCCGAACGCCTGGCGCGCGTCGCCGGCAAAGCCCTGAAGGCGGCCCAGCTCATGAGCGCGGACGCAGAACTGGCAGGCGCGCTGAAGGTGCCCGGCAACCGGCTGCAGTTCTTCGCCAACGACCGGCTGGCGGCTCCCAACACGGACGCGGTCTACGGTGAGATCGAGCCGGCACTCAAGACCTTCCTCGACCGCCTCTACGCCGGTGCGCGATACACCCTGACACGCGAAACCGATCCCAAGGAGCGGTTGTCGGTGCGCGTGCAGGCCGAAGGCGAAGTTTCGCTGAATACGCTACTCGCGCGACTGGTCTAACACACCTGCCAGTTACAACACGTGGACCGGGCGCGGGTGGCCTCGCGATGCGCCGCCTAAACAAACATTAATTTGCCGTTAATGACTTGCCTCCAACAACGGGGCTAGCATCGAGTCTGGGATCGTAGCGCGCGCCAGCCACCCGTCCGCCCTTTGAGGAGACAGGACATGCGTACCCACCTCGTCACCCTCGTCGCAACCCTCGGCTTCACCACTTTCGCGGTTGCCTCGGTAGCCGCCGCTGCTCCCGCCGCTGGTGGTGCTGGTGTCTCTGCGGGCGCAGCAAGCTCTGGGGGCAGCTACAGCGGAGGCTCAGGTGGCGGCGGTTCGTACGGGGGTGGAGGCGGCGGAGGTGGCGCGCATGGCGGCGGCGGATACAGCGGCGGCGGTGGCGCACACGGCGGTGACGGTTACAGCGGTGGAGGGCGCGGCGGTGGTGGGCATTGGAGCGGTGGCGGTTACCGGGGCGGCAGCCATGCGGGTGGCGGACACTGGAGCGGCGGAGGTCACTCCGGTAGCGGTCACTGGAACACTGGCTCCGCTGGTCACGCGGGTAGCAGCCAGGCTGGTGGCAATGGCGCGGCCACCAACGAAGGTCACGTCGACTACGCTCGCGGGAGTTATATCGCGCGAGGTGTGAACGGCGCTCGGGGCGGATACGGCATCGTCGGTTATCAGTCCGCGGGACTGGATCACGGCGCGGATCACCGCGCGGATCACGGCGCGGCTGCACCGCGACAGGAGCACAGCGTCCGGACGGCCTTGGCGCTCGGGCCACGAACAGGAAGCGCTGCCACGGCGATGCGCGCGACGGATCAATTCCATCCGCGCACGGGCCCTCATACGCGGCCCCACGGACCGCATCACTATCGGGCCATCAACTACCCCTACCCCACGGCCAACTTCTGCGAGAGCGGGCCCTGCCAGTACCAGGCGCGGGGCCTGTGGCCTTCGACGGTGTGCAACCCACTGGCCGATGAGAATTCCTACGATCGCATCGGCTGTCCTGAAGCGATCAAGGTGAAGGTGCCGACGCTGCACTGATTGCGACCAGGCGGTGCATTCGCGCCGGCGGACGGATGAATGCTCGTCCTCTCTGTTGCTTCTTTTCATGCGCGGTGATCGGCCTGCTCGCGTGCGCCTGCTCAACACCGGGGACGAGATCGCCTCAGTCGAAGGACTTCGAGGCGGACCTGGCGCAACTCAAGCGGAGCCATCCTGCCTCGCCCGCCGCACTGAGCGTGCAGCTCAACTACGCCGAATTCCTGCTGAGTGGAGCACAAGGTCCTTGCGCTGAGCGCCTCGAGCACGCGCAGGAACAGCTCGGCAGCGTCGACGCCAATCCTGAAGCACGTGTCATGTTTCCCGAGGGGTGGGCCAACGTGGCCGACCTCGAGTATCGCGTGCATCTTGCTCGTGCCGACTGCAGTGGGGTGGATCGCCAGAACGAGCTGCAGGCCGCGGTCGTGGCAGCGCAGCGCGCCGTCGAGCTCTACCGCAACGTATTCGATTACCACTCGATGGTGATCATGCAGTTTGACGCGGCGGTCGCCATGCATCAGCTCGGCGAGGACCCAGCGGCCCTGAAAGCACTCGAGACCGCTCTGGACATGGACCGGGAGTACGGCTTCAGGGACGACGCTCCGGAGAACTATAAGTTGCTTCTCAGCTGGCGAGGCGAGCCTGCCGGCGATGAGGAGGTCGCCGCCCTCATGCGGGACTTCCCGCAGCGCAAGGCCGCCCTGAAATTCGGATGGCGAGCGAACGACGCTCAGGTGTCAGTGGAGAGTCACCGCGAGTGCCTCCAGGACGGCCAGATCGTTCCGAGCAACGCGGCGGCCACATTCGAGCGGCACATCGGGCCGGGAGAAAACGGTGGCTGGAGTGTCTCGTATTCCAGTCGCCTGAGTCGCTATGAGCCCGGAGTCTGGCCGGCGATGCAGGGATCGCAGGCGCCTGCGATGGTGTTTGCTCCTGCTCTGCTTCCCGGAGCGGGCTTCAAGGTGAGCGCCATCGGCGAGTTCGAGAGTGTCACGGACTCCGCATCCTTCGCGGCACAGCTCGCTACCAGCACGGAGAAACTCATCCGCGCGGCTGCACCTGCCGGCGATCGAGCGACCATACTCACGAACGAAGCGATCGACACGACCACATCCTTCTTTACACCAGGAATGCTCGAGGCGGCTGCGGCCGAGAACTACCAGCTCGAGACCGCGATGTGGATCGGTGCGACGCTCGACCAGGGTGTCTGGTACCAGGTTGAGGCGCCTCTGTCAGTTGCAGGCATGCCGCGAGTCGTGGTCCAGAATCGGATCGAATTCGCCTTCACGCGCAGGGTGCCGTGCACGGCGCAGGCAACCGAGAGGACCTGCGTGGAGATCGTGATTCGCGCCACGCCCGACAAAGAAGCGCTCGAGCGTGTAATGGCCGACTTCATCGGCCCGGACGACGAGTCCCGGATCGCCGACTATGCGTCCTCGAGCCAGGCGCGCATCGTTACCGATCCCGCCACCCTGCTTGCGTATGCTCGCGAGCAGCGAGTCTATTGGTACGCCTCGCTCGGCAGGGGGAGGACGATCCTCCAGTCAGAGCATCTCGTGTCTCGCACAACCTACGCCACTGATTAGCTGCGTGGGGCTCGCGCGGCCCAGTCCCGCCACTTATGGAAAAATGGGGCGGACGCGGACGGGTCATTCACTATTGGATGCGGCAGTGCCGCACGCGCTAGGATCGCACCCCGGCGGCGCGGCCGCCCGGCAAGGAACTCGAGTCGCACAACCGAAGACCAATGCTTTCATGAAGCTTCCCAGCCCGTCAGCCCTCCTTCGCAAGCCCCGCACCGGCGAGGCCCGGCGCGCGTGGCTGCACTGGATGCCCAGGGGCGTTGCGATCCTCGGCTCTGCGATCGTGGCGGGCTGCGCGGTCGGCCCGAACTTCAAGAAGCCTGCGGCGCCGGAAATCACCAGCTATGCCGCCCAACCGGCGGCGACCACTGCGAGCACTCCAGGGGTCGCGGGCGGGGAGGCCCAGCGTTTCAGCCGCGGCGGCGACATTTCCGCGGACTGGTGGACGCTGTTTCATTCGGCGCCGCTCAACGAGCTGATCGAACAGTCCCTTACAAAGAATCCCGATCTCGAGGCTGCGCAGGCCGCTTTATCCGTGGCGCGGGAAGGGGTGCTCGCGCAGCGGGGTGTCTACTTTCCCAGTGTGTCGGCGGACTTCTCCGCCAGCCGTACGCAACAGTCCGGGTCGCTTGCGCCGACGCCGGCGAACAATGCCCAGCAGTTCAACCTCTTCACGCCGGAGGTGAACGTCTCCTACGTCGCGGACGTGTTCGGACTGAATCGCCGCACGGTGGAGTCGCTGCAAGCACAAGCGGAAGCGGTGCGCTTTCAGATGATCGCCACGTACAACACGCTGACGGCGAACGTGGTGGTCACCGCCATCCAGCAGGGCTCGGTGCAGCAGCAGATCGAAGCGACGCACGAGCTCATCGACGCCGAGACCCACGTTCTGGAGATCCTGCGCTACCAGTTTTCCAAGGGATACGCCAATGGGCTGGACGTCGCCGCACAGGAATCGCAGCTCGCGCAGGCCGCTGCCACGCTGCCCCCGCTGCAGAAGCAGGCCGCACAGCTGCATGACCTGATGGCAACCCTCGCCGGTGAGTTTCCCAGCCAGGGCCCGGCGGGCCCTTTCGAGCTGAAGAGCCTGCAGCTTCCGCAGGATCTGCCGCTGAGCGTGCCCGCCGACCTCGTGACGCAGCGTCCGGATGTGCGCCAGGCCGAAGCGGCCCTGCATGACGCCAGTGCCAAGATCGGCATCTCGGTAGCGAATCGCCTCCCCAACATCACCCTGACCGCCAGCACCGGCAGCACGGCGCTGGCGTTGGATCAGCTGTTCACCTCGGGGACGGGCTTCTGGTCGGTCGGTGCGGACCTGACGGCGCCGCTCCTGCAGGGGGGAACTCTGCTCCACCAGGAGCGCGCCGCGAAAGCCGCCTACGTGCAGGCCGCCGCGCAATACCGCAGTACGGTCCTGACAGCCTGCGCGAATGTGGCCGACACGCTGGCGGCGCTTGCCCAGGACGCCGAAGGGCTGAAGGCCGCTGCCACTGCCTCGGATGCCGCAAAAACCACGCTGGATCTCGCCCAGCGCCAGTATAAGGACGGGTACGCGGGTTACCTCGCACTGCTCAGCGCCGAGCAAGCCTATCAGCAGGCGCGCATCACTCTCGTGCAGGCCCAAGCCAGCCGCTATGCCGACACGGCAGCGCTGTTTCAGGCCCTGGGCGGGGGCTGGTGGCACCGGCAGGATCTCACTGCGGACGAACATGGCAAATAACGCGGCGCGCTCGCAGCAGCAGCCGGCACGCTGCTTACCAAGACTTCTTCCCCATGCAATCGCGGCAGTCGCCGCAGTCCTTGCTTTCGGCGGCTGCAGCTCCAAGGTGGACAACAACCCGGCAACGGTGACCGCCACCAATCCGCGACTCACGGATGCGCAGCGCAAGAACATTCAGCTGTACACCGTCGCTCCGTCGCGCTTTCGCCGCACCGTGGAAACGACAGCCGCCGTCGACTTCGACAACGACCAGGCTACCAGCGTGCTGGCCCCCTTCTCCGGACCGGTGTCGCGCACGCTCGTCTCAATCGGTGACGAGGTGACCAAGGGGCAGGCGCTCGCGACCGTGGATTCGCCTGACTTCGCAACAGCCATCAGTACGTATCAGAAGGCCATCGCGACTGCGCGCACCAACCGGCGGCTCGCCGACCTGGACAAAGACCTGGTGCAGCACAACGGTGTCTCGCAGCGGGAATACGAGCAGGCGCAGACCGACGCCTCCAACGCCGAAGCCGATCGCGATGCGGCGCTCAGGGCACTGGTCTCGCTGAACGTTCCGCAGGAAACCATCGACGCCATTCGCGAAGGGCGGCCGACGTCAACACCGGCAGGCGTCATTCGCTCACCCGTCGCCGGAACGGTGGTGGAGAAGCTCGTCACGCCCGGACAGCTGCTGGAGGCAGGAACCACGCCCTGCTTTACCGTGGCCAACCTGTCGCGTATGTGGGTGATGGCGCAGCTGTTCGGCGCGGACCTCGCCGCAGTGAGCGTCGGTGATCCGGCAGAAGTGATCACCGGGGTCGATGCCAACAGCTTTCCGGGCAAGGTGGACAAGATCTCGGCCTTGGTGGACCCCAACACTCGGGCCGTGGCCGTGCGGGTGGTCGTCGATAACCCGCAGCACTCGCTGCGCAAGCAGATGTACGTGCGGGTGCTGATCCATTCCCACAACCAGAGCACCGGGCTGCTGATTCCGATCTCGGCAGTGTTGCGCGACGATGAGAATCTGCCATTCGTCTATGTTGCCCAGGCCGACGGCAGCTTCGCGCGGCGGCAGATCACTCTGGGCTCGCGAGTGGCGGATCAATACGAGATTCCCGCGGGCCTGCGCGCCGGCGACCAGATCGTGGTGTCCGGCGGGCTCTTCGTGCAGTTCATGCAAAGCCAATGAGTGCGACGCCGCCGCCCGCGGCACCGGCGCCGCGCAGCGGTTCGATCATCAATCGCATCGTCGCCTCCTCGCTGCGACAGCGATTTCTGGTGGTCCTGATGACCCTCGTGCTGATCGGCGCCGGCGCACGCTCCCTGAACCGCTTGCCGGTGGATGCCTATCCGGATCTGTCTCCGCCGATGGTGGAAGTCATCACCCAGTGGCCCGGACACGCCGCCGAAGAAGTCGAACGGCTGATCACCGTCCCCACCGAGCGCGAGATGAATGGCCTGCCGCGGCTGACCACCAGCCGCTCGATCTCCCTCTACGGACTGTCGGATGTGATCCTGACATTCCAGAACGGCACGGACGACTACTTCGCGCGGCAGCAGGTGTTCAACCGCGTGGGCGAAGTGACCCTGCCGAGCGGTGTCACGCCCAGCCTGTCACCGCTGTCACCCCCCTCCGGCCTGATCTACCGCTATGTGCTGGAGAGCACGGACCGCTCGCCGATGGAGCTGAAGACCTTCGAGGACTGGATCATCGAGCCGCAATACCGGTCCGTGCCGGGCGTCGCCGATGACTCCGGCTTCGGCGGCGGCAGCATGCAGTACCAGGTGCTGCTGGATCCCGCCCGCGTCGCCTCCGTCGGCCTGTCGGTGCAGCAGGTCGAATCCGCGCTGACGGCCAACAACGGCAATGCCGGCGGCGGCTTCTACTCACAGGGCGGCCAGTTCTACTACGTGCGCGGCCTGGGTCGCCTCAAAACGGTCGAGGACATCGGCAACGTCGTGGTGGCGGTGCACGATGGCACCCCAGTACTGGTCAAGGACGTCGGCCGTGTCCTCATCGGCATCGCCCCCCGCCTGGGTGAGTTCGGTTACATGGATAAGGATGACGCCGTCGAGGGGGTCATCCTGCTGCGCACGGGGGAGAAGACGCAGGACGTCCTGAAGGGCGTGGAAGCGAAGACCCGCGAGCTCAACGACACCGTTCTGCCGAAGGATGTGAAGATTCATCCCTTCTACGACCGCAGCGACCTGGTGGACCTCACCAAGGACGTGGTCGAACGCAACCTGGTCCGCGGCATGTTGCTGGTGGTGGCCGTACTGATCTTTTTCCTGTACGACTTCCGCGCCGGCCTGATCGTCGCCGCCAGCATCCCGCTGGCCCTGCTGTTCGCCTTCATCTGCCTGGATCTGCAGAACGCCTCCGCCAACCTGCTGTCGATCGGCGCGGTGGACTTCGGCATCCTGGTGGATGCCGCGGTCGTGATGGTGGAGAACATTCACCGCCGGCTGGCGGCTCGCCCGCCGGGACCGCTGGATGTCCTGCAGATCATCAGGGATGCCGCGGCGGAGGTAGACCGCGCGCTCGTGTATGCGGTCGCGGTGATCGTCGCGGGCTTTCTGCCCATCTACGTGCTGACGGGGCCTTCCGGGAAGCTGTTCAAACCGATGGCCGACACGATGGTGTTTGCGCTCATCGGCTCGCTGATCGTCACTTTGACGCTGCTTCCGGTGCTGTGCTCGTGGTTCATGCGCAAGGGAGTGCAGGAGCGGCGCAACGCGGCCTTCGAAGCCATCAGGTCGGTCTACATCAAGGGCCTGGATGCCTGTCTCGCACGTCCTTGGGGGACGACCATTGCCTCTGCGGTGCTGCTGGGACTGTCGCTGCTGCTGATCCCGCGGGTCGGCGCCGAATTCATGCCGAAGCTGGACGAGGGAGCGCTGTGGGTGCGTGCCACCATGCCCTACACGATCTCCTTCGACGAGGCGGCGAAAATCGCGCCGCGAGTGCGACAGCTGCTGCGCTCCTTTCCGGAGGTCACGACGGTCGCCTCGGAGCTCGGTCGGCCTGACGATGGCACTGATCCCACGGGCTTTTTCAATGTCGAGTTTTATGTGGGGCTCAAGCCCTACTCGCAGTGGCGCGGGGGTTATCGCGACAAGGCAGGCTTGATAGAGGCGGTCAACGACAAGCTCACGAGCTTCCCGGGCATCACGTTCAATTACACCCAACCGGCCGAGGATGCGGTGGATGAGGCGGAGACCGGGTTGAAGAGCGCCCTGGCCGTGAAGGTCTTCGGCGCCGATCTGCACACGCTCGAGCAGAAGGGCAAGGCGATCAAACAGATCCTGGAGCGCATCCGGGGTATCCGCGACGTCACCCTGGTGCAGGAGCTGGGACAGCCGAGCCTCACTATCGATATCGACCGCGGCAAGATCGCTCGCTACGGCATCAACGTCGCGGATATCAATGCGTTGATTCAGACGGCCATCGGCGGGGACGTCGCCACCCAAGTGGAGCAGGGAGAGAAGCAGTTCGACCTGATCGTGCGCCTCGATCAGCAATACCGCGACAATCCTGAGGAGATCGGCGACATCCTGGTGGCGACACCCGGCGGCCAGCAGATTCCGCTCAAGGAGTTCGCGAATATCCAGGTCACCAACGGGGCTTCCTTCATCTATCGTGAGAACAATTCGCGCTACATCGGCGTGCAGTTCTCGGTTGAGGGGCGCGACCTCGCCGGCGCGGTGGACGATGCGATGCAGCAGGTCAGCCGGAGCGTCACCCTGCCTCAGGGCTACCATCTGGACTGGGGCGGTGAATACTCCGATTACACCGCTTCGCGTGCACAGTTGCGCGTGATCCTGCCACTGACGCTGTTTCTGATCTTTCTGCTGCTGTTCGCGCTGTACAGCAACTTGAAGTTCCCGCTCATCACCGTGCTGGGTGTACTGTTGTCGGCACCAGTGGGCGGAATCCTGGCGCTGTGGCTCACTGACACGCCGTTCTCGGTGTCTTCGGGTATCGGGTTTCTCGCGCTGTTTGGTGTGTCGGTGCAGACGGCCGTCGTGTACATCTCCTACGTCAACGAGCTGCGCCGCGAAGGGACCGATCTCGCCTCTGCTATCCGCGAAGGTGCAATTCTGCGGCTGCGCCCGATCATGATGACCGCGCTGGTGGCCGCGTTCGGGCTGCTGCCGGTTGCGCTAGCTACCGGCGTGGGAACTGACTCGCAGCGGCCGTTTGCGCTGGTGATCGTCAGTGGGTTGTTCACGCGGCTGTTGATCAGCGTGTTTTTGATGCCGGCGCTGTATGCGCTGGTGGGGCGGGAGGGGGATCGGCTGGAGGTGTGAGCCTTGGGGGGCTGCCCGCCCTGGCTTCCCCGGCGCGACACATCTGGTGGCCCAGAATGGCGGCGGACTCCGTGATGAGTTGGCCGTCGTGAGTGAGCGCGGGCACTCGTTTATCCGGATGCGGGTTGGCGGGGTCCGGTGAGCCTGTGCCTCGCCGCGGGATTTCGACGTAGATCAGCTCGTAGTCCAGGGCGAGCTGCCGCGCGAAACGCCGAGCTGGCGCGCCAGCACGTCCGCACATCGAGCCGGGCCGGACGCGCCGTCTGCTGCGCATGGGATGGCAAGCCGGTACGATTGACTGGATTGCGCTCGGGCTCTTGCTTATCGCCACGCCAGCGTTCGGCTCACAGGCGGCCCGGCGTGATTGCAAGGAGGGTACGGACGTGCGAATCCTGGTAGCAGGCGCCAGCGGTGCCTTGGGTCGATTCCTCATACCCCGTCTGCTCGCAGGCGGTCATCAGGTCGTAGGTACATCACGGTCCGAACACAAGGCCGAGCTCATTCGACGTGCCGGCGCAGAGGCGGTCGTGGCCGACGGACTCGACCTGGACTCGGTGCGGCGCGCCGTACGCACCGCCAAGCCGGATGTCATCGTCCATCAGATGACATCAATTGAAGGTGCCGCCGACCTGCGCCACTTCGAGCGCACCTTTGCCGTCACCAACCGGTTGCGCACGTCTGGCACCGACCACCTGATTTCGGCAGGGATGGAAGCTGGCGTGAGGCGGTTCGTGGCGCAAAGCTATTGCGGCTGGCCGTATGCCCGCATCGGCGGTCCGGTAAAGACTGAAGAGGACGCGCTGGACCCCAAGCCGCCGAAGCAGCTGCGCCGCGCGCTGGAGGCTATCCGCCACGTCGAGTCTGCAGTCACGCAGGCGCCCGTCTCGGGAATCGTTCTCAGGTATGGCGCCTTCTATGGTGCCGGCACTGGCGTGCTCGACCGCGCTTTTCTCGAGCAACTCGTGCAAGGTCGCGTGCCTCTGATCGGTGACGGCGGCGCCTGGTGGTCGTTCATCCACGTCGACGACGCCGCCGCGGCGACGGTGGCCGCGATCGAGAGGGGCCGGTCAGGAAGTATCTACAACATCGTCGATGATGAGCCCGCACAGGTACGTACCTGGCTGCCCGGACTGGCGATGATGCTCGGAGCGAAGAAGCCGCGATCTGTACCCGCTTGGGTGATTCGCCTGATAGGCGGGGAGCACTTGGTGGTCATGATGACCCAGGCTCGGGCGGGCTCGAACGCGAAGGCCAAGCGGGAGCTGGGTTGGCAGCCGGCGCGCGCGAATTGGCAGCAGGGGTTTGCGGAGGTCGTCGGTTAGCGGCGGCCGGGACCGGAGCCAGGTCGACAGCGCCGCTAAGCCCCGTGACGAAGCACCTGCCACGCATAGACCAGGGTAACGATCCAACCCGTGAAGTAAATCATCGGGCGAATCGGCCGGCGTGCCAGGCCGGAGACCATGCCAACCGCGTGAGCGACGCGCAGCCAGAAGAACATCATGGCGCAAGCTGCAGTCACCGGCGTCGAAACGTGGGCGATGGCGCCGATCAGGACGATGACGGAGAAGGGAAGAGCGATCCCGCCAATAGCGCCGAG
>Ga0070680_100000185_pt1 | contig 40262 bp, 40 predicted proteins | sample KBSC73BmetaG_FD_64672 | JGI IMG/M metagenome (GOLD analysis project Ga0070680, IMG submission 64672) | Corn rhizosphere microbial communities from Kellogg Biological Station, Michigan, USA - KBS C7-3B metaG | ecosystem: Host-associated > Plants > Roots > Rhizosphere | place: USA: Michigan...
GTCAGCACGGCCGGCTTCGTCGGTGCCGTGAAGGCGAAGTGCGCCGTATCGGAGTCGATCGCACCGAGCCCGTCGAGCAGGTAGGTCGGGTTGAAGGCGATCGTCATGTCGTCGCCCTCATAGCTCGCCGGCAGGGCCTCGGACGCCTGGGCGTCGTCGAGCCCGCCGGCCTCGAGCACCAGGCCCTCGGCCGAGAACGTCAGGCGCACCGGTGCATTGCGAGCGGCCACCAGCGAAACCCGCTTCACGGCCTCGACGAGTGCGGCCGTCTCGACCTGGGCCTGCGCCGATGACTCGCTGGGCAGCAGCGCGCGGTACTTCGGGAACTCCCCGTCGAGCAGCCGGGTCGTCGTACGCCGGGAACCGCCGACGAACCCGACCATCCCGTCGGCCGTCGTGCCGGCACCGACCCCTCCGGTCGAACCGGTGCCGAGCGCGACCGTCACCTGAGCACCCGACGTCAGGGATCGTGCGGTCTCCGCCAGCGTGCGGGCCGGCACCAGCGCGGTCGCCGACAACGACGTGTCGCCCGGCTGCCAGCGCAGCTCACGCACCGCGAGCCGGTAGCGGTCGGTCGCGGCCAGCGTCAACCGGTCGCCGTCGATCTCCACCCGGATGCCGGTGAGCACGGGCAACGTGTCGTCACGGCCCGCCGCCACCGCCACCGACAAGACCGCAGCTGCGAACACGTCGCTGCCCACGGTGCCAGCCACTGGCGGCAGATCGGGCAGCGTGGGGTACTCCTCCAGCGGCAACGTCGCCAGCGTGAACCGCGCCGTGCCACACGTGACGACGACCCGTGAGCCATCGGTGGCCAGCTCGACCGGTGCGCTCGGCAAGCTGCGAGTGATCTCGGCGAGCAACCGGCCGGACACGAGTGCCTGGCCGCCCTCGGACACCTCCACCGGGAGCTCTATCCGGGTCGACACCTCGTAGTCGAAACCGGAGACGGTCAGCTCGCCGCCGGCCACGTCGAGGCGAAGACCTGCCAGCACGGGCAGCTGGGGACGTTGGGGCAGCGTGCGCGCCGACCACGCCACAGCATCGGCCAGAGCGTCGCGCTCGACTCGGAACCTCATTGCTACCGGACCTCCTCGAGGAACCGGACCGCAGTCCTGATTTCGGACAGGCGGGCCGGGATCCTCATGTGCACGTCACTGATGATTGTTGTTCGAAGGGATGACAAAAAGCTCAGACGTCATCGTGTTAGGGCCGGTGGACACTGTGGACGACCGGGAAACCTGCAGGTCAACGGCCCAACCGGCAGTGCCTGTGGCTGTGAACCCGCGCTGTGGACGGCGGCCGTGGCTGAGGACGACGGTCGGGATGACCGCGAACCGCCGGTGCCGTCCCCACGTGTCCACAGGGTTGTCCCCAAGCTGTGTATGAAGATCGTGAACCGTCGTGGCACGGGGGGAGCGCGGAGGATTCATCCTTGACGTGCCTGGGACTTGATGCGGTTGGTGAGCTCGGTCACCTGGTTGAAGATCGACCGGCGTTCAGCCATCAGTGATCGGATCTTGCGGTCGGCGTGCATGACCGTGGTGTGATCGCGGCCGCCGAACTGCTGCCCGATCTTCGGCAGCGACAGATCCGTGAGCTCGCGGCACAGGTACATCGCGATCTGCCGTGCCGTCACCAGCACCCGGCTCCGGGAAGAGCCGCAGAGGTCCTCGAGCGTCAGGCCGAAGTAGGCCGCGGTGGCCACCATGATGGTCGCGGCGGTGATCTCCGGACCGCTGGCGTCGGGAATGAGGTCCTTGAGCACGACCTCGGCCAGCGCCAGGTCGACGTCCTGGCGGTTGAGGCTGGCGAAGGCGGTGACCCGGATCAGGGCGCCCTCGAGCTCACGGATGTTGCTCGCGATCTTGCTGGCGATGAACTCCAGCACCACAGGTGGGGCGTCGAGGCCCTCCTGGGCGGCCTTCTTGCGCAGGATCGCGATGCGCGTCTCGAGCTCGGGCGGCTGGATGTCGGTGATCAGTCCCCACTCGAACCGGTTGCGCAACCGGTCCTCGAGGGTGACCAGCTGCTTCGGCGGCCGGTCGGAGCTGATGACGATCTGCTTGTTCTGGTTGTGCAGCGTGTTGAACGTGTGGAAGAACTCTTCCTGCGTCTGCTCCTTGTTCTCCAAGAACTGGATGTCGTCCACGAGCAGCACGTCGATGTCGCGGTAGCGCCGGCGGAAGCCCTCGGCCTTGCCGTCGCGGATCGAGTTGATGAAGTCGTTGGTGAACTCCTCCGAGCTCACGTAGCGCACCCGCGCACCGGTGTAGAGGTGCTGCGTGTAGTGCCCGATCGCGTGCAGCAGGTGGGTCTTGCCCAGGCCTGAGTCTCCGTAGATGAACAGCGGGTTGTAGGCCTTCGCGGGTGCTTCCGACACGGCGACTGCGGCGGCGTGCGCGAACCGGTTGCTGGACCCGATGACGAACGTCTCGAACAGGTAGCGCGGGTTGAGCCGGGCCGGCTCCACGGGACGCCCCGGCTCCCGGCCGGTGCCGGGCCGCACGCCCGCGTAGGGGTCGAGCGGCTGCGCGGGTTGTTGCCCGACGTCGTCCTGCGGTAGCGCATCGAGAGCGCCGACCGGCTGGTCCGGCTCGGACGCGGGTGCCTCGACGGTGACCGCGACGCGGACCTCGCGACCGATCTCACGGGACAGCGCCTCGACGATCATCGGTCGCAGCCGCGACTCGAGCACCTCACGGGCGAACTCGTTGGGGGTCGCCAGCACTGCGGTGTCCTCGACGAGGGCAAGCGGACGCGTCAGTGCCATCCATGCGCGCTGTTGTGGCGCCAGCGACCCGTCGGGAAGGGCCGCAAGGGCGCGGTCCCACAGGGCGGGCAGGTCCAGCGTGTCGTCGGGCATCTGGACGGTCCCCTCGCAAAGAGCATCGTGCGGCGGCATCACGCGCATCGTCCCAGTTGTCCCGACGAGCCGCCGACGGTCATCCACAGAACTGTCCACACCTGTGTATGACGAGCCGGCTTTCGGAGGACGGTCGTATGCACCGGTACGACGCCGCAGGCGGTCGACGCAACCAGCCTTCGGGAGGCAGCAGTCGATGCGACCGCTCCGGTCGAAGGCGTGGGGGAAGTCCGGCGCGGCGACGCTAACAGCCGCCGGGCACGGCATTCAAGGCGTTCTCCGCATCAAGCGACGGTTGCTCGGCGTGTCGTCTTGACCGGCGTGTCGCGGACGCGTCGTGAGCGTTCTGTGGATCATGGAGGTCGGTTTGACCCTGTCGTCGACGGGGCCGTACCGTTGACCGCAACTGTCCGCCGCCGGCAGGCACCGTGTGTCTCGCGCGGGCGGCTCCGAAGTAGCTAAATTCCCGTGGAGCAGTCGTGAGCAAGCGCACCTACCAGCCGAACAATCGCCGTCGCCACAAGGTCCACGGCTTTCGGCTGCGCATGCGCACCCGTGCCGGCCGCGCCATCATGAACGCCCGGCGCCGTAAGGGCCGGCACCAGATCTCGGTCTGACGATGCTGCCCGCCGGCGCACGGCTCCGCCGGCAGTCCGAGTTCTCCGGCGTCCTGCGCGGCGGCGCCCGAGCCTCGAGCCCGTCCGCGGTCGTGCACGTGGTCGTCTCCGGTGAGCCCTGCGGTCCGCGCGCCGGGCTCGTGGTCGGCAAGTCGGTCGGGCGCGCCGTCGAGCGCAACCTGGTGAAGCGGCGGCTGCGCCACATCGTCCGAGACCGGCTCGACCGGTTGCCCGACGGCGCCCGTGTTGTTGTGCGCGCGTTGCCGGGCGCGGCCGCTCGCCCCTTCGCCGAGCTCAGCCGCGACATCGATCGCGCGTTGCCCGACGCGTTGCGGAAGGCGGCCGCCCGTGCAGCACGTTGAACGGGCACCGGTGTCGATCGGTGGCCGTGTCCTGATGGCGCTCATCACGGCTTATCGTCGGTGGGTGAGCCCGTTCCTCGGGCCGCACTGCCGGTTCGCACCGTCGTGCAGCGCCTATGCGCTGGAGGCCGTGCAGCGGCACGGGGCGGTTCGCGGCGGCGCTCTCGCCGTACGCCGGTTGCTTCGGTGCCACCCCTTCAACGCGGGTGGGGTCGACCCGGTGCCGCCGCGCGGCTCCGGGGACACCGGTGATGTTCCTTCCCCGTCAGGAGACAACCGGTGCTAGACCCGCTCTACCACGGCGTCGCCTGGGCGATCGTCCACATCCACTCCGGCCTCACCCCGATCATGTCGGAGGGGCCGGCCTGGGCACTCGCGATCGTGCTGCTCACGATGGCCATGCGGCTGGTGCTGTTCCCGCTGTTCGTCAAGCAGATCAAGACCCAGCGCCAGATGCAGGTGCTGCAACCGAAGATCAAAGAGCTGCAGGCCAAGCACAAGGGCGATCGCGAGCGGCTCAACACCGAGATGATGGCGTTGTACAAGGAGCACGGCGCCAACCCGCTGTCGGGCTGCTTGCCGATCCTCGTGCAGATCCCCATCTTCATCGCGCTCTTCCACGTCCTCAACGCGATCAAGCCGAAGATCGTGCAGGGAGTCCCGCACTACCCGACGAACGTCATCGGTTTCCCGCAGCATCTCATCGAGAGCGCGGCGCAGGCCAAGATCTTCGGGGTGCCGATCGCGGCGGCGTTCAACTCCAACCCCGACGTCCTCCATGCGCTGCACGCAAGCCAGACGTCGGTCAAGGTCCTGACGACGCTCATGATCGTCTTGATGGGCGTGTCGACCTTCTTCACCCAGCGCCAGCTCATGGCCCGCACCGGGGCGACCGGCAGTGCGGCGACCCAGCAGAAGGTGCTGCTCTACATCCTGCCGTTCACCTTCGCCATCTTCGGCTTTCGCTTTCCGTTGGGCGTACTGCTCTACTGGCTCACCAGCAACTTCTGGAGCATGGCCCAGCAGTTCTTCGTCATCCGGCGGATGCCCCCGGCCATGGCGGGCGCGGGGGCGAGCGGTCCGCCGCCGCCGAAACCGGTGCGGCAGAAGCCCTCGCCGACGGTGTCGCCCGCGCTTGCGCCGCCGCCTCCCACCGACGAGAGCCCGGATGCCAACGGGAAGGCCGGTGACGGACGCCCGGCTGCGCCCGGAGGCTCCCCCGGGCGGGCTGCCCCGGTCGGTGCGCGCCGACCGTCTCAACCGCGCAGCAAGAAACGCAAGGGCCGCGGGAGGCGTTAGCCGCCGCGTGCTGTCACCGGACGAATGGGCAGCAACCGCTCATCACGTTCGATACCCGACCGACTGCCAGGGAGAGTGTTGTGAGCGACGACCACGGCCCCGAAACATTGGCCGCTGAGGCGGAGGCGGGGGGCCCGAACTCCACCCCGGTGGTCGCGGATCAGGCGCTGCTCGTACGCGAGGGTGACATCGCCGCCGATTACCTCGAGGCGCTGCTCGACATCGCCGACCTCGACGGTGACATCGACATGGACGTGTCCAACGGGCGCGCCATGGTCTCCGTCGTGGGCGGGAGGCTCAACAGCCTGGTCGGCCAGCGGGGTGAGGTGCTCGAGGCGCTGCAGGACCTCACCCGGCTTGCCGTGCAGCAGCAGACCGGTGAGCGCAGCCGGCTGATGCTCGACGTCGGCGGTTGGCGGGAGCGCCGGCGGGCCGAGCTCGCCGAGCTCGGTCGCACGACAGCGGAGTCCGTGCGGGACAGCGGTACGTCGCGAGCGCTGACTCCCATGACGCCGTTCGAGCGGAAGATCGTGCACGACGCCGTGGCGACAGTCGACGGCGTGCGCAGCGAGTCTGAGGGCGACGACCCCGACCGGTACGTCGTGATCTTGCCGGCCTGAGCGGCGCCGGGTGGTCGACGCAGCGCCGGCCGACGCCGACGCCATCCTGCACGGCCGTCGAGACCTGCTCGAACGTTACGCGGACCTCCTCCGTGGACCCGGCGTCGAGCGCGGCCTGCTGGGTCCGCGAGAACCGGACCGGTTGTGGAGTAGGCACCTGCTCAACTGCGCGGTCATCGAGCCGCTCATCGGTCCGGGCGAGCAGGTGCTCGACCTGGGGTCGGGCGCCGGCCTGCCCGGCCTCGTGCTCGCCTGCGTCCGTTCTGATATCCAGGTCACGCTCGTCGAGCCGATGGCCCGCCGCGTCGCTTTCCTCGAGGAGTGCGTGGCGGCGATCGGGCTGACGACTGTCACCGTGCTGCGCGTCCGCGCCGAGGAGCTGGCGGGACAGGTGACCGCCACGACGCTGACCGCGCGTGCCGTGGCTCCACTCGACCGCTTGGTACCGATGGCGCTGCCGCTGCTGGAGCCGCACGGACAGCTGCTGGCGATGAAGGGCAGCGGCGCCCAGGCGGAACTGGTCGCCGCGCGGGCCGCACTCCGGCGGTGGCCGGTCGAAGCAGCCGACGTGGTTACGTGCGGCGAGGGGGTTGTGGAGACGCCGACCACGGTGGTGCGAGTCCGGCTAGGGTCGGCGCCGACACGGCGGGGCCGTCCCGGGGCGGCTTCCGGTGCCAGGTCGCGGAAGGGAGGCGTGGGGTGAGCGAAGGGCCGACGGCGGTCGTTTCACGTGAAACACGCGCCACCCTGGCCGCGGGCGAGCCCTGGCCGCGTCCGTCACACGCCCGGATCATGACCGTCGCCAACCAGAAGGGCGGGGTCGGCAAGACCACGTCGGCGGTCAACCTCGCCGTCGCACTGGCGGCGGGCGGGCTACGCGTGCTGGCCATCGACCTCGACCCGCAGGGCAACGCGACGACTGCCTTCGGGATCGACCGGGAACCGGGGATGCCGTCGGTCTACGACGTCATCATGGGCGAACGCACGATTGCCGAGGTCGTGCGGCCCGCCGGCGACGCGACCGGCGTGTCCTGCGTGCCGGCCACGGTGGACCTGGCCGGCGCGGAGATCGAGCTCGTGTCCACCGTCGCCCGGGAGATGCGCCTGCAGCGCGCGGTCGCCGCGGTCGCCGCCGACTACGACTACGTGCTCATCGACTGCCCCCCCTCGCTGGGATTGCTGACGGTCAACGCGCTGGTGGCGGCGGCTGAGGTGCTGATCCCGATCCAGTGCGAGTACTACGCGCTGGAAGGACTGGGCGCGTTGCTGGGCAACGTCGAGCTCGTGCGAGCACACCTCAATCCGCAGCTGCGGGTCTCGACGATCCTGCTGACGATGTACGACGCACGCACGCGTCTCGCCGACCAGGTCGCCGCCGAGGTGCGCCAGCACTTCCCGGACATCGTGCTCACGTCGACGATCCCGCGCAGCGTGCGGATATCCGAGGCGCCGGGCTTCGGTCAGTCGGTGCTCACCTACGACCCGGCATCGCGAGGCGCCCGAGCCTACGTCGCCGCCGCACAGGAGATCGCTCAGCGAGGGGTGGAGGAACGACCGTGAGTGCTCGCCGTGGCGGCCTCGGCCGCGGGCTCGGCGCCCTGATTCCCACGGCTGCTGCCGGCACCGGCCCCGAGGGCGCCGCCGAGACGGTCCCCGGCGCGCGGTTCGCTGCGGTGCCGGTCACGGCGATCGAGCCGAACCCGCGGCAACCCCGTGACGCCTTCGACGAGGAGGCCATGGCCGAGCTGGTCACCAGCATTCGCGAAGTGGGACTCCTGCAGCCGGTGGTGGTCCGCCCGCTCGGCGACGAGCGCTACCAGCTCGTCATGGGGGAGCGACGCTGGCGAGCGGCTCGCGAGGCCGGTCTCGACGAGGTGCCGGCCATCGTCCGGGAGACCGGCGACGACCACATGCTCCGTGACGCGCTGCTCGAGAACCTGCACCGCCAGCAGCTCAATCCACTCGAGGAGGCGGCGGCGTACGAGCAGCTGCTCGGGGACTTCGGGACCACGCACGAGGAGCTGGCCGCCCGCATCGGGCGGTCCCGCTCGCAGGTGACCAACACGCTGCGGCTGCTGCGCCTGCCGCTACCGGTGCAGCGCCGGGTGGCGGCAGGCGTGTTGAGCGCCGGGCACGCCCGGGCTCTGCTGGCGCTGGAGGATCCCGAGGCCCAGGAGCGGTTGGCCGCCCGCATCGTCGCCGAGGGGTTGTCGGTGCGTGCCGTCGAGGAGATGGTCGCCGTCGGCGACGTGCCGGCGGCCCCCCGCTCGCGGCGCGGCGCCGCCGGACGTCGAAGCCTGAGCGAGGTCGCCGCGGCCTTGTCCGACCGTTACGAGACCCGGGTCAAGGTCGAGGTCGGCCGGAGCAAGGGCAAGCTGGTCGTGGAGTTCGGATCGATGGAGGACCTGCAGCGGATCCTCGACGTGATGGCACCGGGAGTTGCCGCGGAGGCCTTGCCCGGTGGCGACGAGCCGGTAGACCGGGACGAACCGGCCGTTTCCTGACGAATTGGACCGGGATCAGGCCCGGCCGGCCGCCTGCTGGAGCAGGTCGCGGCACAGGGTGCCGAGGTCGATGTCGGCGGCATCGGCCGACAACGGCAGCAGCGACGTCTCCGTCATCCCTGGCGAGACGTTGACCTCGAGGAAGTGCGCCACCCCGTCGGCGACGATGAGGTCCGTGCGCGAGAGGTCGCGCAGGCCGAGGGCGCGGTGGGCGGTCAGCGCCGCGTCGGCGGCCGCGGACGCCTCTTCCGGGGTCAGCCGCGCAGGGCAGTGGTACTCCGTCATCCCGGCCGTATAGCGCGCGGCGTAGTCGAAGGCGCCCTCCAGCGGGGTGATCTCGGTGGCCGGCAGCGCGACCGGCCCGCTTCCGGTGTCGATGACGCTGACCGCCACCTCGACCCCGGTGACGAACGCTTCGACCAGGGCAACCTCGCCGTAGGAGAAGCAGCCGACCATCGCGCTCGGGAGCTCCTCCCGGGTGCGGACGACTCCGGCGCCGAGGGCGGAACCGCCGCGAGCCGGCTTGACCATCAGGGGCAGGCCGAGTCGCTCGACGATCCGGTCGAGCACGACCGAGGCCCCCAGCTCGCGGAAGGTGGCGTGCGGTAGGGCCACCGACCCCGGGGTGAGCAGACCGGCCGCCCGCACTGCCGCCTTGGCGCTCGGCTTGTCGAAGGCCAGCCGGCAGGCGGCGGCGTCGGAGCCGACGTAGGGCAGGCCCATCAGGTCGAGCACGTCGCGGATGGCGCCGTCCTCCCCGGTGGCTCCGTGCAGGGCGATGAAGATCGCCGACGGCGGGTCGGCCGTCAGCGCCGGCAGCAGCCCTGGGTCGACATCGGCGAGCTCGGCCTCGACGCCGATGGTCCGTAGCGCGTCGACGACGCGGCGTCCGGAGTGCAGGGACACCTCTCGCTCGTAGGACAGGCCGCCCGCCAGCACCAGCACGCGGTCGAGGTCGCTCATGCTGCTCCTCTAGGAGAGGTCGGGGCCGGGGGCGCTGGCGGAGGTGGGCTGCGCCGGTCCCGGCATCAGGCCGGCGGGCGGTGGCTGCACGCCGAACGTCTCGAGCAGCTCCATCTCCTCTTCGAGCACCCCCGCGAGCCGGCGTACGCCCTCGTGGATGCGGTCGGGGTCGGGGTAGCAGTAGGACAGGCGCATGTGGCCGGCGCCGCCACCGTCGGCGTAGAAGGCGATGCCGGGGACGTAGGCGACGCGGGCCTGCACCGCCCGCGGCAGCATCGCCTTGGCATCGACTCCCTCGGGCAACGTGGCCCAGACGTAGAACCCGCCGGTCGGCTTGGTCCATGTGCAGGTCGCGGGCAGCAGCTGTTCCAGTGACGAAAGCATCGCGTCACGACGTTCTCGGTAGATCTCGCGGTAGACCTTGATCTGCTGCTGCCAGGGCTGGGTCGCGAGATACTCCGCCACGATCGCCTGGGTGTAGGAGGGCGGGCACAGCACGCTCGCCTCCGCGGCGAGGACGAGCTTCTCCTTCACCCCGCGCGGCGCGAGCGCCCAGCCGACGCGTAACCCGGACGCGAACGTCTTGGAGAACGACCCGAGGTAGATGATGCCGTCCTCCTGCTCGGCGCGCAGCGCGGGCAGCGGGTCGCCGTCGAAGCCGAGCAAGCCGTAGGGGTTGTCCTCGAGGATCAGCAGGTTGGCGGCCTGGCAGATGCGGCTGATCTCGCGGCGGCGCTCCAGCGCCAGCGAGACTCCCGCCGGATTGTGGTAGTTCGGCACGGTGTAGAGGAACTTCGCCCGCCGGCCTTCGCGGGCGAGGCGGTCGATCGCCTCCTGCAGGGCTCCCGGCACCAGCCCGTCGTCGTCGAGCGGGACGTGCACGACGTCGACCTGGTAGGACGCGAACGTCCCGAGCGCGCCGACGTAGGACGGGGCCTCGGCGAGCACCACGTCGCCCGGGTCGCAGAAGATGCGGGTGACCAGGTCGAGCGCCTGCTGCGAGCCCACGGTGACGACGACGTCGTCGGGCCCGGCCTGGATGCCTTCGAGCGCCATCACCTGGCAGATCGCCTCGCGCAGCACGGGGTTGCCCTGACCGGAGCCGTACTGCAGCGCGGTCACGCCGGTGCGGGCGGTCAGTTCACCGATCATGTCGGCGATGGCGTTCATGGGCAGCGCCGCCAGGTAGGGCATCCCCCCGGCGAGCGACACGACCTCGGGTCGGGAAGCCACGGCGAACAGCGCCCGGATCTCGGAGGCGGTCATCCCCCGGGTACGGGCGGCGTAGCGGTCGACGTAGGGGTCGAGCCGGTTGGCGGAGCCTGCGGCCGGCGGCACTCCGGTGGGGGACGATCCGCCGGTGGCCGGCGTGGGGACGGACACGGAGGCGCTCCTTCCCGTTGCAGGCGCCACTCGGAGTGTGTGTTCAGGTTACCGCCGGCGCGGGCGCGCACCTTCTCTATTTCGGCCGCCGCCGTTAGCATCGAACCCGGTTGCGCGCCGTGTGGGGACCGGCGCTTCAGTCGTCGCCTGTCGCCAGGAGCGCCCGTGCCGTCGCCGAGGCTGGTCGCACGAATTGCCACCGGCGTGCTGCTCGGCCTCGCGCTGGGCTTCCTCGGTGCGTTGCTCACCGTGTCCGACGACGCCGATGCGGCCGGTGGTTCGCCCGCCGGGGCGCCCGAGGAGGCGGCCTGATGGGCCGGCGGCTGGCAAACGTCACTCTGGACAACCTCGACGACCTGCCGAGCCGTTGTCGTTCCTGCGTCTTCTGGGAGCTCGACCCGGTCGCCCGCGGTCGGGCCGAGGACGCCGGTGACGTCTCCCTCGAGAAGGAAGCGTGGGTCTCGGCCACGCTGCTCGAGTGGGGCAGCTGCGGCAAGATCGCCTACGTCGACGGGGTGCCTGCCGGCTTCGTGCTCTTCGCTCCCCCGGCCTACGTCCCGCGGTCGGTGGCCTTCCCGACCAGCCCCGTCAGTGCTGATGCGGTGCTGCTCATGACGGCGCACGTGCTGTCGGAGTTCGCCGACGGCGGGCTCGGCCGAATGCTGCTGCAGGGCGTGGCGAAGGACCTGACCCGGCGAGGGTTGAAGGCGATCGAAGCGTTCGGCGATGCGCGGTGGAAGGAGATCGGCCACTGCGTGCTGCCCGCCGACTACCTGCGGGCGGTCGGTTTCAAGACCGTGCGCCCGCACCATCGCTACCCCCGGCTGCGCCTCGAGCTGAAGAACGCCGTGTCATGGCGGGAGGACGTCGAGGTCGCACTGGAGCGGCTGCTGGGTTCGATGTCGCCCGAAACGGCGCTGCGCCCGGTCTGACGGCAGCAGTGGGTCCGGTGTCAGCCCGCGGCGGCCAGCCCCGCGCTGCCTGCGCTGCGGAGCTCCTCGAGCTCGGGGGTCAGGTAGAGGCGGTGGACCGCGGCCACGATGCCCTCGGCGACGGTGTCGCGGAACTCCGGGCTGGCCAGCCGCGCGGCATCGCCGGCGTGTGACAGGTAGCCGACCTCGACGCGTACGGCGGGCATGCGGGTCAACCGCAGCAGCTCCCAGGTCTTCGGGTGCGTCCGGCAGTCGAGCAGGTCGGTGCGCTCGGTCAGCTCGTGCTGGATCAGGCCGGCGAGCCGTGCGCCCACCGCCGACCCCGTGCCCCGGCTACGTGCGTGCGGGCGGCCGCTGACCTGGACGGGCTGTGCCTTCGCCGGCTGCCGCTCCGCCGTGCCGTAGTAGTAGGTGGCCGCGCCGTGGCACTTCGGGCTGCTCCCGCGATCGACGTGCAGGGACAGGAACAGGTCGGCGTGCGCTTCGTTGGCGAAGGCAGCGCGATCGCTGTCCGACGGGTTCGCGTCGGGACCGCGGGTGAGGAACGCGGTCACCCCGGTCGCGCCGAGCCGGCCTTCGAGGCGGTTCGCCAGGTCCCACACCACGGCAGCCTCGGCCAGCCCGTGGCCCTCTCCGCCGGGATCGTCGCCGCCGTGACCGGGGTCGATGACGACGAACTTGCCCGCCGGGGTCGGACCGGCCGCCAGGAGCTGCTCCTCCTCCCGGATCCGCTCGGGTGAGCCGCCCACCACCGTGCGGGCCAGCCGGTGCAGCGCCTTGAGGGTGCGCGGCCCGCACGTGCCGTCGGCGGGCAGCCCGATGTTGCGCTGGAACTCCCGCAGAGCCGCTTCGGTGCGGGAACCGAACATGCCGTCGCAGCGCCCCGGGTCGAAGCCGAGCTGGAGGAGGCGGTGCTGCAGCTCGGCCACGTCGTCGCCGACGAACAGGCGGCTGGCGCCGTGGCTGAGCACCCGGTCGCCCAACCGCCACCGCGCCTCGTCGAGGGCGCGGTAGGTCTCGGGTCCGACGATGCCGTCGACCCGCAGCCCGCGCTCCTGCTGGAAGCCACGGACCGCGCGGTCGCAGGCGTCGTCGAAGACGGCGTCGTCGTGCTCGGTGGCCGAGGGGTCACCGAGGAACCCGAGCGCGCCGAGCTTGCTCCGGATCTCGGCGACGATCGGGCCGGTCGACCCGCGCCGGATCAGCTCCATGGGGATCTCATGCCGCAGCGGGGGGCGCGGCGATCAGATGAACTGGTCGAGATCCTTCAGCAGCGCCGACTTCGGCTTGGCGCCGACGATGTTCTTCACGATCTCGCCGCCGGAGAACACCGACATCGTCGGGATCGACATGATCTGGTAGCGCCGGGCGATCTCGGGGTTCTCGTCGATGTTCACCTTCGCCACCGTGATCTTGTCGGCGTGCTCGCTGGCGATCTCGTCGAGGATCGGCGCGACCATCTTGCAGGGTCCGCACCATTCGGCCCAGAAGTCGACGAGCACCGGCTTCTCGCTGCCGAGGACGTCGGTGTCGAAGCTGCTGTCGGTCACGGTCTTGGTAGCGGCACCCATGGGGTCTCCTGTCGTTGGTTCGGGTGGTGCGTCAGTCTGACTGGGCGGCGAGCCAGCGCTCGGCGTCGAGCGCCGCGGCGCAGCCGGTGCCCGCCGCCGTGATCGCCTGGCGGTAGGTGTGGTCGACGAGGTCGCCGCAGGCGAACACGCCGGGCAGGTTCGTGCGCGTGCTCGGCGCGTCGACGACGACGTACCCGGCGTCGTCGAGGTCGATCTGCCCTCGCACGATGTCGCTGCGCGGGTCGTGCCCGATCGCGACGAACATGCCGGTCACGTCGAGCGTCGACTCCTCGCCGGTGCCGACGTTGCGCAGCTGCAGACCGGTGACCTTGTCGTCGCCGAGGACGTCGACGACCTCGGTGTCCCAGAGGAACCGGATCTTCGGGTCCTGCAGCGCGCGGTCCTGCATGATCTTGCTCGCTCGTAGCGTGTCGCGGCGGTGGATGACGGTCACCGACCGGGCGAACCTGGTGAGGAAGGTCGCCTCCTCCATCGCCGAGTCGCCGCCGCCGATGACCGCGATGTCCTGCTCACGGAAGAAGAAGCCGTCGCAGGTCGCGCAGGCGGAGACGCCGTGACCGAGCAGGCGGGCCTCGTTGGGGAGGTCGAGGTAGCGGTACTTGGACCCCATCGCGAGGATCACGGCGTGCGCGGCGTAGGTCGTGTCGCCGACCCGCACGATCTTCGGGTCGCTGGTCAGGTCGACCTCGGTGACGTCGTCGGTGACGAACTGCGCGCCGAACTTCTCGGCCTGCTTGCGCAGGTTGTCCATGAGGTCCGGACCCATGATCCCGTCGGGGAAGCCCGGGAAGTTCTCGACGTCGGTCGTCTGCATGAGCGCCCCGCCGAACTGCGCGCCCTCGATCACCACCGGCGCGAGGTTGGCCCGGGCGGTGTAGACCGCGGCCGTGTAACCGGCCGGTCCCGACCCGATGATGACGACCTCGTGCGTGGTCGCACCGGGGTTGCGCGGCTCGTGCGTCATGCGTCTGGTCCTTCGTTCGGCGTCCAGCCCGGGAACGCAATCCTACGGACGGAGATTCCCGCAGCCGGGCATGCGCAGCGTGGCAGGGTGATCGCATGCCGCCGGCCTCCGTTCCCCACGCGGAGCGGTGCGCGGTGCACCCGGCCCGGCCCGCCGTCGACCACTGTTCGGCCTGCGGTGCGCCCCGCTGCGGGAGTGACGCCGCGGCGGCCCCCGGCGGGGGCTGCTTGGCCTGTCAGGGCGGCCGGGCGGCTGCCACTCCGGTGGCCGAGGTCCCGCTCGGCGAGGGCCTGATCCGGGGAGCGCTCGCGGCCCTGCCGGTCGCGGTCGTGGGCGGCGCCGTCACCAGCGAGTACGTCGGCACCGGTGCGTTCGCCGTCATCACGCCGTTCCTGCTCGGCGTGGCCTGCGGCGCCGCCGCGATCGCTGCTGCCGGCCGGGTGCCACGCCCGGCCGGCCTGCGGTGGGTGCGGCTGGTGGGGGTGCTGTTTGCGCTCATCGGTACGGCGTACGGCTATCGCTTCGTCGTCGGCGGCGAGGACCCGTTCGGTCCCGCGGGGTCACGGATCGGCCCTTACGTCGCTGCCGCCGTCGGGGCGTGGCTCTGGACCGTGCCGCCCCGCAGACGCCGGCGTGGACGGTAGGCGACGAGAGCACCGCCACTCGAGAGCCGGGGAGCGATTTACGCGCGGGGGACGCGTTGCCAGAAGAGCACGTCGTTGCCCGGCGTGCGGCCGCAGCCAGGCCCGACCACCCATGCCTCGACGTCGGCCGGGTGGCCGGGGCTCGGCAGCACGATCACGGCGGCGGGGCGGTCGTTGAAGCGCGCGATGTCGACCGCGAGCGGCACCGCGCCCGACCGCGAGCCGCTCAGCGCGGCGATGCACGCGAACAGCACGGCGGGCTGCTGGGCGAGCGGGTCCATCACCGACAGGCTGGTCAGCCCGCTCTTCGCCTCGCTCGCCCCGGCGGCGCTCGTCGGCGCCGGTGGCGCGGGGCTGCCGGCGGTGCCCGCGACTGCCTGGTCGCTGCCGCTGTTGTAGAGCGGTGCGGCGTGCGGAGCCCGGGCCGGCGAGCCGATCAGTGCGGGTATCGCGGCCGCGAGCGAGGCCTTGGTGTAGTCGGCGCCGCTGTGCGTCGTGGCGTAGGTGTGCGGTGGCGCCGCGAGCGTGGCCCCGCCGGAGTTGCCGGCCGACGTCTGGCTGTGCGCGTCACCGCCGTTGCGCAGGTGCAGCGCACCGGCCACGACACCGCCGACCAGCAGCACGACCGCGGCCGCCGCGGCGAGTCCGGCCAGGCCGGTGCCGGTCCGGCCGGTGCGCCAGCGCCGCCAGCGCGACGTCGAGCCCAGGGGGCGGCCCACTGTCGTCATGGCGGGCGCAGGCTGCTGCAGCGAGGGTGCGGCGACAGGTGTCGGCTCCGCGCCCCGGCCGGCGGCCTCCTCGCGCAGCGCCTCCTCGAGGCGTGCCAGCACGTCGTCGGGCATGCGCACCGGGGGCAGGTCGTGCAGCAGGCGGGCGACGTCGTCGTACGACGTGAGACGGCTCCGGCACTCGGCGCAGCCGTCGAGGTGCCGGCGTACGCCATCGGCGACAGGCGCCGCGAGCTGGCTGGCGCCGAAGTCGGCGAGCGTGTCGACGTCGGGGTGCTCGACCGCCGACGGCTCGGGCGGCCGGTCGGAGGCGTCAGGGCGTGACATCGCTGCCGACCTCCTCTCCCGGCGGGGCGGGCGCGTCCGCCTGTGCAGGTAGGACGGACCCGCCCGGGGTGGGGTTCCCGCCGGGCCGCAGATGCGCCAGCGACTCGGCCAGGCGGGCCCGCCCACGCGCGCAGCGGCTCTTCACGGTGCCGGCGGGCACGTCGAGCATCGCGGCAGCGACATCGACGGGCCAGCCCTCGATGTCGACGAGGACCAGCGCGGTCGCCTGCTCGACGGGGAGGGCACGCAGGGCCGCGAGCACGTCGAGGGACAGCTCGCGCGCCCCGACGGCATCTCGCGGGTCGGCCGGAGCCCGCTCCTCGTCCGGCATCGCCACGGTCGGCCGGGCCGCCTTGCGGCGCATCCGGTCGACGCAGGCGTTGACCACGATCCGGTGCAGCCAGGTGCTGACCTGCGCCTCGCCGCGGAACGACGAGGCCGAGCGGAAGGCGGAGACCAGTGCGTCCTGCACGGCGTCGGCCGCGTCGTCGGGATCCCCGAGGGTGCGCACGGCGACGGCCCACAACCGGTCGCGGTGCCGCCGGACCAGGTCGGTGAAGGCGTCGGGATCGCCCGCCACGTGGCGGCGCATCAGCTCGCGGTCGTCCGGGCCGGAATCCTCGAGCGCCGGCGCGGCGAAGCCGTCAGCCGCCGGATCGCCCACGAGGTCAGGGTAGTCGCGGGACCCGTCCGGCGCGGACGAACCGGACGATCACGTCAGGAACGCCAGCTCGGCGATCCCGACGCCGTAACCGCCGTCCATGGGCGGCAGCTTCGTGATCCACAGCAGCCAGTAGCGCTGCGGCGGCCCCGTCACCGGGATCGTCGCCTCCTGCCCCGCGCCGGCCAGCCGGCCGGCCGGCGTCGCGGTCGCCGGCTGGATGTCGAGGGAGTCAGCGGAGTAGACGGCGAGCGCCGCGCCCGGAGCGGTCAGCGACACCTTGACCTGCCGGATGGTCTGCGGCCGGCCGAGGTCGATGAGCAGGCCCACGCCCTTCTTCAGCCCGCCGAACTCGGGGCTGCCCTGGTAGCGGCTGGTGTACCACGCGGTGCTCGGGTCGTCGTCGGCGGCGAGCGGCGCCTCGGCGGAGTTCTCGTGCCCGTCGCCGTAGGGGTCGTAGTCGCGCAGCGCGACGATGCGCACGGGTGCGTGCTGGGCGGGGCGCTGCGACGGGCCCGGCGAGGCAGGGAGCGACAGCGCGGGAGCGGCGTTCTTCTGGCCCGGCACGCCGCCCAGATCGCTGCCCGCCTGCCAGGCCACGACGCCGATCGTCACGATCGCCGCCGCGGGGAGTGCCCGCGTCAGCAGCAGCTTCGGCCACCGGGAGGACCGCCGCGCGTTCGGCTCGGCGGCGGCGCCCGGTCTGCGGTGCGGGAGCGCGGCCAGCACGCCGGCGGCGCGGGCGGCGTCGTCGACCCGGCCGACCGCGCCCGCTCGCGGTGGGAGCAGCAGGCGCATCGTGGCGCCGTCGATCTCGCGGGCGAGGTTGTTCACCAGCTCGCGGGGCGGTACCGGGCGATCGCCGACGCGCGGGGCGGCGGCCAGTGCTGTGGCGGTGTCGGCCCGGGGCCAGTGCGCGGTGGTCGCCGCGTAGAGCAGGGCTCCCAGACCCCGTACGTCGTCGTCGGCCGGGTCGTCGCCCCAGGCGCTCGCGAGCGTCGCTGCGATCTCGAGGTCGGTCACCCGGACCGCCCCTTCGGGCAGCACGAACACGTTGTCCGGGTGCAGCGCCCCGTGAAAGGCGTCGACCGCCGCGGCCGCGGCCAGTGCCTGGGCGACCTCGTGCACGACCGCGACCGCCTCGGGACCGGGCAGCGGCCCGTCGCGCAGCAGGGCCGACAGCGGTGGTGCGTCGAGCCACTCGGTGACGACGTAGCCATACGCGGCGCCGGGCTCGGCGCGGGCGTCGTACATCCGCACCAACCGCGCGTCGCCGGCCCGGCTCGCGCGGGTCACCGCGTCGAGGACGAGGGCCGGATCGGCACCGTCACGGCCCAGCGGGAACGTCTTGACCGCCACGGGACGACCCAGCACGTCGTCGACGGCTCGCCACAAGGTCGCGTGCGAGCGCACCGCCCGCGCGCCGAGCAGCCGGTAGCGACCGTCGAGGAGGGCGTCGGGCCGTAGGTCGTCGAGCGGGCCGGTCGGCGCGTCCCGGCTCGACGGTGGTGTCGCCACCGTCACATGCTAGGGAACCGCGAGCCGGCCGGGACCGTCGCCGAGCCGCGTCCGGTCAGGCGAGCCGGCCGACGTAGTAGGACGACGAGTAGATGTTCTCCAGCCGGACGTAGTCGCCGGTGTGCGTCGCCGCCCAGATCTTGCCGTTGCCCGCGTAGAGGCCGACGTGGTAGATCCCGCTCCCGTTGTGGAAGAAGATCAGGTCGCCGGGCTGCTGCCGACCGGCCGGCACGTGCGCGACCTGGTTGTACTGGTCGGCCGCGCTGTGCGCGAGGTGCCGGCCGAACCGGCCCGCGACGTACATCGTGAAGCCCGAGCAGTCGAAGGCGTTGGGCCCCGCGGCGCCGTACTGGTACGGCGCGCCGTTGTGCCGGGCCGCCTCCTGCACGAGCTCCTGGCCGAGGCGCGGCCGGACCGGGTAGTCGGGGTTGACGCTGGCCGCCGGGGCATAGCTGCCGTCACCGCGGAACCGTGCCGTGAGGTACTCGGTGCGACTCGCCGAGTAGGGCACGGCGGCGTAACCATGCCCGTCGGTGGTGACGCTTCGCCACTGCCGCCACGGCTGGCTCTCCGACTCGCGCATGAAGATGAGGACGGTCTTGCCGGGCAGCTCGGTGCCACCGGAGACCAGCCGCAGGTAGATCGAGAACCGTTGGCCGTAGTTGACGTACTGGCTGCCCGGGCCGAAGTAGAGATGCGTGCCGGCACGCGTGTCGGTGGCGGCGTGGGCGGGTAGGGCGGTCGTGGCGATGGCTCCGGCCGTGGTGGCGGCGGTGAGCGTGGCGGTCAGGGCGGCGAGGGCGCGCGAGCGCGCAGAAGGACGCCTTGCAGGCACGGGGGATTCCCTTTCCCGAACGCCTGCGGGGTCAGCTGTCGGGTTCGGGCGGGGAAGGCTGCCCGGCCACCTGTGTCAGGTGGCTTCACCCCAAGATCTCCGGCGCCGTTGCCGGGAGATCGAAGGACCTTGGGTCCCCCGCTCCTGCCCCAGTCGGTGAGTGCGTGTGGTGTGCGGGGCGCATCACGACCGAGGGGCAGGATTCGGCGGTCCGGCCGGATGCGTGTTTGGGGTGGATGTCCCGGGCCACCTGGACCCGGGTTCGCGGTCGACCATAACCGAGCATCTCGGCGATGGGGCCGCGACTGGGCTGTCTGTGGGAAATCTCCTTCCTTTGGCGGGCGCCCGTCCGGGTGACGGGTGGACGGGGGGCGGAGTCCGAGTCGCCTAGTCCGTCAGGGTCCGTGGGCAGTCGGCCGGGTCGCTCCGACGAAACCGGTCAGGTAGACCGGCTGCACTCGCACGACGTCGCCGGTGTGCGGCGCCGCGATCATGTTGCCGCCACCGAGGTAGATGGCGACGTGGTGGATCGTCGAGGGGTCGCTCGGATCGGTCGCCCAGAACAGCAGGTCGCCGGGCGCGAGCTGCGCGAGACCCGGATGGGGTCCGGCGTTCCACTGGTCGGCGGCGACCCGCGGCAGCACGACACCCGCCTGGGCGTAGGCCCACTGGACCAGCCCGGAGCAGTCGAAGGTGTGCGGACCGGCCGCACCCCAGACGTACGGCGCGCCGAGCTGGGTCGTGGCGGCCGCGATGGCCGCCGCGGCGGCCGCATCCGGCGGCTGGCTGCCGCCGAGCAGTGACGGGTCGATCACGGCGGCCCGGGCGGCGGCGAGCCGGGCGGCGAAACCCTCGGCCGCGGCACGAGCGGCCGCCGCCTGCTGCGCGGCGACGAGCTGGGCGACCTGTGCATTAGCTCCGGCGAGCAGGGTCTGCTGCTGGGCGAGCAGCGACTGCACCGCGTCGGCCTGGTCCGCGGCCGCCTTCTGCAGCTTCGTCCGAACCTGCGCCAGGTCGCGCAGCTTCCGCTCGATGCGGGAGGCGTCGCCGAGGGCGCTGTTGGCGGCGTCGAGGTGGGAGCGGTCCGCGGCGACGACGGAGCGGACCGCCCGTAGCCGGGTCAGCGCATCGTCGATGTTGTCGGAGTCGAGCACCGTCGCGATCAGCGTCAGGGGGCCGCCGGACATGTACAGCGCGCGCACCCGCCGGTCGAGTGCGGTGGTGCCGCCGTGCACGGCGTTCTGGGCCGCCTCCAGCTGGCGCTGCGCGAGCACGTGCTGGGTGACGACTTGGGCCAGGTGGGCCTCGGTGGCGTCGTAGCGCTCGGTCGCCACCTCGGCCTGGGTCTGCAGCTGCGCGACCTCCGTCTGCAGGGCAGCGGCCTGGGCCCGGGCGTCCTGGACGCTCGGGTCGGCGGCGGCGGGCACCGCCTGGGCCAGACCGGCGACGAGCGCGGTCGCGGTCGACAGGACCCCGAGCACGGTCAGCGCTCGGCGATGCCCCGGTGGGCGTGTACCGGCGCCCGGTGGCGGCGCGGTGCGCACGCCGGTCGACGTCGGGTGACGGCGCACTAGTTGTCGCTCGGACTCGCGCTGCCCGATTCCACGACGACGGTGAGGTGGCGCAGTGGACCGATGTGTCGCATCAGCAGGGTGGTGGTCTCGCGCCGGACCTTCAGGGTCACCGTGCCGGTCGGGTCGATCGAGAAGCTGCTGGTCGGGATCGAGTCGTCGGGTTTGTCGGACAGGGACGAGACGGCAGCGTCGTACGCCTTCTGCAGGTCGTGGCTCTGGGCCCACGCGTCGCGCGCCGCGACGGCTGCCGTGCCCGCGTCGTCGGCCGCCCCGACCGCGCCCGCGGCGACGGAGATGCCGTCGAAGGCGACCACGCCGAAGAGGGCGAGGACGACGATGATGCGGGTCAGCCAGCCGATCACGATGTCCCCGTGCTCGGCGGCCGCCCACCCGGGCAGCAGCGGTCTCACGCTTAGGGGGTCGGCGCGCCGCTCGTCGGGCTTGAGCGAAGCGGGCCGAACGGCCGATCGCCGGCTAGCCGAAGCGGCGGCGCACCATGCCGGCTACCTGGCGCATTTCGGCCACCCGCATCCGCATTGCGGCCGCGACGTAGACCGGGGTGCCGAGCAACAGCCCGCCGAAGACTCCCACCCCCGCGCCGAGCGGCCCGTCGTCGAGGACGTGGACCGCCGCCGTGGCGACGACCCAGGCCACCGCGGTGCCGAGCATCGCCGCGACCGACAGGCGCACGTAGGTCTGCAGCAGCCGGGTGCGGCGCTCGGGGCGTTGCAGGCGGCGACGCAGCAGCGCGGTGAAGAGGATGAACCCGGCGATGTAGGAGACGGAGTAGCCGATCGCGAGCCCGACCACGCGGTCTCGCCCGTGCAGCGTGACGAAGAGGATCACGTCGACGACGACGTTGAGCACGGCGATCGCGACGTTGACGAGCGCGGGTGTCCGCGTGTCCTGCAGCGCGTAGAAGCCGCGCAGCTGCAGCTGGAACGCGGAGAAGGGCACCAGGCTCACCGCGTAGGCGGCGAGCACGGCGCCGATGAAGCGGGCCTGGTCGACGTCGATGTTCAGGTGGGCGAAGACGACGGTGGCGATCAGCGGCCCGAGCACGATGCACACCAGCTGAGCGGGGACGAGCAGGACCCCGGCGAGCTTGAGCCCGGTCGCGAGGTCGTCGGCCACCAGGTCGCGGCGCCCGGCGGTGGCCGCTCGGCTCATCCGTGGCAGGAGCGCGGTGATGACCGAGACGGCCACGATCGCGTGCGGCAGCTGTACGAGGAAGAACGCGTAGGTGTAGGCCGAGAACCCGCCCTGGTAGGCGCCTCGCGCCAGCCGGACGATCGCGATGAACGCCAGCTGGTTGGCCGCGACGTAGACCAGCACCCACCCGGCGAGGCGCGCCGCCCGACGCAGGCCGGAGTTGCGGAAGTCCCAACGCACCCGGAGCCGGAAGCCGGTGCGCCGAAGCGCGGGCAGCAGGGCGACGGTCTGTACGACGATGCCGAGAGTCGTCCCGAACCCGAGCACCCACGTCTGCGTGGTGGACAGGTGCCCTGGCTGCGGCGCCCCGGTCGTCACGGCGATGAACAGCAGGCCGGTCGCGATGACGACGATGTTGTTGAGGATCGGTGTCCACATCGGCGGTGCGAAGCTGTCGCGAGTGTTGAGGATCGCGCCGATCAGCGCGCCGAGACCGTAGAAGATGATCTGCGGCAGGAAGAACCGTGCGAACGTCGTCGCCAGGTCGACGGTGGCGGGGTCGCGCCCGCCGGTGTAGAGGCGAATGATCCACGGCGCGAGCAGTACCGCGACGGTGGTCGCCGCCGTGAGAGCAATCGCGACCAGGGTGAGCAGCCGCTGCGCGTAGGCCTCGCCGTCGTCGCCGTCGCGGGTCGCCGCCTCGACGACGAGGGGTACGACGACGCTCGTGAGCACGCCGCCCAGCAGCAGCTCGTAGACGACGTTGGGCAGCGTGTTGGCGACGTTGTAGGCGTCGCCGACCGCGAGCCCGATCGCGGTGGCGAGCACCACCGTGCGCAGGAAGCCGGTGGCGCGCGAGATGACGGTGCCGAGCGCCATCGCGGTGCTCGACCGGACGATGCCGCCCGTGCCCGGGCCGGCCTCGCCGATGTCGCCCGGGGTTCGACCGGCCGATCGGCCCGACGTCGTACCCGTGGTCACTGCGGGGCCTCGTGCGGATCGCGCCCCACTCGTCTGGCCCGGCGCGCCGCCAGCCCGCGCCGGGTCAGCCGCGCGGCCACGGCGAGCAGCAGCACCGCGAGAGCCCCGCCCGAGATGCCGAGGGCCACGGTGCCGTAGGCCGTCGACCGCACGAGCAGCGTCTGCACCCGTCCGTAGGCGCGGGCGTCGGGCGTCGGGGTCAACAGCTGTGCACGCACGCGGAACACGCCGTTGGTCTGGGCCTGCATCCGGACTTCGAGCTGGGTCAGCTGGCCGGCGGCGAGCGTCTGCACCGCTCCGCTGTCGGTGACCTTGGCCCGCCCGCCCGCGTCGACGGCGAGGCGGACCCGGACCGGCTGGTCGAGCCTGTTGGCGACGGTGATCGGCACGGTGCCGCTGCTGCTGGTGAGGGTGACCAGGCCGCGCGAGACGATCTGCACCTTGCCGTAGTCGGCGGCCACGGTTGCCTCGGTGGCGTCCAGGAACGCCCGTCCGGTGCGCAGGTCGTCGCGCCAGGCGGTCGACTCCGCGCGCAGCCCGCCGAGGAAGAGCTCGCGCGCCGTCTGCGTCTTCGGGTCGGTGAAGATCGACTCGAGGTCGTTGATGCGGCCGCCCGTCGCGGCCACGTCGTTCAGGTAGCTCTGCGGCAGCTCGGCCCGCCGCTGCTTGGCCGGGTAGCTCAACTCGCCGCGCGGCGCGTCAGACGGCGGGGTGGCCCGGACGTCGTCGAGAGTGACCGGCGTCAGCCACGGCATCGTCGCGGTGTCGTCGAGCAACGCCTTGGCGTAGTGCGCCGGAGGCTGCCAGCGCCGGTCGGGGGCGACGACGACGTCGCGCTGCGAGCTCGGCAGCTCCTCGGTGAACAGCAGCGTCTCGGCCAGGAACCGCTGCTCGGCCCAGCGCGCGTCGGCCGGGTGGTTGACGCCGGCCATGATGCTGTCGTCGAGGGCACCGTCGGTGAGTACGACGTCGACCGTGCCGCCGGGTACGGCGAGCGTGGTGTGCGCGGTCGGCGTGTAGGTCACGTCGGAGTCGAGCGGCAGCGCGTCGCTGCGCAGGATCAGCCCGTCGACGCCGGCCCCGGTGAGCGTCTGCAGCGCGTCGGTCGTGACGTAGCCGCCGCTTGGCCATGCCTCGCGGGGCCCACCCGCCGCCGCGCCGAGCACCGCCCCGGCGATGTCCGTGCCGGAGAACATCGCCTGCTCCACGTCGGTGCCGAGCCCCGCGCGCACCAGCGCGTCGATGTCGACGTCGGCGTAGGGCAGGGTGACCACGTCGCCGCCGCGCACCGCGGCGCGCAGGTCGGTGAGCCACGAGGCGGCGGTGGCCTGCCCCGGGCCCTTCGTGATCTGCCCGCTGGACTGCCGGACCCGGTAACCGGCCGCCATGTGCGCCGCATCTTGAAGGAGCAGCGGGTCGACGACCCACGTGACCGGCACGACCGCGGGGGCTGGTGGGGCCGGCGGCGGGGGGGTGGTCGGGCCGGGCGACGGCGACGCGGCCGGTTGCCCGTCCGGGCCCCCCGGAGCGGCCGGCGGCCTGGCCGCGGTCGCCGGAGGATGCGCGGCCGCGACGGCCACGTCGAGCAGTCCGCGCAGCCGCCCGCCGTCGGCGAGATCGTGCGCGAGCGCGTCGTCACGGAAGATCGCCGTCGCGCCCCGGTGCGGCCGGTCCACGAGCGGCCACAGCCAGGCCAGTCCCGTCTTCGTGTCGATGCTGTGCGGCGGGGCCCAGGGCAGCGGGATGCGCAGCCGGCCGGCCGTGCCGTAGCCCCGCTGGTCGGTCGCGCCGCGGGCCTCGATGCCGAACGCGTAGACGCCGGGCCGGCCGAGGTCCAGGTCGTCGACGGCGACCGACAGGTGGAACGGCACCGAGGCGCCCGGCTTCAGCTCGCCGGGGTCGAGCACGACCTGCGACTGCGTGAGGCGTACGCCGATGAAGCCGTCGCGGTTGCCGCTCCAGGACGCCAGCAGGCTGCGGTTGCCGATGTAGCTGCCCAGGTCGAAGACCACGCGCAGCCGGGTCACCGTGTCGCTGCCGGTGTTGCGCAGCACCCCGTCGGCGACCAGCTGCTGGTGCGGCTGCGGCGCCTTGGGCTCCAGCCGGTCGAGCTGGACCTGCACCGGCAGCGCGTCGCTGTCGGTCGCGGCGGCGGCCGGCGGCGACGCGGGCGCCACCGACACGAGGGCGATCACCGCGAGGGCGACCGCTAGCAGGAGGCCGCCGGCCCGGTGACGTGCAGGGCGGCGGCGGCCCCGGCGCGCCCTCGTGGTGCGGCGCGCCGGACGCGTCATGCCGTGTCCGCCAGCAGGTCGGGCACCTTCTCGACGAGGCGGCGTTCGTCGGCGTAGGCCAGCCGGTCGACGACCTGGGTCAGGGGCACCCAGGCGACCTCGGCCACCTCGACGTCCTCGTCGGAGAGCTCACCGCCCTCGGCGACGAGCAGGTAGTGGTGCACGGTCTTGTGGATGCGCCGGCCCTCGGCGACGAACCAGAAGTCGATGACCCCGAGTGGCGCGATCACCCGCCCGGTGATGCCGGTCTCCTCGGCCACCTCGCGCACCGCCGTGTCCTCGGGTGTTTCGCCCTCCTCGACGTGGCCTTTGGGCAGCGACCACAGCAGCCGGCCGCGCCGGTCGACGCGGCCGATGAGCGCGGCCCGGACCCCCTCGCCGTCCCGGTCGACCACCAGGCCACCTGCCGATGTCTCCTCCACGCGCCGTAACCGGCGGCGGGGAGGACGGGGGGACGGCACCCCCCGATCGTAGTGCCGCGCGCCGCGGTGCCGGCTCAGTGACGAGGGTGGGCGGGGCGGCCCGCAAAGGTCAACTCGGGCGGGTTGGCGGCGGTCGCCGCCGGCTGCGTCGTGGTGACCTCGGGCACGGCCGAGAGGGCCGGGCGGGCCGGCGTACGCAGGTCGATCTCGGCGCCGGTCGTGAGCTCGACGAGGCGCGCGTCGCTCTCCGCCGCGAGGGTCGCGCTGGGAATGCCGATCACCGTGCCGCTGTCGCCAGTGGGCACGTAGAGCACTTCCTCGCGCAGCAGCACGAGGTCCATCAGCACGGTGACCTCCTCCGGCTGGAGCAGGGGAGAGGCCAGTGCCACGGCGTAGTCGGTGACCCGGTTGACGATCTCGGCGGGAGCCGCGGTGATCGTCGTCGCCTGGAGCGCGGTCAGGACCGCTGCCGGCCGCATGGTGGAGCCGGCGGGGACGACGGCGGCGACCAGCGCCTCGTCGACGAGGTAGTGGCGGACCACGGCGCACCGGTGGGCGGGCAGGCCCGTCGCGTCGGGGATCTCGTCGGCGGCCGCGATCGCCCGGGGCAGGCGCACCACCTCGTGGGCAACACCTCGGCCGAGCAGCGCACGGTGGATGTCCAGCACATCCTTCACGGCCGCCTCCGTGGGTCGCGCCCCCGAGTGACTGTGCCTTCCCCCCGCGCGACCGTAATCCGAACGGCGGTGCAGGGGAACCCCCAATCGGGCGACACCCGCCTGCTCTCGCGGCGACCGATGGGTGGCCCGCGGGCGATAGGCTTGCCCCCCGTGCCCGCCGACCGTTCCGCCTCGACGGCATCGCGCGCCACCTCGTCGGCGCCGCTGTCGGAGTCGCAGCGCCGGGCGGTCGCCGAGCTGCTGCGCATCGCGCCGGTCGCGGACGATCTCGGGCGGCGGTTCGAGGCGGCGGGGCACCAGCTCTTCCTCGTCGGCGGCTCGGTGCGCGACGCCTTCCTCGGGCGGTTGGGTGCCGACCTCGACTTCACCACCGACGCACGGCCCGACCGCGTCCTCGAGCTCGCCCGTGGCTGGGCCGAGTCGGTCTGGGAGACCGGCATCGCGTTCGGGACCGTGGGGCTGGCGAAGTCCGGCTACCGGCTCGAGGTCACGACGTTTCGCAGCGACGCCTACGACCGCAGCTCCCGCAAGCCCGACGTGACGTACGGCGACACCCTGGCCGGCGACCTCGAGCGGCGCGACTTCACCGTCAACGCGATGGCGGTGCGCGTGCCGGTGACCGGGACGGCGGAGTTCGAGGACCCGTTCGGGGGTCTCGCCGACCTCGCCGCCGGCAGGCTGCGCACGCCCGGGCCGGCCACCCGGTCGTTCGACGACGACCCGCTGCGGATGCTGCGTGCGGCGCGGTTCCGGGCCCAGCTCGGCTTCGACGTCGCGCCGGACGTCGTCGCGGCGATCCGCGGCATGGCCGACCGGCTGGACATCGTCAGCGCCGAGCGCGTCCGCGAGGAGCTGACAAAGCTGGTCTGCGCCCCGCACCCGCGCGAGGGTCTGGAGCTGCTCGTCGACACCGGGCTGGCCGACCACGTGCTGCCCGAGCTGCCCAAGCTGCGGCTGGAGATCGACGAGCACGCGCACCACAAGGACGTCTACGCGCACACGCTCCAGGTGCTCGACCAGGCGATCGCGCTGGAGCCCGAGGGGCCCGACCTGGTGCTGCGGCTGGCGGCCCTGCTACACGACATCGGCAAGCCGGCGACGCGCAAGGTCGAGGCCGGCGGCAAGGTGTCGTTCCACCACCACGAGAGCGTCGGCGCGCGGATGGTCCGGGCCCGGCTGGCCGCGCTGCGCTACCCGAAGGACGTGGTCGACGACGTCGCCCACCTCGTCGAGCTGCACCTGCGCTTCCACGGCTACGCCGACGGCGAGTGGACCGACTCGGCGGTGCGCCGCTACGTGCACGCGGCCGGCGAGCTGCTCCCCCGGCTGCACCGGCTCGTCCGCTCCGACTGCACGACCCGCAACCGACGCAAGGCCGCGGCGCTCGCTGCGGCGTACGACGACCTCGAACGCCGGATCGCCGTCCTGGCCGCGGAGGAGGACCTCAAGCGGATCCGCCCGGACCTCGACGGCAACGAGATCATGGCGATCCTCGGCATCCCGCCCGGCCCGGCCGTCGGCAAGGCCTACCGGCACCTGCTCGACCTGCGGATCGAGCACGGCCCGCTCGGCCACGAGCTGGCGGCCGACGAGCTGCGGCGATGGGCGGCACAGCACCTCGATATGCGGGACTAGTCACTTCGAGCCATGGATCAGCGTCGCGAAAGCCGTGACCATGGGCGCGTGGGGCAAATCGCCCATGCCGGGCCGATGCGGCGGTCGGGCGTCGCACGGCTGGTCGCCGGTGGTGCGGCGTCGGTGCTTGCTGCCGGTGTGGCGGGGGCGGTTGTCGTCTCGGGCGGTTCTTCGGCGTCGGCGGCCGTCACCGTCGTGCACCACCCGCGGGCCGCGACGATCCTGGCGCCGGACGGCCGGACGAGCGCCGCGCACGACGGTGCGCGGCTGCGGCCGGGCGACGTGCTGCGGACCGCCGCCGACGGCTTCGCCACGCTCCTGACGGACGGCCGGCGCGAGTACGTCGCGGGCGGGTCGTCGGTCCTGGTGCGTGACGGCGAGCGCCAGCAGGTGCGTGCCGGCGCGCTGGTGGCCGACCTGCGCAGCGGCCCTTCGCTCGACGTGCTGGTCAGTGGCAGCACCGTCCGCGCCACCGCGGGCGACGTGGTGCGGATCGAGCACGGGTTCACCGTGAGAGTCGGCGCGCTCGCGGGTGATGTCGTGGTCCGCAGCCCGGCCGGACGTTCGGCCGCGGTGCCTGCGCTGCACCAGGTGCGCATCAACGCCGATGCCCTGCCCGATGACGCCCCCGCGCCGCTGGCCCTCGTCGACGACGAGGCCGAGCGCGCCACGAACCTGCCGGTCGTCGTCGACGACGTGCTGCTGCACCGCTGGGCCGTCGGATCCGCCGCGGACACGGCCGCCCAGCCCCGGCTCGCCGCTGCCGTCGCCGCCTTGCCGGCCGTGAACAGCAGTGCCACCCAGTGCCTGCCGCCGGTGTCGGCGCCGGTCAGCGAGCGGGTGCTGCCGGTGGCCATCGCCCGCTCGTCTCACGACCGTATGTCGCTGGGAGACCGCTACGGCCGCGCGCTGTGCGACCGGGCCGAGGGCGGGTCGTGGGGCGTGGTGGCGCACCTGATGGAAACGACGGCGGTGCGCACGCTGGCCCAGGTCGATGCCTTGCAGAGCGACCGCCTGCTGGCCCTCGGTGCGCAGACCGGTGTGCCGCGCGCCGGCGTCATCGCGCCACCCGCGGCGCCCGGCGACGGGCCGGCGACGGGCGGCCGGCAAGCGCCCTCGGAGCCGACGACCGCGCCGCGCAGCTCCGGAGGCTCCGCGGCGCCGCCGCCGTCCACCGGACCGACGCCGCCGCCCAGCGGCGGCCTCCCGTCGCCCGCGCCGTCGCCGGTCCCGACGCCGCCGCCACCGGACACCGGGGTCATCGGCAACCTGGTCGGTGCCGTGGCCGGCGTCCTGCCCCCGGCGCCGTCGCCGGCGCCCTCGCTCCCGGCGCCCGGTGGCGGTTTCTCGGGGACCGGCCTCCTGGGCGCTCCGTTGCTCGGCCTTCGGGTTTCGTTGCTCGCCGCCGAGATCTGACCCACTCGGGGCTGCGGCTGGGTCACGCGGCGGGCGCCGCCAGCTCGATCCCGCTCGTGCCCATGGCATCCATGCGGCGCACGGCCGCCGCGTAGGCGAGCCCGGCCAGCAGGTACGTCGCGGCGATCGCCACCAGCACCGGGTAGGACTTGCCGCTGGCCGGCAGCACCGCCGCACCGACTGCGGCGGCGCCGACGAACGTCAGGTTGAACAGCGTGTCGTAGAAGCTGAAGACCCGGCCCCGGTAGTCATCCGCGACCGCCTCCTGCACGATCGTGTCGACGCAGATCTTCGAACCTTGCGACGAGATGCCGAGCAGCAGCGCTGCGCCGAGGAACGGCCCGAGCGCGTAGGGCAGCCCGAGGGCGAGCTGCACGGTGCCCGCGAGGATCAGCGCGCCGGTCAGCACTCGTTCGAGGCCGACCCGGCGGCTCAAGGCCGGTGTCACGAGCGCGGCGACGACGATGCCGGCGAACACCGCGAGCGACACCTCCGCGAGTCCGCCCAGCCCCGCCCGCAGCACGCCGTGGTTGTCGAAGTAGTTGCGATAGAGCAGCAGCGTCGCGACTAGCGACAGCCCGTAGGCGAAACGGTGCGCACCGATCGCGAGCAGTGCGGCCGAGGCACGCGGTCGCTGCCGTACGTGCCGGGCCCCCTCCACGAGACCTTTGATCACTTCGGCCAACGCGTCCCGCACCGGCGTGGCGGCCGGGTGCAGCGGCCCGAGCCGCTCGCGGGCGATCGTGCGTGCGACGAGGGCCGCGGCCAGGTAGCCGGCCGCGGCGAGCAACGCGACGACGGCGCTGCCCTCGTCGTCGGCTCCGGACAGCGCGCGGACGCCGAGCCCGATGCCGCCACCCACCAGCGCGGCCAACGTCCCGGACGTCGTCGTGAGGCTGTTGGCGCTGACCAGTGCGCCGCGAACCACCACGTGTGGCAGCGACGCGGACAGCGCCGACAGGTAGAACCGGTTGATGCTGATGGCCGCGAGGGCGGCGGCGTAGAGCCCCGGACCGGTGCCGCGGTCGCCGAGCAGCAGCGCGGCCACGGCGAGCACGAAGACCACGCGCAGGACGTTGGCGCGCACCAGCACCCGCTGGCGACGCCACCGGTCGAGGAAGACGCCGGCGAAGGGGCCGACCACGCAGAAGGGCAGCAGCAGGACGGTGAAGCCCACCGCGATCCTGGCGGCGTCGGTCTCCCGCTCGGGGCTGAAGAGCACCGCCGTCGCGAGACTTGCCTGGAAGACGCCGTCGGCGCACTGCGACGTCAGCCGGGTGGCGAACAGCCGGCCGAAGTCGCGGCCCAGCGCGGGGTGGCGCAGCAGAGCCCGCAGGCCCTGCCCCGGGTCACTCGCCCGCGATGAACGCCTCCAGCATCTGCCGGGCCACCTCGTCGCGGTGCTGCTCGGGCGGTGACTTCATGAAGTAGGACGAGGCCGGCATGATCGGACCGCCGATGCCGCGGTCCTTGGCGATCTTCGCGCAGCGCAGCGCGTCGATGACGACGCCCGCGGAGTTGGGCGAGTCCCAGACCTCGAGCTTGTACTCGAGGTTCAGCGGCACGTCGCCGAACGCCCGTCCTTCGAGCCGCACGTAGGCCCACTTGCGGTCGTCGAGCCAGGCCACGTAGTCGGACGGGCCGATGTGCACGTTGCGCTTGCCGATGTCGTGCTGCAGGTTGCTCGTGACCGCCTGCGTCTTGGAGATCTTCTTGGACTCCAGGCGCTCACGCTCGAGCATGTTCATGAAGTCCATGTTGCCGCCGACGTTGAGCTGGTAGGTGCGGTCGAGGATCACGCCGCGGTCCTCGAACAGCTTGGCGAGCACCCGGTGGGTGATCGTCGCGCCGACCTGGCTCTTGATGTCGTCGCCCACGATCGGGACACCGGCGGCGCGGAACTTCTCGGCCCACTCCGGCGTGCCGGCGATGAAGACCGGTAGGCAGTTGACGAACGCCACGTTGGCATCGATCGCGCACTGGGCGTAGAACTTCGCGGCGTCCTCGGACCCGACCGGCAGGTAGCAGATCAGCACGTCGGCGCCGGACTCGCGCAGGGCCGCGACCACGTCGACGGGCTCGTCGGTCGACTCCTCGATGGTCTCGCGGTAGTACTTGCCGAGGCCGTCGAGGGTGTGACCGCGCTGCACGGTGATGCCGAGCGGCGGCACGTCGGCGATCTTGATCGTGTTGTTCTCGCTCGCCACGATCGCCTCGGACAGGTCGCGACCGACCTTCTTGCCGTCGACGTCGAACGCCGCCACGAACTCGATGTCGCTGACGTGGTAGTCGCCGAGCTGGACGTGCATCAGGCCGGGTACGCGTGCCGACGGGTCGGCGTCGCGGTAGTACTCCACGCCCTGCACGAGCGATGCGGCGCAGTTGCCGACGCCGACGATCGCGACCTTCACGGAAGCCATCCGGCCTCTCCTCACTGAGTAACTTGGAACTACGGGGTGTGCTTGGTGGTGTTGCCGGTGCGGGGGCCACCGGAGCGCTCGGTGGCGATGAGCTCGTTGAGCCAGCGGACCTCGCGCTCGACCGACTCGAGGCCGTGCTCCTGCAGCTGCAACGTGTAGGCGTCGAGCCGCTCGCGGCCGCGGCGGACGCCGGTGCGCACGCTCTCCAGCCGGTCCTCGAGCCGGCTGCGCCGGCCCTCGAGGATGCGCAGGCGCACCTCGGCGTCGGTCTGGCCGAAGAACGCGAAGTGGACGCCGAAGGTCTCGTCCTCCCAGGCGGCCGGACCCGACTCGGCGAGCAGCTCCTGGAGCCGCTCCTTGCCGTCGGCGGTCAGCTTGTAGACGATCTTGCTGCGGCGCCCGGCGGCGGACTCGTCGCTGGCGTCCTCGGTGATCCAGCCCCGCGCCTCGAGCTCGCGCAGGCTCGGGTAGAGGCTGCCGTAGGACAGCGCGCGGAACGTGCCCAACAGGGTGTTGAGCCGCTTGCGCAGCTCGTAGCCGTGCATCGGCGACTCGTGCAGCAGGCCGAGGACGGCCAGCTCGAGCACCCCGGACTTGCGGCTCACGTGACTCCCTGAGGCGGTGATCCGCGCGAGATCGTGACACCTCGCGCCGATGTATCGAACCGATACATCACGACGATACGCACGCCGGGCCAATGCTGGCAAGTGACACCCCGGTGCGTCGTACATTGGCCGGCATGTGGTCGCAGCGGTCGGTCGTCGACTACGCGCTCGCGCGTCGCGCCACGCTCGCCGACCTGTTCGCCGGGCGTGCGTCGACCTACGACGTGTGCGACGCGCACCCCTACCTGCTGCGTGCCGCCCGCTTCCACGGTGAGCAGACGGAGGCCTCCTGCCCCGTCTGCCGGCGCGAGCGGCTGACCCACGTGACCTACACCTACGGCGACTGCTTCCCGAAGGAGGTCAACGGCCGGGTGCGTGCGCCGGCCGAGCTGACCCGGCTGGCGCGCGAGCTGGCCGAGTTCTCGGTCTACGTGGTCGAGGTCTGCCGCGGCTGCGGGTGGAACCATCTGGTCACGTCGTACGTCCTTGGCACGGGGCAGGAGACCGCTCGCTCGGCCGCCGGATCGCGCAGGCGTAAGGCCCGGTCGGGCGGGGCAGACTCCTAGCCCCCGACCGCTGACCGTCACACTCTGACTACGCAGCGCCACCCGACCTCGAGGACACATTCGACGGTGAACGCCGCCACGCGGCCCGGCTCCGACGCGGGCTGGCGCCGGTTCCTACCCTCCTGGCGCCAGGTGCTCTGGGTGGTGCTCGGCGCCTTCCTGCTGCTGGTGCTGCTGGTCGTCGTCGGCTACCTGACGACCGGGATCCCCGCCGCCAACGCGATCGTCAAGAAGCAGACGACCTACCTCTACTACAGCGACGGCAAGACCGAGCTCGGCCGACTCGGCACGGTCAACCGCACCAGCGTGCCGCTGTCCGACGTGCCGCCGCCGGTGCGCCAGGCGGTGCTCGCGGCCGAGGATCGCAACTTCTACCACGAGGCCGGCATCTCCCCGACCGGCATTCTTCGGGCGCTGTGGGTCGACGTCACCGGCGGCGAGGTGAAGCAGGGCGGCTCGACGATCACCCAGCAGTACGCCAAGAACGCCTACCTGACGCAGGACCGCACGTTCACCCGGAAGATCAAGGAGATCTTCATCGCGGTGAAGCTCGACCACAGCCGCTCGAAGGACCGGGTGCTGCAGGACTACCTCAACACCATCTACTTCGGCCGTGGGGCCTACGGGATCGAGGCGGCCTCGCGCGCCTACTTCGGCAAGCCGGTGCACGACCTCGACGCGGCGCAGGGCGCCGTGCTCGCCGGGCTGATCCGTTCCCCGTCCGGGCTCGATCCGGCGGTCAACCCCGCGGGTGCCCAGCGGCGCTGGCACCAGGTGATCGACGGCATGGTGAAGGGCGGCTGGCTCACCCCCCAGCAGGCGAGCGGGTTGCAGTTCCCGACGAAGTCGCTGATCCCGCCGAGCCGCGCGACCAACACCGTGAGCGGGCCCAACGGCTACGTCATCCAGGCCGTCAAGAAGGAGCTCACCGCCAAGGGCTTCGACGAGAGCCGGCTCAACCTCGGCGGCTACCGGGTGGTCACGACCATCGACAAGAGGGCGCAGGACGCCGCGGTCAAGGCCGAGCAGGACATCCTCGCCAGCCGCCGGGCCGCGGGCGGCGAGCCGCTGTCGGCGCTCGTCGCGGTGCAGCCCGGCAACGGCGCGGTGCGCGCGATGTACGGAGGGCAGGACTACGGCAGCCCGAACATTCCCAAGAGCTTCGTCAACCTCGCCTACGAGCCGCGCCAGCCCGGGTCGTCGTTCAAGCCCTACACGTTGGTGACCGCGCTGGAGCAGGGCATCGGGCTCAACACGGCCTATGACGGCAGCTCGCCCAAGCACGTCCGCGGCTACGGCGCAAAGCAAGAGGTGCAGAACGACAGCGGCGAGCAGTGCCCCTACCCCTGCACGTTGACCGTGGCCACGGCGCGCTCGATCAACACGGTCTTCGTGCCGCTCGCCGTGCAGGTCGGCCCGAAGAACGTGCGCAACACGGCCTACGACATGGGTGTCGCCCGGTCCAACCCGCTGTCGGACCAGGGCGGCTTCGTCGGCGCCGGCATCACGCTCGGCATCTACGACGTGCGCCCGATCGACCAGGCGGTGGGCTACGCGACGATCGCCGACGGGGGCACCCGCGCGACGCCGTACCTGGTGGCGAAGGTCCTGGACAACGGCGGGCACACGGTCTACGAGGCGCACCCCGACACCAGCCGGGCCATCGACCCGGACGTCGCGGCCAACGCGGCCTACGCGATGCGCCAGGTGCTGGAGAGTCCGCAGGGCACGGCGTCCGGCAAGACCCTCCCGGGGCGGCCGGCTGCGGGCAAGACGGGAACGACGACCAACAACGCCGACGCGTGGTTCGTGGGCTTCACCCCGCAGCTGTCGACCGCGGTGTGGATGGGCAACAAGACCGAGAGCGAGCCGCTCACGAACGTCCGCGGCTTCGAGGGCGGCGTCTACGGCGGTGGGCTGCCCGCGTCGATCTGGCAGGAGTTCATGACCTCCGCCCTCGCCGGCCAGCCGGTCATGCAGTTCCCCACGCCCACGTTCTCCGGACACGGGCAGTCGCCCAGCCCGGCCCGTACGACGTCGGGCGGGGCCTCCCCGACAACGAGCCCGTCGCTCACCCCGACCGTCACGCCGAGCATCCCGCTCTCGCCGACGGTGACGCCCTCGCCGACGCTGCCACCGTCGACCCAGCCGTCGCCGTCACCGACGGCGACGCAGAGTCCGCCGCCGCCCTCGCCGAGTGCGAGCGCCACCGCGCAGCCCGGCGGCGGGGGTCATGCCATCACCGCCTCGCCGCCTCCCTAGCTGATGCACGATGGCACGGTGAGCGCACCGGTCGACCCCGTCGCGCCGTCGCGCCAGGACCCGTTCGCGCACGGCGCGAGCGAGCTCTACGGCGGGCCGGTGGGCGGTCACGCCGCTCGGCGGACGTCGTGGTTCTGGGTGCCCGTGCGGGTCGTGCTGGTGCTGATGGTCGTCGGCCTCGGCATCGCCTACCTGCAGAAGCTGCCCTGCAGCACGCACGCCTGGTCGGGCGAGTACCAGTACACGCGCATGTGCTACTCCGACGTCTACGCCCTCTACTACGCCGAAGGTCTCGACCGCGGGCAGGTCCCCTACAAGGACCATCCGGTCGAGTACCCGGTCGTCATCGGCGGCATGATGCAGGCCGCCTCGTGGGTGGCCTCGCACGCCGACCCGGCGGACAAGGCCGACGTCTTCTTCGACGCCTCGGTGGCGATGCTCGCAGTCGGGGGCCTGGTGGTGGCGTGGAGCACCGTGCGGCTCGCGGGTCGCAGCAGGCCCTGGGATGCCGCGATGCTCGCCGTCTCGCCGGTGCTGTTCGTCCACGCATTCACCAACTGGGACCTGGCGGCAGCGGCGTTCGCTGGGGCGGGCCTGTGGGCGTGGAGCAGACGCCGGCCGGCCTGGGCCGGCGTGCTGCTCGGGCTCGGTGTCGCCACCAAGCTCTACCCCGTGCTGCTGATCGGCGCCCTCTTCCTGCTGTGCCTGCGGGCCGGGCGGCTGCGGTCGTGGGCGGTGATGTTCGGCGCGGCCGCGTTGACGTGGCTGCTCGTCGACCTGCCGGTCTGGATCGCCTGGCCGGCGTCGTTCGGGCGCTTCTACTCCCTCAACCGCAGCCGCCCGGCCGACTGGGACTCGCTGTGGTTCGCGATCGAGCACTGGCGCGGCAAACCGCTCGACAGCGGCCTGCTGCCCGGGCAGTCGCCGACGATCCTCAACACGCTGAGCGCCGCGGCGTTCGTCCTCGTCGCGATCTCGATCGCCGTGCTGGTGCTGCGCGCCCCGCGCCGGCCGCGAGTGGCGCAGGTCGGGCTGCTCGTCGTCGTGGGATTCCTGCTGACCAGCAAGGTCTACTCGCCGCAGTACGCGATCTGGCTGCTGCCGCTCGTCGTGCTGGCGCGGCCCCGGTGGCCGGCCGTGCTCGCGTGGCAGGCGACCGAGGTGCTGCTGCTGTTCATGCGCTTCTACTTCTTCGTCGGGCACGACCACGCGGGGCAGGGTCTGCCGATCGGGTTCTTCCTTGCCGGCGTGGTGATTCGCGACCTCGTGCTGGTGGTCATCTGCGCGCTGGTCGTCCGGGAGATCTGGTCGCCGCGCCGCGACGTCGTACGTGCCGAGGGTGTCGATGACCCTGCCGGCGGGGTGCTCGCCGGGTCCGAGGACCGCATCGTGCTGCCCGGCCCGCGGGTGGCGGCGACGGCAGGCAAGCCGGCGCTGACATGACCCTCGCACCGGCGTCGCCCGCCACTCGCGACCGGGCGGCCCGGCGGTGGTCGGCGGGCGACCGCCTGTCCGGTGCGGATCGGCGCGCTCTCGTGCTGTGGTTCGCCAGCCGTGCCGCGGTCGCCGTGCTCGCCGTCGCCGGTGCCTGGAATCTCCGCGACCACGCGGCGGCCGGCATGCCGTCGTTCGTGTCGCTGTGGGACCACTGGGACGTCGGCCTGTTCACGAAGGTCGCGCACTGGGGCTACGACGGCTATCCGGCGCACTATCCCGACCGGGGCGTCGTCGCCTTCTTTCCCGGCCTGCCCCTGGTCCTGCGCGCCCTGCACCCGGTGCTGGGCGGCTGGGTCGGACCCGGCCTGCTGGTCTCGTTCGTCGCCGGCGCGATCGCCTCGGTGGCACTGGTACGACTCGGCGCGCTCGAGGACGACGCGTCGACCGGTTCGCGCGCCGCGCTCTACCTGGTGTTGTCGCCCTACGCGGTGTTCCTGTTCGCCGGCTACTCCGAGGCGCTGTTCCTGGCGCTGGCAATCCCCGCGTGGCTGTCGGCCCGGCGGGGTCGCTGGTGGGCGGCGGGCCTGCTCGCGGCCGGCGCGGCGTCGGTGCGGGTCACCGGGCTGTTCCTGGCGGTCGCGCTGGTCGTGCACTACGCGGTGACCGTACGCCGACCTCGCCGGGACGCCGGTTGGCTGCTGGCGCCCTTCGCCGGCGTGGCCGGCTATGCCGGGTACCTCTACACACTCACGGGCGACTGGCTGGCCTGGCCGCATGCGCAGCGGGTCTGGGGGCGACAGTTCACGCTGCCGTGGACGGCGTTCGTCAACACCTGGCACGGTGCCTTCAACTCCGGGCGCATCGACAACTACGCGTGGTCCTTCCGCGCCGAGATCCTCGCCGTGCTCGTCGGGGTGGCGCTGACCGTCGTGCTGCTGTGGCTGCGGCGGTGGGGAGAGGCCACCTACGTCGGCTTGCAGGTGATCGCCTTCGCGACGTCGTCGTTCTACCTGTCGGTCGGTCGGGCGACTCTGCTGTGGTGGCCGCTGTGGCTCCTGCTCGCCCGGTGGTCGTTGCGCCGGCCCGCCGTGCACGTGGCCTACCTGTCGGTGGCGCCTGCCCTGATGGCGGTCGCCGTGCTGTCGTTCACCAGCGGTCGCTGGGTCGGGTGAGCGCGGCCCGTGCGGCACCATGATCTCGTGAAGCGCTCGCGGCTGGCCGTCTCCGTGGCGAGCGCTGCCCTCGTCCTGCCCTTCGCCGGCATGCTGGCACTCGCCGGACCGGCGGCTGCCGCCGACTACCAGATGCGGATCGTCGCCACCGGTCTGTCACCCGCGTCGCTGACCGTGCGCCCCGTCGACCGGGTGGTGTTCACCAACGCCACCGCCAACAGCTGGCGGGTCACGGTGGGTTCGTCGTACGACATCGTGCTCTTCCCCGGCCAGTCCGCCGACGGCGCCGGAGTCGACCCGGACCCCTACACCGCGACCGCGCTCGGGACCTACCGCGTCGCGGCGAGCTCGCCCGCGCGCCAGTCGAGCTTCAGCGGGACCATCGTGGTGCGTTCTGCTGCGACGTCCTCCCCGGCGCCGACTCCGGCGCCGACGACGTCGTCCCCCGCACCGAAGCCGCCACCCGCCCCGGGCGCGTCGAGCACACCGACGGCCTCGTCGTCGCCGGCCGGCCCCGCGCCGTCGGTCACCGCGTCGCCGTCCTCGGCCCGGTCGAGTACCACCCCCGCAGCGGGGTCGCGGTCGCCGTCCGCGCGGCCTCTGGCCGTCGGACCCGTGCCACCGCCCTCCGGGCCGGCCGGCGGGCCCGCTGCGCAGTCGTCGCAGGCGCTCAGCGGGCCGGTGCAGCACTTCGGCAACAGCGGAGTCGCGCTGCCCGGCGCCGTCGCGTCGGTGCTGCTGGCCGGCTTGGTCGCCGCGATCGTGCGCGTCCTGCTCGCCGAACCCGTCGAGGAGCGCGGCCTGCGCTGACCGCCTGTGGATCGTCGGCGGCGACGGTCGCGACGGTCGGTTACCGTGCTCGGCACCCCGGTGCACCGTGCAGCGCTGTTAGGCTGGGGTCCTGCACTGACGCAGAGACCTCCTGTCACGGATCGTCCGTGGCCGCCGCGGCCCAGCCGCTCGAAACCAGTCCAGAGGAGGTGAGGTTTCCGCATGCGTCACTACGAACTCATGGTCATCCTCGACCCCGACCTCGAGGAGCGCACCGTCGCGCCCTCGCTCGACACGTTCCTCAACGTCGTCCGTCAGGGCGGCGGGAGCGTCGACAAGGTCGACGTGTGGGGCCGCCGCCGGCTCGCCTACGAGATCGACAAGAAGGTCGAGGGCATCTACGCCGTCGTCGACATGTCCGCCGATCCCGACGTCGTCAAGGAGCTCGACCGCCAGCTCAACCTCAACGAGGCCGTGCTGCGCACCAAGCTCATCCGCCCGGACGCGAAGTAGGGGGCAGCTGTGGCCGCTGGCGACACGACGATCACGATCGTCGGCAACCTGACCAACGACCCCGAGCTGCGGTTCACGCCGAGCGGGGCCGCGGTCGCGTCCTTCACCGTCGCCTCCACCCCGCGCTACCTCGACAAGGCCTCCGGCGAGTGGAAGGACGGCGAGGCGCTGTTCCTGCGTTGCTCCGTCTGGCGGCAGGTGGCGGAGAACGTCGCCGAGTCGCTCACCCGCGGCACCCGGGTCATCGTGCAGGGCCGGCTCAAGCAGCGGTCCTACGAGACCAAGGAGGGTGAGAAGCGCACAGTCGTCGAGGTCGAGGTCGACGAGGTCGGCCCGGCCCTGCGCTACGCCACCGCCAAGGTGCAGAAGACCTCGCGCGGTGGCGGTGGCGGTGCCGGTGGCGGTGCCGGTGGCTTCGGTGGTGGCGGCGGTGGCGCCCAGCGCGGCGCGCCGTCCGACGACCCGTGGGCCTCGCCGGCGCCGGCCGGCGGCGACCCCTGGGCTACACCGATGGGCGACACCTCCGACGAGCCACCGTTCTGACCATCCATCATCCCTGACCATCCCCGCCGGACGGCGGGGCCCAGCACCCCTGGAGCACCACGATGGCCAAGCCACCAGTGCGCAAGCCGAAGAAGAAGGTCTGCGCATTCTGCAAGGAACAGATCAGCTACATCGACTACAAGGACACCGCGCTGCTGCGCAAGTTCATCTCCGACCGCGGCAAGATCCGCGCGCGGCGGGTGACGGGCAACTGTTCGCAGCACCAGCGCGACATCGCGACGGCGATCAAGAACAGCCGGGAGATGGCGCTGCTGCCCTACACGAGCACCGCGCGCTGAGGAGGGTCGCCATGATGAAGATCGTCCTCACCCAGGAGGTCACCGGCCTCGGCAGCCCCGGCGAGATCGTCGAGGTCAAGGACGGCTACGCCCGCAACTTCCTGCTCCCGCGGGGGTTCGCGATCCGGCACACCCGCGGCGCCGAGAAGCAGGTGGAGACGATCCGCCGCGCCCGTGAGGTGCGCGAGGTCCGTGACCTGGGCCAGGCTCGCGAGATCGCCGCGCAGCTGCAGGCACTGACCGTGCGGCTGCGCACCCGCGCCGGCGAGGGCGGCCGGCTGTTCGGCTCGGTCACCGCGGCCGACGTCGCCGAAGCGGTGAAGGCCGCTGGCGGGCCGTCCGTCGACAAGCGCCGTATCGAGCTGTCGGCCCCGATCAAGACGGTCGGCAGCCACGTCGTCAGCGTCCGGCTGCACCCGGAGATCTCCGCGCAGGTGGAGGTCGACGTCGTCGGCGCCTGAGCCCGCTCAGGCAGCTGGGCCCGGTCACCGTTGTGGCGGCCGGGCCCAACTTTTTTTCGTCCACAGCATCGGGACACTGCTTCGCCTGCTCCACCGCATGAACCCGGCGGTGCGGCGTACGCCGTCCACAGGGTCGTCCCCAGCTGGTGCACAGCGACGCGGCGTCGCGTCCCCACCGGTTCCCCAGCGGTGTCCACAGCGGCGGGGAGCAACTCCCGGCGCGGCGGGCTGCGTTGTCTCACCC
>Ga0070680_100000187_pt1 | contig 40138 bp, 32 predicted proteins | sample KBSC73BmetaG_FD_64672 | JGI IMG/M metagenome (GOLD analysis project Ga0070680, IMG submission 64672) | Corn rhizosphere microbial communities from Kellogg Biological Station, Michigan, USA - KBS C7-3B metaG | ecosystem: Host-associated > Plants > Roots > Rhizosphere | place: USA: Michigan...
GCCGGGCTCGACGCCGGAATGTTGCCCGCCGGCGAGATGTGATCCGTCGTGATCGAGTCGCCGAGCACCGCGAGTGCGCGCGCACCCGTGATCGCACGAACGCCCGGCGGCTCCATCGTCATGCCCTCGAAGTACGGCGGGTTCTTCACGTACGTCGAATCGGCGTCCCACGCGTACGTCTCGCCCTTCGGCACCTCGAGCTGCCGCCACTGCTCGTCGCCCTTGAAGACGTCCGAGTACTGCGACTTGAAGAAGTCCGCTTTCACGCTGCGGATGACTTCGTCCTGTACTTCCTGCGGCGACGGCCAGATGTCGCGCAGGAACACGGGTCCATCCTTGCCGACGCCGATCGGCTCGCGCGTGAGATCGAGATCCATGCGCCCCGCGAGCGCGTACGCGACCACCAGCGGCGGCGACGCCAGATAGTTGAAGCGCGTGAGCGGATTGACCCGTCCCTCGAAATTACGATTTCCTGATAGCACCGCCGCGGTGACGAGCTTGTTGCTCTCGATCGCCTGCGCGATCGGCTCGGGCAGTGGACCCGAGTTGCCGATGCAGGTCGTGCAGCCGTAGCCCACGAGTTGGAAGCCGAGCTGGTCGAGGTATTCCTGCACACCGGCCTGGCGCAGATAATCGGTGACGACCTTGGAGCCCGGCGCGAGCGACGTCTTCACCCACGGTTTGCGCTGCAGCCCCTTCTTCACCGCATTGCGCGCGAGCAGGCCGGCGGCAAGCATCACCGACGGGTTCGACGTATTCGTGCAGCTCGTGATCGCGGCGATGACGACCGCGCCGTGGCGCAGCGTGAACGTCTGGCCGTTGTACTCGACTTTCGCGCCGTTCGACGGTTCCTCTCCGTCAGCGACCAGCACCGCGCTCGGGTTGAGCTCCGGCACCGCGGAGACCTTGGTGGCGTCCTTGACTTCTGCTGCGGCGGCGGGCGTACCGAGCTTCGCAAGATCGGCCTCGAGCGCTTCGCGGTACATCGTCTTCGACTTCGAGAGCGGCACCCGATCCTGCGGACGCTTCGGGCCCGCGAGGCTGGGCTCGACGATGCCGAGGTCGAGCTCGAGTGTGTCGGTGAAAATGGGATCGGGCGTTGCGTCCGTGCGGAAGAGGCCCTGCTCCTTGGTGTAGGCTTCCACGAGCTTGACGTGATGTTCGGGACGCCCGCTCAATCGCAGGTACTTGAGTGTTTCCTCATCGCAGGGGAAGAAGCCCATCGTCGCGCCGTACTCGGGCGCCATGTTCGCGATCGTCGCACGATCGGCGAGCGGAAGCGAGCTGAGGCCGGTGCCGTAGAACTCGACGAACTTGCCGACGACTTTCTTCTTGCGGAGCATCTCGGTCACCGTCAGCACGAGATCCGTCGCCGTGGCGCCCGGCGGAAGCTTGCCGTGCAACTTGAATCCGACGACCTCCGGAATGAGCATCGACACGGGCTGGCCGAGCATCGCGGCTTCGGCTTCGATGCCGCCGACACCCCAGCCGAGAACGCCGAGGCCGTTGATCATGGTCGTGTGCGAGTCCGTCCCGACGAGCGAGTCGGGATACGCGACGGATGCGCCGTCCTCTTCCGATACGAAGACTGTCTTTCCGAGATACTCGAGGTTCACCTGGTGGCAGATGCCGGTGCCCGGCGGAACGACGCGGAAGTTCTTGAACCCGTCCTGGCCCCAGCGCAGGAACAGATAGCGTTCCTTGTTGCGCTCGAACTCGAGCTCGGTGTTGATGAGAAACGCGGCCTGCGAGCCATACTCGTCGACCTGCACGGAGTGGTCGATGACGAGGTCGACGGGCTGAAGCGGGTTGATGCGTTGCGGATCGCCGCCAAGAGCTCTGAGCGCGTCACGCATCGCGGCAAGGTCGACGACGGCGGGCACGCCCGTGAAATCCTGCAACAACACGCGGCTCGTTCGGAACGCGATCTCCTTCTCGGCTCTGCTGGTGACGTCCCAGCGTGCCATCGTCTCGATGTCGCCGCGTTTGACGAACGCGTCGTCCTCGTTTCGAAGGAGATTCTCGAGGAGAATCTTCAGCGAGAAGGGAAGCTTCGCGGCGTTGCCGCCGGAGGCCTGGTCGAGCGCGGCGAGACGGAAGATCGTGTAGGTCTTTCCGTCGACGGTGAGCGTCGCGCGGCTGCCGAAGGAATTCTTGCTTGTCATGGGAGTCGTCTTTCGGGCACGCCCGCTCTCGGGGGCCACAAGGAATAGACGGAGCCACTGGCGGGGCGCGCACGCCGTTCGCCAGGCTGTGGCTTAATCTAATTCGGTCGGCTCGGACCGCGCGCGGCCGGAATGCCCCCGCTAAGCCCCGAGCTTCTTCAGAGCCTCGATCTTCGGCTTACGACTCTTCGGCGAATCGAGACTGAACGAGCGTGCGTCACCGAGCTGATCGCGAACGCAGGACTCGGTCTTGTCGACCGCGGACTTCAATCCCTTGTCCTTCTTTCCGGCGAACGTCGCCCAGACGATGCGTCCGTCGTCCACGTCGTACTCCCAGTAGCCGATCAGCCGGCCGCGATCGAAGATCGCATGCGCCGCGAGATCGGTCAGGGCGCCGCCGGGCTTGTCGCCGAACGTGAGCCTCGCGACGGTCTCGCGGTCCTTCGCATCGACGAGCGTCGACACGTCGCGCCGCGCCGCGGAGATGGAGTCGAGGCTGCTCACGAGCGCGTATTGCGGCTCGCTCGGCGCCGTGAACTTGACGAACGCGTCGACGTCCCCCGGGAGCAGCAGCCGATCGCTCTCCGGCCCGATCGAAGCCAGCCCGAGTGACTTCACGGCGTCCTGCGCCGCCTTCACGCCCAGACCGGAAAACCATTGGAATTCTTTCATGGTCGCGGGCCCGACCCAGCGAAAGAATCTCCGTGCGAGCTTCGTCAACGCCGCAGCCTGATCGATCTTCGACTTCGCGAACGGACTGGGCGTCCAGCGGACGTATTTGTATCGCTGTTGGTCGAGGCGCCCGCCGATGGGCACTCGACGAATGTCACCACGCGCCTGCAAACGGCCGAGCGCGATGGGGAGCGTCGTGATCATGCCCTTCTTCTTGCCTTCTTCGCCCAGGCTGCGGACGGCTTTGCCGGCGGACTGTTTGATCGCCTCGGGATCGAGCGGCTCGCCGTCGAGCGTCTCGAGGACCGCGCCCTCCAGCTTCGCGATCTCCTTCTCGGTGACGCCGAGCTTCGCCGCGGTTCGCATGTCGGCGTCCAGCGCGGACTGGCCCACGACCAGCGCAATCGCATAGTCGGCGGCGGGGACGACGTACGTGCAGCCGCGAGCGGCGGGAAGCTCATGGATCTCGAGCTTCGCCACCGCGGCGTCTGCTGCTTCGCGCGAGGTGCCGGCGCGTGCGAAGAGTGAGAGGTACGGCCCGACACCGCCGACGGATCGCGCCCAGCCGGCCTGATTCAGGATCTCCGCTGGCTTCGTGCCGTCGAGCGAGCCGTCGAGGCCCTGGCGGGCCCACCACCACGCGCGGAGTTTTGATTCGAGATCTGGCATAGAGTTGTCATCCTCTGCGAGCGGAGGATCTGCTGTTCCGGTTCGTGGCTGCTACGACTTGGCCTCAACGCCGTGCATCGAGCATTTCAGCATCGCGTTTGTCGGGCGGGAGGGAGGCGTTGCTTGGAGCCGACGCGTCGCCCGTCGCTCTGGTTTTCACGGCGTGATCGGCGGCGTTCCTCCACCCGGCCCGCCAGTTCCGCTGCCAGCAGCACCGCCAGCAGTCATCGGCGTCCCGATGCCGGCGCCTCCACCCATCAACTGCACGGCCTGTGCGGCCGCACCCGTCGGCGTCTTCTTCTTGATGAACGGCACTCCGTTGGCGATCCAGTCCGCCTCCGGCGCGTCCTTCAGATAATGATCATAGAACTGGTGCATGCGCACCTGCACGTCGTACTGATTGTCGTAGCGCGTGAACCCGTGGCCTTCGCCTTCGTACGAGAGGAAGATCACCGGCTTGTGCAGGAAACGCAGCGCGTTGTAGAACTCCACGCCCTGGAGCCACTCCGTCGAGCCGTCGTTCGTGCCCTGGAGAATCAGGAGCGGTGTGTTCATCGTCTTCGCGTGGAACACCGCCGACTGATCCATGAACAGGTCGAGGTTGTCGTACGGATTCGTGCCGAATCGACCCTGCCCGTAGACATCGTACCGGTGCTGATTGGTGCCGCTCGTCTTCCAGAGCTGGTTGAAGTCCGCAATGAGATCCACGGCCGCCGCACGAATCGCGATCGCGGCGAACATCTTCGACTGCGTCGCGATGTACGCGCCGCCCTGGCCGCTGTAGCTGCCGCCGTGCAGACCCACGCGCTTCGGATCCGCGTAGCCGAGGTCCTCGGTTTTCTTCACCGCGGCTTCGACGGAGTTGAGCATGTCCGTGTGCGAACGGCCCGTGTGGTAGTACACGTCCGGCAGCAGCACGAGGTACCCGTTGCTCACGTAGTCGACGTACTCGGGGGCCGACGCATAGCGCGGCACCTCGTATTCGTTCTGGTGATCCGAGAGCTTCTCGTAGAAGTACACGAGCATGGGACGCTTCTGGCCCGGCTGATAGTCATCCGGCACCGCGAGCGTGCCCTGAAGGCGATGGCCGTCCTTGTCCTTGTACTCGATGAGAATTCTGTGGCCCCACTTGAACTGATCCTGTTGCGGATTGGCGAGCGTGAGGCGCTGCGGATTCGCGAACTTGCCGTCCGTCACCCAGTAGTCCGGGAAGTCGACGTACGTCTCGCGCGTGAGCAGCACGCGGTCGGCGTTCTTCGCCTTGATCGGACGCCCGAACGTCCGGTCCTCGTACACGAGCGGCGTCAGGTGGCCCTCGGAGAGTTGATAGAATCCTGATTTCTTCGTCCACTCGCCGAACGCCGACAGCACGACGGGCTTGCTGAGATCGATCGTCGTCGCGGCGCCGGCGCCTCCACGTCCACCACCGCCGAATCCACCGGGACCGCCTGCCGGCGCATCGACGTCGAGCGGCACGTATCGGAAGCGAATCTCGTTCTTCGTGCCTTCACCATTCGTGATGTTCTTCGGCGCGCTGCTGCCGTCGAGCGACACGAGCCACAGATCGTAGCGGTGATCGAGAATCACCGATTTGCCGTCCTTCGTGTACCCCGTCACCCCATAGGCGGGCTTCTCGCCGACATGGTCCTCCTCGGCGTTGACGAAGCTCACCGGGGCCGATTTCGTGATGTTCACATGCGTGTTGGTCGCGAGGTCGTACGACCACACATGTCCGCCCTTCCAGTAAAGGAAGTACTTGCCGTCGGGCGAGAGACCGAATGAGCGCTCCTGCGCCTTGAGAATCGGCGTCCGTTCACCCGTCGTCGTGCTGATTCTGTAAATGTCGTTGAGCTGCGGCTTCCAGTCATCCACGTAGTCCTGATCGTCCTGGCCGACCGCCCAGTTGCCGTCCTTCGCGATCTGCACGCGATCCATCCGCGCGTCCGCGAGCGGGACGACCTTCTTCTGCGCGAGCAGCACCGAGGCGACGAAGGTGCGATTGCGATCCTGCTGCGCGCGCACCATCTGCACGGGCTGGATGTATTCGTCCTTCCAGTGCCAGACGTCGACGTTGCCGACCGGCTCAACGGCCGCGGTGGAATCGCGACGCTGCGGCGGACGCGCCTCCTGCGGCTTGAGTCCCAGGAACACCTTGGAGCGATCCGCGCTCCAGCTCAGCGTGCCCTTCTCGCTGATCACCATGGTGTCCGCGAGCCCGCTCACCTGCTGGCGTCCCAGCACGAACGTGGTCGGCTCGGCGCCGTCGAGCCCTGTGGTCGCGATGAGCACGTTCTCCTTCTCGGTGAAGCCGCGACGATCGGTTCCACGCAATGCGGCGACCGCCGAGCCCGAGTCATCCCACGTGAGGCGCGTGTAGTCGGCGCGTGCGTTGTCGAGCGTGCGGCGGGCCCACGTGCCACCGATCGTCTCGACGAACAAGCCGTTGCCGTCGCGATCGTTGGCCGCGACCGTGTACGCCATGGCGCTGCCGGGACGATTGAACTCCGCGGCGGACACGCTGCCGATCAGCTCATCCATCCCGTCCTGGAGATGGTGAAGAATGAGATCGGTGCCGTTGCCGGTGACGGGAGCCGGAGCGCCCGCGCCGCGACCGCCGCCGCCGCCACGCCCGCCTGCGGCCGCAGGTCCCTGACCCGCCCGCGCCTTGCGCACCATCAGCGCATTCGAGCCTTTTGAGAATGCGAATGAGCCGACGTTGTCCCACGACACCACCGCGTTCGTGGCGAGATTCCGCAGCTCGAGTCGCGCCGGTCCGGTCTGCGGCGTCTCGGCGTCCCGCTGCGGCTGATCCGTGCGTCGCGCCGCGGTCACGAAATAGGCGACCCACTTCGAGTCGTCCGAGAACTGCGGACGCGAGCCGCGCGTGACCTTCGTCTCCGCGCCCGTCGGCAGATTCTTGATGAAGAGCGTGTCGTCGACGTTGCGCTGGTTGTACCCGAACGTGGCCCACATGCCGTCGTCCGAGATGGCGACGTCACGGATCGACCGCCACTTCGCGTAGTCCGCGACGGTCATCGCGCGCTTGCCGTTGTCGCGCGCAGCCGCCGGGGTGGTCGGCGTCCCCGACTGCGTGACGTTGCGCACCTGCGCCTGCAGCGCCCCCGCGGACGCGGCGAGCACGGCGAATGAGAGAATGTGGTGGGATGAGCGATGCATGAAAAAAGGCTCCAGGAGAGACGCGGAAATCCGCGAACCAAGCTACGGCGCGTGCACGGCGCGCGACAGCGCACCGGCGGACCACCGGCGAGCGTTGCGCGGAGCGCCAGGGCCGTCGATCTTGCCGAGATGCATACGCCCAGCGACCCGATTGAGTTGGCCGTGCAGCTCATGTCGATCGATTCGACGAGCGGCCGGGAAGGGGACGTCATCGCCTGGCTCGATCGCTACCTCGCCGCCACCGGATGGCGCACGCAGCGCATCCCCGTCAGCCAGGGCCGCGATGATCTGTTCGCCACCGTGGTCGACGCGCCGCTCGTCACGCTGTCCACGCATCTCGACACGGTCCCGCCGTTCATTCCGCCGGAACGCGACGAGCATCTCCTGCGCGGTCGCGGCGCGTGTGACGCGAAAGGCATTGCTGCCGCGATGATCTGCGCCGCGGAGCGCCTTCGCGCGTCCGGCTTTCCGATCGCGCTCCTCTTCGTGGTCGGCGAGGAAGTCACCCATGACGGCGCGCACGCCGCGAACATGGCGTTCGCCAACGGCACCGTTCCGAGAACGAATCGCGTGATGATCGACGGCGAGCCAACGGAGAGTACGCTCGCCATCGGCACGAAGGGAGCGATTCGCGTCACCGTTCGCACCGAAGGACAGGCCGCCCATTCCGCCTATCCGCACCTCGGCAAATCCGCGACGCGCGATCTCGTGCACCTCCTCCACGAGCTCGACGCAACCACCTTTCCTTCGGATCTGCTCCTCGGCGACACGACGGTAAACATCGGCGCACTGTCCGGGGGCGTCGCGGACAACGTGGTTGCACCCTGGGCCGAATCCAGATTGATGATTCGCCTCGTGACGCCGGCGGACGAGGTGACCGCGATCATCGAGCGATGGGCGGCGGGCCGCGCCAGGCTCGAGTGGGGGCCGATGGTGCCTCCGGTGCGGCTCGGCGTCGTCGACGGCTTTCGTACGTCCGTTGCGGCGTTCGCGACCGACATCCCGGCGCTCACCAACTGGGGCACGCCGTACCTCTACGGCCCGGGCTCGATCCACGTGGCTCACCGAGACGACGAGCACGTGTCGATGGACGAGCTGCGCGAAGCCGTGGCGGTCTACGAGACCATCGCCCAGAAAAGTCTGACGGACTGATCGTCGCCTCTGGCCGTTTCGAGGCAAGACCATTGTCCGGCGTGGACCGTGCCGTATGTTGGCGCATGCTGCGCCTCGAACACATGCGTCGGGGCTTTGCCCGGTACATGCCGCATGCCGCCCTCGTCCTGGCCGCATGCCGGAGTGGCGGCGCGCATCTGATCGTCCACCCGACGGTCGCCCGCGGGGTGGCGGGCATCGTATACGACAGCAGCGCACACTCGGCGCTTGCGAACGCATCGGTCGAGTTTGCCGACGCGACCCACCCGGAGCACCGGCCCATCACGGTGCAGTCGGACAGCGCCGGCGGCTTCTCCGTCAGCGAGCTGCCCACGGGCCGCTATCTCGCCACGTTCTTCCATCCGCGACTCGAGGAGGTGGGTCTCGTCCCGCCCACGTACGTCGTCACGGTCGCGGGCGGTACCGGGACATGGGTCGATCTCGGAATTCCTTCAGGAACGCGAATTCACGATCTCTATTGCCCGGCGTCGACGCGGAAGAGCGATCGGGACTCGACGGCCGCCCTGGTCGGTCGCGTCTTCGATGCCGCGACGCGGAACGGTGTCTCGCGGGCCGCGGTAGCCGTACGCTGGCAGGCCTTCGACTTCACGAACGGCTTTCACGAGGTGGGCGGCCAGAGCGTGACGGCGCTGGACGGCAGCTTCGCCATCTGCGGCGTCCCGCAGAACATCGACATCACCGTCGAAGCGTCGCTTGGCGCGCATCGGACGGACGAGATTCCCATGCGCCTTCCGCCGCGCGGCGTCGCGACGCGCGACCTTCTGCTCGGCGAGCGGCGCACGGTCGTCGTCCATGGAAATGTCATCGGATCGAATGGCGGCCCGGTTCCGCGCGCGCACGTTGGGGTGCAGGGACTCGATGATGCGGTGACCGCCGACGACAACGGCGTCTTCGCGCTCGACGCGCCGCACGATGGGACCCTCATGCTCATCACTCGCGCCATCGGCTTCGGTGTCGATCAGCGCGCGGTGAACGTCTATCGCGATAGCGCGCAGTGGGTTGAGATCGCATTGCCCAAGCTTCGGCTGCTCGACACGGTGTTCGTGCGACGATTGCGCGATCTGGATCACAGCGGCTTCGAGGACCGCCGCGCGCAGGGGGCCGGGACGTTTTTCACGCACTCCGACATCCAGGCCATGCGTCCGACGGCGACGCTCGATCTGCTTCGCCACGCGCCGTCCATGAACCTGGTGCAGACGTCGCCAGGAAGGGCGGTGCTCCGCGTTCGTGGCGAGGCCTGCCTCCCGATGCTCTACGTCGACCGATTTCCGCTGCCGCCGCTGAGCGACGTTACGGAGATCAACGACCTCGTCGACGTGACGTCGATCAAGTCCGCCGAGCTGTACACGAAGGGCCTGATTCCGCGCGAGTTCTCGCGCGGTGATCCCTGCGCGGCGCTGGTGGTCTGGACGCGACGCTGAGTTGTACTGTTCGGATCAGAGTATTGTTTTCAGTACCATTTGGTACTATCTTGGCATCCATGGTCCTCCGCGCGCCCGCCAAGGATGCCGCCGCCCAACTCGACCCGCGAACGCTCGCCCGCGCGGGGCTCGCCACGTTCTTCCGCATCGCCGACGAATGGCGGCTCGACGCGGCGCAGCAGATGGTCGTCCTCGGCCTCACGTCACGCACCACGTTCTTTCGCTGGAAGCGCACGCCGCCCGCCGTCCTGCCGCCGGACACGCTCGAACGGCTGTCGCACGTGTTCGGGATCTATAAGAGTTTGCAGATCCTCCTCCCTGCCGAGGCGGCCGCCGTGTGGATCCATCGGCCGAACGACGCGCCCTTGTTCGGAGGACAGCCGGCGCTCGCGCTCATGCTGAGCGGCGTCGCCGGACTCTTTCTCGTGCGCGCGTACCTTGACAGCGAGCGGGGCGGAGACTTTGGCTGAGCAGTCCACGCCACAGTCGGAGCGCGTCGTTCCGCTCATCCCCGGCGCCCATACGCCGCTGCCGGTCAGACGAGTGCACTGGAGGAACGCAGTCCGCATCATCCCGAGCGTGTTTCCGGCGATCGAGCTGTTCGAGCGCGTCGCGGCGCCCGAGGATCTCGACGCCGTCTACGCGATCGAATCGATGTTCAATCCGCGGCTGCGCGATGCCACGGGCGATCTCTCGCTCGTGCCGAAGGAAGAACGCGTGACGGGGCCCGGGGCCGGCTACATCATGGCGGCGTTCACACATCTCTCGCCCGACGGAAGCCGATTCTCGAATGGAACGTACGGCGTGTTCTACGCGGCCCAGCGCGAGCCGACGGCCATCGCCGAGACGAAGTACCATCGCGAGCGCTTCATGCGCGCGACGCGTCAGCCGCGGTGTGAGCTCGACATGCGCGTCCTGTCCGTGACGGTGCGCGCGGCGCTGCACGACCTGCGCGGACTTCGCGCGGTCATCCCGGACATCTATCACGACACCGACTATACCGCCTCCCAACTCCTTGGCGGCGCGCTCCGCGCGGGCGGATCGAATGGCGTGGTGTACGACTCCGTGCGTCAGCCCGGCGGCCGATGCGTGGGCGTCTTCCGTCCGCGGCTCTTGTCACAATGCCAGGAGCGGAAGCACTTGCGGTATCTGTGGGACGGCGAGCGAGTGAGTGACGTCCTCGAGGTGAAGCGCATTCCGTAGTCGTGATAAGAGTTCACAAAAGCGAGCCGCGGAAAAACGCGGAGACGACGCGGAATTACACGGACAAAAAGCAAGTAGTGCTCCGCGTGATTCCCCGTCTTTCCGTGTCGTCCGCGGCTTGCTTTTGAAAACTCTGATTAGCAAGACCCTTGTCGGCTACGCCGCTCCCCGCTCGCCGGCCTTGAGCGGCACGATCCGCTCGGTCTTCCGCGCAATGATCGCATTCGTCGGACATGCGTGCACGAAATCGCCGTCCGCCGGCGACCAATCCGCGGTGCGAGTTCGCGGATACGCCTTGTTCTGCGCATCCAACCCCATGAGGTTCGGCGCGAGCGACACACACAGCCCGCAGCCGATGCACCTCTCGCGATCCACCTCGAGCTCGAACCGCCGCCGCGGAAACACGCCACCCGGCTGATCGTAGAACGCATCGATGTCCTCGATCGCCTTGAGCGCCGCACGATGGCCTTCGCGAATCGTCTCACCGATGTTCGCGAAGCTCAGCCAATCCTCGCCGCAGCGCGGACGGATGAGCACCATCGGCGGACCGTTCCAGTGTGTAAGCGGGAACTGCTGCAGCGCGTGCATCATCGTCGTCGCGGCGCGCATGTAGATGTTCGCGAACCCGAGCGACATCGCATCCGTGATCGGACGCAGATCCGTGCTGCCCACGTCGACGGCAATGATGAGATCCGCACCGAGCGCCGCGATGCCGACCGGCATGTTGTCGATCACGCCACCATCCACGCACAGCCGGCCCGCGACCTCGCCCGGCGGGAAATAGCCCGGCAGCGCGCAGGACGCATACACCGCATCCTGCACGTAGACGTCCTGCAACCCGCGCGCGCCCCAGATGACCGGCGCGCCACGCTCGAGATCCACCGTGTTGACCAGCAGCGGTATTTTGAGATCCGTGAACTTGCCCGGCGGCACGACCGCGCGCACCAGATCGCGGAGCGGCTCCTCGAGATAGATCGAGGGCGACCGCATGCGCTCGAGCAGCATGCCGAAGTGATTCAGCCGAAAGAGATCGCGGCGGCGCAGCGACTCGGCACGCGCTCGCATCTCGGTGATGGGCATGCCGCCGACGCGCGCCGCGCCCAGCAGCGCGCCGATGCTCGTGCCCGCGAACAGCGTGGGCACGATGCCGCGCTCCTCGAGCGCCTGCATGACGCCGATGTGCGCGAACCCCTTCATGCCGCCACCGCCCAGCACCAACGCGATCCGGCGCGAAGGTGCTGGGGACTGAGCGGGCGGTGACGACGATGGATGCGCGCTGCGAGTCATGCGTCGAAGTTACGGCTGCGGCTCGCGATTACTGGAGATAGTCGTACAATCCGACCAGGCCGATCACCGCGCCGCCCACCATGATGACCGTGCCGGGCGTGTCTCCGATGATCGCGCCCGCCACGAGCGCCGCGGCGCCGACGATCATCATCGCGCGCGCCTGACCGAGATTGGCGTGCGACGCAGCCGCGACCGTCGGACGATTCGGACGCGCGGTCTCTTTCGCGTGAACGCCCGCGCGCAGGCCAACGAGCGATGCGCCGAGCGACGCCGGCGCGACTTCGGCCGTCGCGACACGCGTCGCGGTGTCCGGCGCGATCCTCATCAGCGCCACACTGGCGGAATCAGACGCGAAATTCGACGCCGCACGCTGCGCACTCGCCGGTGCAGCAATCGCCAGCACGAGGCCCAGGGCGCCGAGTCGAGAGACGAGACGCGTGGGAATCGGCATGTACATTCGGATTTCTCCGTGAGAAGGTCGCTGAAGGCTGCGGAAGAACTGCGCCAGAAAGATCAATGCCTCACCCCTCGCCGCTCAACCCCAAGCCGCCTACTCTTCTTGCCCATGGCGACCGAAGTCTCATCTCCAACCTCAGCGGCGTGACTCGCGTCACCACGGATGACTCGCTCGTCCGCGCCCTCGGCATCTGGGGGCTCGCGGCGAGCATCGTCAACGTGACGGTTGGCGGCGGCATCTTTCGCTTACCCGCGGCTGCCGCCGGCGCGCTGGGAAATGCCGCACCGCTCGCGTACGTCGTCTGCGCCGTCGCCATGGGACTCATCGTCCTCTGCTTCGCCGAAGCGGGGAGCCGCGTGTCGCTCACCGGCGGATTGTACGCCTACGTCGAGGTCGCGTTCGGGCCGCTCGTCGGGTTCATCACGGGCATGCTGCTGTGGGCCGGCCTGACCATCGCCACCGCGGCCGTCGCTTCCTTTCTGGCGGACGCCCTCGGGAGCATGAGCCCGGCGCTGGCCGTGGAACCGGTTCGCTCGATCGTACTTGCGCTCATCGTCGCTGTGTTCGCTGCGCTCAACGTGATCGGCGTGAAGGGCGCGAGCCGGTTCAACAACGTGATGACGGTCGCCAAGCTCGCGCCGCTCGTGATCCTCGTGGTCGTCGGCGCGACGGCCGTCAAGCCGAGCAACCTGGCGTTGCCATCGGGCACGACGTCGTCGGCGATCGCGCGTGCATCGACTGTATTGATCTTCGCGTTTCTCGGCGTCGAGTCGGCGCTCGTACCGAGCGGTGAGGTGCGCGACCCCGCTCGAACGGTGCCGCGTGCGATCTTCCTCGCGATGACGGCGGTCACGCTGCTCTACCTCGTCATCCAGCTCGTGACGCAGGGGCTGCTTGGCGACTCGCTCGCCTCCCAGAAGACGCCGCTCGCCGAAGCGGCCGCGGTGGTCATGGGGAATCCCGGACGTACGCTCATCCTGGTCGGATCGGCGCTGTCGATGCTCGGTTATACGAGCGGAATGACGCTCGCGGTGCCGCGCATGCTGTTCGCGTTCGGGCGCGACGGATTCCTGCCGCGACGGTTTGCGGCCGTCCATCCGCGGTTTCGCACGCCGTATGTCGCGATCATCGTGCAATCGATCATCGTGATCGTGGTCGCGGTCAGCGGGAGTTTCGAGACGCTGGCCGTGATCGCGAACGGATCGATCCTGCTCATGTACGGTGCGTGTGCGGTGGCGGTACTTCAGCTCCGCCGCCGCAACGTCCGCGAAAGTGGCGAGCCGTTCCGACCACCGCTCGGCGGAGTGATCCCGATTCTGGCCCTCATCGTGATTCTCTGGTTGCTTGCCACGCTCACGGCGCGCGAGTGGGGCGCCCTGTCGGCGCTGCTCGTGATCGCGATCGTCACCTATTTCCTCAGCATGCCCTCTCGTCGTCGCAGCACGGCGGCCGGCCCGTCGGAGGCCGCCGCGTGAAGGGGGCCAGCGATCCGCTCCTCGCATTCCGCGACGAGTTTCCAATTCTCGCACGCAGCACGTATCTGGTCTCGAACTCGCTCGGCGCGATGCCGCGAGCCGTTTCCGACCGACTCGCGGAGTATGCGGAGCAGTGGGCGACGCTGGGCGTCCGCGCGTGGGCGAAGGGCTGGTGGGAGATGCCGGTCAGCGTCGGTGACGAGATCGCGCCGCTGATCGGCGCGGGGCAGGGCGAGATCGCGATGCTGCCGAACGTCACGATCGCACAGACGGCGGTGCTATCAGCATTCTCTTATGCACCGCCGCGCGACACGATCGTGATGACCGCGCTGGATTTCCCCTCGGTGCGCTATGTGTACGAGGGCCTCGCGACGCGGCTCGGTGCACGCATCGTGCTCGTCCCCAGCGACGACGGCATCAGCGTCGATACGCAACGCATGCTCGACGCGATCGACGAGCGCACCGCCCTCGTCGCGATCTCGCACGTGCTGTTTCGCTCCGCGTTCATCATGGATGCGGCAGCCATCTGTCGCCGGGCGCACGAGGTTGGCGCGCGCGTGTCGCTCGACGCGTTTCACTCGGTCGGAATCATTCCGGTCGACGTGAAGCAACTGGGCGTCGACTTCCTGAGTGGCGGCGTGCTGAAATGGTTGTGTGGAGGACCGGGCGGCGCCTTTCTGTATGCGTCGCCCGAGGCGAGCGCGAGCCTGAGGCCATCGTTCACCGGATGGCAAGCGCACGAGCATCCGTTCGCCTTCGACGACGAGATGCACTTCGCCGAGCATGCGTGGAGGTGGCTGAATGGAACGCCGCCAATTCCCGCGCTCTTCGCCGCGATCGAGGGCCCGCGCATTCTGCGCCGCGCGGGGATCGACCGAATTCGTGAGAAGAGCATCCGCCAGACGACGCGCCTCATCGAGCTCGCGGATGCACGCGGTTATCGTGTCACCGCACCGCGCGATGCGAGGCAGCGCGGAGGCACCGTGGCGTTCGACGTGCCTCACGCGTACGGTGTGTCGCAAGCGCTGCTGGCGAGCGATGTGATCGTGGACTATCGGCCGAATGCCGGCATCCGCGTGGCGCCGCACTTCTATACCAGCGATGACGAAGTTGAGCGCGTCGTCGACATGATCGAGGACATCCTGCGCGCCGAGGCGTGGCGCACGTTCGAGACACAACGAGGAACGGTGACATGAAGGGTTCGTTCGCCGCGGTCCTGGCTCTGGGAGCGTGCTTCCTGCGGTCCGCATCGGCGCACGCCCAAGGGTCGTTCGCACGTGCGGACACGGCTGCGCTCCATCGCCAGCTCGATGCAGTCGCGAAGGCGCACCACGGCGTGCTGGGCTACTCCATCTCGAATCTGGATACCGGTGAGCGTCTCTCGCTTCGGGGCGATGAGACCTTTCCGACCGCCAGCCTGATCAAGGTTCCGATTCTCGTCACGCTGTACGATCTCGTCGGGCATGGCGATCTCTCGCTCAGCGATCCGCTCACGGTCCTCAAGATCGATCAGGTGCCGGGAAGCGGTGTGTTGCAGTACATGCATCCAGGCATGGAGCTGAGCGTGCACGATGCAGCGGCGTTGATGATCGGCCTGAGCGACAACACCGCCACGAATCTCCTGCTCGACCGCATCATCATTCGGCGGGTCTGGCAGAAGATGGAATCACTGGGGCTGCCGCACACGAAGGTCCACTCGAAGACGTATCTGCGGATCTCGAGCGTGGCGATGGACAGCTCGGTGAAGTACGGCCTCGGCGTGAGCACGCCGAACGAGATGGCGCATCTGTTCGAGCTTCTCGCGCAGGGCAAGGCAGTGAGCCCCGCGGCGGACTCCGCGATGCTCGACCTGCTCGCGCAGAACACCGACAACGACTCGATGCAGCGGACCATCGACGGGATGACGGTGCCGCACAAGACTGGCGCGACGGATTCGGTGCGAACGGAGTGTGCGCTCTTCAGGCTGCAGTCGCGCGTCGTGGCCTGCGGGTTCACGAAGCAGAATACCGATACGCACTGGGTCACGGACAACGAAGCCCAGGTCGCGCTCGGTAAGATTGGCGCGCTCGTGATAAACGCCTGGCCGAAAAAGTAGCGGGCGCGTCCGCAACATTGGCCGATAGTCGCACGGAAGCATTCGGCTGGCCCGGCGTATGCTTTTTTTCCTCCTCAACCAGAGGAGGATCTCAAGTGTACCTTCGGACCATCTGTCTGATCGCGGTGCTGGGAGTCGCCCCTCGGGTGGCCGGCGCGCAGTTCACGACGTTCATTCCGCCGCAGAACAAGGTCGCGGATTCAGTCAAAGCCGCCGTGGTCGCCGAGCAGAAGGCGCAGGCCGACAGCGTCGCGGCGATGCAGATCACGAACATGAAGACCTGGGTCGACTCAGCCGCGGGTCTGGCGCCCACGCCGACGACTGCGGCGGACTCGCTCGCGCGATCGATTGCGGCCAACGATACCACGACCGCGGTGATCAACACGTTCCCGAACGCGGCGCGGGCACCGGAGACGGCGAGCTTGCTGCCGTTGATCGTGCTCCTGGGTACGCTGTCGCTCGGGGTTGGTGGACTGTTGCTGGTTCGTGGCCGCGAGGATCGACCGGCGGAAGCGCGCGCTGGTCGACGGCGTGGATAGGATTCGCACGCGACTTGGCGCTGCGCTCTGCGTCTCCGGCGGGCTGATGCTGACGCTCGCCGCAGCGCGGTACGCATCCGGCGCGGTGCAGGCGGATCGCGCCCGGGCCGAGTGGGACGCGCAGCAGGCAGCGCTGGCGGTGACGCGCGCGCGGGCGTCGGCGGCCGGCCCGGGCGTGCGGCCGGCGTTGGTGGAGGGAGCGCCGGTCGCTCATATCGTGATCCCGCGAATCGGGCTGGACGAGATCGTGCTCGAGGGTGTTCGAGGAAACGATCTGAATGGCGGGCCGGGGCACGTTCCGGGGAGTGCGTTGCCGGGCGAGCGTGGGAATTCGGTGATTTCGGCGCATCGGGATCGGCACTTCAATCATTTCGACAAGCTGGCCGTTGGCGACACCATCGTTACAGAATCGGGATCGCTCCGGACCAGTTGGGTCGTGACGGGTCGGCGGGTGATCGAGAAGGATTCTCCCGCGCTTTTCCAGACGAAGGAGGCGACGTTGACGCTCACGACGTGTTGGCCGATCAGGTATTTCGGGCCGGCGCCGGAGCGTTTGATCGTTACGGCGAAGCCTGCGACTCGAGGGCCGGCTGCTTGATCGGTGGGGAGTGCTCGCTGCGGTCGCCGCCTATGCGGGCGGCGTGGCCGGCCTGGGACGGCAAACGTGTTCGTCATCCTGAGGAAGCGCAGCGACCGAAGGATCTACTCTCCGCCGCCTGTGGCCGGCCCCACGCACGTGACAGTAGATCCTTTCGTCGCTTCGCGCCTCAGGATGACAACGAGGCGCTCCCGAGGACGACCACGCGGGCGCTCGCGCGGATGACAACGGCGCGCGCATAGCCGCGTGAGGGAAGGGACCGCGGCGCCCAGCCCGGGAGCGCAGCGAGGCGGCAGGCTGCTCCCCAGCGAGCGTCAGCGAGCACTGCCTTCCAGTGGCCTGGGGGCGAGCCCTCCCCTCCAGCGAGGAGATCAACTCCACGCTAAGATCCACCCGTGATCCGCATCCTCCCTCACATCGAATCCGCACTGAGCCAAGGCGCTCCCGTCGTCGCGCTCGAAAGCTCCGTTCTCGCTCAGGGCCTGCCGATCCCACAGAACCGCGATGCCGCGGAACGAATGGTTCGCGCGGTGGAGCGCTCCGGCTCGGTCGCGGCCATCACCGCGGTGGTCTCGGGCCAGCCAACCGCTGGCCTCACGGACGACGAGCTCGAGCGGTTCCTTGCCAGAGAAGGCGTTCGAAAGATTTCCGCTCGTGACATCCCCGCCGCGGTCGCCCAGCGAGCCGACGGTGCAACGACCGTCGCCGCCTCCCTCGCGATCGCCAGCAACGCAGGAATTCAGGTGTTCGCCACCGGGGGCATCGGCGGTGTGCATCGCGGAGCGCCGTTCGACGAATCCGCGGATCTGGTCGAGCTGAGCCGAACGCCGATGATCGTCGTTTGCGCGGGCGCCAAGTCGATCCTCGACCTTCCGGCGACCTGGGAGCGACTCGAAACCCTCGGCGTTCCGGTCGTCGGCTACCGCACCGACGAGCTGCCTGGTTTCTTCTCGGCGGGTACGGGCATCCGGCTCTCCGCGCGCGCGGACGACGTCGCCACAATCGCGACCATGTATCGGGCGCACCTTGCGCTCGGGCGACGACAATCGCTGCTCGTCGTGCAACCGCCGCCGTCTGCCTTCGCGCTCGACCCGTCGCTCATCGAAGAAGCCGTCGCGAGCGCGCAGCGCGATGCCGATCGGAATGGCGTCTCTGGCGCCGCGCTCACGCCGTACTTGCTTGCGGCCGTAACTCGTTTGACCGGCTGCACTTCTCTAGACGCCAACCTCGCGCTCCTCGAGCAGAATGCCGAGGTGGCCGGCCAGATTGCATCGATCTGTTCCCGGGCGGCGGAGGGCTGACCGGAGCACCGCGATACTTCCATGTTGGATAGGCGAACGGGCGGAAGTCCCACGGTGCTCGCGTGACCACGTCGCAGGTGCGAAACCGGCACCGATGCACGCCCGTTCGCCCTATCCGCCAAACGGCTTGTTTGCCCCCATCGACCATTGAACTTCGCTGCACCCTGATGGTACTATAGCTGTACCCTCATGAGCTGGAGGCTTGCTGAAGATGGCCACCCCGTTCCTGAGTTCTGAGGAGTACGACGAGCGCGCGCATCAGCTCTACAACGAAGGGCAGTATGACGAGGCGCTGATCGTACTTCGCGAAGGACTCGCGCTCTATCCGAATTCGGTGGAGCTGCATGTAGGGGTTGGATACGCCCAGCTTGCACGTGAAGAATATGCCTGGGCCCGCCGCTCCTTCGAGCAGGCGCTCGTCCTCGAGCCGGAACACGAAGACGGTCTGGCGGGTCTTGGCGAGACGCTTCTCAAGCTCGGCCAGGATGACGCCGCCATGCGGTGCTTCCGCCGTACCCTCGAACTCGGCTACGCTGACGACGTCGACCTGATGCTTCAGGTCGGCCGAGCATTGTTCCGCGAAGGCTCCCTTCGCGAACGCCCCGATTTCTTCGATGCCGCCCGCGAGTTCTTCGAGACCGCCGTCCAGCAGGTGCCTGATTCCGCGGAAGCTGTCGCGTGTGTCGGCTACTGCCAGCACCGCCTGGGCGATGACGACGCGGCCATTGCCTCGCTGCGCCGTTCGCTGCAGCTCGATAGTGAACACGCCGAAGCACGCATCTACCTCGCGAACATCCTGTACGACCAGAGCGAGTACGAGGCGGCGCTCTATCACTTCGAGCGCACGAATCCGGACGACCATTGGGACGAGCTCGGCATCTGGCGCCTGATCGAGCTCAAACGCTCGCTCTATCGCCTCGAAGAGAACGACCCGGAGCTCAAGCCCTGGGACGATCGGCTCACGGAGCTGTCGAGCGATCTCGACGACGTCGACACGATGATCATGGAGCTCGATCCGCGCGCGGGCGCGGATACTGCACCGGCCGCTGAGACGGCTCGGGGACAGCTCGAGCTCTTCGGCACGCTGCTCAGCTCTCTCGTGGAGCAGAAGCAGGACGAGCCGGAGCACCAGATCATTGCGTCCGACGGGACCGAGTTCGGCGGTTCCTGGGAGGAGATCGTGCGCCGCATGCGAGACGAGACCGGAAATCCAACGCATTCCGTTCAGGAATTCATGAAGGGGATGGCGCAGCATGGGTTCCGGCAGACGGGAGTTCGCATCCCGACCCACGACGCGGAGAGCTTTCTCCGCGGCAGCGCAGTAGCGGGGCTCCTCCGGATCGTTCGGTGAGCACACCAGCACAGCGAAGCGCGCGCGCCGCACTGGATGCGGCGCGCCCGGCCGTCGCGCGTCTCGACGTCGCGCGCGGCCCGGAAGATCTCGCCGCGGATCTCATCGAAAGCTGGGGCGCCGCCGAGGCCGCCCTCCGCACTCTCGTCGGAAGCACCGTCCTCACGGGTCAGCCGCTCATCCGTGAGGCGCGCCAGCGGCAGATGATCAACTTCGAAACCGCGAACGCGCTGGCCGAGTTCTCAGCGCTGCACGATCGGCTGCAGGACATCAGCTACCGCGCGACCGACGCCGACGTCGCCGCGGCGAGGAACGCCTTTCTGAAGCTCGACGCCGACCTGGCGAGCGAAACCGTGCTCGATACGGGTCGTCCAACCGCGGGCTTGCCGAACTTCGGTGCTCCCGTCGCCGAGAATCAGGTGAAAACGATACCGGCGACGCCCGACGCGGGACCGGTGAAGGTGGTCGGCCCGCCGCCGCGATTCCCGGTCTGGATGCTCGCCGTCGCCGTCGCGGTTATCGTCGTCGTGATCGCGGCGATTTTCATGTTTCGAGGTCGCGGCGGTGGATCGCTCGAGCAGGGAATCGCGGCGTATCGCGCCGGTCAGCGCGAGGTCGCCGTGAGCGCGTTCAACAAAGCCGTCCGCGAAGATCCCAAGGCCGCGCTGCCGCATGTATACCTCGCGCGCATGTCACGCGAGGTCGGCAACTTCACCGAGGCGAATCAGCAGTTGCAGCTCGCCCTCGAGGCGGACCCGAACAACGCGACGGCGCTCCGCGAGATGGGTGCGAATCTGCTTGCCCAGGGCAATTACGAGTTGTCACGTCGGTTCTATGTGCGCGCCGTCCAGGCCGATCCCACGGACAAGACGTCTCAGGGATACCTCGGCTGCGTCCTGATGAAGTTGAATCGGCCGAACGATGCGCAGCTCTTTCTGACGCGCGCCGGCCAGGGGCCCTGGAGCAACTGCACGCCAGCACCGGCCGCGCAGACGCCGCCGGGCGCGACAGGCCCGAATCCGTCAATACCGCGGAACTGAGACGAGCCGACGGACATTCGCCGACGGCCGACCGCGAGCGCCGGGCTGCCAGCAACGAGTAGTTTTCTCGAAAACACCAAGAGTCCGTGTCAGCTTCAGCACCGCCATCGACCATCGACCCATCGTCAGTCATCCGCACGACGCTCTCGAACGGACTGACCGTGCTCATTCGGCGCGATCGGTCCGCGCCCGTCGTCGCGATCGTGAGTTACGTGTCCGCCGGCTACTTCGACGAGACCGACGACATCGTCGGCATCGCGCATGTGCTCGAGCACATGTACTTCAAGGGTACGCCAACGCGCGGCGTGGGTGAGATCGCAAAGCAGACGAAGGCCGTCGGCGGCTATCTGAACGCCGCGACGATCTACGATCACACGAGCTACTACACGGTACTGCCGTCCTCCGGGTTCGCGCAGGGGCTCGATGTCCAGGCCGACGCGTATGCGCGATCTCTCATCGACGCGGACGAGCTGGCGCGCGAGCTCGAGGTGATCATCCAGGAGGCCAAGCGGAAAGCGGACAATCCTGCGGCGGTCGCGACGGAGACGCTCTACGAGCTGCTCCACGATCGTCACCGCATTCGCCGCTGGCGCATCGGGCGAGAGCCAGGTCTCCGCGCGCTCACGCGCGACGCGCTCGTGGGCTTCTATCGCAATTTCTACTATCCGAGCAACACGGTGCTGTCGATCGTCGGCGACGTGGACCCCGACGAGGCGTTGAAGGAAGTGCAGGCGCGCTACGGCGCGTTGCCGTCGGGTGAGCCATCCCGGCATCCCGGTCCGTGGGAAGAAGGCACGAGCGGCTTTCGATTTCGCGAATGGACGGGCGACATCGGGCAGACGCAGCTCGCGTTCGGATGGCGCACACCGGGCACCACGCATCCCGACACGCCCGCGCTCGATCTGCTTGCGGCGGTGCTCGGCAGTGGACGCGCGTCGCGCTTCTATCGCGCGGTACGCGAGCGCCGGCTCGCGTCCTCGATCGCGGCGTACAACTATACGCCAACAGAGATCGGCGTCTTCGTCATTCACGCGGAGACGCCGCCGTCCTGTACGGCGGATGCCGCGCGCGCGGTGTGGGATCAGCTTCGCGCCGTGCGCGACGGCGACCTGGGCGAGCTCGAGATCGAGCGCGCGAAGCGCGTGTACGAATCACAGTTCGTGCGTCGCCTGGAGGACATGGAAGGGCAGGCAAACTATCTGGCCGAATGGGAAGCACTCGGCGATTGGCGCATGGGCGATCGCTATCTCGAGCGGCTGATGACGACGACGCGAGACGATCTTGCGGCCTGCGCGAATCGCTATCTCGATCCCGACAACACCGGCGTGATCATCTATCGCCCCGCGTCGAGCACGCAGGTCGCCGGCGATGCCGACGCGATGCGCAAGCTGCTCGACTCCGATCCGCGCCCCGACCGTCTGCCGACACCCGCTCCCTACCGCGCACATCCGGCGCCGATGGGCCGACGCGCCGTGTTCGAGCGCGAGGAAGCGGGAGTGCGAGTGTATCGCACCGAGCATGGCGTGCCGGTGCTCGTTCGCCGCAAGCCGGGAGCGCCGCTCGTGCACGCCGGTGTCTATCTGCTGGGCGGAGCGAACGACGAGTCGCCCGATGTCGCAGGCCTGACCACACTGATGGTGCGCACCGCGCTCAAAGGCACGACCTCGCGGAGCGCATTACAGATTGCTGAAGAAGGTGAGATGCTCGGCGGCAGCGTGAGCGGTGCCGCCGGCGCGGAGAGCTTCGGCTGGTCGATCTCCGTGCCCGCGCGCTACGCCGCGTCGGCGATCGAGCTCCTCGCCGACGTCGTGCAGCATCCGACGATCTCGGAAGAAGCGCTCGAGACCGAGCGCACGATCGCCATCGCCGACGTGATCGCCATGCGCGACGACATGTATCGCTATCCGATGCGGCTGGCGACGCAAGCTGCGTTCGCCGGACATCCGTATGGCGTGCCGGCGAGCGGCACCGAGGAAAGTCTCGGGCGCATCGACGCCGAGATGGCGCGTGCGTGGCATCGCGAGCATGCGTTGTCCGCGGCATCCGTCATCGCGATCGTGGGTGACGGCGATCCCGACGAGCTGGCGTCGACCGCGGCCCGCGCGTTCCCCGACCTGCGGCATCAGGCGCCGAGCGTCCTTGCGGCGCCGCGCTGGCCATCGTCGCTCACCACGAAGGTGGAATCACGCGACCGCGCGCAGACGGCGCTCGTCCTGCTCTTCCCGGGCCCCGCGCGCAATGACGATGCGCGCTACTCGGCAGGAATGATCGCGAGTGTGGCGAGCGGTCTGGGTGGACGCTTCTTCGACGAGTTGCGTGACAAGCGCTCGCTGTGCTACACCGTGAACGCCTTCGCCGCCGATCGGCGGCTTGCCGGAACGTTCGGCGCGTACATCGCGACGTCGCCGGAGCAGGAGAACGCCGCCCGCGATGGCCTGCTGGCCGAGTTCCGTCGGCTGCGCGAGGAGCCGGTGACGGCGGAGGAGCTCACGCGCGCGCAGACGTATGCCGTCGGCGTGCACGCGATTCGTCAGCAGAGCGGCGCGGCCGTGCTCGGCGACATGGTGGATGCGTTCGTGTTCGGATCGTTGCGCGAGCTCACCGAGTACGATGCGCGCGTACGGGCGGTGACGGCCGAGTCGATGATGGGCGTGGCGCAGACGTACTTCGATCCCAGCCGCCGCGTTGAGGGGATCGTGCGCGGTGTCGGAAAGAAGGTGTAGCCGAGGCGCGCGCTGCTATCGCGCGCTCTCGCGAAGCTGTTGAATCGCGCGGGCGACGAAGCGCGTGACGGGACGCAGTCGGCCATTCGGCGCGCGGAGCCCGCGCGCCTGCCCATAGTCGCCGGCCTCGTAGATCACCGCGCCCTTGATGATCGGGTGGTCCGTGGCCCACGAGAGTACCTCCCACACGGCTTCTTCCTGCGACCGTTCGCCGTACGCGAGCGGGAAGCCGCCGGTCGCGAAAACCCAGTGCTCCTTCGTCGACGGCGTCGCGCGCATCCAGCGATCCGCGGTGCGTGTGTCCGATTGAATGCCACCACCGATGTATGGCGATGGGAAGAGTGAGAATCCGACGATGTCGATGGGCGAGCGCGGCGAGGCCGCCCACGCGTAGAGCGTGCTGTCGTCCGTGCGGAACGAGGACGCGGCGACGCCGACGCGCACGTGGCGATCCAGGCTCTTGGCCAGATGGGCTGCGGCGGACAGATACGATTCCCAGAGCGCAGGTGGAAGCTGGCCGAGCGCGCGCTCACCGGCTCCGTATGGGTCTTCGGCGGGCAGGACGATGTCGGGATGCAGCCGCGTGATGATCTCGCGCAGTGTCGCGAGGCGCTGCGTCTGGTCGAACGACGCGCGGCGAATCTCCGGCGCGAACGTGCCCCGATAGCCGAGCGCGACGATCAGGGTGAGGCTGTCACGCCGCGCGGGGTCGAGCACGCGCGCGAGCGAATCGAGCGCCACCTTCGATGCACCCGGCACGACGACCGCGGCGACGGCATCGACGTCGAGCGTGTCGACGAGCGCGGAGTCGCTGCGAATCGCCGCGGGCGACGGCGGATTCTTCACGTCGGGCAGGATCTTCAAGCCGATGGCGAAATCCGCGTCCGGACGCTCGCGCAACTGATCGCGGCGATGCGCCTCGTAGTTGCGAAGCTGCACGATCGCGCGCGGCATGCCGATGGCCAGGATGAATACGAGCCACAGCACCGCGATGATCGACATGATGAGCCGGAACGCCGCCGTGAGTGGCCGTAACGCCGGGAACGCCGGCGCGACCATCGGCATGTTGAGATAGAGCGGCGATGCGAGCACCGCCGATGTTCCGCCCGCGAACACCATCGCGAGGCTTCGTGCCGCCAGCAACGCGACGAGCGGCTCGGCCGGCGAGTGGCCGTGCGCCACCATGTATCGAATGATCTCGATCGCGGCGATCACGATGTCGTACACCGCGATCGGAAGGCCCCACGCGAAGTTCACGAAGCCGCGGACCAACGCGTAGAGCGCCTGAATCGCGAAGAGCACGAGCACGGCCGGCCACACCCAATCCATCGTGACCACCGCGCGGCCGGTGATGATGGTGGACGTCGCCAGATGGAAGAGCAGACCGGGAAGCACGAGCAGGGCGATGAGCCCCGATACGGCCTGAAAGACCCGCGGCGCCTGCCGATTCTGGGCGATTCGGCCGGCGAGCACGATGTTCCAGATCAGAATGATTACCGTCAGCGCGAGAAGCGCTGGCGCGAGCAGATTTCTCATCCGGAGACGAGCGTTTTGCGAAAGTCGTGCTCAGCCACCGCAGGTCGGTGGCGGCGGTCCGGCTGGAGTGCGTTGTGCCGGCCGAGGCGCAGACGCGCTCGCCGTCGTTGCGGACGCAGCCGCTGCGGGCCGCGGGGCGTTTGGAGCGGGCATCGATGCCGCCATGGAGCGCTCACCGTGTGGGCCGACGGCACGCACACCCGCCCACTCGTCGTCGAGTTGCCGGCGAAGCGAACACGAGGTCGTGTTTCCGACAGGAATGATCTGCTCCCAGGTCGGTGACGTCGTCCGACGAATGAGGATCTCGTAGCTCACCGCGCCCGCCGACGGCTCCCAGCTCAGCGTCCAGGCCTGGCCGCCGCTGTTGTTTGGCGTTGGGCTGCCCGCCGCGGTAGCGGCCGCGCGTCCTTGGCGCATTGCGCGTGCGTTCGCGGGAGTCGGCGGCGCGGACGCGAGCGACGCAACCGTCATCGCGTTCACGCGTGCCACGTTCGCGACGTAATTGAAGTTCACGTGCGCGAGATCGTCCGTCGGCAGATGCTGGCGATTGTAGTTCTCGACGCGCTCGGTGAATCGAAGGCCCGGATCACCCAGTGTGATGTAGGGCTCGTGGTCGCCGCCGCGGCCGATGCGATCGAGACGCCACACCGGCAGCACCTCGAAGTTCGGGAGATACACCGCGTCGAGCGCCCACACGTAGCGGCCCAGCTCCCGGCTCGACGAGTTGTCGGGATCCGCCGCGAAGATGCGCATCGACGTCGAATCGGTGTGGCCGTCTTCAGACGTCACGTTGCCGACGATGTCGTCCGTCATGCCCGCCACCACCTTGTAGCCGTTCTCGTGCAGCCATTCGGCCAGTTGGCGAGAGCCGTTCAATCCCTGTTCTTCGGACGCGACCGCGGCGAAGATCATCGAAGCGCCGAGTCCCTTGGGAAAGTGCTTGGAGAGCACGCGCGCGAGCTCGACGATGGCCGACGTACCCGAGCCGTCGTCGTCCGCGCCCGGCGCGGTCGCGACCGAGTCATTCGTTCCGCCGGCCGCGCAGATGCAGGAATCGTAGTGGCCGGTGATCACGACCACCCGGCTCGTGTCGCGCCCGGGAAGCCAGGCAAGCACATCGACGATGTTGGCTTCGCGTCCCTGCGCGCGTGCGATGGCCTGCACCTTCTGGTTGTACTCGACGCGAAGACACCCTCCGCAATCGCGGCTGTACTGCTCGAACTGCGAGTGAATCCAGCGACGAGCTGCGCCGATGCCTCGCGTGCTCGAGAGCGTGTCCGAGAACGTGTTGCGCGTCCCGAACGACACGAGCATGGAGTCGGTGTGGCGAATGTGCGCCGGGTCGACGTCAGCGAGTGCCGCGGCAATCGCGGGGTCGCGAACGAGGCCATTCGTCTCGTCGGTGCCGCGGAATGCGACCTGAGTGACTGACGGCGTTGGAGCGGTCGCCGCTCGACGAGCGACGGTGGCAGGCGCTGAGCAGGCGGCCAGCAAAAGCGCGGCAGAGATGCGTCGGATCGTTCCGTTGGACATCGGACGGCAGGCGTTGGGCCTGAAGCATCAGGCGTTGGAGCTTCGCGACTGCTTAGCCTAGAGAGGCTGTCTCGCGCTGGCAAGCACGCGCAGGCACGCGTTAGGTTGCGGCATGGCCGCGCGCGCGAGGCTACGCGCCCTCCCGAACATCATCTCGTCGTCGCGCGTTCTGCTCGCCGCGGGTTTTGTCGCAGCCGATCATGTCGACACGCGGCTGGGCCTCGTCGGTCTCGCCGCGATCACCGACTTTCTCGACGGCTGGCTCGCGCGGCGAGCCAAATGGACGACCCGCTGGGGCGCGTTGATCGATCCGATCGCCGACCGCGTGTTCGCGCTCGTCGCCATCCTCACCTTCATCGTCACGCGCACGCTCACGCCAGTGCAGGCGCTGGTGATGTTGTCGCGCGACATCATGACGGCGATCGGCTTCATCGTCGCGCGCATCATCCCATGGCTGCGTCCCGTGCAATTCAAGGCACGAATGTCGGGGAAGATCGTGACGGTGCTGCAATTCGCGACCTTCGTGGCTGCCCTGCGCTTTCCGCAATGGCTGACGCTCGGCCTGTGGCTGGTGGGGCTCACCTCGGCGTATTCGATCGTCGACTACACGCTGGCGCTGTGGCGGGCGCGCGCACGATGAAGTGGTATTGTCTCGCCGGGGCGTTGACGGTGCTCGTCGGCGCGCAGCTCGGCGCGCAACTGCCCAAGCTTCGTTCATACCCGGAATTTCGAGTAGACGCCCTGTTCGGCGCTGGAACCACCGTGCAGGGCGGAGCCGGCATGGCCGTTCCCCTCGGCCCCTACGTGCGCTTGGGAGTCGACGGCGCCGCGGGTGCGACGTGGGATCAGGATCGCACGCGCTCGAGCGAGCGCATCGATGCCGTCGCCCGGTTTCTGCTCGATCCGTTTCGCGAAGTGCCGATCGGATTGTCGATGGGAGGCGGTGCGAGCTTGCGCTATGTCGACGGCGATCGGGTACGGCCCTATCTGGTTGCCGTCGTCGACATCGAAGGACGCAGGCGTTCCGGCTTCACGCCCGCGTTGCAGGTGGGGCTGGGCGGTGGCACGCGTGTGTCGATCGTGCTGCGGCGATCAGCTCCGCAGTGGCGATAGCGACACGCGCCTGCAATTCAAAACGCCTCCCGACTGCAGGAGGCGTTCTCTATTGCAAGCGGTTCAGGCCGCAGCCGTGTCGTCGCGCTTCTTCGGCGGCTGCGCGAATCGCTCACCCAGCTTCCTGAGCTCAGCGATCTGATCCGCGCTCAATTCGGGGTAGCGATCCGTCATGTACGCCATGGTCTCGGTGAACCACTCCCCCTGATGCTCGGGAGCAGCCCCGACGACGCCACACCGCATGATGTGCTGGAACAACTCGTCACGTGCTTCCTCGTACGGCGACGGCATCGCTGGTGCTTTCGCCGAACGGTTCTTCTGTTTGGCCATGTATGCAGAGTTGGGGTGAGAGATAGAGTAATCTAACGAGTCGCCCGTGTGGTTCCCAGAGCGCATGACGCGTTCCGCTCACTCGGATCGCACCATGCCAGCCGCGCCTACGAATTCGAGAATCATGCTCGCGATCGTGTCGGGCGCTTCTTCCGGAACCAGGCGAGCCACGCCGGGAAGGCGGACCAGCCGGCAACCAGGGATCGTATCTGCTACGCGCTCACCGAGCTTAGCGCTGACGAATGTATCTTGATCGCCCCAGACCACGAGCGCAGGGCAGTCGATCTGTCCGAGATCCACCTCGGCCATGTCTTCGTCGTCGACGGCACGCGCGAGTGTCAGGAGATGGTTCAGGCCCTCCTGACCCACGAACGGGGCGAGGTATCGCGCGATCAACGCCTCCGGCATGTGCGCCTTGTCGGCAACGCTACGTTCCAGCAGCTCGCGGATGAGTGGCGCTGCGCCGAGCACGCCGCGCGAGATGCGAAGGGCAAATCGCGCGGTGTTTCGCTGCATCGACTTGATGTCGTCGGCCGGCACGTCGTCGAACGCGATCGGATTGATCAGCGCAAGCCGCTCGACCCGATCGGGACGGTTGTAGGCGAGATGCATCGCGACCGCGCCGCCGAGGTCGATGCCGACGACGGTCGCCTTGGTCAGACGCAGCGCGGTGAGCGCACGATCGAGGTAGTCGGATTGGGCGGCGATGCCGTAATCCGCGTCGAACGGCCGATCGGACTCGCCGTGGCCGAACAGGTCGACAGCGAACGCGGTGCGGTTGGCCATCGCCAGGACGGGTCCGACGTTACGCCAGAGGAAACTGCACGTCCCAAAACCGTGTACCAGGAGGATGGGTGCACCACCGTGCCCATACCGCTCCACGTGCATGGAGCCCGGACCAACGGGTATGCGGAGAAGATCTGCGTCCAATGATGGCTCCGAGGAAGTCTTTCGGCCGTGCGCGGTCGCACCTTCCTTGCGCAACCTAGGTACCATCATAGCATTTTTCCCATTGTCGAGACGGCCAAGGCGCCGCCTTGGAGGACTCGGGCCACATGTCGGAGCAGGAACAGACGTACGACGAGGGGCGAGCGCGAAATCTCGAAGCGCTTCTGCGCACCCTGGCTGAGCGAATCCGAGAGTTGGATGCCCAGGGACGGTTGCTCGAGCAAGCGGGTGAGCTGATGCGCCTGATCGGCGACGTGCGCAGCGAGCTCTTTCACTATGAGGTCCGAGTCACCTACGATTCTCCCGAGATCGCCGAGAACCGGCGCATCGTTCGGGAAGCCAAAGAGGACGGCGAAGCGAAATGGCAAACAAGCGAGTGGAATCCGGACGAGGACAACGAAAGCCCGGAGTGGTGAAGACGACGAAGCGCTCGTCGACGTCGAGTCGCGCGTTCTACCTGATCATCGCGGTGATCGCGGTCGTCGGCATCGCCGGGTTGACGTATGCGTCGACTCGTCCGAAGGCCGTCGACAACGCGAGCCCGATCGATTCGACACTCCCGCCGGTCCAGTCCGCGGGCTACACGATCGGGAACCCGAACGCACCGGTCGAGGTTACGGAGTTCGGCGACTTCGAGTGTCCGGCGTGCGGACGATTCTCCGTCGTTACCGAGCCGGACATCCGCAAGAACTACGTCAACACGGGCAAGGTTCGGTGGCGCTTCATCGACTTCCCGTTGAACGTCCACCAGAACACGTGGCCGGCCTCGCGCGCCGCCGCGTGCGCGGACAAGCAGGGCAAGTTCTGGGAATATCACGACGCACTGTACAACACGCAGGATCAGTGGAGCGGCGAGGCCACGAACAACCCGGACAAGTTCCTGAAGCAGCTCGGGAAGCAGCTCGGGCTCGATGCATCGAAATTCGACGCGTGCATCGACAGCAAGGAGACTCAGGCCAAGGTGCAGGCGCACTGGAAGCTCGCGATGGATCGTCATGTCGAGCAGACGCCGACGTTCGTCGTGGGCTCGAGTCAGTTCGCGGGGATCGCGTCGTACGATTCGTTCGCCAAGATCCTCGATTCCGCGCTCGCCACGGTGAAGCCGAACGCCGCCGCGCCGGCTGCCGATTCCGCGACCGGAGCCGCGCTCACGCCGACGGGTAAAACGGGTAAAGCGCAAAAATCGAGATGAGCAAGCGGATGTGGATGGCGCTGATCAGCCTTCTCGGGCTGTTTCTCGGCGTGTACCTCACACTCTACAAGTTCGGCTACATCGGCACGCTGGCGTGCGGCGTGAGCTCGTGCGAGAAAGTGCAGACGAGCCGGTGGTCGGAATTTCTCGGGCTGCCGGTGGCGACGTGGGGCGTAGGCTTCTACGTGGTGATGCTCGCGATGGCGCTGGCCGGGCTTCAGGAGCGCTATGCGGAGTCGTCGGGGTTGTCGCTGGCGATGATGCTGTGGACCGGGTGGGGAGTGCTCTTCACGGCGTGGCTGAACTACCTCGAGGCGTTCGTCATCCACGCGTGGTGCGAGTGGTGTATCGGCTCGGCGACGATGGTGCTGATTCTGTTCGTGCTGAGCGTGTTCGATTGGCGGGAGACGCGGAGTCTCGAGTTGCAGGATCAGGCGGTGCCCTGACGTCCACTCTGTTGTCGTCTCTGACCTCCACTCCGTTGGCATCCTGAGCGTAGCGAAGGATCTAGTGTGCGTTCGGAGTGGATTGTTGGTGCGTATGACTCCGTGTTGCAGAAAGCTCCAATAGATTGGCCACGGAAAGGCACCGAAACGCACTGGAGGACACGAATAGGGCGTTTGACGGTTGAGAGTGACGAGGGAGTTTTGATGGAAAAGAAAAGCCGTTCGGGATGCGCTTGCTGGCATCCCGAGCGGCTTTTCATTCAATCACAAGCTTTCACAAACTCTGCCTAGTCCACGCCCCGATTTGAATCGAGATCGCGATACCGCCGCGTCCTTCCGTGCTACTTCCGTTCAATCCGCGGCCGAACGAAGTTCGGCGGCTGTTGCGCTATAACCGTTACTCAGGCGCGCTTGATCGTGCGCTGCGCGTTCCGCCCCTGCGACGCTTCGTTGAGACGCAGCTTGGGCTTCTCCTCCGGCGTCGTGTTCGCATCTGCCTCCGCGGTATCGAGCGCGCGGCGGCGATACGGAACCAGATCCTGACCCAGCACCACGAGCGTCCGCGTGGCGACCGTGCTTGCGAGCGGCTCCGGGATGGCCATCTCGCGGATGTACGTGTCGATCGCGCGATCGAAGGCGAGATCCTCCGACAACGTGTCGACGAACATCAGCGCGTTGTCGACATGCGCACGAATGATCGCTTCTTCGGCACGAGCCTGCGCGAGACGCAGCCGCCGCTCCGCGGCCGGCTCCAGCTTGCGCTTGAAGATGCGTTCGGGAAAAAAGCGGCGAAGGAAGCCGAACATGGAAACCAATCTACGGGTAATGGTCAGTCCGAACAGGGGCACAACCCATACCACCACCGACTCGCCGGCCGGGCTCGCTCGGTACTGACTCCGCAGCGGTCGCGTCCGCAACAGCGCGTGCGCCGGCCGCACAGAAGCGTTTCAGCTCTCCTGTGATTCGTATTGATCCTTGAGGCTCGCGACGACGTTCGGATCCGCGAGCGTCGTGGTGTCGCCAAGCGCGCGGCCCTCGGCGATGTCGCGAAGCAAGCGGCGCATGATCTTTCCTGAACGTGTCTTCGGCAGATCCGCGGAAAACAGAATGTCATCCGGCCGAGCGATCGCGCCGATCTTCTCGGCGACGAAATTCCGCAGCTCTTCGCGGAGCTCGTGGTTCTGCTTGAATCCTTCACGCAACGTGACGAATGCGGCGAGCGCCTGGCCCTTGAGCTCATGCGCTTTGCCGACGACCGCCGCCTCCGCGACGGCGGGATGCTCGACGAGCGCCGACTCGACTTCCATCGTGCCGATGCGATGACCCGCCACGTTCAACACGTCGTCGACGCGTCCGAGGATCCAGTAATAGCCGTCCTCGTCGCGCTTCGCGCCGTCACCGGGGAAATACAGATCGGGGCGGTCGGCCCACTTCGAGAAATACGTCTGCACGTAGCGGTCGTCGTCATCCCAGATCGTGCGCAGCATCGACGGCCAGGGTTTGGTGAGCGCGAGAAGTCCGCCGCCAACGGCGATCTCCTTGGCGTTCGCATCGAGCAGCGCCGCGGAGTAGCCGGGAAGCGGCAGCGTCGCGCTGCCGGGCTTCGTTTCCGTCACGCCCGGCAACGGCGAGATGACGATCGCGCCGGTCTCCGTCTGCCACCACGTGTCGACGATCGGACACCGATTTCCGCCGATCTTCTCCTGATACCACATCCACGCTTCGGGATTGATCGGCTCACCCACGGAGCCGAGCAAGCGAAGACGCGAGAGATCGTGCTTGGCGGGCCACTGGTCGCCCCACTTCATGAACGCGCGAATGGCAGTCGGCGCGGTATAGAGAATTGTAATGCCATGACGCTCACAGATCTCCCAGAAGCGATCTTTCTCGGGCCAGTCCGGAGCGCCTTCATACATCACGCACGTCGCGCCGTTCGCGAGCGGGCCGTAGACGAGGTACGAATGGCCCGTCACCCAGCCCACGTCCGCGGTGCACCAGAAGACGTCGTCCTCCTTGAGGTCGAACACGAGCTTCGTGGTCGTCGCGACACCGACGAGATAGCCGCCCGTCGTGTGCACGATGCCTTTCGGCTTTCCCGTCGTGCCCGACGTGTAGAGGATGTACAGCACATCCTCGGCGTCCATCTTCTCGGGCTCACACTTGGGTGATGCATCGCGCATGAGGCGATGCCACCAGTGATCGCGCCCCTCCTTCATCTCGGCGAAGGCTTCGTCGCCGCCCGCGCCGGGCCGCCGCTGCACGACGATCACATGCTCGATGCTCGGACACTCCTCGAGCGCCTTGTCGGAGTTGCGCTTGAGCGGAACGATGCCGCCGCGCCGATAGCCGCCGTCGGCCGTGATGAGCACTTTTGCTTTCGCATCGTTGATACGATCGCGCAGCGACTCTGGCGAGAAGCCGCCGAACACCACCGAGTGAATCGCGCCGATGCGCGTGCACGCGAGCATCGCGACCGCGACCTCCGGGACGAGCGGCATGTAGATGGCCACGCGATCGCCGCGCTCGATCCCGAGCTTCTTCAGCACGTTCGCGAACTTCTGCACCTCGACGTAGAGATCCCAGTACGTGAGCGTGCGGCGATCACCGGGCTCGCCTTCCCAGACCAGTGCCGCCTTGTTCCGACGAGGGCCGTGAATGTGCCGGTCGACGCAGTTCACCGAGATGTTGAGCTGTCCGCCAAGGAACCACTTCGCGTGCGGTGGATCCCACTCGAGCACCTTGTCCCACTTCTTGAACCACTCGAGCTCGTTGGCCTGCTGCTCCCAGAACGCTTCTGGGTTGTGCGCCGCGGACTCGTACATGCTCTGATCCGAGACATGGGCGGCGCGGCGAAACCCGGCCGGCGGCGCGAACTTGCGGTTTTCCTGAAGCAGGGCGTCGATCTCTGACATGCGTGTCGGGGCTGAGGTCAGTCGTTGACGCTAGACACTAGACGTTAGGCGTGAGAATGCAAGAACAGCGGTCGCCAATCATCGAAAGATCACGACAAACAAGTCTCAGTCTGTTGTCCCGGCGCGACGCATCCGTCGCGAACCGAGGGCATGGACGGTTCATTCGACCAATTTGCGCCAATCGCGTTCAAGGTTGGAATTTCCGTTCGCGAGCAGCCATCGCGGTGATCAAGTCCGGAGCCCGAGAGCAGTCCCGTCAGCGGCCGTTCAAGCCGTCAGTGTCCCCGAACCAAAGAAGTTGCAGTCTGTCTTCACGACCGAGCCGCAAAGCCGGGACAATAGATCTTTCTTCGCTCAGGATGACGAAAGAACGGCAAAGGCTGCGAATGGCAAAGGCTGACGACTACTTCTTCAGGCCGAAATTTTCTTCCGGCGTCGTCACAGGCGCCTGAAGTCGAAGTAGCCGCACGAGCAGATCATGGAGTGTTCGATTCTCTCGCGCCGGCAACCGAACGCCCGACTTGAAATCCGGCCCGACCGCCAAAAACACACCCATCATCTCAGGCGTCGCCGGATCATAACCATGCTCGCCGAGCGTGTAGATCGCGCGCGGATTCGTGCCCACGAACTCCCAGCCGGGATCCGCAAGCAGGAACACATCGCCAAACCGGCGATTCTGCTCGGTCTGCCACTTCGCGGGGAATTCCCCCGGTCGATACACGTGGGCATGTGGAAGCGTGCGACGATAGAAAGCGGCGAGGGAATCGAGATTCACCTTCGGGCCCGCCGGGTCCTGCCAGACCGAGAACGTCGCATGTTCGTCGTCGACGAGCACGCCATGCGCGGGCACGAGCGAGTCCATGTCGATGTCGTGCTCGCGCGGAACGTTCACGAGCCCGTGATCCGATACGACGATCAGATCGATGGCGTGGCGGCCGAGGGCGGCGAGTGAATCGCGCATTGTGGCGATGAAGTGGTCGGCGGCGCGCACACCGGCACGTGTCTGCGGTGCATCCGGCCCGTAACGATGGCCGGGCACGTCGACCACCGGCGAATACATCATCACGAGATTCGGACGCTGGTCGTTCGGTAGTCGCAGCCAGCGCATGATCTGCCCGAGCTTCGCCGAGTCCGGGACCGTCGCGTCGAACGGATACCAGTACCTCGGTCGCACGCCGCGAATCTCGGCTTCGCTTCCCGTCCAGAAGTACGCCGCGGTGCGAACGCCTTCACGCTCGGCCGTCACCCAGATCGGCTCGCCGCCGAACCACTCGCCCTGACCTGCCGATGTCTTGAGAAACCACTGGCCGCGCGCCGGATCGTAGAACTGATTGATCACGATGCCGTGCTGGCCGGGCGTCAGCCCCGTCGCCATCGAGTAATGATTCGGAAACGTTTTCGAGGGAAACTCGGGGCGAAACGGCGCGCGCACGCCGTCGCGCATCATGGCGTGGAATGCGGGCAGCGTGTCCCGGTCGAGAAACCGGTCGCCGAGCGCGTCGAACGAGACGACGACGACGGTGGGGCGAGCGGCCGGCGTCGGCGAGGATGGTGCATGTCCGCAAGCGCCCGCCGCTGCGACAGCCAGCAGCGGGGCCAGACGGCAAAACGAGAAGGTCATTCGTGAAGGATAGCGATCAGGACTTGGGCAATCCGGCGAGCTGCGCGCGCATGCGTCCATCGGAATCGAGGCGCTTGAGCGCGTCGTTCGCTTCCTTCACGGCGCCGCGCAACTGCTTGGAGTCGGTGTTCTGCCACATGTCGGCAACGAAGGAATATGCGTCGACCGCTCGCTCGCGATCGCCAATCTTCTCCGCCAGCCGTCCGCGCTCGAGCTCACGCGCGGTGAAGACCAGGCCGGTGATCGGCGTGTGACGCTCGAGAATGTCCAGTGCGCGCTTCGGGTCGGTCCGTGCCACGAGTCGGGCGCGGATGAACTGGTCCATGGGCAATGCGATGACGGAGTCCGGGATCGCATCGAACAGCTTCGTCGCCGCGGCGGTGTCGCCTTTCGCGAGCGCGGCATAGGCGCGCAGCGCGCCGAGCACGTAGAGCTGCGCGCCACGGTTGGCGGTGTTCTTGGAGGTTGCGATGTACTTCTCCAGTCCCGCGGTCTCCGAAAGCAACGTCGCGGTGTCGTGCGCCATCGCGAGGGCCGGGTACGGGGCGAGCGACGCATCGCTGTGCTCGTTGACCCACGGCTTGAGCATTTTCGCCGCGCTTTCGGCGGGAACGAGGCCGAGGCCCGCGATCTCTCCCGCGACGAGACTCTTCGATGCGACAGCGAGCTTCCACGCGGAATCGATGTGGCCGTGCATCGCAAGCTGGGTGGCGAGCGCACCTTTGAAGGGAGCCACCTTGTCCGCGGGCTCACGGCGCATTATCCCGCGCAGAATCTGCTCGACGACTTCGGCGCTGTCCGGCGTTCGCTGCAGCGCGGTGTAGGCTTTCTGGGCGACGCGCGGCGTGATCGTATCGAGCACGTGCTCGACCTCCGCCGGTTTGGTGCGAGGGTCCGTGAGCATGGCGGCGAAGCGAATGCCCTCACCCTCGACCTCTCGCGGATTGCGCCGAAGGTACGCGTCGGCGTACCGGCGTCCGACGTCCGCCCCGTTGCGATACGCGAGCTCGATCGCGTGGATGTACGCCGGCGCGAAATCGGAATCCGCTTGGATCGAATGATCGAACAGGCTGAGGGCCTCGCGCTCTCCGAGCGTGTTGTCGTTGTGGTACCGCATGTCCGCGAGCCAGTACCAGGCCTCGGGATCGTTGGGGTATCGCTCGGTCGCGGCACGCACGGCCGCGATGGCGGCGTGCAGCTCTTCGGGATTGCGGTTCGAGCCGTTGTAGCCCGCCTTCGCGTAGTGCCCCGCGGCGGTCATCATGAGCGAGTCGTGCGGTGAGAGACCAGGGCGCACGAGCTCACCGGCTCGCCGATTTGCCTCGATGCCCTCCGGGTTCCCCGATCCCTGCGACCAGCCCAGCGCCTGGGACAGATGCAGGTATGCGATGCCGAACGTCGAGTCGAGCGTCACCGCGTCCCTGAACGCCGCTGCTGCGGAATCCCACTGCGTGCGACGGAAGTACTGCGATCCCTGTAGGAATGCTTTGATGGCAGGGAGCGAGCCCGATCCCATCGACGCGATCTTCGCCGCGCCAATGGCGTGATTCCGTCCAATCGCGGCGAGAATCTTCACGCTGAGCGAGTCGGTCACACGATCCATGTGCGCGCTCGAGTCCTGAACCTGCACTTCGATCGGCTGAGCGTCGCGTGCGGCGTCCAGCACCCAGGCTTTCGCCTCGATGAGGTCGCGTCCCGCCGACTGGATCTGGCCGTATACGACGATCTGCGCACCGACGCGCTTGCCGAACGCCGCCGCGGTGGTCCGATCGGCGTGCCCATCCCACTTCTTGATCGACGCACTCGGCGGCACGGCGCGGATGGGCCCCGAGCCGTCGAGGTTGCGCGACAGCACGTCGACGATGCCTTCCTTCCACAGCGCGAGCTGTGAATCGAAGACCTCGAATGGCGCGACGGCAACTGCCAACGCGGAGTCCATCGGTGCCGCGCGATGCAGCGCGTGATAACCAGGGACGGCCGCGACCGCGAGCACGACGATACCGGCGACGAGCGCCCACGTGGGCACCTTGCTTCCGCGGCGAGCAACCGGAAGCTCCGCGGTGTGAGAGCCCGTGGTCTCCAACTGCGACGCGAGCTCGCTCGCCGAATGCGGCCGCGCGCTGGGCTCCTTCTCGAGGCATCGCGTGACGAGGAGCGCCAGCGTCGGTGGTACATCGGGCCGGATTTCCGCGACGGGACGAGGCTTTTCCATCACCTGCGCGGCGAGCATCTGCTGTGGGGATTTGCCCGCGAACGGCGAATGCCCGGTGAGCATCTCGTACGCGACGCAGCCCAGCGAGTAGATGTCGGCGCGGTGGTCGACGTTCGGATCGCCGGCGACCTGCTCGGGAGCCATGTAGGCCGGCGTGCCGAGCGACGTGCCGAGCGACGTGAGCGTCTCGCCCGGCTCGGACTGTCGTGCGGAGGAAATGGCTTTCGCGATTCCGAAATCCGCGACGGTGGAGGCACCGCCGGAGAGGAGAATGTTGTCCGGCTTGATGTCCCGATGCACCACGCCCTCGGAATGCGCATAGGCGAGCGCCTTGGCGACGTCCGCCAGCGTGCTGACCGTCTCGGAGACCGGCATGGGTCCGCTCGCGAGGCGCGCTCGCAGGGACTCTCCCTTCACGAAGGGCATGACGTAGTACGGCAGCCCGTCCACCTCGCCGGCGGTGAGCACGGGAACGATGTGCGGGTGCTGCAGGCGCGCGGAGAGCTGCACTTCGCGCTTGAAGCGCTCGGCGTTCACGCCGGCGGCGAGCTCCGGCAGAAGCACCTTGATGACGACGGAGCGTCCGAGTGCGAGATCCTGCGCGAGGAAGACGCGCGACATCCCTCCGCCGCCAAGCTCCCTCTCGATGGTGTAGGTCGAACCCAGCGACGATTTGAGCTGTTCGATCAGATCGGCGGACACGGAGCCTCGGCAGCGAGTGAGGCGCGCCCGCTCGGATGGATTGGAGCGGGAACAGGGGCGCGCGGCAGCGCAATAGTATGAAGCGGACCGGACCCCGAACAGAGCCCAACGCTTATCTTTGGACCATGTCTTCTCCCCCGCCGGCCGTCGAGGTTTCGGGCGCGAGCCGGAGCTTCGGCCGGCGTCGCGCGGTCGATTCCGTCGACCTGACGGTGCGTTCGGGCGACTGCGTCGCCCTCTTCGGCCCGAACGGGGCGGGCAAGACGACGCTGCTGCGGCTCATCGCAGGGCTGATCAAACCGACGAAGGGCACCGTCCGTGTGGGCGGGCATTCGCTTCGCGACGATGCGGCCATGCGCGCGCGCGTGGGGCTGATCTCGCATCAGAGCATGCTCTACGGCGCCCTCACGGCTCGCGAGAACGTGGAGTTCGCGGCCAAGCTCTATGGCGTTCCTCGGCCACGTGAAGCCGCGCTGCGCGCCCTGGAGCGGATGCAGATCGCGGAACGGGCCGGCGCACCGGTGAAGTCGCTGAGTCGCGGATTGCAGCAGCGCGTATCGATCGCGCGCGCCGTCGTGCACGAGCCCAGTGTGGTGCTGCTCGACGAGCCGTACACCGGCCTCGACACGATCGGCGGCGGCGCGCTCACTGACATGCTGATGCTGCTACGTAGCGAAGGTGCGTCGCTGGTGCTGGTGACGCACAACGTCGACGAGGGGCTGGCGGTTGCGTCGCACGCGGTCGTGATGATTGGCGGGCGCATCGAGCGCCGCGATGACGTCGCGGATCTGGATCCGCGAGCGTATCTGGCAGACTACCGCGCGCTGGCGAGCAACGCGGATCGGTCGGGCCGACGGCCGGCGAATCCCGTGAGCGTCTCCGCGTGAACGAGTTGCGTCCGCCCGGAACGCTTGGCGCGGCATTGCTCGTGGCGCGCAAGGATCTCGCGATCGAGTTTCGCACGCGCACCGCGTTCCTTTCGGCGCTGGTGTTCGCGGTGCTCGCGCTCTGCATCTTCTACTTTGCGTGGGACGGTTCGATCGTGTCTCCGACCGAGCTCGCGCCGGGCGTGCTCTGGGTCGTGCTCGCGTTCTCCGCCTTGCTGGGGCTTCAGCGTTCGTTCGGGATCGAGGAGCACGATCGCGGCATCGACGCGCTGCTCGTATCGCCGGTGAGCCGCGAGTCGATCTACGTGGGCAAGGCGATCGGGAACTTCGTGTTTCTCTGCGCCATTCAGGTGGTCACGATGCCGGCTCTCGCGCTATTCTACAATGTGCGTGGCGGCCGGCCGTTGCTCCTGGTCGCGGGCATCGTGCTTCTCGCGGTGCTGGGGATCGTGGCGGTGGGCACGTTGTTCAGCGCCATGGCTGTAAATACGCGGATGGCCGAGCTGCTGCTTCCGATGCTCAGCCTGCCGTTCTTCGTTCCGGTGTTGATGAGCGGGGCGCAAGCCGCCACGCGCGTGCTTCAAGGGCGACCCGTGGCCGAGGTGGCGCCGCTCCTCAAGCTGCTCGTCGCGTTCGATATCGTTTTCCTCTTCGCCTGTACCGTGGCGTTTCCGTACACGCTCGACGAATGACTTCCGCATCACTCCGGCACGCCGTCGCCTCCGAGGCCGCTGTATCCGAGCCACCTCGTTCGGTGTTTGGCTGGCTTTTTCCGGTGGCCGTGCTTGCCGTCATCGGCATCTACATTCGCGCGATCTACTTCACGCCGATCGAGGCGCTGCAGGGAGCGGCGCAGAAGATCTACTACGTGCATGTGCCGAGCGCCGTGGGGGCGTACCTCGCCGTCGGGGTCACGGCGTTGGCGTCGATCATCTATCTCTGGCTGCGCGACGAGCGCGCCGACCGGCTCGCGGAAGCGAGTGCCGAAGTGGGATTGGTGTTTCTCACGATGGTGCTCATCACCGGACCGCTCTGGGCGCACCGCATCTGGGGCGCGTGGTGGGCGTGGTGGGATCTGCGGCTCACGCTCACGTTGTTCTTGTGGTTCGTGGTCGCGGGATACCTCGTCATGCGCGGGGGGCTCGACGAGCCCGCGGTCCGCGCGCGCTACTCGGCGGTGCTCGCGGTGCTCGCGGCGCTGTTGATTCCATTCATTCACATGAGCGTGTACTTCGCGCTGCCGCGCATGCATCCGATGCCGATCGTGTTCAAGCCGTCGGAGCCGTCGCTGCCGGGCGAGATGTTGACGACGTTCCTGCTGTCGATGGGGGCGTTCGCCTTGCTGTGCATCGCACTCATC